>Ga0160472_100020_pt1 | contig 337940 bp, 289 predicted proteins | sample HID1973M_E11MG_FD_108267 | JGI IMG/M metagenome (GOLD analysis project Ga0160472, IMG submission 108267) | Enriched mosquito-associated microbial communities from UW Madison campus, WI, USA - HID1973M_E11 MG | ecosystem: Host-associated > Arthropoda: Insects > Digestive system > Unclassified ... | reverse complement strand
TTTTTACGTCCGGAGACGCTGATATCCATCCTGCGAGTGCCCACACAGATTGTCTGATAAATTGTTAAAGAGCAGTGCGAACAGCGGCTTAGCCGGTCTGTCGCGAGGTGGCGTATATTACGCCTCTCTCCTTCAGAGTCAACCCCTTTTTCAGAAGTTTTCTCCGGCGACCCAGTTTCCTGTGTCTCCTGAACCGCCATCCCGTTGCCGGTTTGCCGTGTCAGTGGAGGCGCATTATAGGGAACCATTCTGAGAGCGCAAGTGCGAATTCAAACTTTTTTGCTGTTCGCCTGAATTTTAATCACAATGCCTATTTTAAGCGCTTTTAATCCGCTCAGCGAGGTCTGCAAGGCTATTAATTACCCAATCCGCTGCCGCTTCACCTTCAGCTGTTACGGGTTTACCAGTGCGGACCAATACTTTTGTTCCAACACCAGCAGCTTGTCCTGCAAGCATATCCTCAACTTTGTCACCGACTATATAAGAAGAAGCCATATCGATATCCAGTTCTTCCTGGGCGGAGAGCAGCATTCCGGGTTGCGGCTTACGACAGTCACATTGTTGACGATAGGCTTCAACTGACCCTTCAGGATGATGCGGACAGAAATAGATACCATCCAGGTCAACATCACGATCTGCCAGCGACCAATCCATCCACTCGGTTAGCGTCATAAACTGGTCTTCAGTAAACATACCGCGCGCTATGCCTGATTGGTTTGTTACGACTACAAGGGCAAAGCCCATTTTCTTCAATTCTTGCAGCGCCTCGATGGTGCCATCAATGAACTGGAAATTATCGATTTCATGGACGTAGCCATGATCAACATTTAGGGTGCCATCGCGATCAAGAAAAATGGCTGGGACTTTATTCGCCACGTAGAAACTCCTGCTATAAAAATTACCGTTCAGTATCGCATGATTGCAATAAAAGGGAGAATGGCAGATTGAATGACTTTGATTGATTTAGACGTCTGGATGCCTTAACATCCATTGGGCTCTCTTATAGTTAAGCTTATAGAAAGCATCCCACACCACGGACAACGTAATACGATAATAAATAACGCAATGATAAAACTCGAAAATATAACCAAAGTGTTCCAGCAAGGTACGCGTAAGATTCAGGCGTTATCTGACGTCAGTCTTCATGTCCCTGCGGGTCAGATATATGGTGTCATCGGTTCTTCCGGTGCCGGTAAAAGTACATTAATTCGTTGCGTAAACCTGTTGGAGCGCCCTACTTCTGGTCGCGTGCTGGTTGATGGTGCTGATTTAACTGCATTGAATGAACGCCAACTGACTCAAGCCCGTCGCCAGATAGGCATGATCTTCCAGCATTTTAATCTGATGAATTCACGCACCGTGGCGGGCAATGTCTCGCTTCCGCTTGAATTAGGTAATCTGTCGCGTAGCCAGATCAACCAACGTGTTACCGAATTGCTGGACTTAGTGGGATTGTCTGACAAGCACGATGCCTGGCCAGCTAACCTTTCTGGGGGCCAAAAGCAGCGGGTTGCCATTGCTCGTGCGTTGGCCAGTAATCCAAAAGTCTTGCTGTGTGACGAAGCCACCAGCGCACTTGATCCCGCAACCACGCGTTCCATTCTTGAGTTACTAAAAGATATTAATCGTCGCCTGGGCCTGACCATTCTCTTAATTACCCATGAAATGGATGTTGTGAAACGCATCTGTGATCAGGTGGCCGTTATTAGTCACGGCGAATTAATCGAGAAAGACAGCGTCAGCGAAGTGTTCTCACACCCTAAAACGCCGTTAGCGCAACAATTTATTCAGTCCACACTGCATCTAGATATTCCTGACGACTATCAGCAACGCATGTCATCGGAAGCGAAAACCGATAGCGTACCGCTGTTGCGCCTGGAATTTACCGGTAAATCAGTGGATGCCCCACTGTTGTCAGAGGCCGCTCGTCGCTTCAATGTTAATAACAACATTATTAGCGCGCAGATGGATTACGCCGGTGGCGTTAAGTTCGGCATTATGCTGGCTGAAATGCACGGTACAGAAAGTGACACCAAAACAGCCATCGCCTGGCTGCAAGAGAACCATGTAAAAGTTGAGGTATTAGGTTATGTCTGACGCGATGATGTGGTTACTGGCGCGTGGCGTATGGGAAACGCTAATGATGACCTTTGTCTCGGGCTTTTTTGGTTTTGTGCTGGGCTTGCCGGTCGGCGTATTGCTGTATGTGACACGCCCCGGACAAATTCTTGAAAACCAAGGTTTGTATCGCGTGCTCTCAGCGGTAGTGAATATCTTCCGCTCCATTCCTTTCATTATCTTATTGGTGTGGATGATTCCCTTCACCCGCGTCATTGTAGGTACTTCGATTGGTTTACAAGCCGCTATTGTGCCATTGACGGTTGGGGCCGCACCTTTTATTGCACGTATGGTGGAAAACGCCTTACTGGAACTACCCACTGGATTGATTGAAGCGTCCCGCGCCATGGGCGCAACGCCAATGCAGATTGTGCGTAAGGTGTTGCTGCCTGAAGCGCTGCCAGGTTTGGTGAACGCCGCGACAATAACGTTGATTACCTTAGTCGGTTATTCAGCCATGGGCGGTGCAGTCGGTGCAGGCGGATTAGGTCAGATTGGTTATCAGTACGGTTATATCGGATACAACGCTACCGTGATGAATACAGTATTGGTATTACTGGTGGTTCTGGTGTATCTCATTCAATTCTGTGGCGACCGCATCGTGCGTGCTGTGTCCCATAAGTAAGCAAGCAATATCAATATTAAGGAAAGGATATGTCTTTCAAGTTTAAAAACATTGCCGCTGTGGGTGCACTAATTGGCGCGATTGCGCTGGCTGGATGCGATCAGAAAGAAAAAGATCCAAACCACATTAAAGTGGGTGTGATTGTCGGTGCTGAACAGCAGGTTGCTGAAGTGGCTCAGAAAGTCGCTAAAGAAAAATATGGCCTCGATGTCGAGCTGGTGACGTTCAACGATTATGTTTTACCAAACGAAGCGCTGAGCAAAGGTGACATTGATGCCAACGCTTTCCAGCATAAGCCCTATCTGGATCAGCAAATCAAAGATCGTGGTTACAAGCTGGTATCGGTAGGCAATACCTTTGTTTACCCAATCGCCGGCTATTCGAAAAAAATCAAATCACTGGACGAGTTGCAGGATGGCGCACAAATCGCCATTCCTAACGATCCGACCAATCTGGGACGTACCTTGCTGCTGCTGCAGAAAGTGGGCCTGATCAAATTGAAAGATGGCGTTGGCTTGCTGCCGACTTCACTGGATATCACTGAAAACCCGAAAAAATTAAAAATTGTTGAGCTGGAAGCGCCGCAGCTGCCACGTTCACTGGACGATGCCCAGATTGCATTGGCAGTGATCAACACCACTTACGCTAGCCAGATTGGCCTGACGCCAGCGAAAGACGGTATCTTTGTTGAAGATAAAGATTCACCTTACGTCAATATGATTGTGGCGCGTGAAGACAATAAAGACGCAGAGAACGTGAAAAAGTTCGTTCAGGCTTATCAGTCTGACGAAGTGAATGACGCGGCTAATAAAGTCTTTAACGGTGGCGCAGTAAAAGGCTGGTAATTCTGCCTTGCTCCTTCCCTCAGGGCGGCGCTATGCCGCCCTTTCTTTTGCTTAGCGCCTCGCTCGACTTGTTATTTATTCTGGTCCTTGTTTCAATAACGCCACTTTTTACAACATGAGGATGTTGCTATGCGTTTTTTACCGCTCTGCTTGTTAGCATTGATGCTGACTGGGTGTGTTCGGGAATATCACCCCATAAGCAGCGCACCTTCTCGCCCGCAGGCATCCAGCGAGCCGACACGTAAGCCTGCGTCGCGTCCTGCGCCGGTCAAAGTTTATACCGATGCTACCGATCTGGTCAGCAAACCGTTCCGCGATTTAGGTGAAGTGTCCGGCGATGATTGCCAGACCAGCACGCAAGATTCACCCCCCAATATCGCGACGGCACGCAAACGCTTACAAGTAAAAGCGTCTCAGATGAAAGCCAACGCCGTTTTACTGCACAAATGCGAAATTGTCAGCAGCACGCCAGGTTGTTATCGCCAGGCTATTTGCCAAGGCTCGGCGCTGAAAGTCAGTAATCAATGAGTGAATTCGCCTTTGCGCAAATTGGTGTAATCCGTTCACCGTGGAAAGAGAAATTCGCCGTGCCGCGCCAGCCAGGTCTGGTTCAGGATGGCGGCGGCGAGCTCCATCTTTTGCCTCCTTACAATCAGCCTGAGGCCGTACGTGGACTGGAAGATTTCAGTCACCTTTGGGTGCTGTTTGTGTTTCATCAAACGATGGAAGGTGGATGGCGGCCCACGGTGCGACCACCGCGCCTCGGCGGTAATGCACGCGTAGGTGTTTTTGCTACGCGTTCAACGTTTCGACCTAACCCAATTGGCATGTCGCTGGTTGAGTTAAAAGGTATTCGCTGCGCGAAGCAGCAGGTCATTCTGGATCTGGGTAGTCTGGATTTAGTTGATGGCACGCCAGTGGTGGATATCAAACCTTACCTGCCTTTTGCTGAAGCCTTACCGAATGCGCGTGCTGGCTTTGCTCAGGCTGCACCTGAAGCGGATATGCCAGTGCGTTTTTCTCTGCTGGCACAACAACAGCTTTTGCAGCAGCAAGTGAGCTATCCCCAACTCGCGCGATTTATCAGCGACGTTTTGGCGCAGGATCCCCGCCCCGCTTACCGCAAAGGCGAAGCGCTGGAGCGGGAATATGCTGCCTGGTTGCTGGATTTTAATGTGCGCTGGCGTATTGATGAAGCCGGCACTGAAGTCGTTGCTATCGACCCACGTTAAAACCCGCTTTTGAGCCAGAGATCTCGCTGGTACACTAGCCGCCAGCAAAATTCTGTCTGTGACTTTCCGATCAACTGGAATCGTAACCAATGCGTACTACTCAATATCTGCTCTCTACTCAGAAAGAGACGCCATCCGACGCTGAAGTGATCAGCCATCAGCTGATGCTACGCGCCGGAATGATCCGCAAACTGGCCTCGGGCTTGTATACCTGGTTGCCGACCGGTGTGCGTGTGCTGAAAAAAGTCGAAAACATCGTGCGTGAAGAGATGAACAACGCGGGCGCGATTGAGATTTCAATGCCGGTCGTTCAGCCTGCCGATCTGTGGCAAGAGAGCGGCCGCTGGGAACAGTATGGCCCAGAGCTGCTGCGCGTTGCGGATCGCCATGAGCGTCCCTTCGTGCTGGGTCCAACGCATGAAGAAGTGGTCACTGACCTGATTCGTAACGAGCTCAGCTCCTACAAACAGCTACCACTTAACCTGTATCAGATTCAAACCAAATTCCGTGACGAAGTCCGTCCGCGTTTTGGTGTGATGCGTTCACGCGAATTCATTATGAAAGATGCGTACTCATTCCACATTTCGCAGGAATCTCTGCAAGAAACGTATGATGCAATGTATCGCGCCTACAGCCAAAGCTTTAGCCGCATGGGACTCGATTTCCGCGCCGTACAGGCAGATACCGGCTCAATCGGCGGCAGCGCATCACATGAATTCCAGGTGCTGGCACAGAGCGGCGAAGATGATGTGATCTTCTCCACTGATTCCGATTACGCCGCTAACATTGAGTTCGCAGAAGCGGTGGCTCCAGCGGGTGAACGCGCTCTGCCAACGCAGGAACTGAGCCAGATTGATACGCCGAATGCGAAAACCATCGCGGATCTGGTTAATCAATTCCAGCTGCCCATTGAGAAAACCGTCAAAACGCTGATCGTCAAAGGTGCCGAAGAAAGCGGTCATGCGCTGGTTGCGCTGCTGGTCCGTGGCGATCATGCGTTGAACGAAATCAAAGCTGAGAAATCAGACATGGTTGCCTCACCGCTGGTTTTCGCCACTGAAGAAGAGATTCGTGCAGCCGTGGGCGCAGGTCCAGGCTCGCTTGGCCCAATTAACCTAAATATGCCGATTATCGCTGATCGTACGGTCGCGAAGATGAGTGATTTTAGTGCAGGTGCCAACGTTGATGATAAACATTACATTGGCATTAACTGGGAGCGCGATCTGCCCGCACCACATGTTGCGGATATTCGTAATGTAGTAGAAGGCGATCTGAGTCCAGATGGCAAAGGCACGCTGCAGATCAAACGCGGCATCGAAGTGGGACACATCTTCCAGCTAGGTACCAAATATTCTGAAGCGATGAAAGCCGCGGTTCAGGGTGAAGATGGCCGTAACCAAGTGTTGACCATGGGTTGTTACGGTATCGGTATTACGCGCGTAGTGGCGGCGGCTATTGAGCAAAACCATGATGAACGCGGCATTACCTGGCCTGCGGCCTTGGCTCCGTTCGAAGTGGCCATTCTGCCAATGAACATGCAGAAATCTTTCCGAGTGAAAGAAGTGGCAGAAGAGCTTTATAACCAACTGCGCGCCAAAGGCATCGATGTGATTCTTGACGATCGCAAAGAGCGTCCTGGCGTAATGTTTGCTGATATGGAACTGATTGGCGTACCGCATACTATCGTTATTGGCGATCGTAACCTCGATAACCAAGAGATTGAGTACAAAGCGCGCCGCGACAGTGAAAAACAGATGATTAAGCAGGACGATATTGTCGACTTCCTGCTGAAAGCGCTGAATAAGTAGCATCTTCACGTTCAAACGCCCCGGTTATGGGGCGTTTTTTATTGCACTTTTCCACGCAACGCTTTGGTATTTGCACGCCGTGTTTTGCCTTCCAGACGCCGTACTTTTGATGCACGCGTAGGTCGCGTTGCGCGTCGCGTTTTCTCAACCGTAGTAAGTTCAGCAATCAAATTAACTAAACGCTGTAAAGCAGCTTCACGGTTCATCTCCTGACTGCGATATTCCTGAGCCTTAATCACTACCACGCCTTCGCCAGTAATCAAATGGTGATTAGCAGCCAGCAACCGTTCTTTGTAAAACGGCGGCAGGGACGATGAAGCGATATCAAAGCGCAGATGAATCGCCGTGCTGGCTTTATTCACATGCTGCCCACCCGCGCCTTGTGCACGGATCGCCGTCAGTTCGATTTCGTTATCGGGGAGCTCAATATTGCGCGACAGCATAATCATCTGTCACCTCCCAGAGCAAAATCGCTGCTTAAATGCCTTAACTGATTCATCAACTTAACCTTTTGTGCGGGTATTAATCTGGTGTCAAACAGCGGAATCTGTCACTTTAGCAGTGAATCGCGTGTCGATCCTGCTTTAGCCGGGCTGATTTCCTGTAAATGCCTGTGTTATAGTCGCCTATCATCCAGAGTATTTACGCTCTGCTGAGGAGGGGCTTGTGCAAAAATATTGTGAATTAGTTCGCCAAAAATATGCCGAAATCGGCAGCGGGGATTTAGGCTATGTCCCGGATGCAATTGGCTGCGCTTTAAAGGCGCTTGATGATATTGCCGCGAATTCTGCGCTAAACTCTTCTGTCAGGGAACAGGCGGCATACGCCGCTGCAAACTTATTGGTGAGCGACTATGTTGATGAACGAAGCTTATAAACCCATCAATTGCGATGACTACGATAATCTGGAACTCGCCTGCCAAAAGAATTGGATGCTGTCGCTGGAATTGAAGGATGGCGAGCAGCTCAAGGCAAAAGCTAATGTTATCGTGTCCCGTAAAAACGTGGAGTATCTGGAGATTGACCTTTCTGGTGAAACGCGTGAATTGCGTCTCGATCACATCGCCAGTTTCAGCCACCCCGAACTGGGAAAGGTTGTCGTCAGCGAAGAGTAACGCAATCCTCATGGGCGGGATTCTATCCCGCCTCCTTCGCTACGGCTTCAAAGAGTTATAATAGGCCGCAATATCCGCCATATCTTCATCACTTAATCCCGCCACAAACGCTTTCATTACTTCCGCTTGCCCACCGCTGCGCTCACCTTTTTTATAAGCCTGTAAAGCATGATTAAGATAAGCGCTATTTTGCCCGGCAAGATTAGGATAGAGCGGTACCGCCGTTTTTCCTTCCGCACCATGACACGCCATGCAACTCGCGGCTTTTTGTGCGCCTGCATTCACATCACCCTCGGCAAAAGCCGGCACTGCCGTTACCACCAATAAGGCGGCAATAAAGTTTTTCATCATTGCTCTCCAGCACTATTATTGTTTGTGCCAGATCGCTTGCCAGCCGTGCGCATCCACGGTCGCGCCTTCCCGGGTAACAAACAAACCGGGCGCGCAGACAAGCGTCTGATTATAAAAAATTAAAGGAATGCGTTCGCGCTGCCATGGCGGAACATTTAATTCCTGCCAAAGCTTTTTCATTTCTCGACCACCCGCGCGATTAACCAGATGCAAATAGCCTTGTGCCTGAAAACGGACAAAGACGTGCTCATCAGCCTTTGGCTGCCGTAATACATTTTCCGAGTGATCAGCCTGCAGCGAGCCTAAATTAGGCGGAAGCGTCAGTGAGTCATTGAGATCGGGCCAGCACAATTCACTGTTACGCAAAGATTCCTGTAACGGCAGCCAGTAAAGTTGCTGGCGAAAGCGGCGTATTTCAAAATGGCCTAGCTGCAAACGCGGCTGAGCATCTTCACGGCTCAACATCACTTCCTGATGAATACGCTTTAGCGCGTCACGGGAAGGCATCTTGCCACCCTGCCCGGCAATCCAACGGCGAAGCAGCGCATTAACACGCACATCGCTGAGATTCAGGAGTTCGGTGAACGTCAGGCTACCGTCGGCCTGAACCAGCGACTGTAATTGCTCAGACAATAACTCATCCAGCAGCTGTTCTTGTTCACCACATAACGCGGCGCTGCGCGCTGTCGCTTCGGCAAAATGGGGCCAACGCGTTAATAATTCAGGTAATAAACGCTGACGTAAAAAATTACGGTCATAACGTACATCCTGATTACTTTCATCCTCTATCCAGATGAGTTGATGCTTGTGAGCATAATCTTCCAGCACCTGACGGGAGATATCCAGCAGAGGACGCAGCAGGCGATGATTGCCCAACTGCATTGCTTTTGGCATTGCTGCTAAGCCTGCCGGGCCGCTACCGCGTTTCAACGCGAGCAGTAAAGTTTCACACTGATCGTCAAGATGCTGCGCGGTTACCAATATTTCATCTGGCTTTAACGCGCCACTCAACGCCTGATAACGTGCCTGACGAGCTGCCGCTTCAATGCCTTGCTCGCGGCTATCGACGTTTACGCGCAATACCTCACAACTCAGCTGCCACTGCTGGCAAATCGCTACGCAATGCGCAGCCCAAGCGTCAGCATTGGGGCTGAGCCCATGATGAACGTGTAAGGCACGTAAACGGATTTGAGGATGATGTTGCTGCCATGCCAGCATATGATGCAACAGCACAGTTGAATCCAGGCCACCGCTGAAAGCCACGACAAGCGCAGCGTCAGAATTCAACAAATGATCAAGATGTGGCAAAGACATGGCGCAATCCAAAGATTCGGGCCGCCGAATGCGGCCCGTTGAAGCGCGCTATTTTACGCCTGATACAGCTCCAGCGGCAAACCATCTGGATCAGCAAAGAAGGTGCATTGCTTACCGGTAAGATCATCAATGCGAATCGGCTCGCAAGTTACCCCTTTTTCTGCCAGCGCCTGAACCGCGATTTCAACATCTGCCACGGTAAAAGCGAGATGACGTAAGCCGCAGGCTTCGGGATGACTAACCCGAGCAGGTGGCGTAGGGAAAGAAAACAGCTCAATGGTGTACTGGCCATTAAGCGCTAAATCCCCTTTCCATGAATCGCGCGCTTCCCGATAGTATTCGCCTAACAGGCTAAACCCGAGCACGTCGCAATAAAAGGCTTTGCTGCGCTGGTAATCGGACGCAATGATAGCGATGTGATGAATTTGAGTTAACTGCAGCATGCTGGCTCCTTGAGTTCGATAATTCATTACCTTACGGCCGAGACTCTACGCTGACAATGCGTAATCTTCTGAACTCATTCACTTTTCAGCACCCGCACGCGATATTCACCCTCTTCAGTCAGTGTTGCGCCATGAATATCGGTCTCGAAACCGGGATAATGACGGCCAATGCTGCAAAGCATTAACAGAAAATCGAGCACGGCACGGCTCGCCTCAGTGATCATTTCACCAGGCATGACCAGCGGAACACCTGGCGGATAAGGCAAAATCATATTGGCCGAGACACGCCCAACCAGTTCACTGATATCCACCGTTTCGATATTGCCTTTAACCTGTTGTTGAAAAGCCTGGTGCGGCGTCATTTTCATCTCTGGCAAGACATCAAAAGCTTTCAGCATCAGGCGCGGCAGATCATGTTGACGGATCATCTGATGGATCCCTTGCGCCAGCGTCTGAATGCGCATGTTGCGATAGAAATCAGGATCTTCTGCATACAGATCCGGCAGCATATTTTTGACCCGCAAATTCAGATCGTAAGCGCGTTTAAACTCAGTTAAGCCCCGCAGCACACTCATCGCTTTGGTTTTATCGATGCCGATACTGAACAAAAACAGCAAATTGTACGGCCCGGTTTTTTCCACCACGATACCGCGCTCATCAAGGAATTTGGCTACCAGCGCAGCCGGAATACCGTCATCTGCCATCACGCCTAGTTCGCTCATGCCTGGTGTGAGGATGGTGACTTTGATCGGATCCAGATACATATGATCGCGATCGGCCTGCGTAAAACCGTGCCACTCCTCTTCACCCGGCTGGATCGGCCAGCACTGCGCTTCATCGACATGCTCAGGCTGCCAGATATCAAAAAACCAGCTGTCAGACTCTTCTCGCAAACGCTGAATCTCACGACGGAAATGCAGCGCACGCTCGACTGAACGGTTAATTAAACGCTTGCCGGGATTACCGCGCAGCATTGCCGCTGCCGTTTCGATTGAGGAAACAATTGCATAGTTCGGCGATGTGGTGGTGTGCATCATGTAGGCTTCGTTAAACGTCTGCTCGTCGTAATCGCCTTTAATATGGATCATTGATGCCTGCGAAAATGCTGCCAGCAGCTTATGCGTCGACTGCGTTTCGTAGACCACTTTTCCCGGCGTGCGCTCGCCGCTCATGCCGCTTTTACCCTCATAAATAGGATGGAAATTAGTGTAAGGCACCCAGGCTGAATCAAAATGAATCGACGGAACTTCCAGCGTCTGTTTGATGTATTGCGTGTTGTACAGCAAGCCGTCATAGGTGGAGTTAGTGATGACTGCATGCACCGGCCAGGTCGCGCGGGGTGTTGCCGCCACCTTTGCTTCGATGTTTGGGCGAGTAAATTCACGTTTAGGAATACCGCCAAGAATGCCGAGTGCATTTCGTGTCGGCTTCAGCCAAATCGGCACCAGATCGCTCATCATCAGCAGATGCGTGAGGGATTTATGGCAATTACGGTCAATCAACACCGTGCTGCCTGCGGGTGCTGCATACATCCCCACTATTTTGTTCGACGTTGAGGTGCCATTGGTCACCATGTAGCTCTGTTCCGCCCCGAAGGTTCGCGCAATATACTCTTCCGCTTCAAGATGCGGCCCGGTGTGATCGAGCAGCGATCCCAACTCAGTAACGGAAATTGAAATATCAGACTTCAGCGTATTCGCACCAAAGAAATCGTAAAACAAGCAGCCAACCGGGCTTTTTTGAAACGCGGTACCCGCCATGTGACCCGGCGTACAGAAGGTGTACTTGCCTTCTTTCACATAGGTAAACAGTGCTTTCGTCAGCGGCGGAGTAATGTGATCCAGATAGTCGTCAGTGTATTGACGGATATGCAGCGCAATATCTTCAGCAGCATTGAGCGCGTATTCAAAAAAATGCAGAGGCATACGCATTTCATTGATGCTGATGTCCATTTGCGAATGGGTGTTGATGAAAGCATACAGCGGCAGATATTCGTTCAGCTGATTGATTTCGCCACATAACTCCATGCTGTTATGCGCATCCCAGTCAAAAATCACGCCACTGATACGGGGATTGTGTTCGATCAGCTTGAGCAAATCGACGGCGTTTTTGGGATAAATGAGTTGGAAACCCTGCTGACTTAACGCAGCATCCAGTTCGCGCAACGGTTCATCTTTATAGAACACACCGTGCCCGCCCATGATTGCCAGAATATTCAATGCGCACCTCCTAAGTTGTTGTGGCATTGGCTAAGCATAGCGAATTGCAGGGCCGCTCTCAGTCAGAATTAAGACATAAAAAAAGCGGACCGAGGTCCGCTTAGTTTTTTATCATGCAAAATCAGGCGTAGCCGTAGCTCATTAGACGCTGATAACGACGATCCAGCAACTCTTCAGTCGTGAATCCATCGAGATCGGCCAAGTCAGCCAGCAGTTGCTGTTTCAGCGAGATCGCCATATCCACTGGGCGACGATGCGCGCCACCCAACGGTTCTGGGATCACAGAGTCAATCAGCTTCAGCTCTTTCAAACGTTCGGCAGTGATGCCCATCGCTTCCGCAGCCAGTGGCGCTTTGTCTGCGCTCTTCCACAGAATTGACGCACAACCTTCCGGTGAAATCACCGAATAGGTGCTGTATTGCAGCATATTCACTTTGTCGCCAACGCCGATCGCTAACGCACCACCTGAACCGCCTTCACCAATCACGGTACAAATGACCGGTACTTTTAGGCCAGACATTTCACGCAGGTTACGAGCAATCGCTTCAGACTGGCCGCGCTCTTCTGCACCTACACCCGGATAAGCCCCCGGCGTATCAATGAAGGTAATGATTGGCATTTTGAAACGCTCAGCCATTTCCATCAAACGCAGTGCCTTACGATAGCCTTCAGGTGCAGGCATACCGAAGTTGCGACGAATTTTCTCTTTGGTTTCGCGACCTTTCTGGTGACCGATGATCATCACCGGACGTCCATCAAGACGAGCAATACCGCCGACAATTGCTTTGTCATCAGCATAAGCACGGTCGCCAGCTAACTCATCAAAATCGTCAAACGCGTTGCGCACGTAGTCAAAGGTATAAGGACGCAAAGGATGGCGCGCCAGTTGAGCGATCTGCCATGCGCCTAAGTCGGCGAAGATTTTACGCGTCAGCTCAACGCTTTTTTCGCGCAAACGCTGAACTTCTTCATCCAGATTTACGTGTTTATCATCCTGACGACCAATCGATGTCAGCGAATCAATCTTCGCTTCCAGTTCTGCGATTGGTTGTTCAAAATCCAGGTAATTAAGACTCATAATGTTCCTGTTTTAGTCAAACTCCAGTTCTACCTGCTCCGATCCGATCAACGACCGCAGATCATTAAGTAAACGATCGCTGGGCGAAATTCGCCACGCTGCACCAAAGCGCAGCTTGGCACGCGCGTCGGCTCTCTGATAGTAGAGATGCACCGGAATGGTCCCTGATCGATGAGGTTCCAGGGACTGGCGGAGTCGGTTTAATAGCTGGTCATCAATTTGCCTGTCCGTCAGCGAGATAGCAAGACCACGCGCATATTTTTCGCGTGCTTCGTCAATGTCCATGATTTCGCGGGCGGTCATTTTAAGGCCTCCACTGAAGTCATCAAAGCTGACCTGTCCGCTGACGATCAGGATACGGTCTTTCTCCAGCAACTGCTGGTATTTATCTAACGCATCGGTAAATAACATGACTTCCAGACGACCGGAACGATCGTCCAAAGTACAAATACCAATTCGGTTGCCGCGCTTAGTCACCATTACACGCGCGGCAATCACCAGACCGGCCGCGACAGTAATTTTACCACGATCGGTGGGATGCATATCTTTAAGACGTACACCGCCGACATAGCGCTCAATTTCTTTCAAATACTGGTTGATGGGATGACCGGTAAGATACAGTCCCAGCGTTTCACGTTCACCATCCAGTTGGACCTGTTCAGGCCACGGTGTGACGCTCGCGTAAGACTTTTCAACCTGCTCCGGCTCTTCCGCCAATACACCAAACATATCTGCCTGGCCAATCGCTTCGGCTTTGGCATGTTGATCGGCAGCTTTTAGCGCATCGCTGAGCGAACTCATCAGCGCGGCGCGGTGCGGGCCAAGGCGATCAAACGCACCGGACATGATCAATTTTTCCATCACGCGACGGTTGATTTTTTTCGTGTCAGTGCGCGCACAGAGATCGAACAGCTCGCGGAAATAGCCACCTTCGTTACGCGCATCAATGATCGCTTCAATTGGGCCTTCGCCGACGCCTTTGATCGCGCCAATACCGTAAACGATCTCCCCTTCTGGATTAACATGGAACTGATACAAGCCAGAGTTAATATCTGGCGGCAAGACCTTCAGTCCCATGCGCCAGCATTCATCCACCAGCCCAACCACTTTCTCTGTGTTATCCATATCGGCAGTCATTACCGCTGCCATGAATTCGGCTGGATAGTGCGCTTTTAGCCACAGCGTTTGATAGGAAACCAATGCATAAGCAGCGGAGTGCGATTTGTTAAAGCCGTAGCCAGCAAACTTTTCGACCAGGTCGAAGATTTTCATCGACAGCTCGCCGTCGACGCCCATCCGCTCCGCGCCATCTTTAAAGACAGAACGCTGCTTGGCCATCTCTTCCGGTTTCTTTTTACCCATCGCGCGACGCAGCATATCTGCACCGCCAAGGGTATAACCGGAAAGTTCTTGGGCGATCTGCATCACCTGTTCTTGATACAGGATGATGCCATAAGTTGGTTCCAGCACTGGCTTCAGCGTGTCGTGCTGCCACTGAATATCTGGATAGGAAATCGCTTCGCGACCATGTTTACGGTCGATAAAGTTATCCACCATGCCCGATTGCAGCGGCCCAGGACGGAACAGCGCCACCAATGCGATCATGTCTTCAAAACAGTCAGGCTTAAGGCGTTTGATCAAATCTTTCATGCCGCGCGATTCAAGCTGGAAAACCGCTGTGGTCTCCGCGCGCTGCAGCATATCGAAACTTTTCTTGTCTTCTAACGGAATCGCCGCAATATCGATGGGCGGCTCGCCCTGCTTCTCGCGTCGGGCGTTGATCATTTCCAGCGCCCAGTTAATGATGGTTAAGGTACGCAGGCCAAGGAAGTCGAACTTCACCAAGCCAGCATATTCAACATCATTTTTATCAAACTGAGTCAGTGGATTCTGGCCGTTCTCATCGCAATAAAGCGGTGCAAAATCGGTGATTTTAGTGGGTGCGATAACAACACCACCGGCGTGTTTACCGGCATTTCGCGTCACGCCTTCCAGCTTGCGCGCCATGTCAATCAGCGCCCGGACTTCTTCATCCGCCTCGTAAATTTCTGGCAACTGCGGTTCAGCAGCAAATGCTTTTTCCAGCGTCATGCCAGGATCAGGTGGAATGAGTTTAGAAATGCGATCAACGAAACCGTATGGATGGCCCAATACACGCCCTACGTCACGAATAACCGCTTTTGCCGCCATGGTACCGAAGGTGATGATTTGCGATACCGCTTCGCGGCCATACATATCGGCAACGTGCTCAATAACCTGATCGCGCTTCTCCATACAGAAGTCGACGTCGAAGTCTGGCATCGATACACGTTCCGGATTGAGGAAGCGTTCGAATAGCAGATCAAACTCCAGCGGATCGAGATCGGTAATTTTTAGTGCATACGCCACCAAAGAGCCAGCACCAGAACCACGACCCGGCCCGACGGGTACGCCGTTATCTTTCGACCACTGGATAAATTCCATTACGATCAGGAAGTAGCCGGGGAAGCCCATCTGGTTGATTACGTTAAGCTCTATTTCCAGGCGTTCATCATATTCTGGGCGTTTCTCAGCGCGAACGGCTTCGTCTGGGAACAAGAATTCGAGACGCTCTTCTAACCCTTCACGCGACTTCATTACCAGGAAATCTTCGGTGGTCATTTCGCCGGTCGGAAATTGTGGCAAGAAGTATTCGCCCAACCGCACCGTAACGTTACAACGCTTAGCAATCTCTACGCTGTTTTCCAGCGCTTCAGGGATGTCCGAGAACAGCTCGCACATCTCCTCTTCGCTACGCATGTATTGCTGAGGACTGTATTTGCGTGGACGTTTAGGATCATCCAGCGTGTAACCATCGTGAATAGCAACGCGGATTTCGTGTGCGTCAAAATCTTCTTCATTAATGAAGCAAACTTCGTTGGTCGCTACGACTGGAATGCCTTCGGCGATGGCTAGCTCAACGGCTGCATGCAGATAGCTTTCTTCATCCTGACGTCCGGTGCGTGTAAGCTCAAGATAATAGCGATCGGCAAAATGCTGTTGATAAAAATTCAGGCATTGCGAAACCAGACCGGTATTACCACGTAACAGGCAGCGGCCCACATCACCACAGCGTCCCCCTGAAAGCAGAATTAAGCCTTCCTGTAACTCAACCAACCAGTCACGGTCAATGACTGGGCCGGCAATGCCATAACCACGCTGGTAGGCACGCGAAATGAGTAAAGTAAGATTTTGATAACCGACATTGTTGCTGGCTAACACTGTCAACTGCGTTAATTCATCGCCCATCAGTTCGCTGGCAACGCTAAAGTCAGCACCGATTACGGGCTTTATCCCTGCGCCATGCGCGCTGCCATAGAACTTCACTAACCCGCACAGGTTGGTATAGTCGGTAATCGCAATAGCAGGCATACCCAAAGCAGCCGCTTTCTTGATCAATGGCCCGGTTTTCGCCAAGCCATCGACCATCGAATAGTCGCTGTGGACACGCAAATGTATAAAACGAGGTTCAGCCATATCAGTTTCCGATTAAAACAGTGTCAGGCTATTAAAGCGTGGTTGTCTGGCACGTAGCCAGTACTTCGGCGTCGATAAGGACATTACGCACCGGCGCAAAGCTGCGGCGATGGTGCGGTGTCGCACCGTACTGCGTCAGTTTTTCCATATGCAGCGCAGTTGGATAGCCTTTATGCTGAGCAAATCCATATTGCGGAAACAGCAGATCTAACTCGGCCATTTCACGATCGCGCGTCACTTTAGCAATAATGGATGCGGCGCTAATTTCTGCCACCAGGCTGTCGCCTTTTATTACTGCTTGCGAAGGCATGGGTAACGCCGGGCAGCGATTTCCATCGATCAAGACATAATCGGGCATTATCGACAACCCCGCTACTGCGCGTTGCATAGCGAGCATGGTGGCGTGCAGAATGTTGATTTGATCGATCTCTTCTGGTTCAGCGCGGCCTAAACTCCATGACAACGCCTTCTCTTTGATTTCGTCATACAACGCCAATCGACGTTTCTCGGATAACTTTTTCGAGTCAGCTAAACCCACGATCGGCTTCGCCGGATCGAGAATCACCGCAGCGGTAACGACCGCACCAACCAATGGTCCACGCCCGACTTCGTCTACACCCGCGATAAGGCTAGCAATAGGATAGATAAAATCAGACATCAGCGATCTCCAGTACCGCATCCGCCGCTTGCTCATCGGCATTCCAGCGGATCTGTTGGTGTAATTCATGGAAATTGTTCAGCAACTCGTCGCGCTCAATACCGGGGTGCAGCAACGGCTCTAAAGCCGCCGCCAACGCTTCAGGCTGACATTCATCTTGCAGCAACTCTTTAACGAGTTCACGTCCGGCCAATAAATTGGGTAACGATACATACGGCGTTTTTACCAGCCGTTTCGCCAACCAGAAAGTGAAAGGCTTCATGCGATAGCCAACAACCATGGGGCATTTTGCCAGCATACATTCCAGTGCGGCAGTTCCCGATGCCAGCAATGCGGCATCGCTCGCAATCATTGCTTCACGTCCTTTGCCATCCAGCAGATGCATAGGCAATTCTGGGGCAACTTCGGCTTTTATCAGCTCAAATTGTTCACGGCGCTTTGCGTTGACCAGCGGTACAACAATTTCCAACGCAGGATATTGCACGCGCAGCAGTTGGGCTGTTCTTAGAAAATCGCCGCTTAACATCTCGACTTCTGCCCCACGACTACCAGGCAATAGCGCGAGACAGAGCGCATCATCAGCAATACCCAGGTAGCGGCGAGCAGCAAGCTTATCTGGCTGTAATGGCATAGCATCAGCCATGGTATGGCCAATGAAACGGCAAGGTACATCAAAGCGATCATAAAAAGCTTTTTCAAACGGTAAAAATGCCAACACCAGATTGGTGTTGCGACCGATTTTGAATACACGTTTTTGCCGCCATGCCCACACCGATGGGCTGACGTAATGAATAGTGCGGATCCCCGCTCGCTTCAATCGTCCTTCAAGCGTGATATTGAAATCCGGTGCATCAATACCGACGAACACATCCGGTTTAAGATCGATAAATCGTTGGGTTAAATCGCGGCGAATTTTTAGCAGGCGCGGTAAGCGACCCAGCACTTCCACAATTCCCATCACCGCCAACTCTTCCATTTCGTACCAGGTTTCGCAGCCTTCCGCTTGCATCAACGGACCCGCTACACCAACGAAATGGGCATTAGGATGACGCGCTTTAAGCGCACGAATCAGACCTGCGCCAAGAATATCGCCGGAGGTTTCTCCGGCGATTATGGCTATCGTTAAGGGACGCGATGACATGAATTAGCGAATTAATCCACGGGTTGAGCGGGCAAAGAAGTCATAGAATGGCTGCACTTCGCTGTGCTGCTTAGCGATTTCTTCGATTTCCGGCTTCACTTCATCCAGCGTTCTTCCGCTACGATAAAGCAATTTATATGCATTGCGTATCGCGTGCAGTGACTCTTTACTGAAGCCACGGCGTTTCAGACCTTCAATATTGATACCAAACGGTGTCGCGTGGTTGCCCTGCGCGATCACGTAAGGGGGCACGTCTTGTGCCACGCCTGAACAACCGCCAACCATCACATGTGCACCGATAGTGCACCACTGATGCACGGCCGTCATGCCACCAATAATGGCAAAATCATCCACGGTTACATGACCGCCAAGGGTTGCATTATTAGCAAAAATGCAACGATTGCCGACTACGCAATCATGCGCAATATGCGCATTAACCATCAGCAGGTTGTCGCTACCCAGCGTCGTGACGTGACCACCCTGGATGGTGCCACGATGAATGGTGACGCTTTCGCGAATACGGTTGCGATCGCCAATCTCAACGCGAGTCGGCTCACCGGCGTACTTCAGATCTTGATTTACTTCACCAATCGAGGCGAACTGATAGATCTGGTTATCTTTACCAATGCGCGTATGGCCGTTAACGACCACATGCGATTTAAGTACCGTTCCTTCACCAATCTCCACATTTGCCCCAATAAAGCAGAACGGGCCGATGTGAACATTGGGACCAATAATGGCCCCATCTTCAATGACAGAACTGGGATGGATGTTGGCGGTTGGATCAATCACGAATTATGCCTCCCGGCTGCGGGCACACATCATGGTTGCTTCACAAACGATTTTACCGTCGACGGTCGCCACGCCTTTGAAGCGAGTCAGGCCACGGCGGGTTTTTTCGAAAGTGACTTCCATGATCATTTGATCGCCTGGTACGACTGGACGTTTAAAACGCGCATCATCGATACCGGCGAAGTAATACAGCTCGCCCGGCTCCAGTTTGCCGACGCTTTTAAACGCCAGAATACCGGTAGCCTGCGCCATCGCTTCAAGAATCAGAACGCCAGGAAAAATCGGTTTACCAGGGAAATGGCCCTGGAAAAACGGTTCATTTACGGAAACGTTCTTCACTGCACGCAGGTATTTGTGCTCTTCAAATTCCAGCACACGGTCAACCAGCAAAAACGGGTAGCGGTGCGGCAGCAGCTCTAAAATCTCTTCAATTTTCAGAGTATGAGTTTCAGTAGTCAAAATACTCTTCCTGTCCTAAAAATCTGATGACATCAATAACACGGCCTGCACAGATCAACATGATCTTCCGCAGGCCGCAAATAGGTTCCGTGGCGCCTGGCTTCCTGCTTAACACTTTTATTATGAAAGCCGGGCAGGTTTGGGATGCCGCTTAGTCTTTACCGACTTTGCGTTCGATGGCTTTTAAGCGTTTGCTTATTTCATCGATGTTCATCACCAGCGCTGCAGTTTTACGCCAGGTTTTGTTAGGTTGTAGCGGAATGCCTGAGGAGTATACACCAGGCTCTGTAATAGGACGCATCACCATGCCCATACCGGTCACGGTCACCTTGTCACAGATTTCCATATGGCCGTTAATGACGCTGGCACCGCCAATCATACAGTAACGACCAATTTTCAAACTACCCGCCATGATCACACCACCTGCAACAGCGGTATTGTCACCAATAACCACGTTGTGGGCGATCTGACATTGGTTGTCTATGATAACACCATTGCCGATTAGAGTGTTATCCAAGGCGCCGCGATCAATGGTGGTACAAGCCCCAATTTCGACGCGATCGCCGATAATTACCGCACCCAGCTGTGGGATTTTCACCCAATTGCCGCGATCGTTAGCGTAACCAAAACCATCGGAACCAATTACTGTGCCTGACTGAATCAGACAATCCTGACCAATTTGAATCTCATGATAGATAGAAACGTTGGCCCATAAACGCGTACCGCTGCCGATGCGTGTTTTTTTACCCACAAAGCAGCCTGCGCCGATAACAACGTTATCACCCAGTTCAACATCTGACTCGATCACCGCATTAGCTCCAACTGAAACGTTGTTGCCTAATTTTGCACTGGGATCGATGACGGCGCTGGGGGCGAGGTTTTGGGCTGGCTGAGGTGTAGTATCAAGCAGCTGCGCCATACGCGCATAAGTCAGGTAAGGATTTTTCACCACCAACGCTGCCGAGTTGCACCACTCCAGATCCGCTTCCGTCAGCACCACGGCTGAGGCCTTAATCAGGGCGAGTTGCTCGCGGTAACGGCTGTTTGCAAGAAAAGTGATTTGGCCAGTTGTGGCGGATTGCATAGAAGCAATGCCGGAGATGACGATATCGCCATCTCCGTGCAATTCTGCATCCAACTGCTGGGCTAAATCAGCCAGTCGAATAGATGACATCGATTATTTAACCTGTTTCAGCACGTCTGCAGTAATGTCTTTCGCGTTTGAAGCGTAAGCCACAGCATTAGCGTCGATGACTACGTCGTAACCATCGTCATCAGCAACTTTCTTCACTGCGTCCTGAATACGGCTCAGCAGTTTGTTACGCTCTTCCGTCTGACGACGGCGATTGTCTTGCTCAAAAGCCTGCGCTTTGGTTGAGAAGGTTTCACGCTGTGACATGACGTCTTTTTCCATGCGGCTACGTTCGCTGGCCTTCATGGTAGAACCGTCACGCTGCAGGCGCTGCATTTTAGTCTGCAGATCGCGCTCCTGGCTTTGCAACTCGGTTGCACGGCCTTTGAACTCATTTTCCAGCTGTTTAGCAACAGTCGCACGTTGCGGTAACTGTTGGAAAATGCTGGACACGTTTACCACTGCAATTTTGTCAGCAGCCTGAACACCAGCGGAAACCGCTAAAGCAAGACCCAGACCGGCGGCACACAACAACTTTTTCACTATAAACTCCTTACCATCAACGTTTGTGTCAGCGACACAGTGTTTGCCCCGGAACAGCTGTTAGCAGCTGCCCGGCGGCAATACTCTAGCTTATGCATCCATGCTCAGAACATTACCAGGTTTTACCAATGTTAAACTGGAATTGCTCTGATTTGTCTCCCTCGTATTTCTTGATCGGCTGGGCGTAAGAGAACACCAGCGGACCCAATGGCGACATCCATTGCAAAGCGATACCGCTTGATACACGAATGTTACTTGGATCGCTGTAGTCCGGCACGTCAGCAGCGCGTGTATCGTCAGTATTTTCCCACTTGGTATCCCATGCGGTACCGGCATCAACAAACAGTGAAGTACGCACTGAGTTAGAGTATTTCTCACTCAGGAACGGCGTCGGTGTAATCAGCTCAAGGCTGGCGATCGCCATTGCGTTACCACCTACAGCATCATCTGAGTTACAGATTCTGTTCGTGCCAGAACAAGTAGACGAGTTATCATTCAAATACGCGGCCTTAGGACCAATCGTATTCGACTGGAAACCACGCACAGTACTTGAACCACCCGCATAGAAGTTCTCATAGAATGGCAATTCTTTGCCACTCAAGCCGTCACCGTAGCCTACACGACCACGACCTAACAGCACCCAAGTACGATCTTGGTTGATCGGCATGTACTGTTGGCTGTCCAGCGTCACTTTATAGAAGCTGTTATCAGAACCTGGAATAGTGACTTTACCATTCAGGTTAGTGCGGTTACCTGCGGTTGGGAAGAAGCCGCGGTCCAGCGTGTTGTACGTCCAACCATAGTTAAAGGTGAAGTCATCCGCAGAGAAATCACCTTCATCGTTAAGCTGTTGTGGTTTACCAACCGAGTCGAGATAACGCCACATAGCAACTTGTGGTTGCATGTTAGACAGGTCGTTGTGGACATAACCTAATCCCACGCGCAGCGTGTTGTTCTCGTTAATCGGGAAGCCCAGCGTACCGTCTAAACCGTAACTTTTGTTGGTGTAGTCGGAGAGATCAGCATCGTCAGCTTTAAAGTCGTTATAGAACAGACGACCGCCTAAGCTCACCCCATCAACCGTGAAATAAGGATCGGTAAGCGAGAACTCGGCATAGGTCTGGTAATCGTTTTTGGTACCGCTGATACCGACGGTATTACCGGTGCCAAGCCAGTTGTCCTGCGTGACGCCAACCTGGAAGCTGACGCCGCTTTCCGTACCGTAACCCACACCAAAGTTGAAGGTACCGGTGTTACGCTCTTTAACTTTATAAACCACGTCGACCTGATCAGGAGAACCCGGCACGCGCTGCGTATCGACATCAACTGTCTCAAAATAGCCGGTGCGGTTCAGACGCTCTTTACCCTGATCGACCAAATCGCTGCCCAGCCATGCACCTTCCATCTGACGCATTTCACGGCGCAATACGGAGTCTTTCGACGTGTCGTTCCCTTCAAAGCGAACATTGCGCACGTAGTAGCGGTTGCCGGCGTCGACATTAATATGCAGTTTTACTGTTTTATCAGCATCGTTAATTTCCGGCTGTGTAACAACGCGCGGATAGGCATAACCATAACGGCCCAGCAGCTTTTTGATATCATCTTCCATCTGCGTCACTTTGGTGCCGTTATACAGCTCGCCCGCAGGGATTTTGGTCAGATGTTCGATTTCTGCCGAGTGGCCCGCCATGCTGCCATTCACAATCACGCCAGCAATCTTGTACTGATCGCCTTCGTTGATGTTCACCGTGATGTAAATGCCTTTTTTATCTGGCGTCAGGCTCACTTGCGTTGAGTCGATATTAAAGCGTGCGTAACCGCGATCAAGGTAGAAGCTGCGCAGGGTTTCAAGATCGCCCGCCAGTTTCTGTTTCTGATATTTGCGATCGCCTACCACGTTCCACCACGGCACTTCGTCGCGCAGCTGGAAACGTGAAATGAGTTCATCGGAACTGAACGCTTTGTTACCAACAATGTTTATCTGCTGAATTTTTGCAGAAACACCTTCAGTAAACACCAGCTTCAAGTCGACACGGTTGCGTGGCAACGGCGTAACGACCGCTTTTACGCTGGCGGTGTATTTACCGACGCTGTAGTAAAAGTCTTCAAGTCCTTTCTCGATTGAAGAGAGCATGGTGCGGTCCAGCGCTTCGCCGACACGAACACCTGATGCTTCAAGATTCTGTTTGAGCTGATCCTCTTTCACCGCTTTGTTACCGGTGAAGGTAATGCTGGCAATGGTAGGACGTTCTTTGACCTGGACAATCAGCGTATTACCGTCTCGCAGGACCTGAACATCCTCAAAGTTGCCAGTAGCGAACAGCGAGCGAATCGTATTTCTGACGTCATCGTCAGACACCGTATCGCCAACCCGTACCGGCATACTCAGCAGAGCCGCGCCGACGGCGACTCGCTGCAGCCCTTCGAAATGAATATCCTTCACCACGAAACCGTCTGCACCGTAAACGGTGGCGCTGCTAAACAGCAGCGACGCTATGAGCAACTTTTTCATCGCCATCGTTATTATGCGTTTTCCTAACACATCCCTCGTCTGTCCGCTATCCAGCTATTACAGACGTGAGAAATCATTGAAAAGTGCAAGCCCCATTAACAACACCAGCAAGATTGAGCCAATGCGATAACTAAAGTCCTGAACTCGTTCGGACACCGGTCCACCTTTGATCTTTTCGATCGCCAGAAAGAGCAAGTGCCCACCATCTAAAACCGGGAGAGGGAACAGGTTGATGATGCCAAGGTTGACGCTAATCAACGCTAAGAACATCAGGTAGTAAATCATCCCGTACTCTGCTGACAATCCTGCACCTTGCGCGATAGAAATCGGCCCGCTCAGATTGTTTAACTTCACATCACCGGTTATTAACTTGCCCAGCATGGAAACAGTTAGCTTCATCAGTTGCCAGGTTTTTACACTGGCCTCACCAACAGCTGCGAACGCGCCATACTGTCGTACCGTTTTATATTCTTCCGGCAGCGGAATGATACGTGGGATCACACCCGCAAATCCTTCCGTTTTTGCTCCCGGCTTCGCTTCAGGTGTCATGGCTAACTGCACCGATTCACCATTACGAACAACCTCAAGTGCCATGCTTTTGCCAGGATTATCTCTCACCTGTGTGACAAAAGCCTGCCACTGCGATAATGGCTGACCATCGACTTTAACGATCCTGTCACCAGCTTGCAAACCAGCTTCACTGGCTGGGGAGTTCGCCTGCACTTCTGCCAACGTAGTTTCAAGCTGCGGTCCACGTGGTCGAATACCCAATGCCACAATCGGATCTTGCTTATCAGGCTCAAAATGCCAGTTACGCAGATCAAGCTGTTTCTGCTGAGTTGCCTGTTCACCAAAACGCGCCACCGTTAATGTGGTTGCGCTGTCGCCGATTTTTCCTACCAGCTCCATGCGCACAGCATCCCAATCAGGCGTTTCGATACCGTCAACGGCCTTAAGTTCCATACCCGGCGCAATTTGCGCTTCAGCAGCGACCGATCCGTTTAATATTTCACCAATTACTGGGCGCACACCGGGTACGCCGTGAATAAACACAACCCAGTAAGCCAGGATGGCGAAGATGAAGTTTGCGACAGGACCTGCCGCAATAATTGAGGCGCGCTGCCATATAGCTTTGTTATTAAAAGCCTGATGGCGCAGCTCCGCAGGAACGCTCTCGACGCGCTCGTCGAGCATTTTGACGTAACCGCCAAGGGGAATAAGCGCAATAACAAATTCGGTGCCGTGACGATCCTGACGTCGCCACAGTGTTTTACCGAAGCCAACAGAGAAACGTTCCACGTGCACACCGCAACGGCGCGCTACCCAAAAATGGCCAAATTCGTGCACGGTAATCAATACGCCAAGTGCAACGATAAAGGCGACGAAACTCCAGAGTATGCTCAACATCTTTGCCTGTCCTCAGAGGGTGCGGAACACCAATAGCAATAAACAGGCAAAAACCGGCACGGCTGCGGTCAGACTATCAATGCGGTCAAGAATACCACCGTGGCCAGGAATCAAATTGCCACTGTCTTTAATACCCGCTTCACGTTTGAACATGCTCTCGGTGAGATCACCCAGCGCCGATGCTAATGTCGCGATGACGGCGCAAATGACCAGCGTACCGACAGGCACGCTCAACGGCGCCAGACTAGCAAATAATAATGCAATGATGGCTGAAGAAATCAGCCCCCCAATAAAGCCTTCCCAGGTTTTACCGGGTGAAACTTTTGGTGCCAGCTTATGTTTACCAAACAGTTTGCCGAACATAAACGCACCTGAATCCGCACCCCATACCAGAAACATAACAAACAGCAGCCACCAGGCTCCCGCGAAGTGATCGCTGTCGTAATGATATTGGCGCAGTGCAAGCATGCCCCAGAAGAATGGGATAATGGTTAAGATGCCAAACAGTAGGCGCAGCGGGCGCGAATGACGCCATAATGCTGCAGAAGCGGGATAACAGAGCACCAGTAAAAGCGCTACAACCCACCACACTAATGACGCCCAAAGAGAAATTTCCACCTGCGGCAGATGGAGATCATGCTGATAGGGAGGAAGTGTAAAAAGCATCAGCGACAGCAATAAGCCACAAAGTACGGCTAACCAGATGCGTTGTTGACGGGATGCCATGCCCGCAAGCTGCCCCCATTCCCAGGCGGCCAGCATGCAGATAATGATGGTTGTAATCGCAAAACCAACGGGCGGTAACCAGAACAGCGCAGCAATCACCAGCGGTATTAGAATAAACGCGGTAATCAGACGAGACTTCAGCAAAGGTTACCCCCAGATTGCTCAGGCGCCGCCTGGTGCAGCGCCGCCATAGCGTCGCTCCCGCAGAGAGAATGCATTCAGTGCACCTTCAAAAACGTGTTCATCGAAATCAGGCCAAAGAACATCGGTAAAATAGAATTCAGCATAGGCAATTTGCCACAGCAGGAAGTTGCTAATCCGATGCTCTCCCCCGGTCCTTATCACTAAATCCACTGGCGCTTGATCCTGCATACACAGGTGCGGTGCCAGATTCTCTTCGGTAATTTGGTCAGGACGTAATAATCCTTCCTGAACCTGTTCTGCCAGTTTTTTTACGCCTTCGATGATATCCCAACGCCCACCATAGTTGGCGGCAATGTTAAGGGTCAAACCATCGTTATTTTCAGTCAGCATTTCAGAACGACGAATACGTTCCTGGATGCGGGCACTGAAACGACTAATATCGCCGATAATACGTAAACGAACATTGTGTTTGTGCAGGCTCTTCACTTCACTGTCGAGTGCCCAGACAAACAATTCCATTAAGGCAGTCACCTCTTGCGCTGGGCGGCTCCAGTTTTCGCTACTGAAGGCGTACAGCGTCAAGGATTCTAAATTGTTGCTGACAGCAAAGCTAACGGCACGTCGTACCGACTTCACACCGGCTTTGTGACCGGTTATACGCAATTTTCCCTGATTTTTAGCCCAGCGACCATTGCCATCCATAATGATAGCAACATGACGTGGACCGTTTCCCTGTTGGTCATCGGTGTTGTTTTGATTGTTAGACGACATAACGCGTAATCAATTCCTTTCATCAGAAATGCTGTGGTTTCTGAATACATTGCGCTCGGTACAAATCCCGACACTCTATGTCGGGCCACACCGAATTCGGTGTCAGACCGTGAAACGCGAGCCAGCGACTATACCAGTTTCACCGGAAGTGAACAAACAGCCTCGGCGCGATCAACGTAATGACGTGACGCGCGGCAACATTTCTGTTGCAACTTTGCGCGCTATGCGATCGATTTCAAGGACTGCGTCCACCGAATCCGGTTCCTGACACGTTTGCGCTGCCAGCACCTCACTATTAAGTGCCGCAATATCAGTAAAGCGGATCTGGTGACTCAGGAAAGCCGCGACGGCAACCTCATTGGCGGCGTTAAGCGTGGTGGTCGCCGCTTGTCCGGCTTCACAGGCATCAATGGCCAGTTTCAAACACGGATAGCGACCATAATCGGGTTCTGCGAATGTCAACGCCGACATGCGGGTGAAGTCCAGCGGCGTGACGCCCGCCTTGATACGCGCTGGCCACGCCATGCTGTGAGCAATCGGCGTACGCATATCGGGAGAACCCAGCTGGGCTAACACGCTCCCATCGCAGTAACGCACCATGGAGTGAATGACCGATTGCGGATGCAAAATCACTTCCATCTGCGCTGCGCTAGCGTTAAACAACCAACGGGCTTCAATGTATTCAAGACCTTTATTCATCATGGTGGCTGAATCAACAGAGATTTTTCGCCCCATTGACCAGTTCGGATGTGCACATGCCTGATCGGGCGACATACCCGCCAGATCGGTTAATTGCGTGTCACGAAAAGGACCACCTGATCCCGTAAGAATAATCGACTCAATGCCATTATCCTGGAGGTCAGCGTAACCTAACTGATGCTGGATGGAAGCCGGTAAACTCTGAAAAATGGCGTTATGCTCGCTGTCGACGGGCAGTAATTGCGCGTTATGTTGGCGTACAGCCTCCATAAACAAACGGCCGCAGGTGACAAGGGATTCTTTATTCGCCAACAGGACAGTTTTACTGGCGCGAATAGCGGCCAGCGTGGGGAGTAAGCCCGATGCACCCACAATCGCCGCCATGACCTGATCGACGTCGTCCAATGCCGCCAGTTCGCAAGCCGCCTGAACGCCGGAGAGCACTTCGGTATTTACCTTGAGTGCTCTCAGTCGTTCACGCAGCGCCGCTGCTGAAGTTTCATCGGCCATCGCCGCATAGCGTGGTTGAAAAGTTGCGCACTGTTCAGCCATCAAATCAACGTTGCGGCCGGCAACTAATGCGGTTACCTGATATAAATCTGGATTAGCGCGAATTACCGCCAGCGTACTGACGCCAATCGAACCGGTTGAACCTAGCAGAGTTAGTCGCTTCATTATGCTGTCCATGTGGAGTCAAAAAGGCCGTGCTAAGAAGCACAATGTAAAACGCCGCCAGATAGCGTATTCGAGAGAATACTTCATCTGTACGGCGTTTTGTCTGGCAGTGATGGGATTAGAAATCCATCAGCTCTTTCTCTTTTTCTGACAGAGCAGCATCAACATTCTTGATGTGTGCATCGGTCATTTTTTGAATCTCGTCTTGCGTACGACGCTCGTCGTCTTCGCTGATCTCTTTATCTTTCAGCAATGCTTTGATTTTATCGTTGGCATCGCGGCGGACGTTACGTACCGACACTCGGCCCTGCTCGGCTTCGCCGCGCACGATTTTAATCAAATCTTTACGACGTTCTTCGGTTAACGCAGGCAGCGGAACACGGATGTCTGTACCGGCTGAACTTGGGTTCAGACCGAGATCAGACGTCATGATCGCTTTCTCAACGGCTGGGCCGAGTGAGCGATCAAACACGTTGATTTTCAGCGTGCGTGAGTCTTCTACGGTAACAGAAGCCAGCTGACGCAGCGGCGTCGGCGTGCCGTAATATTCGACGATGATACCGTCGAGCAGCGAAGGTGAAGCACGGCCCGTGCGTATTTTGCTGATGGTGTTTTTGAATGCTTCCACGCATTTGTCCATGCGCGTATCAGCATCTTTTTTGATGTCGTTAATCACGTTGAAACCCTTGGATTCGGTTTGACCTGGCCAGTTCCGGCATAACCGGAAGCGGGATCGATAATCATCGATAATCCTGACTGGTGCGCGATGAATTGTCACCGCGCTGACAGAATATACCTTATTTTATCTCGCCTCGGGTATTAATGCGTAATCAGGGTACCTTCTTTTTCACCCATCACTACGCGGCGCAACGCGCCAGGCTTATTCATGTTGAAGACGCGAATCGGCAATTTATGGTCACGCGCCAGCGTAAAGGCAGCAAGATCCATCACTTTCAGCTCTTGATCCAGCACTTCAGCATAGGTCAATTGTTCGTAAAGTGTCGCATCGGGATTTTTCACTGGATCGGCTGAGTAAACGCCGTCAACCTTGGTCGCTTTCAATACCACGTCGGCTTCAATCTCGATGCCGCGCAGGCAAGCTGCAGAGTCAGTGGTGAAGAAAGGATTACCCGTACCCGCAGAGAAAATCACAACACGGTTATTCCGCAACAGGCTGATAGCTTCGGCCCAGCTGTAATTGTCGCACACGCCATTCAGTGGAATTGCAGACATCAGGCGCGCATTAACATATGCACGGTGCAGCGCATCACGCATCGCCAGGCCGTTCATCACGGTCGCCAGCATGCCCATGTGATCGCCTACAACGCGATTCATGCCAGCTTGTGCAAGACCAGCACCACGGAACAAGTTACCGCCGCCAATCACGACGCCAACCTGGATGCCCAGTTCGACCAGCTCTTTCACCTCTTGTGCCATGCGGTCAAGCACACTCGCGTCAATACCAAAACCTTCGGCGCCTTGCAGTGCTTCGCCACTCAGTTTTAGCAGGATACGTTGATAAACAGGTTTTGCGTTGGTCGCCATGGCAATTCTTCCTGGAAGATATGATGAAAAGGAGAAGTAAAATCTGATCGATCATCCGCTTACCGCAATGAAATTGCTATTGGGATGAGACTGAAAATGTATCTGTTGCAAATCACAGACAAAAAAGAACCGCCTTCTGGCGGTTCTTTCAGAACATTAAGACTGTTTAGACATTGCTGCAACTTCTGCAGCGAAGTCAGATTCAGCTTTCTCAATGCCCTCACCCACTTCGAAGCGGATGAAGTTGATAACGTCAGCGCCCTGCTCTTTCAGAGCCTGGCCAACAGTTTTGCTTGGGTCGATAACAAAAGCCTGACCGGTCAGAGAAACTTCGCCGGTGAATTTCTTCATGCGGCCTTCAACCATTTTCTCTGCGATTTCTTTTGGCTTGCCAGATTGCATCGCGATGTCCAGCTGAACCTGGTATTCTTTGTCAACCACTTCAGAAGATACGTCTTCTGGTTTAACAAACTCAGGCTTGCTCGCTGCAACATGCATAGCGATCTGCTTAATCAGCTCTTCGTTAGCGCCTTTGGTTGAAACCAGAACGCCAATACGTGCGCCGTGCAGGTAGCTGCCCAGCTCTTCGCCTTCCAGGATCGCAACGCGACGAATGTTGATGTTCTCACCGATTTTAGCAACCAGCGCCACGCGCTCTTCTTCGAATTGCGCTTTCAGAACTTCAACATCAGTAACGCGGTCGGTCGCAGCAGCTTCCAGAACTTTGTCTGCGAATGCCTGGAAACCACCATCTTTAGCGACAAAGTCGGTCTGGCAGTTGACTTCCAGAATCACACCGTAGTTGCCAACGATTTTGGTTTTGATCACGCCGTCAGCAGCTACGTTGCCTGCTTTTTTCGCTGCTTTAATTGCGCCAGACTTACGCATGTTTTCGATTGCCAGCTCAATGTCGCCATTCGCTTCAGTCAGCGCTTTTTTGCAATCCATCATGCCTGCGCCAGTACGTTCGCGCAGTTCTTTTACCAATGCAGCGGTAATATCAGCCATTCCAGAATCCTCGGTTCGTACCTGTGTACATTTGCACTAGCAGGCACTTATTGCGGAAAGATTACTCTGTCCCGCCTTCCCAATGGGGGCGTTACAGACTTAGATAAAATAAAGGGGCCAATCTTGGCCCCTTACAGATCACATCTGAATACTAAGGGCTCTTATGCAGAGCAAACCTTATTAAGCGTTTTCTAAAGACGCTTCTTCAGCTTGCTCAGCCAGATCCTGAGAACGGCCTTCGCGAACAGTGGTCGCAACGGCAGTCAGGTACAGGCTTACAGCACGGATCGCATCGTCGTTACCAGGGATAACGAAATCAACGCCATCTGGATCAGAGTTGGTATCAACGATAGCAAATACTGGGATACCCAGGTTGTTTGCTTCTTTGATTGCGATGTGTTCGTGGTCAGCATCGACAACAAACAGTGCATCCGGCAAACCGCCCATATCTTTGATACCGCCCAGGCTGTTTTCCAGCTTGGCCAGTTCACGAGCGCGCATCAGCGCTTCTTTTTTGGTCAGTTTGTCGAAAGTACCGTCCTGAGACTGAGTCTCAAGGTCTTTCAGACGTTTGATAGACTGACGAACAGTTTTCCAGTTAGTCAGCATGCCACCCAACCAGCGGTGGTTTACGAAGAACTGGTCGCAGCTCAGTGCAGACTCTTTTACCGCTTCAGCAGCAGCGCGCTTAGTACCAACGATCAGGATCTTACCTTTACGGGAAGAGATCTTGTTCAGTTCAGCCAGAGCGTCGTTGAACATTGGTACAGTTTTCTCAAGGTTGATGATGTGAACTTTATTACGTGAACCAAAGATGAATGGCTTCATTTTTGGGTTCCAGTAACGGGTCTGGTGACCGAAGTGAACACCAGCCTTGAGCATGTCGCGCATGGAAACAGTTGCCATGATTACCTCTATGAGTGATTGGGGTTGGGCCTCCATGTATCCCATACAACCGACCTCTTACAAGGCACCCCGGCGTATGTGTCGATACATGTGTGTTTTATTACACATAATGAGAGTTATGCGTTTCCTGCCGACCAAAACGGCCGTACAGAGAATCGTCGGCGCGCTTTATACCATAATCACGCCCGAGACACCAATAATAGTTCGCTAACTCAGGCCAGCGCGTTCTCTATTTGGCAGCCCATTTGCTGGCTGCTAACATGACAGCACAGAATTTATTATTGTCGATATTTTCGACAAATGCGGATTAATTTAATGGCAATCTCAATAAAAACCCCTGAAGAAATCGAAAAAATGCGCGTCGCGGGCCGTCTGGCTGCCGAGGTGCTGGAGATGATTGAACAGCACGTAAAGCCGGGTGTCACCACTGGCGAGCTGGATCGCATCTGTCACGACTACATCACCAACGAGCAGCACGCGATTTCCGCTTGCCTCGGCTATCACGGTTTCCCGAAATCCGTGTGCATCTCTATCAATGAAGTTGTGTGTCATGGTATTCCCAGCGATGATCGTCCCCTGAAAGATGGAGATATCATTAACATTGACGTCACCGTGATCAAAAATGAGTATCACGGAGACACCTCAAAAATGTTCCTTGTTGGCAAGTCGACTATTCAGGGCGAGCGTCTGTGCCGCGTCACTCAGGAAAGCCTTTATCTGTCGCTGCGCCTGATCAAGCCAGGCATTCGCTTACGCGAGCTGGGCCGCGCTATTCAAAAATATGTTGAAGCGAACGACTTCTCCGTAGTACGTGAATATTGTGGTCACGGCATTGGCAAAGGCTTCCATGAAGAGCCGCAAGTATTACATTACGATGCAGACGACAGCGGCGTTGTGCTGCAAGCGGGCATGACCTTCACGGTTGAACCGATGGTCAACGCGGGTGATTACCGCATCCGCACCATGAAAGATGGCTGGACGGTGAAAACCAAAGATCGCAGCTTGTCCGCACAGTACGAGCATACTATTGTGGTGACGGAAAACGGCTGTGAGATTTTAACCCTGCGTAAAGACGACACCATTCCTGCCGTGTTAGTCAACGAAGGGTGATTCCCCCACTTAAGAAAAGGCCGGCGCTATGCCGGTTTTTTTATGGCTAAAGAAGAGAAGAGCTGCATGAGTGTGAGCCTGTCGGACGATGTTAAAAATGGCCTAAAAGATTCCCCCGCGCATTGGGATGATGACCAGCTAACACGCGAACTGTTAAAACAGCGGCTGGAGAATTTTCAGCAATATTTAGCTGCAGCGTTCGACGCAGGTGAAGCGGTTGAAACATTGATCGATGCGCGTACGTTGTATATCGATCGCCTGCTGCGTCGTTTGTGGCGCTTCTTTGGTTTTGACAGCATGAAGTCTATCGCCTTGGTTGCGGTAGGTGGTTATGGGCGCGCCGAACTGCATCCCCTTTCCGATATTGATGTCCTGATCCTCAGCCGTCAGCCACTCGACGAACAGGCGGCGCAGCGCACCAGCGAACTGCTGACCCTGATGTGGGATCTCAAACTTGAAGTCGGTCACAGCGTCCGAACGCTGGAAGAGTGTTTGCTGGAGGGTTTGTCCGATCTGACTGTCGCCACCAACCTGATTGAATCACGCATGCTGACTGGCGATGTCGCGCTCTTTCTTGAATTGCAAAAAAATGTCTTCAGCGATGGGTTCTGGCCTTCCTCTGATTTCTTCGCCGCCAAAATTGAAGAGCAGCAAGAGCGTCATAAACGCTACCACGGCACCAGTTATAACCTTGAACCCGATATTAAAAGTAGCCCCGGCGGATTACGCGATATTCACACGCTGCAATGGGTTGCGCGACGCCATTTCGGTGCCACCACGCTGGATGAAATGGTTGGGTTTGGCTTCCTCACTGAGGTTGAGCGCAACGAACTCAATGAATGTCAGGATTTTCTCTGGCGTATCCGCTTCGCCCTGCACCTTTCGCTGACGCGTTATGACAACCGTTTGTTATTTGATCGCCAGCTAAGCGTGGCTCAGCGCCTGAATTATCAAGGCGAAGGCAACGAGCCGGTTGAACGCATGATGAAAGATTTTTATCGCGTCACCCGTCGCATCAGCGAACTGAACCACATGCTGCTTCAACTGTTCGATGAAGCGATTTTAGCCCTCTCTACCAGTGAAAAACCGTGTCCAATAGATGATGATTTCCAGCTACGCGGTGACTTGATCGATCTGCGCGATGAAACCCTGTTTGGTCGCGAGCCGCAGGCGATTCTGCGCATGTTCTATGTGATGGTACGCAACGAAAATATCAAAGGTATCTACTCCACAACCTTGCGCCATTTGCGTTATGCACGTCGTCATCTTAAGCAACCGCTGTGTCAGATTCCCGAAGCGCGTCAGCTGTTCATGGCCATTTTGCGCCATCCAGGCGCTGTTAGCCGTGCGCTGGTTCCTATGCATCGCCATAGCGTGCTGTGGGCTTATACGCCGCTTTGGGGACATATCGTCGGGCAAATGCAGTTTGACCTGTTTCATGCTTACACCGTTGATGAACATACTATTCGCGTGTTGCAGAAACTGGAAAGCTTTGCCAACGAAGCAACGCGCCCGCAACATCCTCTGTGCGTCGAACTGTGGCCGCGTCTGCCGCAGCAAGAACTGCTGCTGATGGCAGCCTTGCTGCACGATATCGCCAAAGGACGCAACGGCGATCACTCGATTCTCGGCGCGCAGGACGCACTCGATTTCGCCGAACTGCATGGGCTCAATTCGCGTGAAACGCAATTAGTGGCCTGGCTGGTGCGCCATCATTTGTTGATGTCAGTCACCGCCCAACGTCGTGATATTCAGGATCCTACTGTTATTCAACAGTTTGCTGAAATCATGCAAAACGAAAATCGCCTGCGCTATCTGGTGTGTTTGACCGTAGCGGATATCTGCGCAACCAATGAAAGTTTATGGAACAGCTGGAAGCAGAGTTTATTGCGAGAGCTGTTCTTTGCGACGGAAAAACAGCTGCGTCGCGGCATGGAAAATAGTCCGGATCTGCGCGAACGCGTGCGCCATCATCGCCTACAGGCTTTGGCCCTGTTGCGCATGGACAATATCGATGAAGAACGTTTGCACCAGATTTGGAATCGCTGTCGCGCTGATTATTTCCTGCGACATACGCCAAACCAAATTGCCTGGCACGCTCGACATTTAATGGGACACGATCTGACTAAACCTTTGGTATTGGTCAGCCCGCAAGCCACGCGCGGCGGCACTGAGATTTTTATCTGGAGTCCGGATCGCCCTCACCTATTCGCGGCGGTTGCTGGCGAACTGGATCGCCGTAACCTCAGCGTTCACGATGCACAAATTTTTACCAGCCGCGATGGCATGGCAATGGACACGTTTATTGTGCTGGAACCGGACGGCAGCCCACTGGCACCAGATCGTCACCCCATCATCATTCAAGCGCTGGAACAGGCGATTACCCAATCAGATTGGGTTCCGCCACGCACTCGCCGTCAGTCCGCCAAGCTGAAACACTTTAGCGTTGATACCGAAGTCAACTTCCTGCCTACGCACACCGATCGGCGCAGTTATCTTGAACTGGTGGCGCTCGATCAGCCGGGCTTATTGGCACGCGTAGGTGAAGTGTTCGCCGATCTCGGCGTCTCACTGCACGGTGCACGCATCAGCACCATTGGCGAACGCGTCGAAGATTTGTTTATTTTAGCAAACAGCGATCGCCTGGCGCTTGATGAGGAAATGCGCAAAGCGTTGCAACAACGGTTGACAGAAACCCTTAATCCAAACGATAAAGTGTGACCGCAATCGATTTGTGAAATTAAAACTATTTACTTGTATCGGGTCATTACCCGGCACTGAACACGACAAATCAGGAAAAAAACATGCAACAGTTACAGAGCGTTATTGAATCCGCCTTCGAACGTCGCGCCGACATGACACCGAACAATGTCGATACCGAAACCCGTGATGCCATCAATCAAGTTATCTCATTACTGGACAGCGGTGCGCTGCGCGTTTCTGAAAAGATTGACGGCGAATGGATAACGCATCAGTGGCTGAAGAAGGCGGTACTGCTGTCATTCCGCATTAATGACAACCAGGTTATGGAAGGCGCTGAAACGCGTTTTTATGACAAAGTGCCAATGAAATTTGCCGGTTGGGATGAGGCGCGCTTCAAAGAAGCCGGTTTCCGTGTGGTGCCACCCGCAGCCGTTCGTCAGGGCGCGTTCATTGCACGTAATACCGTGTTGATGCCTTCTTACGTCAACATTGGTGCTTTCGTTGACGAAGGAACAATGGTTGATACGTGGGCGACCGTGGGTTCTTGCGCGCAGATCGGTAAAAACGTTCACCTGTCAGGCGGCGTTGGCATTGGTGGTGTGTTGGAGCCGCTGCAGGCAAACCCAACCATCATTGAAGATAACTGCTTCATTGGCGCACGTTCAGAAATCGTAGAAGGCGTGATCGTAGAAGAAGGCGCTGTGATTTCAATGGGTGTCTACATTGGACAAAGCACCAAGATTTACGATCGTGAAACCGGTGAAGTGCATTACGGACGCGTACCAGCAGGTTCTGTAGTGGTTTCCGGTAACTTGCCTTCTAAAGATGGCAGTTACAGCTTGTACTGTGCAGTAATCGTTAAGAAAGTTGACGCGAAAACCTTGGGTAAAGTAGGCATCAACGAACTGTTGCGTACCATCGACTAAAGCATCAGACGGGCTGGAAATCAGCCCGTCATCTTTTCTTTACACTTCCCGCCCAATATCCTGATTCGCGCCACGAATTAACAGGTGCGTTTGTTTTTCAAACAGTTCATAATCCGCGCCAGTTAAATCCTGTCGCGCAATGTTCATCCTGTTATTAATGTCTACAGTTGTTAAGTCATGAACACATCTGCGCGCTTCTCAATCTTGGTGGAAACAACGCTATGTACGACAATCTTAAAAGCTTAGGCATCAATAATCCCGACGATATCGACCGTTACAGCCTGCGTCAGGAAGCAAACAACGACATTCTGAAGATTTACTTTCGCAAAGATAAAGGTGAATTCTTCGCTAAAAGCGTCAAGTTTAAATACCCACGTCAGCGTAAAACCGTGGTTGCCGATCACGCGAGTCAGGGTTACAAAGAAGTTCAGGAAATCAGCCCGAATCTGCGCTATGTGATTGATGAATTAGATCAAATTTGCCAGCGCGATCAGGTAGAAGTTGATCTGAAACGTAAAATTCTTGATGACTTGCGCCATTTAGAAAGCGTGGTCTCACACAAGATCACAGAAATTGAATCAGACCTTGATAAATTAACCCGTAATTCACGTTAATCTCACCGCTCTGATATAAAAGGCTGGCTGACGCTGGCCTTTTTTATTTTCGGCCGAATACCCCTTAATACGCATGGTTTCTTCCAACATCGCTACGCAGCGGCTTGCTGCGTTTGCCGTCAAAAAGCGGGCTAGCCGCCCTGCTCATCAAGCTGTAGTGCCACATACAACAATAGCCGATCGTCAAAATGGCTCAGATTAAGCCCCGTTAATTCAGAGATACGGTTCAGTCGATATTCCAGCGTATTACGATGTATAAACAGCGCCCGCGCCGTGGCGCTCGGCTGTACGTTATGGGTAAACCAGGCAATTAAGGTACGGCGCAACAAGCCGTTATTATCCATGCTTTTTAGCTTCGCCAACGGCCGCGCCAGCTCGTTCGCCTGCCATCCACCACGCAAACTATCCAGCAATACCGGCAACACTAAATCCTGATAAAAATAACTTCTTACATCCGGCATCCGCTGTTTACCGACCATCATGGTAGTGCGAGCGGTACGATAAGATCGCGCAATGCTACCAGGCCCCGTAAAAAAGTTACCCAAGGCGATGCGCATACGTATTTGTCCGCTCTCTTTCATACGATGCAAAAGCTGTTCAACACGCTTACGGTGGTCTTCCTGATCGTAACGTCCGTGCGGATTAAGTGCCGGTTTCAGCACCACCATTTCTGTTAACGAAACAATGGCGATCAAGTTATCGCGCTCCGGCGTAGTAAGCAGCGTTTGCAGCTGTTGCAGTTCGGACATGGCACTGTCAACGCCGAGCTGCCCGCTGTCCACTTCCACGACTGCGACGACACGTGGCTGATTAAGATCGATGCCCAGCCGCTGCGCCCACTCGGTTAGCTGTGGCGATAAGGTATCGCTGCGAATCAGATTAAGCACCAGCTCTTCACGTAAACGGCTGTCCTGTGCCAGCATGTGCAGCAAGCGCGCCTGCTCCAGCATCATTTCTGCCGTCATACACACCAGCTCGCCATAGTGACGCAGCGCGACCGGCTCGCCGGTCAGTCCGATCACTCCAACGATATCGCCATCAATACGCAGTGGCAGATTTATGCCTGGCCTGACGCCGTGCAGATGCTTTGCTACCGCTTCATCAATGTCTACCACCCGTCCCTGAGAGAGCACCAGCAAAGCGCCTTCGTGCAATTCTCCAATACGCTCCCGATCACCGCTGCCAATAATCCGTCCACGTGCGTCCATGACGTTGACATTGCTATCAATAATTCTCATGGTGCGTGCCACAATATCTTGGGCTAGTCGAGCGTCGAGGTGATAGGTAGCCATCCATTACTCCTGACAAAGAGGGGAATGACAGAATACGCGTAGGTTACGTACAGAACATTGTGCAACTGCACAGAGCCAGAGTGTCATTTACTCATTTTGCGGCGGCCATCACATTCTGATCGGTTAGCGCGTGGGTACAAAAAAGGCGGGCCAAAGCCCGCCTGAATCAGATAATCGTGAATTTTTACTGCATCAGCAAGTAAAGGTTACTGTCGCCGCGCTTCACGTTAAGCGCGAGCACGGAGGGCTTGCTGTCGAGGATCTTGCGCAGTTCGCCCAGATTAGCGACGCTTTGCTGGTTAACGCCCATGATCACATCGCCTTTCTTCAGGCCAATGCGCGCAGCTGAGCTGCCCGGCTTAACATTATCGATACGCACACCTTTATCACTGGTGTCGCTGTTGCTGAGATCGGCGCCTTCAATACCGGTATAAATGATGGCGGATTGCACTTTATCCTGCGTGCTTTGCTGCAACTGCACGGAAACGTCCATGGGTTTACCGTCACGCAACAAGCCCAGTTTCAAGGTTGTACCAATCGGTAATGTACCTACTTCGGCACGCAGCGCAGCGAAGCTGGTTAATGGCTTACCGTTCATCGACACCACGACATCGCCCGCTTTGATACCCGCTTTTGCTGCGGCGGAATTCGGCAGCACCTGGCTAACAAATGCACCGCGCTGGGCATCCACTTTCATCGCTTTTGCCAGTTCAGAGTTAAGCTCGGTGCCCATAACGCCCAGTTCACCGCGTTTCACCTGACCAAACTCCACCATCTGTCCGGTGAGGTTTTTAACCATGTTACTTGGGATAGCAAAACCGATACCGATGTTACCGCCATCTGGTGCCAAAATTGCGGTGTTAATCCCAATCAGTTCACCGTTGAGATTGACCAGCGCTCCGCCGGAGTTACCACGGTTAATCGCCGCATCGGTCTGAATAAAGTTTTCGTAGTTTTCTACGTTCAGCCCGCTACGGCCCAGCGCTGAAACGATGCCCGATGTTACGGTTTCACCCAAGCCGTAAGGGTTGCCGATGGCGACGGTGTAGTCACCCACGCGCAAATTATCGGAGTCAGCAATTTTCACAGCAGTGAGGTTTTTGGCATCTTGCAGCTGAATTAATGCAATGTCAGAGCTGGGATCTTTACCAATCACTTTAGCGTCATAACGGCGACCATCGCTGAGCTGCACCTGAATTTTAGTGGCGTCGTTAACCACATGGTTATTGGTTACCACGTAGCCTTTTTCAGCATTAATGACCACGCCTGAACCCAGAGCCCGGAATTTTTCTTTCTGGGTATCTGGCGCGTTGCCCCCCTCGCTGCCGCCACCGTTTTGACACATTGGCGAGCTCTGGAACGGCGAACCGTCCTGGCAGAACGGTGAATCATCACCAAAGAATTGCTGGAACTGCTGCGGCATGCGCGGCGTTTTCACCGTAGTGCTGCCTTCAACACTGATACTGACAACAGAAGGCATCACTTTTTCTAACATAGGAGCCAAGCTGGGTAATTGCTGACTGGTAGAAGAGGCCGTTTCTGCTGCGAGAACACTAACAGGCGTCAGTGCCATACCAAGACTCAGCGCCAGCGCGCTTAACATTAGAACTTTTTTTTTCATTTTTCGGTATCTCTCAAAAATTATCGTCCAGACCCTTGCTGTGGTCGTATGATGAGATAAATGTTTTAACGCGAAGTTCCAGCAAAAGTTTTAGGTAAAAGTAAAAATTTATGCGCGCTCTTTACAATTCGCCCTTTATTCCACCGCCATCAAGCGACGATACTCATCCCAGGCATAAAGGTCGGTCATGCCGCTAATGTAATCCTGAATAAGGCGGAAACGATAATAACGCTCCCATAACAGACGCTCATATTTATGTTTTACTACCAGCGAACGCATTGCCTGCTGATAAGCTTTACGATGTTTTCCTGAAAGCTTATGAAACAAACGGGTTTCAATGGGATGCTGAGGAAGAAAATCTTCATTAATCAATGCAGTGAAAGCTTCGTAATTCAGCTTCATCAACGGTTCATAAATTTCTAATAATCCTTTAATGACGCGATAACCTTGTAACTCCAGCTGTTCGACTTCGGAATGGTTAAATACCTGCTGCCGCGCCACGGTTTTAAATATCTGAAGAAGCCGCCCTTCTTCCCCTTCATCCTCTAATAAAGCATGATTGAAGCTACCATCAAAAATAGCGGCAAGATTATCAACAAAACGTTTTACTGCGTAGCCCACCAAAACATTTTGAACATTGACACGTAGCGACATAAAAAATTGATCGCTGCGGCTGCGGCGCTTTTTGCTGCAGGCTTCACGCCAGGCCTCACCAATAGTTCGGCTAAATGCATCGTTGGGTTTAATTGTTCCCCAGGCTTTACTGAGAAATTCATACAAACTGTCAACATTAAAAATGGCTTTTTCTACCGCATCATCCAGATCGGCAATGCAATAAGAGATATCATCTGCCGCTTCCATTATATAAGTCAGCGGGAAACGATGATGCTCATCCATATTCGTCTCAGCCCGTAGCTCAGCAATATAATCTCGCTCGGATAAATAGAAGCCCGGTTTTTTCATTAATACGCTATATTCAGCCGGTTTTTCGCCTTGCCACCAGGCGGGCGCTGTATATTTCAACACGCAGGCAACTTGTGAATAGCTGAGATTCAGCTGCAGCAAAGTATGCACCATGCGAATGGCCTGCGCGTTGCCTTCAAAATGACATAAATCCTGGCGAATCATGGCATTCATTTGATCAAAAGCGCTGCGCTGCTCATCGGTTTCAACGCCAGCAACCAGCGGATCCACCAAGTTTGCGGGTAACTTATCCTCAAACCAGTCGTTAATTGCCGCTTCGCCAAAATGGCCAAACGGCGGATTGCCGACGTCGTGCAGCAGGCACGCCATTTCCACTAAGCTCTCAAAGGCACCTTCCAGCTCATCCAGACCATATTGCGCCAGCCCGCCCTGCATTTTTAGGGTTTGCAGGATCTCTTTACTGATATAGCGTCCGGTTTGTTGCACTTCAAGCGAATGGGTTAAACGCGAGCGCACCGCCGCATTTCGCTCTAAAGGAAAGACCTGTGTTTTCTGTTGCAAACGACGAATGGCCGCCGAGTTAATTATACGACCGCGGTCACTTTCAAAATGGCGGCTAATATAATATTCCCCTTCGGGATCTTTTCGGCTGGTATAAGGGCGAGTAAAGCTGATCTTCGTCCTGAAATTGATCGCTGCCATTAATTGCCCCTCTTTTTTTCGTGAATTAATCCCCTGTCAGCCATGGTAGACTATGCCTTAATTTCGGCGAAAACATCTACATTAGCGAGACTCTTTATGAAAGCAGGCATTATTGGCGCGATGGAGCAGGAAGTCACTCTACTGCGTGACAAAATTGAAAACCGTCAAACCTTATCACTGGCTGGCTGCGAAATTTACACCGGCACGCTTAATGGCGTTGAGGTGGCTCTGCTGAAATCGGGCATCGGTAAAACTGCAGCTGCGCTTGGTACGACGCTGTTGTTACAGCTCTGCAAACCCGATGTCGTCATCAATACCGGTTCTGCGGGCGGTTTAGCGCCTACGCTGAAAGTGGGCGATATTGTGGTTTCGGAAGAGGTGCGTTATCACGATGCAGATGTCACCGCCTTTGGTTACGCGCCCGGCCAAATGGCGGGCTGCCCGGCAGCATTTGTTGCCGATGCGAATTTGATTGCGCAGGCAGAAGCCTGCATTCAGCAGTTGGATCTCAATGCAGTGCGTGGTTTGGTGGTGAGCGGCGATGCTTTCATCAACGGCGCTGAGCCGCTGGCACGCATTCGTAACACCTTCCCGCAGGCCATTGCCGTAGAGATGGAAGCCACCGCAATTGGTCACGTCTGCCATCAATTCGCGGTGCCTTTCGTGGTGGTTCGCGCCATTTCGGACGTTGCCGATCAAGAATCACATTTGAGCTTTGATGAGTTCCTCAGCGTTGCGGCAAAACAGTCGTCGCTGATGGTAGAAAACTTGCTGGCGCGCCTGGCGCGTGGCTAAACGTTTTCTGCTCTGCTGGCTGCTGCTGTTTAGCAGCAGCCTGTTCGCTTCATCCCCACGCGTTATCGCTCTCGCCCCGCATTTAACCGAATTGGCTTTCGCCGCAGGCATCACACCAATTGCCGTTAGCGCCTGGTCAGACTATCCGACTGCTGCGCAAAAAATCGAACAGGTTGCCAACTGGCAAGGCATCAACGTTGAGCGCATTTTGCAGCTAAAACCGGATGTGGTGTTGGCGTGGCGTGGCGGCAATCCACAACGTCAAATAGATCAATTGCAGCAGTTGGGTATCAAAATTGAATGGATTGATCCCGCTAATCTGGCAGGCATGATCGATGCGCTGGCCGCGCTAGGGAAATGGAGTCCGCATCCTGAGCAGGCGGAAAAGGCGGCGCAACAGCTGCGCCAGCAGGAAGCTGAATTGCGTCAGCATTACGCTTCGCTGACATCAATTCCGCTGTTTTTACAGTTTGGCCAGCAGCCTCTTTTCACCGCAGCAAAAGCGACCTTGCAGAACGACATCATTGAGCTGTGCGGCGGCAGAAATATTTTTGCTGATAGCCGCGTCAGCTGGCCACAAGTCAGCCGCGAACAAGTATTAATGCGCCATCCTCAAGCGATAGTGATGGGCGGTAACACGCAGCAGGCAAGAAACGTAGCGCGATTCTGGCAACCGCAGCTTAGCGTACCGGTGATTGCTATCAATGATGACTGGCTAAGCCGTCCGGGCCCACGTCTGATACTGGCAGCAAAACAACTCTGTACAGCGCTGCATCCAGCACAATAAAGTTGGCATAATCGATTAAAGAAAAACCAACTATTGCCGTTAATTACTACATGAGACGCGCGAGCCACGTATGCTCGCCGTCCTTTTGCGCATAAGCGCCTTTTGACTACACCAGGACCTAAACATGACCAGAACAGTGCTTCTGGCCATAGCGCTGTTGATGGCTGGCTCCGCATCTGCAGGGTCAATCACCGGCTCTATTGGCGTTAAACTGACCATTTTTTCTCGCTGTGAAATCAACAGCGCCACGAGCCAAAGCCCGCCCCAGGTTGACTGCGGACGCCACTTCAGCGCGCAGCCGCGCATTATGCAAAGCGTGCTGAAACGAGATGCCAAGCAGAGAGAAACCGATCGGTTAGTAACAATAGAGTGGTGAGCGAGGCCGCTGAACAGCGGCCTGCAAAATCAGATACTAAATGAAGAACCACAGCCGCAGGTGGTTTTAGCGTTCGGGTTAGTCACGATAAAGCGCGAACCTTCCAGCCCTTCGGTGTAATCCACCGATCCGCCCACCAGATATTGCAGACTCATCGGATCAACCACCAGTGACACGCCTTGCTTCTCAATCGTCATGTCACCATCATTCATTTTGTCATCGAAAGTAAAACCATACTGAAATCCGCTGCAACCGCCGCCAGTGATATAGACACGCAGTTTCAGTTCTGGATTCTCTTCATCAGCAATCAGATTCTTCACTTTATTGGCTGCTGCTTCGGTAAATTGCAACGGCAGTGCTGCTACTTCATCACTCATGTTTGACTCCAGTAAACGCCCAGGTCAGAAAACGACCTTAATACCGCTATTATCTGCCAGCACACCAGCGCAATCAAGTTTTGAGCTTCGCACTCTGTGCCGCCTTAACTAAGGTTAGACATATTGCAGGGTTTTCCACCCTTTCGCCTGCCGCGCCTCTTACGTAGAATGGCGCGATATTTTATTGAACTGCTGGAGCCGAAAATGAGTAAGTCCGAAAACCTGTTCGCCCAGGCGCAACGCCTGATTCCCGGCGGCGTAAATTCGCCGGTACGTGCGTTTACTGGTGTGGGCGGCGTACCGCTGTTCATTGAGCATGCTGACGGCGCCTATTTGTATGATGCCGATGGCAAAGGCTATATCGATTATGTCGGTTCATGGGGCCCGATGGTGCTGGGCCATAATAATGCTGAAATTCGCAATGCCGTGATTGAAGCGGCCCAGCGCGGTTTAAGCTTTGGTGCGCCTACCGAAATGGAAGTGACCATGGCGCAACTGGTCTGCGACCTGGTGCCAAGCATGGAAATGGTGCGCATGGTGAACTCCGGCACTGAAGCCACCATGAGCGCGATTCGTCTGGCGCGTGGTTTCACCGGCCGCGATAAGCTCATTAAGTTTGAAGGCTGCTATCACGGCCATGCCGATCACCTGCTGGTTAAGGCGGGTTCTGGCGCATTAACGCTGGGCCAGCCTAACTCACCGGGCGTGCCTGCTGATTTCGCCAAACACACGCTGACCTGCACCTATAACGATCTCGATTCTGTACGTGCGGCGTTTAAACTTTATCCGCAAGAGATCGCCTGTATCATCGTTGAACCGGTTGCGGGCAACATGAACTGCATTCCGCCACAGCCAGGTTTCCTGTCGGGTTTGCGTGCATTGTGTGATGAATTTGGTGCGCTACTGATCATTGATGAAGTGATGACGGGCTTCCGCGTCGCACTTGGCGGCGCGCAGGCGCATTACAATGTCGTGCCCGATCTGACCTGCCTCGGCAAAATTATCGGTGGCGGCATGCCTGTCGGCGCATTTGGCGGTCGTCGCGACGTGATGGCAGCGCTTGCACCAACCGGCCCGGTTTATCAGGCAGGTACGCTCTCCGGTAACCCGATTGCGATGGCAGCGGGCTACGCCTGTTTAAGCCAAATCGCCCAGCCGGGTACGCATCAGAAGCTGACCGCACTCACCACGCAGCTGGCGGAAGGCCTGCTTGAAGCGGCGCAGCAGGAAAACATTCCGTTGGTCGTGAATTACGTAGGCGGTATGTTTGGCCTGTTCTTCACTGATGCCGCAACGGTAACATGCTATGCCGATGTCACACAGTGTGACGTTGAACGCTTCAAAAAATTCTTCCACCTGATGTTGGAAGAGGGCGTTTATCTGGCACCATCAGCGTTTGAAGCGGGCTTCATGTCGCTGGCGCACAGCGCTGAAGATATCCAGCGCACTATTGACGCGGCACGCCGCAGTTTCGCTAAGCTGTAATAAAAAAAGACCGGTGAAAGCCGGTCTTTTTTGTTCTGAATAACCCACCCTGAATCGGGTTGATGTTATGCGGTTTAACGCGACCGCCGCAATAACCAGATGAAGTACGGCGCACCCAAAAACGTTGCCATTAAGCCCGCCGGTATTTGATCCGGAAACGCTAACATCCTGCCGCACCAGTCAGCAAACACCATCAACCCTGCCCCTAACAATCCAGACAGCAACACCTGCGGCAACGCCCGACGAAAGCCCAACATGCGTGCGATATGTGGTGCCATCAAACCGATAAAGCTCAGCGGTCCGATGGTTAATGTCGCGGCAGCCGTCAACGCAGCAGCCAGCAGCAGCAGACTCAGGCGCGATGGCGTCAGCGCCATTCCTGCCGAGCGCGCCGTGGCGCTACCCAGCGGCAGCAGCGTCAACCAACGGCTGGCCAGCGGTGCCATCGACACCAGTACCAGTGCGCAAACGGCACTCTGGATCGCCTGCTTGCCGCTGATATTGTAGGTTGAGCCAGAAATCCAGCTGAGTAATCCGCCCATGCGCGGATCGCCACTTGCCAGCAAAAGCATCAGTAGCGTCACAAAAGCGCTGTTAAGCGCCATTCCCGCCAGCAGCATACGCTCCGGCGAGAAACCGCCTCGGCTGGCGACCAGCATGATGATCAGCAAAGTGACGCCAGCACCCAGCACGCCCGCCGGCAGCAGGTACGCCAGCGCATCACCCGGTACGAAAAACAGCATGATCACCACGCCAAAAGCCGCACCTGAACTGATGCCCAAGACTTCCGGGCTCGCCATCGGATTACCGGTCAGACGCTGAATCAAACTGCCGGCAACGCCTAGCATCAAACCCACCACCAGCGCAGCCAGCAAGCGCGGTGCACGCCACGGCATGAGCTGTTGTAACATCTCGCCGCTGGACCAAGTCCAGCCATGCGCATCGCGGCCAAATGCCAGGCCAAAGCACGTCAACAGCGCCAGCATGCCCAAAGCGACAAGACACCAACGCCCCACCGCTTGACGCTCCGCAGGCACATTATCGCCAAGGTTCATGGCGGGCGGCACCGAGCCGGTACGCAAACGCGGCAACAACCACAACAAAATTGGCACACCCAGCAGCGCAGTTGCGGTACCGGTTGAAACTTCGCGCCAATGCGTGGTGAGCCACAATACGCAAGCATCCGCCAGCCAGAGCAGTAACGCGCCGATAAGTGGCGCTAATAACATACGGCTGAGCAAGCGACGTCCGCCAAGCAACTTCGCCAGCAGCGGTGCAAACAGACCGATAAAGCCGATAATCCCGGCTGCGTTTACCAGCTGCGCACTCAGCAAAATCGCCAGCGCCAAACCGCCCAGCCGCGCCAGGGAAAGTGCGAGTCCCAGGTTTTTAGCGACACCATCATCTAGCCCCATCAAGGTTAATGGGCGCAGCAGCGCCAGCGCCACCGCAAATGCCAGCAGCAGACGCGGCCAGAGCTGACTCACATTCTCCCAGCCCATTTGATTCAGCGATCCGGTGCTCCAAAGGAACATGTTCTGTAATTGATCGTGGTTAAAGATGGCAAAAATCTGGTTGACCGCGCCGCTGTACAGGCTCAGAACCAAACCTGCAAGGATCAGCGTGACCGGCGACAAACGTTTCCCCCACGCCACGCCAAACACAATCACCCCCACCAGTAACGCGCCGCCCAGCGCCGCAAACTGCTGCGTCATCGCGCCGCCGGGTAATTGCCACAGCGTCGCCACCGTAAACCCTAGCTGCGCCCCCGACGAGACGCCCAATGTCGTGGGTTCTGCCAGCGGATTGCGCAACACTTGCTGAAACAGCAAACCGGCTAAACCCAAGCCTGCGCCAACCAGCAACGCTAAAATCAGGCGCGACAGCAAACTGTGATGAAACACCATTTGCTGAATATTATTCACATCCGGCGCCCACAGCGCCTGTGACCACTGCGCCAACGGCAACGCGTGCTGCAAATTAACCAGCGTTAATCCAAGCGCCAGCAAAAACAGCACACCCAACAACGCAACGGGGAAAAGACGATGGCGCATCAATGCGTCTCCAGCGCGCGTTCCAACACGCGAACAAAATGCAGCGCCGACAACGTCGCGCCGTAATACCACACCGCAGGAACGCGCTGAAAGCGGCCCGCGCGAATAAAGGGCAAAGATTGCCACAGCGGACTGCGCATCACCTGCTGCATGTCCGCCTCGTTGTCATGATCGAAGCAGATCACCTCAACATCGCTTAGCGAAGCCAGACGCTCAATGCCCACCACCGCGCTGCCCCAAAAATTGGTTTCGCCCTGCCAGGCATTTTCCAGGCCCAGCATATTCATCACCTCAAGAAACAGGCTGTTTTTACCGAACGTGATGGCGTGGCGGCTATCGAGCAGTGACATCAAGAGAATGGGCCGCCCGCGATAAGCAGCAAGGCGCTGACGCGCCGCTGCAAGCTGTTTATCCACCCACGCGAGATGCTGATCGGCTTGCGCTTCGCGACCGAGACGCTTGCCTAATTCTTGTAGCGACAGGCGCGCAGTCGTAAACGGTTTACCGTCGCCGCTGTTGAGGTCAAACCCCATAATCGGTGCAATGCGCGTGAGCTTCTCTTTTGGTGGACCATAACCGTTGGAACATAGAATCAGTGACGGCCGCATCTGCGTCATCAATTCAAGATTGGGTTCGGTACGCAATCCCACATCCACGACGCGGGCAGGTAGCGGCGGATCCCCCACCCAAATGTTGTAGTTGTGCATATCTGCCACGCCGAGCGGTGTTACGCCCAGCGCCAGCAGTAACTCCGTCGGCAACCACTCCAGCGCAATAATGCGTTGCAGATCCACGGGTGCGGCACGCAGCGGAAAACTGTGAAGTAACGGCGACAACGCCATTGCCATCATCAAACGACGGCGCAGCAGATCGGGCATTATCCCATCCTTAGTAAACAAAACTGACCGGCGCGCCGCCCTGCGGATGAGGCAAAATGCCCATGGGAATACCGTAAATGGCTGCCAGCACGTCGGCCTGCATAATGGTATCCGGGCCGCCTTCGGCAATCATTGACCCGCCGCGTAGCGCCACCAGATGATCGCAATAACGCGCCGCCATATTGATGTCATGTAATACCGCGATCACGGTTAAACCGCGTTCACGGCTGAGGCGTTGAATCAGCGCGAGTACATCTACCTGATGCGCAATATCCAGCGCAGAGGTTGGTTCATCCAGCAGTAAACAGCGGCTGTTTTGCGCCACCAGCATCGCCAGCCATGCACGCTGCCGCTCACCGCCGGACAAGCTATCCACCAGCCGGCTGGCGAAGGGGTTTAGCCCAACCAGCGCAATCGCCTCATCGACACGATCGCGATCTTCCTGGCCGAAACGCCCCAGCGCGCCATGCCAAGGATAACGTCCAATCGCCACCAGTTCACGTACCGTCATTCCTTCTGCAGCAGGCAGTTGCTGTGGCAGATAAGCCACCTGACGCGCAAAAGCTTTGCTGCTCCAGTTCTCTATTGGCCGATTGTTAAGCAAAACCTGACCTTCGCTGGCAGCATGATGACGCCCCAACATTTTCAGCAAAGTGGATTTGCCCGATCCGTTATGACCAATCAATGCGGTGACTTTGCCAGGCGGAAAGGTCAGCGTGAGCGGATGGAGCAGCGTGCGGCCAGGCACGTGAAAGCTGACATTTTGCAGTGTAAAAGTGGTTTCTTCGGCGTGCTGATGCTGCATGAGAATCCCTGTAAAACGGGCGCCGCAGCGCCCGGTTAAATCAGAATCTGAAGGTTGCGGTGCCCACAATTTGACGTTCTGCGCCCCAGTAACACGCGTATTCGCGGTAACAGCTGGCGACATAATCACGGTCAAACAGATTATTGACGTTAACGCCTACCGTCGATCCAGGCAAACCGAAGCGACCTAAATCATATTTCAGCGCAGCATCAACCGTGGTGTAACCCGCAACGTCGAAGTTCTGGTTAACGTTGTCGCCCGTGCTATACAAACCTTTGCTTTCACCGACGTAACGCACGCCAGCCCCCACGGTGACACCCGAAAGCGCTGTCTCATGGAAGGTGTAATCACTCCACAATGACGCCATATGCTTCGGCACCTGAACCGGTGTTTTGCCTTTTAGCGTGGTGTCTTCGGTGTATTCCGCATCGGTGTAAGTGTACGACGCGGTCAGGTTGATGTTGGCATTCAGCGCCGCTTTGGCTTCCAGCTCAACGCCGCGTGAACGGATCTCACCGCTTTGAATGCTGGCAAAAGGATGGTTTACGCTATCGGGATCGGCGGTGAGGTTTTTGGTTTTGGTCAGCTGATACACCGCAGCAGTGATAACAACAGGGCGATCTTTCGGCACATACTTCACTCCCGCCTCATACTGTTTAGCGCGTGAAGGATCAAACGCCTCGCCACCCCACGTCGCACCCGCGTTGGGTATGAAAGATTCGCTGTAGCTGAAATAGGGTGCAATGCCGTTATCAAACACATAGTTCAGGCCACCGCGCCAGGTAAACGCTTGATCGTTCTGGCGATCAACCGAGTCTGCTACACGATCGTAAACTGAATTCATGGCGTAATCGTAGCGACCACCGAGCGTCAATACCCAGCGATCCCATTCCAACTGATCTTGCGCATACAAACCGGTTTGACGTTGTTTATTGAGATGCTGATAAGGATCGGCAAATGGCGTCACGCTGTCATCACCATATTGAGGACTCACAGCATTCAACGGCGATGCCGTACCAAACTGCGCATCTATATCGTTGCGCGTACGCTGGAAATCCACGCCCAGCAATAATGTGTGGTCAACCTGACCAGTAGCAAATTTGGCCTGCGCCTGGTTATCCACCGCGAACTGGTTCAGCTTCTCATTTGAAGTGGCCGAACCACGTGTAATCTCCTGCGTGGCGGGCAGATAACCGTTGCCATAAATACTGCGATAATCGGTACGTAAATCCGCGTAGCGCAGGTTTTGCCGCACCGTCCACGTATCATTAAAACTGTGTTCAAGGTTATAGCCGACCATTTTGGTGTTACGCGAGATCTTGTTGCTGTCTTCGCCTTCATCAAAGTTGGTAGGAAGTTTGTATTCGCTGCCGTCGGCACGAATGATAGGTACTACCGTGCCCTGACGCGGCAGCCAGCCGTAATAGCCGGTTTCAGGTTCGTTCTGGAAATAGGTCAGCAGATCGAAGCGGGTATTTTCATCAGGACGCCAGCTGAATGACGGCGCGAGGGTATAACGCTTCTCTTTGTTCATATCCTGCTGCGCATCCTGACTGCGAGCCTGGCCAGTCAGGCGATAACTGTAAACGCCATCATCGTCCAGCGATCCGCTGAAGTCGAAGCCCGTCGAGAACAGATTGTCGTTGCCCATCTGGAATTGCACTTCACGGAGTGTTTCCTGAGTTGGGCGCTTGCTGACCAGTGAAACCACGCCGCCTGGATTGCTTTTGCCATACAGCACCGAAACCGGGCCGCGCAGCAGTTCCGCACGTTCAAGAAAATAGGGATCGATGGCAAATTCAGAGTAGTTGTCGCCCTGTAGCTTCAGGCCATCAAGATATTGATTGGTGTTGGTTTCGCTGAAACCGCGAATCGACAGCGCATCGATCACATCGGAGCTGCCGCGGTTACCGGTTAATACGCCTGGCGTGTAGTTAAAGGCACCTTTCACGCTGGTAACGTTACGCATCTCCATCTCTTCACGCGTTACTACGGAAACCGACTGCGGATTTTTTTCGATGGGTGTATCGGTCTTGGTACCCGTGGCACTGCGTTTCGCGGCAACAGTTGGAGCGGGTCCCCATGCGCTTTCCTGCTCTACGCCGCCTCCGCCATCTGCTGAAACAACAATCGTCTCTTCGGCAAAGGCACCGGCGCTGAAACCACTGAGCGCAAGGGCAATCATCATGGTCAGAGGCTGACGAGAAAAAACACCGCTTTTGTAACAAGGAAAAGTCGTTCGCGCATTCATAAAGTTATCTCTAATGGATGAGTTTTGGGCAGGCGAATCGAAACGATAATGATTATTATAACGGTCGGATAATATGCGAAACGCAGCAATCACTGCAAGCAAAAAACCCAAGCGTGACGCCGTTTGCAGCGCGATTGACCGTTATTGATCAAGCACAAAAAAAGGGCGCATAAGCGCCCTTTTTACTCATTACTCTTTCAACTACTTGCCGAACATATCCTTTATCCAGCCCGCAACGCCATCGCTGTCTTTCTGCTCTTGCTGCTGCTGTTGCTGCTGCTGAACTTGTTGTTCCTGCTGCTGCTCTACCTGCTGCTGCTGTTCAACTTGCTGCTGCTGCTGCTGGCAAAGCGCATTAGGATCCAGCGCCCAAACCGGCAGCGAGCGCCAGGTGCTGCTGCCTGTGCCGCAAACAAAGTTGCCTGCAGAATCAACGTTCATCAATGACACATCTTCTGGCGGCGTCAGCTGAAGCGGCATCGGCGCCTGATTGTCGAGATAACGGCGATAAAGCTGCATCGCACCACTTGCACCATAAAGCTTGGTGGGTTGGTTGTTATCACGGCCTACCCAGGTAATCGCCACTTCTTTACCGTCGACACCGGCGAACCAGCTATCGATCAGGTCGTTAGTGGTACCGGTTTTACCCGCCAGATGCGCATTCGGGAAACGCGCGCCCAGCGCACGTGCAGTTCCGTGGCTCGCAACCTGCTGCATGGTGTAAAGCGTCAGGTAAGCCGCTTGCGCAGGCTCAACACGTTGCGCCTGTGGGAAGCTCTGATAGAGCACTGTGCCATCTTCTGCAATCACCGAACGCACCGCTGACAGGGGCGCACGGTTGCCGCCGCTGGCAATCGACTGGAAAGCTTGCGCGACTTCAATCGGCGTCAGGTTAAGGGCACCCAACAGCATTGAAGGAACCGGATGCAGCTGATCTTTCGGCACGCCCAGTTTGGTCCAGGTATCCATTACCGCATCCAGACCCAGCGTCATACCAAGGTTAACTGTCGGCACGTTCATGGAGTTGGTCAGCGCATCCACCAGCATCACTTTGCCGCTGAATCGACGATCGTCATTCATCGGTTTCCAGATCGAACCGTTTGGCTGTTTCAGCGCAATCGGTTCATCCGCAATCCAGCTGTTGAGACGATAGCTGTTCGGCTGGCTCAGTGCCGTTAAATAGGTCGCGGGTTTTGCCAGCGAACCGATAGAACGACGCGCCTGCAGCGCACGGTTATAACCGGCAAACTGCGGATCGGCACCGCCGACCATGGCACGCACTTCGCCACTGAAGCGATCAACCACCACCATCGCGGTTTCCAGATCTTTTAAGCCGCGCTGTTTTTTCAGGGTTGGAATACCGTCAAGTACCGCTTTTTCCGCTGCATCCTGCGATACCGGATCGAGCGTGGTAAAGATTTTCACGCCAGAGAGATCTTTGACTTTGTCGCCCAGCCGGGTCTGGAGTTCGTTACGCACCATCTGCATGAAAGCAGGCTGCGGCGTAATCACGCCACCTTTCGGCTGCACACCCAGCGGACGCGCCGACAGCATGTCGTAGAGTTCCTGATCGATCACTTTTTGCTGCTGCAACAAACGCAGCACTAAGTTACGACGTTCCAGCGCCAGTTTCGGGTTACGCCACGGATTATAGAGCGAAGCGCCTTTTACCATGCCGACCAGCATCGCCTGTTGGTCGAGGCTCAGCTCATCGACCGGACGACCAAAGTAATACAAGCTGGCCAGCGGGAAGCCGCGAATCTGATCGTTGCCAGCCTGGCCGAGGTAAACCTCGTTCAGATAGAGCTCAAGGATGCGATCTTTGCTGTAGCGCGCATCCATGATCACCGCCATGTAAGCTTCACGGGCTTTACGCCACAGCGAACGCTCATTGGTCAGGAACAGGTTTTTTACCAACTGCTGAGTCAGCGTACTGCCGCCCTGCACCGCTTTACCGGCGGTAATGTTCGCCAGGAAAGCGCGACCAATCGAATAGGGGCTAATACCATCATGTTCATAGAAGTGGCGATCTTCAGTGGCGATCAAGGTATCGACCAGCAGATCCGGGAAACCTGCGCGTGGCACAAACAAGCGCTGCTCACCATTGGGTGATTGCAGCATGGTGATCAGACGCGGATCGAGGCGGAAAAAGCCAAAGTCGCGACCGTTATCCAGGTTCTTGATCTCACTCAGCTCATCTTTGCTGAAGGTCATGCGCGCGTGGATCTGCCCTTCTTTACTGTCCGGGAAGTCAAACGGACGACGCAGCATATCGATGGTGTTGCCTTTGATCGAGAACTCGCCGGGACGGGTAATGCGCGATACTTCGCGATACTGCGTACCTTCCAGCAGCGCCACCATTTCGCTTTTGTTGTACGCCATGCCGGGTTCGAGGCTGACCATACGACCGTACACCGTGGCAGGCAACTGCCATACTTTACCATCAATGCGGCTTCGGATTTCCGAGTCGAGATAGACGCCCCATGCCGCCATTACCACTACAAATACCAGGAAGAGTTTAATTAACCATCCCAACCAACGGCGTTTGCCGCGCGGCTTTCCGCTTTTACCTTTACGTGGCACGGGTGCCTTCTCCTCGTAATCATCGTCAAAATCATCCTGCGCGATATCGTCATCGATATCTCTGCGGCGACCCCGGTTCGCGCTGCGGCGCGGCGGCAGCTGCTTTCCTTTGCGCCCAATAGGTTCGCGATCGTTCCCAGACATTCGTTTCGTTCTCCAGGCATAGCCATCGGCAAGGCGGTTACTCTAACTGCTTTATCGCATTCCGCATGGCAGAACCCTCTGAATTCGATCCAGCGTTCTCAACCTTGCGGGGAATATTTTTTCGTGCGTCTTGTTGGCAAAGCGTTTGCTGGATCGTCAGGCCAGGGATGTTTGGGATAGCGCCCTTTCATCTCTTTTTGGACGTCCAGATACGCGCCACGCCAGAACGCAGCGAGGTCACGGGTGATCTGCAGCGGGCGCTGTGCGGGTGATAACAGCTCCAGCACCAGCGGCACGCGCCCTTCTGCGACGGCGGGATTGTTGGCTTCGCCAAACATCTCCTGAATCCGCACCGCCAGCGCCGGAGGCTTATCCGCATGATAGCGAATAGGTAGACGACTTCCGGTCGGCACAGTGTAATGAGTTGGCAGCACAGTATCCAGCCGCTGACGTTGTGACCATGTGAGCAAATGTAATAGCGCGCTAATAAGATTGACCGACTGCAGGCTTTTTAGATCGCGTACCGCGCTCATCTGCGGCAACAGCCATTGCTCCAGTGAATCAAGCAACGCGGCATCGTCCATCGCGGGCCAGTTCTCTTCCGGCAGCCATTCAACCGCGCAGTGTAGACGCAGACGCAGCTGTTCAGCTTCCGGTGTCCAGCCGAGCACCGATAAACCTTTCTCGCTGATCCAGCGCAGCATCGCGGCATGCAGTACCTCTGGTTCAGGGCGCGCCAGCGGTTGCGTTTTGAGGATTAACGCCCCGATCTGCTCACGTCTGAAAGCGCGCAACGTGCCTTTTTCATCATCCCATTCCACTTCCATACGTTGCTCAATCAACGCGGGATACTGGCGACACAACGCATCGATATCTACCGGCAACGCCAGCAACATGCGTGCATCCGGTGCGGCGCTGCCTTGTAACAACGCAGGCGCAATCAGCCATTCATTACGCGTTAATCCATCCTGCTCATCCAGTTTCGCGCCCAGGCCGTTAGCCAGCTGATAGCGACCACTTTGATCGCGACGACGTGCCAGACGATCGCCAAACCCCGCAGCCAGTAAGACGGCAAAGCGATCTTCATCCACACGCCCACCGCTGACCTTAAGCCGCTTTTGCCACTGCTGAGCACGACGTTGCCAGTGCGGCTGGGGCCGATGCAGCGCATCCCGTAAATCGGCGCTGCCGCTGCGCGGGGGATCTTCCAGAATCGCCACCAGCAAAGCGGCGCTGGCAACCGCATCAGCATCCTCGCCAGCGGCGAGCAAGATAGCAGCTAAACGCGGATCGCTACCGAGCTGCGCCATGCGGCGACCTTGCGCGTTAAGTTGACCCTTGTCGGCTAACGCGCCGAGCTGCGTTAACTGTTGCTGTGCAGCGCGCAGATGTTTTGCGGGCGGTAAATCGAGCCATTGCAGCTGCTCGGGTTGCGTACAGCCCCATTGCAGCAAATCCAGCCACAACGATGAGAGATCGCTGTGCAGAATTTCCGCTTCGCTTTGTGCTGCTGCCCGTGAAGCTTGTTCTTGAGGAATGAGATGCAAACAGATGCCGGGCGATAAACGTCCGGCGCGTCCGGCGCGCTGCGTCATTGAAGCCTGGCTAATGCGCTGGGTTTGCAGCCGCGTGACACCGCTGCGCGCATCAAACAACGCGCTGCGTTCCAGTGCGCTGTCGACCACCAAGCGAATACCTTCAATCGTCAGGCTGGTTTCAGCAATATTGGTGGCGAGCACCACTTTGCGTCGCCCTGCAGGTGCAGGAAGAATGGCGCGCCGCTGCGCCGCTAACGGCAATGCACCATATAAAGGCGCAAGATCAATATCCTCCGCCACACGTGATTCCAGCGCGTGCTTTACGCGTTCAATCTCTGCGACACCGGGTAAAAACAGCAGCAGCGAGCCGCTTTCTTCGCGCAACAGTTGCGCCACTTCACGCGCAACCGCCTCATCGAAGCGAACCGATTGATTGAGCGATGCGTAACGCCGCTCGACGGGGTAACTGCGTCCTTCTGAAATGATCAACGGCGCATCTGGCAGCATCGCCGCCAAACGGGCATTGTCGAGGGTTGCCGACATCAACAAAATCTTCAGGTCTTCGCGCAGACCTTGCTGCACGTCAAGCAACAGCGCGAGCGCGACATCAGCTTGCAGGCTGCGCTCATGAAACTCATCCAGGATCACTAACGAGACGCCATCCAGCATGGGATCTTGCTGCAACATCCGGGTGAGAATGCCTTCGGTCACGACCTCTAATCGGGTATTACCGCTAACGCAGGTTTCACCGCGCATGCGATAACCCACGGTTTCGCCCGGCTGCTGATTGAGCTGTTCCGCCAGCCGCTGCGCCACGTTGCGCGCCGCCAGACGACGCGGTTCCAGCATAATGATCCGGCCAGGCAGCGCCGCATGTTCCAGTAATTGCAGCGGCAGCCAGGTCGATTTTCCTGCACCGGTAGGCGCGGCCAGCAGGATTTGTGACGCCGTGTTAAGCGCCGCTAAAATGTCAGGCAGCACCGCGCTGACGGGTAAATCACTCACAGCAAACTCCGATTCCGCCTGTGCTAATATGGCGCGCATTGTAGCACCCATCCGTGAGGATTGCCGGAGACCGCCATGCCGACACAACGCTTATTCTTTGCTATCAGCCTGCCCGACGATCTTCAGCAACAGCTGGTGCGTTGGCGGGCAGAAAACTTTGCTGAAGAGGCCGGACGCCCGGTTGCTGCGGCCAATATGCATATTACGCTGGCATTTCTGGGCGAGGTTTCCAGCGAGACGTCGCAGCGCTTACAGACGCTGGCGTCACGCATTGTGCAGCCTGGTTTTGATGTCGATCTTGATGATGCCGGACACTGGCCACGTCCCGGCGTGGTATGGCTCGGTTGTCAGCGCCCGCCTCGCGGCTTGTTACAGCTCGCCAGCCTGCTGCGAGCCCAAGCCGCGCGTCACGGCTGTGTACAAAGTCCCCAGCCGTTTCATCCGCATGTGACCTTATTACGCCACGCTTACCAGCCGGTTGCGCTACCGCCGCGCGGCTTTCACTGGCGCTTTCGCGTGGCGCATTTTTCTCTTTATGCTTCGGAGTTTGCTAAAGGCCGCACGCGTTATCGCGCGCTGGCAAGCTGGCCGTTGCAGGCTTGATCAGGAATCCTATGCATTTTTCTCCACCGCTTAAATCCGCCCGTTTACTTGCCCGTTACAAACGTTTTCTCGCCGATGTGGTGACACCCGAAGGCGAAACATTGACGATTCACTGCGCCAATACCGGTGCAATGACCGGCTGCGCTACACCGGGCGATACAGTGTGGTATTCCACGTCGGAGAGCCTGACGCGTAAATATCCCCACAGTTGGGAAATTACTGAGACGCAATCAGGCCACTGGATTTGCGTTAATACCTTGCGCGCCAATCAGTTAGTGCGTGAAGCGTTGGATCAGCAACGTATTCCAGAGTTATCCGCTTACGAACATTGCCAGGCTGAGGTGAAGTACGGCAGCGAAAAAAGCCGAATTGACTTCCTCCTCCAGGCGAAGGACAAGCGCAACTGCTATATTGAGGTGAAATCCGTGACCCTTTTACATCAAGGAAAAGGCTACTTCCCGGATGCGGTGACGACTCGAGGTCAAAAGCACCTGCGCGAGCTAAGCGCAGTTGCCGCTGAAGGTCATCGAGCTGTCTTGTTGTTCGCGGTTCTGCACTCGGGGATTGAGGACGTTTCCCCGGCCCGTCATATTGACGCGGCTTACGCAGAACAACTGGTCCAGGCGCAGAAGGATGGCGTTGAAGTTTTGGCGTATCAGGCAAACTTATCGGTGGCAGGTATGTTTCTTAAAAATCCTGTTGCAGTAAGGTTGTAATATCTTTAGCAATTATTTGTGCTAAGAATGTTCTGAGCATGACGCCAATTACGCTGCTCCTCACAGGCTTGTCAAGGTGCGTTCACGAATAATTGCTAACCTTGACTGCTTCTGTTATTTATAGCGGCCTGTTTTTTTCCCCGTTGGGGGATCGATGTACCCGAGAGATGTCAAGAAGCAGGCAGGCGGCAACGCACCTGTTGCAAGAAGTTGAAGGGTATAGTGCGTGTTATCCAGGAGAAACAACATGCAAGAAGGGCAAAACCGTAAAACATCGTCCCTGAGTATTCTCGCAATCGCTGGGGTTGAGCCTTATCAGGTAAAACCGGGCGAAGAGTATATGAATGATGCCCAGCTGACCCATTTTCGTAAGATTCTGGAAGCCTGGCGTAATCAACTGCGGGACGAAGTGGATCGCACCGTATCGCACATGCAGGATGAAGCTGCCAACTTCCCGGACCCGGTTGACCGTGCCGCGCAGGAAGAGGAATTCAGCCTGGAGCTGCGTAACCGCGATCGCGAACGTAAGCTGATTAAAAAGATCGAAAAAACGCTGAAGAAAGTTGAAGATGACGACTTTGGCTATTGCGATTCCTGTGGCGTAGAGATTGGCATTCGCCGTCTTGAAGCGCGTCCTACCGCCGATCTTTGCATCGACTGTAAGACATTAGCAGAAATCCGCGAGAAACAAATGGCTGGCTAATGCCGCAGCCACTTCGTTACCGCGCATCAAGAGAACTGCAGGTTTTCTCGTTGCGCGGTAACCTCTAATGCACATGTCAATGTCATCTTGCACTGGGCGCTTCGCCCCATCCCCTTCCGGTGAACTTCACTTTGGCTCACTCATCGCTGCTTTAGGCAGTTACCTTAGCGCGCGCGCGCAAAATGGTCGCTGGCTGGTACGCATTGAGGATATTGATCCGCCTCGTGAAATCCCGGGCGCTGCCACGCATATTCTGCAGCAGCTTGAACAATACGGTTTGCATTGGGATGGTGAGGTGCTGTGGCAATCGCAACGGCATGAAGCTTATCGCGAAGCCCTCGACTGGCTACAACAGCATCGTCAAAGCTACTTTTGTACCTGCCCGCGCAGCCGAATTCAGCAGTTGGGCGGCTTTTATGATGGTCATTGCCGTGATTTACAGCGGGGATCGGAAAACGCCGCATTACGTCTGCGTCAGCATGCGCCGGTGAATGAATTTACCGATCGCCTACGCGGCACGTTGCAGGCCGATCCTCGTCTGGCGCAGGAAGACTTTATTATTCATCGTCGCGATGGGTTGTTCGCTTATAACCTGGCGGTGGTGGTTGACGATTATTTCCAGGGTGTGACCGAAATTGTTCGCGGTGCTGACTTGATTGAACCCACGGTAAGGCAGATCGCGCTTTATCAGCAATTTGGCTGGGCGGTGCCGCAATATCTGCATTTGCCGCTGGCGATCAATGCTGACGGCAATAAGCTTTCAAAGCAAAATCATGCGCCGCCATTGCCTCAAGGTGATGCACGGCCGCTATTGGTTGAGGCGCTACGCTTTCTTGGTCAGCAGGTTGATGAGAACTGGCAGGACGAAACGCAGGAGAAACTGCTGTCTCGTGCGGTGTCACAGTGGAATATCGCTTTGATCCCTCAAGACAACGCTCTGAAACCGGATGCCAGGACAACAGCATTCTCAAACGGTTCTCAACAGGCTATGATTAGCCGCTGATTTTACCCACACCCTTTTTACGTCACTGTCGAGGTGTCCCATTTTTACCCGAGTAGCTAATTTTTGCAGAAAAGTCCTTAAGCGTGATGACGAGGAGGCACCAGTAGAGGTTGAACCCGAGCGTCTTATGACCATTATTCCTCGTGAAAGCCATATCATCTCACGCAAAGACATCAGCGAAAATGCCCTCAAAGTGCTGTATCGCCTGAATAAAGCCGGTTACGAAGCCTATCTGGTAGGCGGCGGCGTGCGCGATTTGCTGTTAGGGCAAAAGCCGAAGGACTTCGACGTGACCACCAATGCCACGCCAGAGCAGATGCGTAAGCTGTTCCGCAACTGTCGGCTGGTGGGTCGCCGTTTCCGTTTGGCCCATGTGATGTTTGGCCCGGAAGTGATTGAGGTCGCGACTTTCCGTGGTCACCATCAGGCTGAAGAGGAAGTGGACGATCGCAACACGTCGCAGCGCGCTCAAAGCGGCATGCTGTTGCGCGATAACATCTTTGGCAATATTGAAGATGATGCGCAGCGTCGCGATCTCACCATCAATAGCCTTTATTACAGCGTGGCTGATTTCAGCGTGCGCGATTACGTCGGCGGCCTGCACGATTTGCAGGAAGGCATTATTCGACTGATTGGCGATCCGGAAACCCGCTATCGCGAAGATCCGGTGCGGATGCTGCGCGTGGCGCGTTTCGCCGCCAAATTGAACATGCGCATTGCACCAGAGACCGCGGAGCCGATTCCTCGCCTGGCCACGCTATTACGTGACATTCCGCCAGCGCGCCTGTTTGAAGAGTCGCTTAAGCTGCTGCAAGCCGGTTACGGTTACAGTACCTATCTCAAGCTGTGCGAATACCAGTTATTCCAGCCGCTGTTCCCGACGCTGTCACGCAACTTCACCGAAAACGGTGATAGCTTCATGGAACGCATGCTGGCGCAGGTGCTGAAAAATACCGATAACCGCATCCACAACGACATGCGCGTAAACCCGGCATTTTTGTTTGCTGCCATGTTCTGGTATCCCCAGTTGGAAACTGCCGAGCGCATTGCACAGGAAAGTGGCCTGACCTACTTCGAAGCCTTTGCCATGGCGATGAACGATACGCTGGATGAAGCCTGCAAAGCGCTGGCGATTCCCAAACGTATTACTTCGCTGATTCGCGATATTTGGCAACTCCAGCTGCGTATGTCTCGCCGTCACGGTAAACGAGCGTGGAAGCTGATGGAGCATCCAAAATTCCGTGCAGCCTACGATTTGCTGGCGCTGCGTGCTGAAGTTGAGAATAACCCAGAGCTGTTGCGCCTGAGCCAGTGGTGGGGTGAATTCCAGGTCGCTGCACCGCCGCATCAGAAAACCATGCTGAATACTCTGGGTGATGATCCTTCACCGCGCGGTAAAGCGCGTCGTCGTCGTCCTCGTTCGGCTGCGCCACGGAATCAAAGCGCGTCATGACCCGCGTTTACCTTGCGTTAGGCAGTAATCTCGCCGATCCGCTGCATCAGGTTGATGCAGCGTTGGCAGCGCTGGATGCGCTGCCCGAAACGCAACGTATCGCCACCTCCGCGTTTTATCGCACCCCGCCTTACGGTCCAGCGGATCAGCCAGATTATCTTAACGCTGCCGTCGCGCTGGAAACCCAGCTGTCGCCAGAAAGCCTGCTCGACCATACTCAACGCATTGAGCTTGAGCATGGTCGCGTACGCAAAGCTGAGCGTTGGGGGCCGCGCACGCTGGACATTGACGTCATGCTGTTTGGCGAAGCGGAGATCAATACCGAACGCCTTATCGTGCCGCATTACGACATGCTGAATCGCGCCTTTATGCTGCTGCCGCTGCTTGAGATTGCGCCCGATGTTGCCCTGCCCGATGGACGCGCACTCAAAACCTTTCTTCCTACACTGGATGCCAGCAATATTCGCCTCTGGCACGCCTGAACCGCACAATAGCACTTCTTTCATTCCGCTCCTTGACGCTATCCAGTAAACTTCGCCCATCAGAACTCCCTGAGTTGAGAAGGTTATGAAACCCACCACGATTTCCCATTTACGCCAGTGGAAAGCCAGCGGTAAAAAATTCGCAACGCTGACCGCTTACGATTTCAGTTTTGCTCGCCTGTTTGCTGATGAAGGTATTCAGGTGCTGCTGGTCGGCGATTCTCTTGGCATGACGGTTCAAGGTCACGACTCGACATTACCGGTTACGGTTAGCGATATTGCTTATCACACGGCGGCAGTACGTCGTGGTGCGCCGCAGTCGCTGCTGCTTTCTGACCTGCCCTTCATGAGTTACGCCACGCCTGAGCAAACCTTCGAGAATGCCGCGCAGCTGATGCGTGCCGGGGCCAACATGGTGAAAATTGAAGGTGGCGAGTGGCTGGCTGAGACCGTTCGTATGCTCGCCGATCGTGCGGTGCCGGTATGTGGTCATCTCGGGTTAACGCCGCAGTCGGTGAATATTTTCGGTGGCTACAAAGTGCAAGGTCGTGATGAGGCAGGTGCTGAACGCGTGCTGGCTGATGCATTGGCACTGGAAGCAGCAGGTGCACAGTTACTGGTGCTTGAATGCGTGCCGGTCGCGCTGGCGAAGCGCATCACCGAAGCGTTGACCATTCCCGTGATTGGTATTGGTGCCGGTAACGCCACCGATGGTCAGATTTTAGTGATGCATGATGCCTTTGGCATTACCGGCGGGCACATTCCCAAATTCGCTAAAAATTTCCTGGCCGAGACCGGCGACATTCGCGCGGCGATTCGCCACTATATTGCCGAAGTGGAGTCTGGGGCTTACCCCGCCGCTGAACACAGTTTCCAGTAATTCAGGAGAATTGCAGTGCTGATCATTGAAACGCTGCCGTTGCTGCGCCGTGAAGTGCGCCGCTGGCGTCAGGAAGGCAAACGCATCGCATTGGTGCCGACCATGGGTAATCTTCACGACGGACATTTAACGCTGGTTGATGAAGCGCGTAACCGCGGCGACATCGTTATCGTGTCGGTTTTTGTTAACCCGATGCAATTTGATCGTGCCGACGATTTAGCGCGCTATCCACGCACCTTGCAGGAAGATTGCGAAAAGATGAACCGTCGCGGTGTAGATGTGGTGTTTGCGCCCTCTCCGGCCGAAGTCTATCCGCACGGCACTAAAAACCAGACCTTTGTTGAAGTGCCGGTACTTTCTTCACTGCTGGAAGGCGCCAGCCGTCCGGGTCATTTCCGTGGCGTTGCCACTATCGTGAGCAAGTTATTTAATCTGGTTCAGCCCGATATCGCCTGCTTTGGTGAGAAAGATTTCCAGCAGCTGGCGATCATCCGCAAAATGGTGGCGGACATGGGCTTTGATATCGACATTGTTGGCGTGCCTACCGTGCGTGCCAAAGATGGCCTGGCGCTGAGCTCGCGTAATGGCTATCTCAGCGATGACGAACGCAAGCTGGCACCGGCGTTAAGTCAGGTGATGAATGAGATCGCCACGCAGTTGGCCAATGGCGAACGGCACGTTGATGAGATGATTGAAGCCGCTAACCAATCATTGCTGGAAAAAGGCTTACGTCCAGATGGGCTGGCCATTTGTGATGCTGAGACGCTGCAACCCTTGACGGTCGACAGTCAGTGCGCGGTGGTATTAATGGCGGCGTGGCTCGGCAACGCGCGTTTAATCGATAACAAACAGGTCGATCTCACCCAGTAATTCGCTGTTGCTGGAGAGATTTTTTCCGCTGCATAAGAAAGGTTTTGGCTATGATTCGTACCGTCTTACAAGGTAAGTTACATCGGGTGAAAGTGACGCAAGCGGACCTGAATTATGAAGGTTCCTGCGCTATCGACCAGGATTTTCTTGATGCCTCAGGCATCCTGCAATACGAAGCGATTGATATCTACAACGTGACCAACGGTCAGCGCTTTTCAACCTACGCCATTGCGGCTGAACGCGGCTCAAAAATCATTTCCGTGAATGGTGCAGCGGCGCGTTGTGCCTGTGAAGGCGATATTCTGATTATCTGCTCTTATGTGCAGGTGGAAGAGGCTGAAGCGCGGACATGGCAGCCTAAAGTGGCCTATTTTGAAGGCGACAACCAGATGAAGCGCCTGGCGAAAGCGTTGCCCGTACAGGTAGCCTGACGCTTTGTGCTATTCGCTCCAATAAAATAACGCAGCCTAAGCTGCGTTATTTATATTGCTGATGCTGCGATTAGCTGCGTAAACCGCGGCCACGCTGAATCAGGCTATACACCAAGATATAAAACACCACAATAAAGCCGATCAGCACCGACAACGTGAAAATGATCGGCACATCGTTGATACCCAGAAAACCAAAGCGGAACCCGCTGATCATATAAACCACCGGGTTCAGTTTCGACACCATTTGCCAGAACGGTGGCAGCAGCGTCAGCGAATAGAACACGCCGCCAAGGTAGGTTAACGGTGTCAGCACAAAGGTTGGAATCAAGCTGATGTCATCAAAAGTACGCGCAAACACGGCATTCAGCAGACCCGCCAGTGAGAACAAAATTGCTGTCAGTAACAAGGTTACTGCCACCATCGTCCATGAATGCACGTGGAACGGCACAAAAAACAGAGAGATTGCTGTAACCAAAATACCGACGCACACGCCGCGCGCGACACCACCACCAACATATCCAGCGATGATAATGTGTGTGGGAACGGGCGCGACTAACAGCTCTTCAATGTTGCGTTGGAACTTCGCGCTGAAGAAGGATGACGCCACGTTAGCGTAAGCATTGGTGATCACCGACATCATGATTAAGCCCGGCACAATAAACTGCATGTAGCTAAAACCATGCATATCGCCAATGCGTGAACCGATCAAATTACCGAAGATAATGAAATAGAGCGTCATGGTAATTACCGGCGGCACCAGCGTCTGAATCCAGATGCGGGCAAAGCGGTTAATTTCCTTGCTCCAGATGCTCTTTAACGCCACCCAGTACAAATGTGTCATGCTTTTGCTCCTGTTTTTCCCTGCACCAGGCCGACGAACAACTCTTCCAGTCGGTTGGCTTTGTTACGCATACTCAATACCTGAACGCCCTGCGCACTAAGCTGGCTGAATACGCTGTTTAATCCCTGTTCACGCATCACTTCCACTTCCAGCGTTGAGGTATCAACCAAGCGATACTGAAAACCTTCCAGTGCTGGCAGCGGGCTGCGCGGGGCTAAATCAAGAATGAAGGTTTCCGATTTCAGCTTGGAGAGCAAACCTTTCATGGAGGTGTTTTCCACCAGTTCACCGCTCTGGATAATGCCAATATTGCGGCACAGCATTTCGGCCTCTTCCAGATAGTGCGTGGTAAGGATAATGGTGGTGCCTTTCGCATTGAGATCTTTCAGAAACACCCACATTGAACGGCGCAGCTCAATATCTACGCCGGCGGTGGGTTCATCAAGAATCAGCAGCTTGGGTTCATGCATTAAGGCGCGAGCAATCATCAGGCGACGCTTCATACCCCCGGAAAGCATACGCGCACGCTCGTTGCGTTTTTCCCACAGATCGAGCTGCTTCAGGTATTTTTCAGCGCGCGTATTGGCTTCTCGACGTTCAACGCCGTAATAACCCGCCTGATTCACGACAATCTGCATGACGGTTTCAAACGGGTTAAAGTTGAACTCCTGCGGCACCAATCCGAGCTGCCGTTTGGCATTTACCACATCTTTTTCCAGGTCGTAACCAAATACCCGCACGCTGCCTTCGGTCTTATTCACCAGCGAGCTAATAATACCGATAGTGGTGGATTTACCGGCGCCGTTTGGTCCCAGCAGCGCATAAAAGTCGCCCGCCTCAACGTTAAGATCGATCCCTTTCAGCGCCTGCATGCCGCCGGGATAGGTTTTAGTTAACCGGGAAAGTTCCAGTGCATAAGTCATTACGAATCCATACCCTGTTGTAGTGGCATTTTTATGCCGTTTGAAATTATTAAGCCTTCGCCTATAGTACGCCCACGCACAACGCGCAGTAACAGGTCGCTCACGCCATGACAGACATCGATACCCTGATCAGTAATAACCGCGAATGGTCCAAATTACTGGTCGAAGAAGATCCCGGCTTTTTTGAGCGGCTTGCCCAGGCACAAAAACCCCGCTTTTTGTGGATTGGCTGTTCAGACAGCCGCGTTCCCGCCGAGCGCCTCACCGGACTTGAACCGGGCGAACTTTTTGTTCATCGCAACGTGGCCAATCTGGTGGTTCACACCGATCTCAACTGCCTTTCCGTGGTGCAATACGCCATCGAAGTGCTGGAAGTTGAACACGTCATTGTTTGCGGCCATTATGGCTGCGGTGGTGTACAGGCGGCGATGGATAACCCGGAGCTGGGTTTGATCAACAACTGGCTGCTGCACATTCGCGATCTCTGGTACAAGCATAGCGTGTTGTTGGGGGAACTCCCGCCGGATAAGCGCCTCGATAAACTGTGCGAAATCAACGTGGTTGAGCAAGTTTATAACCTTGGACACTCTACCATCCTGCAATCCGCCTGGAAACGCGGGCAGAATGTTTCGCTGCACGGCTGGGTATACGGTATTCAGGACGGCTGCTTGCGTAACCTTGATGTCACCGCCAACAGCCGCGAAATCCTTGAGCAACGTTATCGCCACGGCATTGCCAATTTATTGGTCAATTCCGAAAGCCCGCAGTAATCCGTCTGGATATACCCTAAATCATTCTCGTTGCAGCCACACGGCAAGCGTATTTATCCCGATGAGCTGACTCAGGTCAGTGATTCGGATAAACACAGGTAGCCAGCGCATCTGCAGCGTGAAGAATGATGGGTATCGCGGCGACAAGCCTACACTAAGCAGGCTGTCGTAGCCTTGGAAGAATGTGCGGTGCTTATGCTTCGAGCGGAACGACTTTACCGATATAAGGCAGATTACGGTAGCGCTGCGCATAGTCGATACCGAAGCCCACCACGAATTCATCGGGAATAGTAAAACCGACATATTCTACTTTTACTTCAACTTCACGACGTTCCGGTTTATCCAGCAGAGTACAAATTGCCAGCGATTTCGGTTGGCGCAATGCCAGGATTTCACGCACTTTGCTCAGTGTATTACCGGAGTCGATGATGTCTTCCACGATCAGCACATCTTTACCACGAATATCTTCATCCAAATCTTTCAGGATCTTCACATCACGCGTGGTAGACATGCCGCTGCCGTAGCTTGATGCCGTCATAAAATCGACTTCATGCGAAACATCGATGGCACGGCACAGATCGGCCATAAACATAAAGGAGCCGCGTAGCAGCCCGACAAGTACCATGTCACTGCCGCTGTCGCGGTAATGCTCGGTAATCTCTTTGCCCAGTTCGGCGATGCGCTCGGCGATTGCCTGCTCAGGGATCATCACTTCAACAGTGTGTTTCATTGCGTTCAGCCCGGTTACGTCAGAAAGCCACGAAGTCTATCATAGTCGATACCGCCGCTGACGCCGTACGGCAAAGGCAAACGTTACCGTGGCGAAAAAGGATGCAGTAGCGTTAACTGTATGAATCGTACGCTGCTCGTTAACCCAGGTTAGCCGGAGATTTCATGACCTCTTCATCCAGTAAAAAGACCCACATAGGCGATCGTCCCCTTCATCCTGAAACGCAAATGCTGAATTACGGCTTTGATCCACGCCTCTCAGAAGGCGCGGTTAAACCGCCGGTTTTCCTCACCTCCACCTTTGTTTTTAACAGTGCTGAAGAAGGACGTGATTTTTTTGATTACGTCTCAGGACGCAAAGAACCGCCAGAAGGGAAAACTGGCGGGTTAGTCTATTCGCGCTTCAACCATCCCAACAGCGAAATTGTTGAGGATCGGCTAGCGATTTACGAACACGCTGAAAGCTGTGCCCTGTTTGCATCGGGCATGGCGGCAATTTCAACCACGCTGCTGGCCTTCTCCCGTCCTGGCGAAGTCATTCTGCATTCGCAACCGCTCTATGGCGGCACCGAAACGCTGTTGAGTAAAACACTGCATAATCTGGATATTCAGGCGGTGGGTTTCAGCGATGGCAATGATGAAAGCAAAGTGCGTGACGCTGCACAGCGCGCAATGGCGCAAGGTCGGGTGGCGATGATCCTGATTGAAACGCCCGCCAATCCGACCAACAGTTTGGTAAATATCGCCTTGATTGCGCGCATCGCCGACGAGATCGATCAGCAGCAAGGATCACGTCCGATCGTGGCTTGTGATAACACGCTGCTTGGCCCGCTGTTTCAGCAACCGCTGACGCTGGGCGCGGACGTGTCGCTCTATTCACTGACCAAATATGTGGGTGGGCATTCTGATTTAATTGCTGGCGCGGCGATGGGCAGTAAAGCGCTGATGACAAAAATCCGTGCCTTACGCAGCGCGATGGGTACGCAGCTCGATCCCCATTCCAGCTGGATGATTGGTCGCTCGCTGGAAACGCTGTCGCTGCGCATGGAAAAAGCCTGGCATAATGCCGAAGCGGTGGCTGCATTTTTACGCGACCATGCGAAAGTGGAAAAGCTGCATTGGCTGCCCTATCTGGATGCAGAGAGCGCAGAAGGAAAAACCTACCGTGAGCAATGTCACGGCGCCGGCTCAACCTTTTCATTTGATATCGTTGGCGGCCAGCCAGCTGCGTTTCGTTTTCTTAATGCGCTAGCGCTGTTCAAACAGGCAGTCAGCCTTGGCGGCACCGAATCGCTGGCCAGCCATCCTGGCAGCACCACCCATTCGGGCGTGCCGGAAGCGGTGCGTCAGCGGATTGGCATTACTGACGCGACCGTGCGTTTGTCGATTGGCATCGAGAATGCGGATGACCTGATAGAAGACATTAAGCTGGCGCTTGATATCGCCTGAATTTAGGTCACGGTGAAGCCCAGCATCATGCCGGTATCTTCATGCTCCAGCAGATGACAGTGCGCCATATAAGCCTGTTCGGCGGCGGCAACGTAGTTGAAGCGCACCAGCACTTCGCTGCGCCAGCCGTCAACATTCACGATATCTTTCCAGCCCTGACGATGCGGGGCTGGCGGTTTGCCATTCTCCGATAAAATGCGGAACTGCGTACCGTGAATATGGAAGGGATGCAGCATGCTGTCGCCTTCCCCGGAGATCGTCCACTTCTCTACCGCGCCCAGCTCGACATTGAACATCGGCTTAGCCATATTAAACGCCTGACCATTGATTTTATTGCCGTTGTGGAAGTCATAGGCCGCTGCGGTTTTTTGCTGGCTTGGTGCGCCGTGATCCATTGAATGTTCGCCGTGCGCCATGCTGCTATCACCGCCGCCCATGTTCATCTCATGGTGGCCCTTGCCCATCGCTTTCTCGCCATAGCGCTGCATTAATGCCTGCATACCTTGCTGGTCAAGCTGCGGATCCATCATCAGTTGCAGCCAGCGCGTATTGAGCCCTTCGGTTTTTGGTATAACAGGCAACGTGGCTAACGTGTCGGGTAACGTGGCGCTGGCCATCACGCGCAGCGGTAAAATCTGCACCAGCGGCAAGGGCTGGTCGAACGGTGCCAACGTCATACCCATTTGCTCAACAGGCAATGTCACGATGTCAAAGGCGTTGCCGTCAGAAGTGTCAATCATCACCTCAAAACGTTCACCCGGTAACAAAGGCAGCGACGCAATTTTGACAGGTTCAGCCAGCAAACCGCCGTCACTGCCGATCACATACAGTGGACGTTTATCGCTGGCAGCAATGTGCAGCGAACGGGCGTTACACCCGTTGAGCAGGCGCAAACGCAGCCAGCCACGTGGCACGGCATGTTGCGGATACTGCACGCCGTTGGTCAGCATCATGTCGCCAAACCAGCCCACCGCGGCACGCATGATATCCAGTTGATAATCGATACGATCGCCCTGCTTTGTGAGCAGTTTGTCCTGAAAAATCAGCGGCACATCATCTGCGCCCCACTGCGTGGGCAGACGTAATTTGCCGGATTCATTATCTTCTAACAGCACCAATCCAGCCAAACCCTGTGCCACTTGATGACCGGTTTTGCCATGTAAATGTGGATGATACCAACAGGTTGCCGCCGGTTGATCGGGCGTAAATGTCACTTGCCGCGTCGTGCCGGGCGCAATGCTGGCGTGCGGTCCGCCGTCAACCGCGCCGGGGATTTCCAAACCATGCCAGTGCAGCGTCGTCGCTTCGTTGAGCCGGTTGTGAATATTTACCGTGACTGCCTTGCCACTTTGTAACACCAACGCCGGCCCGAGCAGATTGCCATTATAACCCCAGGTTGGAACGTCTTTGCCCTTCCACTGCGTGCTGCCTTGCCTGGCGGTGAGGTTGTATTGGCCTCTGCTATCCGGTTCCAGTAAAGAAGGAATTGGCAGCAGCGGGCGTTCAGCCGCCATTAGCGAGCGGCTCCAGAGCGGCAGCGCACCCGCCGCGCTCAGTGCAGCGGTGAGTTTGAGGAAATGGCGACGTTGCATGGTAATCATCCTTGTGACAAGAGAGGGCATAGCCTAAACCCTGACCTAATGGGAAGGTCAAGCATTCCCACCAGAATCGCCCGAAAAAATGCGGTCCTCTGCGGTAGCGGGCAAATTAATCGAAAACCTGTTAACAACTGTGCTAACGTCAATAAGATTATCCCTTGAAGAGAATGACTATGAAGAAGAGCATCAAGATCCTGCTGTTGTCAGGACTCCTTGGCTTCTCCTCCACCAGCTTTGCCTTGAGCGAATCCGAAGCCGAAGATCTGGCCGATCTCACGGCGGTGTTCGTTTATTTGAAAAACGACTGCGGCTATCAAGATTTACCCGATGCGCAGATTCGTAAAGCATTGGTATTTTTTGCGCAACAAAATCGCTGGGATTTAAGCAATTACAGCAACTACAACATGAAGGCGCTTGGCGAAGATAGCTATCGTGATTTAAGCGGTATTGCGATCGCCAATGACAAAAAGTGTAAGTCCCTGGCGCGTGATTCTTTAAGCCTGCTTGCCTACGTTAAATAACCCGCAGAACCCGCTCTCCTGCTGAACATTTGACCGTGCAACCACGGTCAGAGTTAGCTATGATGTGCCGCCCATTTTCATGGCGATGTCATTAGAGGAGAGCCTACCATGCCCCAAAAAATGGCCCAAAAAGAAACGTGGTATGAAACGCTTCATGCTGGATTTGGACAGTATTTTACCGTCGATAAACAACTCTATCGGGAAAAGACAGCGCATCAGGATTTAATCATCTTCGAAAATGCGGAGATGGGCCGCGTGATGGCGTTGGATGGTGTGGTACAAACCACTGAACGTGATGAATTTATCTATCATGAAATGATGACGCACGTGCCAATTCTGGCGCACGGTGCAGCCAAAAGCGTACTGATTATTGGCGGTGGCGATGGCGCGATGTTACGTGAAGTCTCACGCCATCCGCAGATTGAAAAAATCACCATGGTGGAAATTGATGCGGGCGTCGTCACTTTTTGCCGTCAATATTTGCCCAATCACAGCGCCGGTGCCTATGATGATCCGCGCTTCACGCTGGTGATTGATGATGGCGTCAACTTCGTTAATCAAACCCATGAAAAATTTGATGTCATTATCTCTGACTGTACCGATCCTATCGGCCCAGGCGAGAGTTTGTTCACCTCAGAATTCTATGCTGGCTGCAAGAATGCCCTTAATGAAAATGGCATCTTCGTGGCGCAAAATGGCGTGTGTTTCCTGCAACAGGACGAAGCCATCAACAGCCATCGCAAACTTAGCCACTACTTTGCCGATGTCAGTTTCTACCAAGCCGCGATTCCGACCTATTACGGCGGCATCATGACGTTTGCCTGGGCGAGCGACAATCCTGCGTTGCGCCAGCTCGACGCTGCAACCTTGCAGACGCGTTTCGAGACCGCTGGCCTGAACTGCCGTTACTACAACGCGGCAATCCATACCGGCAGCTTTGCCCTGCCGCAATATCTGTTGAATGCTTTGTCACAGACCGAGCATTTATAAGGGGGTGAATGAAATTGCAAAAGCTAAAACTACATGGCTTCAACAACCTGACTAAAAGCCTGAGTTTTTGTATTTACGATATTTGCTATGCAAATACGGAAGCTGAGCGCGATGGCTATATCGCCTACATTGACGAGCAATATAACGCGACCCGTTTGACTGAAATTTTGACGGAAACCTGTTCGATCATTGGTGCCAACGTGCTGAATATCGCACGCCAGGATTATGAGCCGCAGGGCGCGAGCGTGACCATTCTGGTGAGCGAAGAGCCGATCGATCCGAAAGATATCGATAACTCGGAGCATCCTGGCCCGCTGCCGAATTCGGTGGTTGCTCATCTCGACAAGAGCCATATCTGCGTACACACCTATCCCGAAAGCCACCCCGAAGGCGGACTTTGTACCTTCCGCGCAGACATTGAAGTCTCCACCTGTGGCGTGATTTCGCCGCTGAAAGCGCTGAATTATTTGATTCACCAGCTCGAATCGGACATCGTTACGGTGGATTATCGCGTGCGCGGCTTCACCCGTGACGTGAATGGTTTGAAGCATTTCATCGATCACGAGATCAACTCGATTCAGAACTTCATGTCAGATGACATGAAAGCGATGTATGACATGGTGGACGTGAATGTCTATCAGGAAAACATCTTCCATACCAAGATGATGCTGAAAGATTTCGAACTGAAACATTACCTGTTTAATACCAAGCCGGAAGATCTCAGCCCACAAGAACACAAGCGCATTACTGATTTGCTGTGGAAAGAGATGCGTGAGATTTACTACGGCCGTAACATACCTTCAATGGGTTTGAAGACGCTGTAGTGGCTGCCTCTGCAGGCTAAGTTAGGTGCTCGCTAAAGCTGGAGTTGGTTCTCGCAGTCCCCCACCTCGCTTCTCCCCCATTCATGGGGGAAGGCTGGGAGGGGGACAAACGACCCCGATCTATTTCGTCAACTGTAAGCCAATGCCGCGTTCACGTAACTCCCGCCTCACGTCCTCTTCCAGCCGGTTGTCGGTCACCACATCGGTTAAATTTTCCAGCGGCGAAGCGCAAAACAGCGACCAGGAACCGTATTTACTGCTATCAGCCAGCAAGACACGCCGTGCGGCATTCGCTAACAGATCGTGCTTCAGTCCCGCTTTCTCTTCGGTCGGCGTGGTAATGCCGCGCTCCAGACTCCATGAGTTGCAGCTGACAAACGCGATATCGGGGTTAATGCTGCGCAACAGACGGCGTCCATGTTCACCAATACACGACTGGCTGGAATCATCAATGCGCCCACCAATAATGGTCACTTCGATCTGTTTGAATTCGGAAAGAAACAGCGCGATATGTAAATCTGCGGTGATGACGCGCAGCGGCAGGTGCGTGAGCTGCCTCGCCAGTTCCAGCATGGTAGTGCCGGCATCCAGCACCACTGCATCACCCGACCGCACAAAGCTGGCTGCTTGTTCAGCAATCGCCTGTTTTTCGGCTAAATTACGCTGCATTTTCTCCAGCGTGGTGGGCTGGCTGGGAATAAACCGGTTTAAGGTCACACCGCCGTGGCTACGGCTGATTACGCCCTCTTTATCCAGCTTGATCAAATCACGCCGAATGGTGGCCGGTGAGGCGGAAATCGCACTCACCAACTGCTCTACAGTCACCAGATTATGGCTTTTCAGATAATCCATAATCTGGTCAAGACGACTTTGTCCCTTCATATTTCCCTATGCAAGCTGCATCGCGAGTTTGATCGAGATCGCCATGCTCTCAGACTTCGCTTTACCTGTCCAGGCGATATCAAACGCGGTGCCGTGGTCTGCCGAAGTGCGGATAAAAGGCAGTCCTGCGGTAATGTTCACGCCATCATAAAAGCCCAGCAGCTTCAGCGGGATATGTCCCTGATCGTGGTACATCGCCACCACAATATCGTACTGCCCTTCCTGACATTGCAGGAACACCGTGTCTGGCGGACAAGGCCCATAAACGTCAATGCCCTGCGCTTTCATCGCCTTGATTGAGGGTGCAACCGTGGTGATCTCTTCATCGCCAAATAACCCATTTTCACCCGCGTGGGGATTAACACCCGCGACGGCAATACGCGGCTTCTCAAAACCGACGCGGCGCAAGAAGGTATCCGCCATGCCAATCACCGTTTCAATGCGCTCACGATTCAGCGTATCGAGGAACTTACGCAGCGCAATGTGCGTGGTGACATGAATCACCTTCAGCTTATCGGTATACAGCACCATGGCGTAATTTTTAGTGTTGGTAAGGTGCGCCAGCAGTTCGGTATGTCCCGGATAGATATGGCCTGCCGAATGCAGCGCTTCCTTGTTCAGCGGCGCGGTGGCAATCGCCTGCACTTCTCCGGCCAGCGCCAGTTCCGTCGCGCGCTTTACGCAGCGCCAGGCCAGATCGCCCGCTTCTTTTTGTACCACGCCAGGTTTTAACGCTTCCGGGTTCGCCAACGGTTCATCAAGGATGTTGATGATACCTGGCGCAAAATGCGCATCCTTTACGCTGTCGAGCACCCGCAATTCAGCTTGCGGGGTGATATTCATCGCCATGATGCGGCGCAGAGTACTGGCACAACCCACCACCACTGCTGGCGCGCCGTTCAGATCGCCTTCAGTCAGCGCTTTGATGATAATTTCCGGGCTAATGCCCGCAGGATCGCCCATCGTCACCGCAATAATTTTATTCACTCGACTTCTCCTCAATAAAACGTATGGCTTCTACCAGGGTGTTTTCGTCGCCAAAGCCACCCGCTTTGGTCATCACCGGCAAGATAAATTCACTGTTAAGCAGAACCCCGTGCGGCACGCAGCCCGCCACCAGACCCTGAATTTGAAACCCGCTGGCACCCAGCGCCCGGGCAACGGCAATGGCCACGTCGCCGCCGGAAAGATAAAGCGCATTTGGCAATTGCTGACGGCACACGGTGCGCGTCATCTCGCCGAGAAACGCACAAATCGCCTCGCCCAGTTGTTGACGTGTCATGTTGTGTTGCTGGCAAAGTTGATCAATTTCTTGCCGCTGATTGGCTCGCTGGCAGGTTCGAATCACCGTGTGCTGACCTGCACGCAGCGTCGCCACGCTTTGCATGATCCATTCCGACGCGGAAGGCCACGCCGGTTGCAAGAACAGCTCACTAATATTGATGTCGATCAGAGCAATGTTGCGCTGCCTCGCCAGCTTGTTGATTTGCTGCTGGGCGCTGGCGCTCATCGATCCCACCACCGCTAACACCGGCTTTGCTGCACGGGTAGAAAGGTGCGCGCCCAGCGCATCGCTTAATCCCGCCGCGCCGACTAATAAAGGCGTCTCAGCTAAACGCGCCGCAGCGCGTACCAGACGGGCGATATCCGCGTCCTGTTCTGCATCCACCACCACCACACCGCGCAGGTTATTCAGTACGGTTTCCAGATGCTCGCTTCGTAATGTGGCGAGATCGATCTGTGTGCCGGGCAACTGCAATTGTTGCAACACATTGGCACTTGAGATTGGCGTTTTAGGATCGCTGGCAAATTCGGTATCGGTGAGCAGCACATCATCTAAATAAACCGCGCCGTTTCGCGTGGTGCGTCCAAGACGCGGCACCGCCGGCACCACCAGCGCCAACTGTTTGCCGCTGGCTTTGAGTGCGGCATTCACTTCTGCGCCGACATTGCCACGCAAGGTCGAATCAATTTTTTTAACCAGCCAGCCGGCGTGTAGGGCGTGCTGCTTTACCACCTGCGTAATGCGCTCCGCCGCCAGCTCAGCGCTGATTGCCCGACTGTCAGTGCTGATCACCCAAACATCTACTGCCTCGCTGTTATGCGGCATCTCGCTGTTGAACAGCACATGTACACGCGCTCCCGCCTGGGCCAGCCCGCTGCCCGCATCGTTCGCGCCGGTAAAATCATCGGCGATCACCAATACCGGGGTTTTCCATGACGATTGGGTCATTGTTTCTCCTGTTTCGGCTGCTTGCCGCTGACGATGATTATATTCAATCATGATTGATTATATGTGAGCAAGATCAAATTAATCGAAATCAATATGCCCTATAAATTGAGGCACAGTAAGTGACGGAACTCGCACTGATATGAGCAAACACAATCATTCAGTTCAGATACACAGTGAAAAGGGTATGAAATGAATATCAACAGCACGGTTATCAGCGGCTATCAGGCGCTGAATGACATTCGCTATCTGCTTAACGGTAAGGCGAAAGCATTACTGGTTACCGACAAGAATATCGAAAGCATTCCTGCGGTTCAGGCGCTGATCACACAACTGAAACAGCAGATTGCTCGCGTCAGCATCGTGAACAACGTACCGCCAGAGCCAAGCCAGAATGATGTCGCGGCTATCCTCAGCGCATTGCCCTCACGTGACGTTGATTTAGTGATTGGTGTCGGCGGTGGCAGCGTACTGGATGTCGCTAAGCTGCTTTCCGTGTTGTGCGTAGAGAATGCGCCGTCGCTGGAGGCGCTGTTAGCGGGCGAGAAACCGCAGCATCGCACCACGTCGCTGTTAATTCCCACCACCGCAGGAACCGGCTCTGAAGCCACACCCAACGCGATTTTAGCCATCCCAGAAAAAGAGACCAAAGTCGGTATTATTTCGCCGGTAATGCTGCCCGATTTCGTGGCGTTGGTGCCTGAACTCACCACCAGCATGCCTGCACATATCGCCTCTTCAACCGGCATTGATGCGCTGTGTCACCTGATCGAATGTTTCACTGCCACCGTGTCGAACCCGGTGAGTGATAACTATGCACTGATAGGCATGAAGAAGCTGTTCGCCAATCTTGAAACCACCATTAACCAACCGGGCAATCTGCAGGCGCGACTGGAAATGTTGTGGGCTTCCTATTATGGCGGCGCCGCCATTGCCCACGCCGGTACGCATCTGGTGCACGCCATGTCCTATCCGCTGGGCGGCAAATATCACCTACCGCACGGCGTTGCCAATGCCATTTTACTGGCACCCTGCATGCGTTTCGTTCGTCCTGCCGCAGTGAGCAAATTTGCTCAGGCATACGATCTGCTGCCAGAAGCAGATAGCTCGCTGAGTGAAGAAGCCAAATCTCTAGCGTTGGTGGATTACTTCACTGCGCTGGTGAAGCGCCTGAAACTGCCAGCCAGTCTGGAAGAGCTGGGTATCAGCCCGGATCACCTGCCCTATTTAGTGGAAGCGGCATTAGATGTGCAACGTCTGATGAAAAACGTGCCAACGGCGGTCAGCGCCAACGATGTGCGTGACGTGTATTTGACGCTGTTTCCTTCACACCAGGCATAACGAGGATTCTCATGAGCCAGAAAATAGTCGGCGTATTAACCGCCATCATCACCGCCTTTGATCGTGATGGCGCTTTCAATCCCACCACCCAGCGCGAGCAGGTAAAACGCCAACTCAATGCAGGTAACGGTATCTTCTGCGGCGGCACCAACGGCGAATTCTTCGTGCTGAACGAGCAGGAAAAAATAGCGGTTACCGAAACCTGCGTGGATGAAGTCAACGGCAGCGCGCCAGTGGTGGCGCACATCGGTGAAATATCGACCCGTGAAACCATTCGCCTTGGCAAGCAGATCGCCAAACTGGGCGTGGACGCCGTATCCGTGATCACGCCTTATTTCGTGCCGTTGAAGCAGGAAGAGTTGATTTATCACTACCAAACCGTGGCCGACGCGCTCGACGTCCCGCTATTCCTCTACAACATTCCGGCACGTACCGGTAATACCTTGCAGCCCGAAACCGTGCGCAAGCTGGCCTCACATCCCAACATTATCGGTATCAAAGATTCTGCGGGCAGCTATGAAAGCCTGAGTGGTTTCCTGAAAGCCGCTGAAGGCATTGATAACTTCGACGTGCTGAACGGTCCAGATTCATTGATTCATCAAGGATTTGTCGATGGCTGCTCAGCCTGCATTTCTGGCCTCGCCAACGTCGCGCCGCAAGAGATCAACGCTATTTGGGCACACTTCAACGCTGGCGATGTCGCCGCCTCACGTCTGGCACAAGAGAATGTGACGGGCCTGCGTACGGATTTATACAGCGTCGGCTTCTCGCCAGCGGCGGTGAAAAAAGCCGTCACGCTGCTGGGCTATGACGTCGGTGAAAGCCGCTATGCCGTGCATTTCAGCGCCGAAGAAGAGCAGAAGATCCGTCAAATCGTGAATCAATATTTGCAGTAATGGCCGTCAGGGTGGCCTTTGCTGCCCTTGCCTGAAACCTGACACCGGGAAAAATTATGAAAGTGATTTGCACCTCGCCCTCCTTTGCTAAATATGATGCGGCGCCCATCGACACCCTGAAACAGCATGGCTTTGAGCTGATTACGCTGCCCGCCGATGCGCCATTGTCGACGCTGGAGCCGCATCTGGCTGAAACCGTCGCGATGATCGTGGCCTTTACTGACGTCAACGATGAGCTGCTGGCGAAAGCGCCCCAGTTAAAAGTGGTATGTAAACATGGCGTTGGCGTCGATAACATCGATCTGGATGCAACGCGCGCGCGCGGAATTTATGTCACCAATGTCCCTGACGCCAACAAGCACGCGGTGGCTGACTTCGCTTTCGCACTGATGCTTAACAGTGCGCGTCAGATCACGCAGGCCGCAGAGGAAACCCGCGCCGGCAACTGGCCACGTATTTTCGCCACCGACGTCTACGGTAAAACGTTGGGCATTATCGGGCTGGGCAATATTGGTAAGCAGGTCGCGCTGCGTGCCAAAGGCTTCAACATGCGCGTTATCGCGTTTGATTTTTATCCCGATGAGAAATTTGCCGCCGAGCACGGCATCGAGTTCGTCAGCATGGATCGTCTGACTGAAGAAGGCGATTTCATCACGCTGCATACGCCACTGACCGATGAAACCCGTAACCTGTTCAATGCCGCGCGTATCAAACGGATGAAGAAATCTGCCTTCCTGATCAACGTCTCACGCGGGGGCGTGATCAACGAAAACGATCTGTTCCAGGCGCTACAGGACAACGTGATTGCTGGCGCTGCCGCTGACGTATTCGACCACGAACCCTTAGCTGAACATCCGCTGTTTACGCTGCCGAATTTTATTCCTACCTCGCACATCGCCGGTTATACCGACGGCGCAATCAGCGCTATTGGCGAACGTTGCGTGCAGCAGATTATTCAGTGCCTTAAACAGGGCGAACGCCCAGTTAACGTGATGAACGGGTTGGCGTAAGACCGACCGCTTCTCTTACCGAACAGTTTGGTGATTATAACGATGAACAACACCTCGCGTATCCGTTGGTGGATCGCTGGCCTGATGTGGCTGGCGATCGCCATTAACTACATTGATCGAACTGTACTCTCTGCTGCTGCGCCGCACCTGATCACTGAGCTGGACATCAATCCAGAAATGATGGGCTTTATCATGGCCGCGTTCTTCTGGTCTTATGCGCTACTGCAAATTCCGGCAGGCTGGTTTGCTGACCGCTACGGCCAGAAAAAAGGGCTGGGCATCGCCGTGGCGTGGTGGTCAATCGCGACCATGGCGATGGGTTTAGCCACCGGTTTTAAATCATTGCTGGCCATGCGTCTGGCGCTGGGCATCGGTGAAGCGGCTGCTTATCCGAGCAATGCGGGTATTACCGCGCGCTGGTTCCCCGACCGCGAACGTGCCACCGTTTCTGGCCTGTTCGACAGTGCGTCGAAATTTGGCGGCGCGGTGGCCATGCCGCTGATCGTCTGGATGATCGCCATGGTTGACTGGCGTATCACCTTCCTGGTAATCGGCGCAATTGGCGTGTTTTGGGTCATCGCCTGGTACTTTATCTATGCAGAGAACCCGGAAGATCATAAGAAGATCAGCCAGAGCGAAATCAGTTTGATCCGCGATGGCCAGACACAAAAACATGGCGATAAAAGCGTTCGTCCCATGAAGTGGTACAAACTGCTGCGCTACCGCAACATCTGGGCAATGTGTATTGGCTTCTTCACTATTAACTATACCTCCTACTTCTTCATTACCTGGCTGCCGACTTATCTGGTGCAAGACAAGGGTATGGATTTCCTCAAAATGGGCATGGTGGCTGCGCTGCCGCTGATTTGCGGTATGGTGATTGAAGTGATTGCCGGTTGGATGTCAGATCGCATCGTCCACAAGAAAATCTTGTCGCTGACCGCCACGCGCAAACTGTTTCTCACCGTGGGTCTGTTAATGGCGCTGTGCATTGGTTTCGCACCGTTCACCGATTCCGTCTTTATGACCGTGCTGCTGCTGTGTATCGCTAAATCGGGCACCACCGTGGCGGCTTCGCAGGTCTGGGCATTGCCTGGCGATGTTGCACCGCAGAACAGCGTGTCGATTGTCGCCGGTCTGCAAAATACGGTCTCCAATATGGGCGGCGCAGTGGGTCCGATCATTACCGGTGCGATTGTCGGCGCTACCGGTCACTTTACCTGGGCGCTGGTGTTCTCTGCCGTGCTGGTGGTGATTGGTATTCTTAACTACCTGTTCCTGCTGGGCAAAGTCGAGCCAATCGTTGACGAAGAACAGGTTCACGAACATCAGGCGGTGAGCCACAGTCTGTGATCACCTTCTGACTTAACGCCGCATGCGTCCTGCATGCGGCATTCCCTCTCTGTAACCACAATAAAAAACAATTGGAGGCGATGATGTCGCTGAATTCCAATGGATCACCTGCAGTCGTTTCGGCAAGTAAAAGTAAAGGGAAGTTTCGTTACGTGATCCTGACGGTGCTGTCAGTGGGTATCGCCATTAACTACATCGATCGTGCGGCGATGAGTGTCGCCATGCCATTTATGAGCGAGGAGCTGCACATCTCGCCCACCGACAGCGGTTTGCTGCTGTCCGCCTTCTTCTGGAGCTATGTGCTGTTCCAGCTGCCCGGCGGTTGGCTGGTTGATCGGCTTGGCCCGCGTATTACCTTCGCGTTAAGTAGCCTCGGCTGGGGATTAGCCACCGCGGCCTGCGGCTTAGCCAGCAGCATAGCCGCGTTGGTTGGCTTTCGGTTTGTACTGGGCGCGGTAGAAGCACCGAGTTATCCCGCCAGTTCGTCAACGGTGACGCGCTGGTTCCCGCGTCAGGAACGCAGCTTTGCCGCCGCGACCTTTAATAACGGCAGCAAAATCGGCGGCACGCTGGCGATTCCAATTATCTCGCTGCTGATTGCATGGGTTGGCTGGCGCGCCACCTTTGTGATTTCTGGCGTGGTGGCGGTAGGTTGGGCACTGGGTTGGTATCTGTGGTATCGCGAACCGCGCGATCACCCTTCCGCCACCGCCGAAGAAGTGGCCTTCATTGAAGCGAATCAGGATGCGGAAACCGGCGCTCCGATGAGCATTCGCCAGCTACTGACCCAGCGCACGGTGCAGGCAATGATGGCGGGCTTCTTCTGCATCAACTTCGTCTCTTATTTCTTCTTCACCTGGTTCCCTACCTATCTGGTGGAAACCTTCCATCTTTCGTTGATGAAATTCGGCTTGCTCGGCATGTTGCCCGGCGTGGCGGCGATTATCGGCGGCTGGTGCGGAGGCTTGCTTTCCGACAGCCTGGTGCGTCGCGGTTACTCACTGAGCGTCGCGCGAAAAATTCCGTTGGTGGGTGGCATGCTCGGCAGCGCGACCATTGGCTTAGCCGCCTTTTCGCCGACGGTAGGCCTGGCGCTGGCGGCATTGTGTTTTGCCAACTTCTCGGCAACCTTTGCTTCCGCCGCGCTGTGGGCGCTGCCGTCTGACGTTGCGCCAAACCGCGCCAACGTCGCCACCATCGGCGGTATCCAAAACATGGCTGCCAACCTGGCGGGCATCATCTCGCCGATCATGATTGGCGTGATTATGCAGTACACCCATTCATTCGTTATCCCATTAGAAATCGCAGGCGTGGTGGGCATTATTGGCGCGCTGATTTACGGTTTTTGGCTGCCGCGCGTAACGCCGATGACGCTGAACAACGCCCAGTCACTGGATGCATCTGCAAGGAGTGAAGTATGAATACCCGCTGGAAGAAACGGCCTGCGCTGTCAACCTGGGGCGATTTTGGTCCCGACGATCAGTTGGGTCGTCTGAATTTGCTGACCGCCGCCAAGGTACTTGAAGGGATTGCCGAAGTGCGTGAAGGCCAAACGTTTTGCCTGAGCCTGCCGCTGGATCTGCCTGGCGGCACGGCGATGAATCCACGTCGCCCACCGCCGCAGCTTAACTCCACGCGGCGTGGTGAAAACGCCAATATGACCTATCCACTGTCGCGGGATGATGCACGCCTGAGCGATGTCATCTGTGACGACAGCGTGACGCTGGCGCTGCAGTACTCAACGCAATGGGACAGTCTGGCGCACATGGGGCAATGGTTCGATGTGAACGATAACGGCGATGCCGAAATGGTGTTCTACAACGGCTATAAAGCGGGGGTGGATATTGTCGGAGAAACCGATTATCGCGGCGGCTGTGGTTGTGATAGCGGTACGCATCTCGGTGCAAAAGCATTGGGTATTGAGAATATGGCGCAGCACGGTATTCAGGGTCGTGCGGTGATGATCGATATCAAACGCCACTTCGGTATTAGGCGTTTCGCCTTTGGTTATCAGCATCTGATGCAGATCATCGAGGCCGATAATATCGACATTCGGCCCGGCGATCTTGTGTGCTTCCGTACCGGCATGGATGAAGCGATTATTGAAATGAACGGTGAACCTGATATGGCTTATCTCAATAGCCATTTTGCCGGGCTGGATGGTAGCGATCCGGCGCTGCGTCAATGGGTACATGACAGTGGCGTGGTTGCGCTGCTGGCTGACAATCCTGCGGTGGAAATTCTGCCCGCTAAACCTCTTAACAATGATTTTTATCCGTCACATCCGCTGCACGATCTCTGCCTGTTTCGGCTTGGGGTTTATCTCGGTGAACTGTGGCTGATGAGTCCGCTGGCTGACTGGCTGGCCCTACAGCAACGAACCGCGTTTCTGCTCACTGCACCGCCGCTGCGCCTGCCTGGTGCGGTGGGTTCACCCACCACGCCGGTGGCGACGGTGTAAATTTATTCCCCCTAAACCCTACGGTGACGCGCAAAAAGAGCAAAAATGCCATTGCAGTCACCCTCATTGTGAGGCTTCACCATGAGTACATCGCAACAAGAAATCAGCATCCCGGTCGCCGATCACCACTTGCCGACCACCTTTCGTGGGTATCTGCGCAGTTTTGGTCCTGGCTTAGTGCTGGCGATGACCTTTCTCGGCACCGGTGATCTGGTGGCTTCCACCGTCGCGGGCGCCAATTATGGTTATGACCTGCTCTGGACGCTGATCATCGCCCTGCTCGCGCGTGGTTTTATGATCTCCTACATCGCCAAATACACCTTGATGAACCGCTTTGGTGATAACGACATTATTCAAGGCTACAAACGCGTCTGGCGCGGCTTTCCACTGTTTTTTGGCATCCTGATCGCCATTGTGGCGTTCGTGGTGCAGATGAGTTTTTTACGTGCCGGTGCGGTGGGTCTTTATCAGCTTTTTAATCATTTCGGCGGCGAAACCTGGGGCGTGTTTCTCTGGAGCGTGGTGATTGTGAGCATGACGCTGCTGATGATGCTGACACGCAATCAATATCGTCACCTCGAAACGCTGGCGCGAATTGCGTCGGTGATTATGATTGGCTCGTTTTTGTATGCGATGATCAAGGTCGGTCATTTTGATGTTAGCGGCTTTCTGCGCGGCCTGACTTTCGGCCTGCCGGAAAACGCCGGGCCTTTTTTTGCCGTGTTCATTGCTGTCTCGACCATTGGCGCTATTGGCGGCTCCACCAGCAACCTGCTCTATCCCGGTTTCATGCGTGACAAAGGTTGGGTTGGGCCGAAATACCGCAAGCTACAACAGCTTGACTTGCTGTTTGGCATGTTACCGATGCTGGTGATTAACGTGCTGTTCTGGAGTGTGGCCGCCGAAGTGGTGCACGGTTCGGGCAGCACCATCGCCGATGAAAATGATCTTTCTGCCATGATGTCCAGCGTCGTCGGCCCAGCCGGGCCTTACTTGCTGTGGACCTGTATTTTTCTCGCCAGCTTTACCAGTTTTCCTTCGCAGTCTCGCGGCTTCTGTTCATTGATTTTCAGCTGTGTGCATCACACGGGAAACCTGAATCAACGTTACGCAACACCAGATGATAATCCGTGGTTTAAGCGGGTGCAGATTGCGGTCTATATCATTCTGCCGATTCTTGTCACCTTTCCCGGTGCGCCAGATTTAGTGATGCTGAATATCCTCGGCACCAGCGTCGCGACCTCTTTGGTCTTGCCGCCGCTGCTGGTTGGGCTGTTTATCATGACCAGCCGCAAGCGTTTCATGATGGAAGGTCAGGCAAATCGCCTGTGGGAACAGGCGTTGTTGGGGGTGATTTCACTGATTGGAATCTGGTCGACGTTTGAAATTGTACGCAATTTCTTTCGTCAAATAACGCATATTCTTTAAGCCGGAACGCAGGTTGAGCGGCGAATGCGGCTCAACCTTTATGGCCATATTGCTGAAGGAATTGGCGATAAGCGGCGATCACCAACAAAAAATCCTCTACACCACAGAATGACAGGCTCTCTTCATCGTAATAGTTCATGCCTTCTTCCATGCCGTCATCTTCCAGTGCCAGCAGATTAGCGCGGATCATCACCTCTTCTTCATCCAGCAAAATGGTGTATTCGCTGCCGACGCGCTGCCATTGTCGCACGCTGCCTTTTACCTCTTCGATGGCCGCTTCCACTTCATCCAGCAATCCGAGATCATTTTTCACTTCTTCATTAAACCAATGGCCAACTGCTTCATGATCCATCGACATGCGCACTTTAATCTGGCCCGTTACATCTCGTAAAAACTCATATTCCATTGCGTTATCCTCTTGCTCTCGCGGCTCACCTTGCACTCCCTGAGTGCATTTTGTGCGCAGCCTGCCCTCTACATTGTGACAGATGGCGCATTATTGCAGGCCACAGCGCCCTTTGCAGCGTTTTTCCCTTGATGAAAGTCTGGCGCGTTTCTTGCGTGTAACAAAGTGTGTAATCCCGCAGACGTTGCTTTCCCATTCATCCAAAGAGGTCCCTGCTATGGAATTGAAATGGTTTGAAGATTTTCTCAGCGTTGCCCGCAGTAACAGTTTTACCCGCGCTGCCGATGAGCGTCACATTACTCAATCCGCCCTGAGTCGTCGGATACGGCAATTAGAAGAGTGGCTTGGCGTGCCGCTGTTTAATCGCAAAACCTATCCGGTGACCTTAACCCCAGAGGGGCAAATCTTTCTTGCTACCGCCAGGGAAACGGTATTCTCCATGACGCATCTGCGTAACGATTTACATCAACGCTTTCGTTCACGTACTGCGGTACTGCGTTTTGCCATGCTGAATACCCTTTCGCTGACCTTTTTTCCTGACTGGATTCAGCGGCTCAATTTGAAACAACAGCTGGGCTACATTCGTATGTGCAATTCGAAACCGAGTTTTATTGAGCATATCGCCACGCTTCACAGCGGTGAAACCGATTTTCTCCTGACTTATGCCCATGATGCCGTGTCGCTGATCCATCAGCTCGCGCCTTATCCGATGGTGCAACTGGGACGTGAGCGCGCCATTGCTGTTTGTCGTCCCGACAGCAGCGGCAAGCCGCTCTATCCGGTTGATCCGCATGGCGGACCGATTCCGTGGATCAGCTACGGACAACACTCCTTTTTTGCCCATGCGCTGGCACAAATGCTGAGTGAACGTCCCTTGCCATTGGAAGCGGTATACGAAAACGGTATGTCGGTGAATTTGAAAGCGATGGTGCTGGCAGGTGGCGGCGTCGCCTGGCTGCCGCTCAGCCTGATTCATCAGGAACTGGCCAGCGGCATGCTGGTACGCGCAGACGACAGCCGCTGGGATATGTCGCTGGCGATCCGCCTCTATCGACAACCGGTGTTACAGAACCCGCAGGCGGAATTGCTGTGGGATCGGGTACAGCAACTTCAACCTGCTACTGCGGCGTGAATGAAAACTATGCAATTTTGGAATGGGTTGTGTGAATTGCTCATTGGCCTTTTGCCAACCTGTTCGCCCATGCTGACGACACAGAGACGTGAAAGCGTCTGCCGCTGTGCGGGTCAACCAATCTGGGGATTGCAATGGAAAACAAAGCGTTAGTCTGGAAGTGGGTTGAAGAACACCAAGCAACTTTTTGTGAACTCAGCGATCGGGTCTGGGGTATGCCAGAGATTTGTTATACCGAATACCGCTCGGTCGCTGAGCATACCGCGATGCTAAAACAGCAAGGATTCCGTGTGACCGAAAACGTTGCGGATATTCCCACTGCCGTGATGGGTGAAGCGGGCGATGGCGGGCCGATCATCGCTTTCTTGGGTGAATATGATGCGTTGCCCGGATTGAGTCAGGCAGCAGGCGTAGCGTCCTATTCACCCTTGCCAGGCAACGGCAACGGCCATGGCTGCGGTCACAACTTATTGGGTTCAGCCGCCATGCTGGCCGCCACCGCGATGAAAGCCTGGTTGGAAGAAACCGGCCTCCCTGGTCGCGTACGCTACTACGGATGTCCCGCGGAAGAAGGCGGTGCAGCTAAATCCTTTATGGCGCGCGCTGGCGCATTTGACGGCGTTGATGTAGCGATTACCTGGCACCCTGGCGCTCATCATGAAGTGGCAAAACCGCTGTCACTGGCGAATACCCGCATGGACTTTTTCTTCACTGGCCGTTCTTCTCACGCCGCCGCCTCGCCGCATTTGGGCCGCAGCGCGTTAGATGGTGTCGAACTGATGAACGTTGGCGTGCAGTATCTGCGTGAACACGTGCCACAGGATTCGCGTATTCACTACGCCATGCTCGATTCTGGTGGTATCGCACCCAACGTGGTGCAGGCGAAAGCTGCGGTGCGCTATGCCATTCGCTCACGCGATGTTCACGCCATGTTTGATCTTAACGAACGCGTCAAACGCGTGGCGCAAGGTGCAGCGATGATGACTGACACTAAAGTGGAGATCAGCATCATGAGCGCGGTGTCCAACCTGTTGGGCAACCGTCCATTGGAAGAAGCGATGCAGCGCAACCTTGAGGCGCTTGGGCCGGTGGCTTTCGACCAAGCCGACCTCACTTTCGCGGCTGACATTCAAGCGACCTTGTCGCCCGAAGAGATCGACAGCTGCTACCGCAAAACAGGCGTGAAACCGGCTAATCCTAAGCCGCTCAGCGATTACATCATTCCTCTCGATACACAGGGTGAAGTGATGATTGGCTCGACCGACGTTGGTGACGTCAGTTGGGTGATTCCGACCGTGCAGGCGCATGTGCCGACCATGGCCATTGGCACGCCGGGCCATTCATGGCAACTGACTGCGCAAGGCAAAATGCCCGCCGCACACAAAGGCCTGACGCATGTAGCCAAAGTCATGGCGGCGACCGCTGTTGATGTGCTGACAGACAAAGTGCTGTTGGCTCAGGTGAAAAAAGCGCATTTCGAACAGATCAGTGAAAAGCCTTATCACTGCCCGATTCCACCCGACGTTAAGCCACCGATTCAGCCACGCCCGGATAACCTGTAATCCTCTGGAGAGAATAATGAAAGCAACACAGATTACCGCCGCGTTAGCGTTGGCTGGGGCCTGCTGCGCGCCGCTTCAGGCTGCTACCCCGCCCGATTCACTGGTGATGGCGTGGAACATTGACGCCATTAGCACCTGGGATCCGGCCCAAATTGGCGAAGTGGTGACCAGTGAAATCTACGCGAATACCTGCGACACGTTAGTGGATTTTAAGCTGAGCGATGAAAAAGAGCTGGTGCCAAACCTGGCGAAAACCTGGGATGTTTCAGCCGATCGCAAAACGATCACCTTTCACTTGCAGGACAATCTGAAATTCGCCGATGGATCGTCCGCCACCGCAGGCGATCTGGCCTGGTCAATGCAGCGCGTGGTGAAACTCGGATACGGCAACGCCGCAGCGATTAAAGAGTACGGTTTCACCAAAGAAAACGTTGATAGCCTGATTACCGCGCCTGACGACAACACGCTGGTGATGGCCTTCGATAAAGCCTATCCCACCAATCTTCTCCTTCAGGCGATTGCCGCCAACAACGTCTCTTCGCTGCTCAATCGCAAACGGGTCGAACAGCAAGCGGTAGACGGCGATCTCGGGCATAAATATCTCTCCACGCATACCGCCTGTGTTGGGCCGTATCAGATGATGCGCTGGAATGCGGGCGAAGGCGTGGTGCTTCAGGCTTCACCCCATTATTGGGGCAAAGCGCCGGCACTAAAACGCGTGTTGATTCGTCACGTTGCAGAAACCGGCACGCAGCGGCTGTTATTAACCAAAGGCGATGTGGATATTGCTCGCGATCTCTCCGCTGACGATCTTAAAACGCTGGATGAAGGCGGTCAGGTCAAAGTGGAAAAAGCCCTTAAACCGCAGCTTTTTTTCTGGACCTTCAACAATGAAGATCCCATTTTCAAGAATGAAAAAGTGCGTCTGGCGATGCGTTATCTGATCGATTACGACGGCCTGGCGAAAAGCGTCATGCCCTACCTTGGCGTCCCTCACGCCAGCTTCGTGCAGCTTGGCGCCTTTGGTGCGCTGGATGAACAGGCGGGCCAACCGTTTAAACTCGATCTCGACAAAGCCAAACAACTGCTAACCGAAGCCGGTTATCCCAATGGTTTCAGCGCGTCGGTGATCTTCGGCACTCTGCCGCACTCCGCGCCAATTGCGCAAAGTGTGCAGCAGAATGCCGCGAGGATCGGCGTCAAGTTAACCCTTGAACGCATGGCGAACGCCCAACTGTTTAGCCGGGCGCGGGGCCGCGAATTCCAGAGCGCGATGATGGCATGGCAAACGTCGGTGCCCGATGCCTACGGCAACGCCTCGCGCTTAGTGTTCAATCCTGACAACCGCAAAGAAGCCCGCGCGACGCAATATCCTAGCTGGCGTGCTGCCTACTACGACCCGACGATGAACCAAAAGGTCAATGCCGCCTTGCTGGAACCGGATGACATCAAGCGCAGCGCGATGTATGCCGATCTGCAACGTGAACAGATGGAAAAAGGCCCGATGGCGATCATGTTCCAGATGTACAACAGCGCCGGGATCAGTCCGGTGGTGAAGAACTGGACCTGGAACGGTTTCCGCGTCTGGTACGGTGACGCAAGCAAGTAACGGAGGTAACAGATGTCTCAGGTGATCACACCCACATCGATCAATACCTCGCCCTCTCCCTTATGGCGCCTTTGCAGGCGCCTGTTTCGGGGGCTAATTTCAATCGCTTTTACCCTGCTGGGACTGGCCGCATTAACCTTTTTTATTGGCCGACTGCTGCCGATCGATCCGGTCGTTGCAGTGATTGGTGATAACGCCAGTCAGGAAGCCTACGACAAGATGTTTCATCAGTTAGGGCTGGATCAACCGCTGTGGCAGCAATTTATCGATTACGTCTGGCAGCTGCTGCATTTCAACTTTGGTACCGCGTTGACCACCAGCCATCCCGTGGCTGAAGACATTGCCCGCGTGTTTCCGGCCACGTTGGAGCTGGCCACCGTGGCGGCGATCCTGGGTGTTGGACTCGGCATTCCGGCGGGGGTTTATGCCGCAATGTACCGTAATTCGTGGTTCGATCATCTCATCCGTTTCGTTGGCTTATTAAGCTATTCCACACCCCATTTCTGGCTCGGTTTAATGGGATTACTGCTGTTTTATGCCACTTTGGGCTGGATCGGCGGGCCCGGACGCATCGATTTTCTCTATGAGTTTGACCTGCAACCGGTGACCGGATTCTGGCTGATCGACAGCGCATTAAGCGGCAACTGGGCGGTATTCAAAAATGTGTTCGGCCACATCATTTTGCCCGCCTCGATTCTTGGCCTGAGCGCGCTGGCCTACATCAGCCGTATGACGCGCAGCTTTATGATTGAGCAGCTGTCGCAGGAGTACATCATCACCGCACGCGTCAAGGGGTTGTCGTGGTCGCGCTGTGTCTGGATCCACGCCTTCCGCAATATCGCCGTGCCGACGCTCACTGTGGTGGCGCTATCCTGGGCCTGGCTGCTGGAGGGCGCAGTGCTGACCGAAACGGTGTTTGCCTGGCCCGGTTTTGGCCGCTACCTGACGAATGCACTGCTGGCGGGAGACATGAACGCGGTGGTCGGCTGCACGCTGCTGATTGGTGCGATCTTTGTTGGCCTGAATATTCTCTGCGATCTGCTGTATCGCATCTTCGATCCGCGAACCCGTCAGGAGGATCAATGACCGATTCTGCCCATAAAACCCTGCGAGTCCGTCCTCAGAGCGGCCTGCGTGCCTGGCTGAGCGATCCGGCTCCACACTCTCCGTTGCAGGCGCAGGTTCAGCTCGGCTGGATCCAGTGGCGCCGTTTTTGCGCCAACCACTCCGCGCTGTTTGGTTTGCTGGTATTGCTGGTGATTATCGCGGCAGCGCTGTTTGCGCCGTGGCTGGCCACGCAGGATATCTTCGCGCAGAACCTGGCGTTTCGCCTGCAAGCGCCCAATGCCCAGCACTGGTTGGGCACCGATGAGCTGGGACGCGATATCTTTAGCCGCCTGCTCTACGGTGCACGCATTACCTTGTATATCGCTGCACTCACCGCTCTGATCATCACGCCGCTCGGTCTGCTGATTGGCACCGCCGCAGGTTATCTGGGCGGCTGGGTCGATACGGTGTTGATGCGATTAGTTGATATCTTTCTCGCCTTTCCCAGCCTGATTCTGGCGCTGGCGTTTGTCGCTGCACTCGGCCCCGGCATCGAAAACGCCATCATCGCCATTTCTCTCTCCGCGTGGCCGCCGATTGCTCGCCTGGCGCGCGCCGAGACGCTGGCAATCCGCAAGATGGATTACATTGCGGCGGTGCGGCTACAAGGTGCGTCTTCGTGGCACATCATCGTACGTCACATCATTCCAATGTGCCTGCCTTCGGTGGTGGTGCGCGTCACGCTCAATATGGCGGCGATCATTCTCACTGCCGCCGGGCTGGGCTTTCTCGGTTTGGGCGCACAAGCCCCCAGCCCGGAATGGGGCGCGATGCTGGCTTCAGGTCGTGAGTTCATGCTGAACAATGGTTGGATCGCCGCCATTCCCGGTTTAGCCATCCTTTTCACCAGTCTGGCTTTCAATTTGTTGGGTGATGGCCTGCGCGACGTAATGGATATTCGCCATGAGTAATCAACTGCTGAAGGTAGAGAATCTCAATATCGTTTTCAAAGGCGCGCATGAAGATCATCACGCGGTACGCGACGTCAGTTTTCAAGTCGGGCGTGAAAAAGTCGCGATCGTCGGTGAATCCGGTTCCGGCAAATCACAAACCTGCCGCGCACTGCTAAAACTCACCCCGAAAATCGCTCAGGTAAGCGCGACGAAAATGCAGTTTGGTGACATTGATTTGCTCAACAGCAGCGAGCGAAAAATGCGCACGGTTCGTGGCAATCGCATTTCGATGATTTTGCAGGATCCGCGTTTTTCTCTGAATCCGCTGATGCGCATTGGCGATCAGGTGGCGGAAGCCTGGCGCATTCACAGCCGCGTGAGCCGAAAGGAAGCGCAGACACGGGCGCGTGAAATGCTGGCTTCAGTGCATATCCGTGAAGTGGAGAAAGTCGCACAGCTTTACCCGCATGAAATTTCGGGCGGCATGGGACAGCGCGTGATGATTGCCATGATGCTGATCCCCGAACCCGATTTGATTATTGCCGATGAACCGACCTCGGCGCTGGACGTTACCGTGCGTCAGCAGGTGTTGCATATTTTGGATGAGCAGCTGTCACGACGTCAGACCGGTTTGTTGTTCATTACCCACGATCTCAATCTGGTTTCGCGTTTCTGCGATCGCGTGCTGGTGATGTACGCCGGACGCATTGTTGAAGAAATTCGCGCTGATCGGCTGGAACACGCCCAGCATCCTTACACGCAGGCATTGCTGGCCAGCCAGCCGCGACTGCATCATCCCGTTGAATTGCTTCGCGTGCCCAGGCGTGATCCTGCCTGGTTACATGGCCCCCGTTTCCGTGATGGAGTTGCCCTATGACCCCGATTCCAGGCACTGAACGCAGTATCGAAACGGTTAATCTCAGCATCGCATTCGGTAAAGGTGCGCAATATCGTCAGGTAGTAGATGACGTCAGCATCACGCTGGCGCATGGCGATTGTTATGGTTTGATCGGCGAATCGGGTTGTGGGAAATCCACCATTTTGCGTGCCCTCGCCGGCCTTAATCACGATTACCAAGGTCATATCCTGTTCAATAACCGTGAGCAGCAGCCGCTGCGCGATAAGGCATTTTATCGTCAGGTTCAGATGGTATTTCAGGATCCTTATGCCTCGCTGCATCCGCGCAAAATGGTGTGGAACAGCCTGCGAGAACCCTTGAAGCTGCATCGGATGGATCGTCATGAAGCCCGCATCAGCGATGTGTTGAATGCAGTGGGCCTGTCAGATGCGTTTCGTTATCGCTATCCCCATCAGCTTTCGGGTGGGCAACGCCAGCGCGTGGCGATTGCGCGTGCGCTGATTCTTGAGCCTTCGGTGTTATTGCTGGATGAGCCGACCTCGGCACTGGATGTCTCGGTGCAGGCTGAAATTTTGAACCTGCTCAGCGTGATGCGAAAACAGCGGCAATTAACCTATCTGATGGTGACGCACGATTTGGCGGTAGTGACGCATTTGTGTCAACGCGTCGGCATTATGCATCACGGCAAGCTGCTGGAAGAGTTGAGCGCCGATACGTTACGGCGCGGTGCCGCTAATGAACCTTACACGCGCCAGTTTCTGGCTGCCAGCGAGGCATAACTGATGACGTTGATCGAAACTTTAGCGCGCTGGTGTGCCGAGCCGCCCGCCTTCTCGCCTCACGCACAGCAGCTGGCGCGTGAGGCTATTACCGACACGCTGGCCTGCCTGGTTGCCGGGCGCGACGATTTTTCTACCCGCGCCGTAGCACAAGCCTGGTCTGCCGATGCCCGCAGCGTGGCGGTCGATGCACTGGTTAACGCGACCGCAGCGCATGCAATCGACTTTGACGACAACTTCGCGCCGGGGATGAGCCACGCTTCTGCCGTTTTAGTGCCGGCGCTGCTCGCGGTGGCACTGGCTGAAAAGTGCAGCGGATCGGCGCTGATCAAAGCCTATTTAATTGGCTTGCAGGCGCAGGCATTTATCGGCGATGCGGTGGGATATGGTCATTACACCGCAGGCTGGCACGGCACCTCAACCGTTGGTTGCATTGGCAGCGCGGCGGGCGTGGCGGCGCTGTTGGGCCATGATACGGCGGCGATTGCGCGTTCGCTGAGCATTGCCGTTAGCCTCGCTAGCGGTGTAAAAGGCCAGTTCGGTACGCCATTAAAACCCTTCCATGCCGGGATGGCGGCACGTAACGCCGTTGACGCCGCAACGCTGGCAAGCACCGGTATCAGCGGTCGTCTGGACATCATTGAATGCCCAATGGGGTTTGCTGAACTCTACGATGGGATGCTGCAAGTGCCAACGCTGCCGGAAAGCAGCGATCCGCATGTAATTGAAAGCATCGGCGTAATGCCAAAGAAACATCCCTGCTGCGGTTCTACTCATCGCATTCTCGACGCCATTGCCGACCTGCAACAGCAGCAGCAGTTTCAGTTGGATGATATTGAACAGATACATTGTCAGGTGGGCATTGCGAACTGGCGTAACCTCGCCTATACACAGCCAGAAGATGAGATGCAGGCACGCTTTTCCATGCCCTATTGCGTGGCGGTGATGTTACAGCAAGGCGCATTAAGCGTGGCCGATTTTACTGCCGAGGCGGTAAAGCATCAGGCACAAAATCCCTTGTTATTACGGGTAAAAATGGACGCCTGGACGCCAGAGCAGGAAGCAGAACAGCGTGATTTACCGCATATACTGACGCTGACGCTAAAAGAAGGTCGAGAAATCATCCATTCACGTTATCAGGCCAAAGGAACGCAAGCTGAACCTTTTAGTGAGGCGGAGCGGCGATCAAAATTTTTGGATTGCTGTGGCGAACTCGCCGATCGGGAACGGCTTTTTTCTCGCTTGTCTGCGCTGGAACAGGAAACTACGCTGCATTTTTTACGGGAAATGATGGCGTAAACAGAAAAGAAAAAGGGGCGAATTATCGCCCCTTGTTGCTATCGCTTGACGATTAAACCGCGGTCTGGAAAATCACGCCGTCGGCTTTCTCAGTGTACTGATCCAGCTTATCGAAGTTCAGGTAGCGGTAAGTATCGGTGGCAGTCTTATCCACCTGCGCCATGAACTGCTGATACTCTTCTGGCGTAGGCAGCTTGCCTAACAGAGAAGAGACCGCAGCCAGTTCCGCTGACGCCAGGAAGACATTCGCGCCGGTTCCCAAACGGTTCGGGAAGTTACGGGTTGAAGTCGATACCACGGTTGCGCCGTCTGCTACACGTGCCTGGTTACCCATACACAGTGAACAGCCTGGAATCTCGATACGTGCACCGCTCTTACCGAAGACGCTGTAATAGCCCTCTTCTGTCAGCTGCGCGGCATCCATTTTGGTTGGCGGAGCCACCCAAAGACGCGTTGGCAACTGACCTTTGTGACTGTCGAGCAGTTTACCGGCAGCGCGGAAGTGACCGATATTGGTCATGCATGAACCGATGAAGACTTCATCGATCTTCTCGCCCTGTACGTCAGACAACCAGCGAGCATCGTCTGGATCGTTCGGTGCGCACAGGATTGGCTCTTTGATCTCAGCCAGATCGATATCGATAACGGCGGCATATTCTGCATCCGCATCAGCTTCAAGCAGCTGAGGATCGTCCAACCATTTCTGCATGCCTTCAACACGGCGCTCAAGCGTACGACGATCGCCATAACCTTCAGCAATCATCCATTTCAGCAGCACGATATTGGAGCTGAGGTACTCTTTGATCGGAGCCTGATCCAGCTTGATGGTACAGCCTGCGGCAGAACGTTCTGCTGACGCATCGGTCAGTTCGAATGCCTGCTCAACTTTCAGATCTGGCAAGCCTTCAATTTCCAGGATGCGGCCAGAGAAGATGTTTTTCTTCCCTTTCTTCTCAACGGTCAGCAAACCTTGCTTGATGGCGTAAAGCGGAATCGCATGCACCAGATCGCGCAACGTGATGCCCGGCTCCATCTTACCTTTGAAGCGCACCAACACCGATTCCGGCATGTCGAGCGGCATCACGCCCGTTGCAGCAGCAAACGCCACCAGACCAGAACCCGCCGGGAAAGAGATACCGATTGGGAAACGGGTGTGAGAATCACCGCCGGTGCCGACCGTATCTGGCAGCAGCATGCGGTTCAGCCATGAGTGAATCACGCCGTCGCCTGGACGCAGTGACACACCGCCACGGTTCATGATGAAGTCTGGCAGCGTATGGTGCGTGTTCACGTCAACCGGCTTTGGATATGCCGCAGTGTGACAGAACGACTGCATCACCAGATCGGTGGAGAAGCCAAGACACGCCAAATCTTTCAGTTCATCACGGGTCATTGGACCGGTAGTGTCCTGAGAACCAACGGAAGTCATTTTTGGTTCGCAATAGGCGCCTGGGCGAATGCCAACGGTGCCGCATGCACGACCCACCATCTTCTGTGCCAGCGAGTAACCGCGGCTGCTTTCTGCCACATCTTTCGCCTGGCGGAAGACATTGCTGATTGGCAAGCCCAGTGACTCACGCGCTTTGCTGGTCAAGCCGCGACCGATGATCAGCGGAATACGGCCACCGGCGCGCACTTCGTCAATCAGAACTTCGGTTTTCAGCTCAAAGTTAGCGAGCAGATCGCCGGTTTCATGGTTGCGGACTTCGCCTTTGAACGGATAGATGTCAATAACATCACCCATGTTCAGGTCGCTAACGTCGACTTCGATCGGCAGTGCACCGGCATCTTCCATGGTGTTAAAGAAGATTGGCGCAATTTTGCTGCCTAATACCACGCCGCCGCCTTTCTTGTTTGGCACGTTCGGGATGTCGTCACCCATAAACCACAGCACCGAGTTGGTGGCAGATTTACGTGATGAACCGGTACCGACAACATCACCGACGTACGCCAGCGGGAAGCCTTTGGCTTGCAGCGCTTCGATCTGTTTGATCGGGCCGACACTGCCTGCTTCATCTGGCTCAATGCCTTCACGGGCATTTTTCAGCATCGCTAAAGCATGCAATGGGATGTCTGGACGTGACCACGCATCCGGCGCTGGAGAGAGGTCATCCGTGTTGGTTTCACCGGTTACTTTGAAAACTGTAACAGTGATTTTTTCTGCTAACTCTGGACGAGACAGATACCACTCGGCGTCTGCCCAGGATTGCATCACCTGTTTAGCATATTCATTGCCCGCTTTGGCTTTCTCTTCTACATCGTAGAAGCTGTCAAACATCAGCAGCGTGCGAGAAAGCGCCTTCGCAGAGATAGGTGCCAGTTTGGCATCATCAAGAGCTTCAATCAGCGGATGAATGTTGTAACCGCCTTGCATGGTGCCGAGCAGTTCAACCGCTTTTTCAGGGGATACCAGAGGAGAGGTTGCTTCGCCCTTGGCGATGGCCGCCAGGAATCCCGCTTTTACATACGCCGCTTCATCGACGCCGGGTGGAACACGGTTGACCAAAAGATCGATCAAAAATTCATCTTCACCCGCAGGCGGGCTTTTCAGCAGTTCAACCAGCGCGGCCATCTGGGAAGCATCTAAAGGCTTAGCTACGATTCCCTGGGCTGCACGCTCGGCAACGTGCTTACGGTATTCTTCTAGCACGACTTTCTCCTCGCTCTCATTGTATGGGTTTCCGGTGCACCCCGATGACAAAGCATTCCGTGAGTAGGGTAAGGTGCCCGGTTCCGCGTGGGGCAGCATAGCAGGATTTCGCCTGATTGTTAATCTGTTTACAAAAAAGCAACATTGTTAACTTCTGTAGCAGATTTAGCTAGAAAACGCCGTTGAGACGAAAAAAAGCAGGGCATTACGCACCTGCTTTTTAACTAATGAGGGGCAGATTATGGGTTATCAACCAGGCCCATTTCTGCGCGGGAATAGCGTTCACCCTGAACGTTCTGCGCGGCAAAGAGCGCATCGAGTTGAGCTACATCTGCCGCCTGTAGCCTGACATTGACTGCCGCACAGTTATCTTCCAGATGATGAATTTTACTGGCGCCAGGAATCGGTACAATATCTTCACCTTTTGCTAATACCCACGCCAATGCCATTTGTGCCGCAGTAATATCATAACCTTGTGCCATTTTAGTGAGTTGATTAACTAACTTTTGGTTATGCTCCTGCGCCTGTTGCTGAAAACGCGGTAAACCGCGACGGAAATCATCTTCCGCGAATGTGTGATTTAGCTTGCCCGTCAGGAAACCGCGTCCGAGTGGGCTGTAAGGCACGAATCCGATGTTTAACTGACGACAGGCCGCTAAAATTCCCTGCTCCGGGTCGCGCGTCCATAACGAATATTCACTTTGTACCGCTGAGATGGGATGTACCGCATGCGCACGATGCAAGGTCGCTGCAGAGATTTCTGACAGCCCGAGATAGCGAACTTTGCCCTCCTTCACTAACGCCGCCATCACACCTACCACCTCTTCAATCGGCACGTTGGGATCGAGGCGATGCTGATAAAGCAGCTCAATGGTTTCCACCCCTAAACGCTGTAACGATCCTTCTACTGCGCGGCGGATATGTGCCGGATCGCTGTTTACGCCCGTGACGCGCTGCCAGCCCTCGCCCTCTTCATTAATGCGGAAACCAAACTTTGTGGCGATTTTTACCTGACCATGCCGACCTTTAATCGCTTTCGCGATCAGTTCCTCATTGGTAAAAGGCCCGTACACTTCGGCGGTATCGAGAAAATCCACGCCTAGATCGAATGCACGATTAAGCGTGTTTAGTGCCTGCTGCGCATCATTTTGGCCATAAGCGAACGTCATCCCCATGCAGCCTAAACCCAATGCTGATACGCGTAATCCCTGATTGCCCAATTGACGTTGTTGCATGGTTCTCTCCTCGTTGTGTTCAGTGTTAATGTTATAATCCTCAACAATCACGGCAACAATTGTGCTTATCTTGCCGATTTAGTGAGTAAAACTCAGCAATGACCCATCATCGCGCCACGCTTCAGGAACTTGAAATGTTCGCTGCTATCGCTCAGCACCGCAGCTTTCGTAAGGCTGCAGAGGAGCGAAATGTCACGCCTTCTGCACTCAGTCACGCCATGCGCAATTTTGAGCAGCGCCTGGACGTGCGGCTGTTAAATCGCACTACACGTAATGTGGCGCTGACCGAAGCGGGCGAACGTTTTCTCCAGCGCATTCAACCCGCTTTACTCGACTTGTCCCAGGCGGTGGATGAACTCAATGACTGGCGCAGCGATCCGCGTGGAACCCTAAAGCTCAATATGCCGCGCTCGGCAGAAGCCTTGTTCTTCGACTCACTGATTTTGCCGTTTGTGCAGCGCTATCCTGAGATTACGCTTGAGATCGACAGCAACGATGCGCTGGTAGATATCATTGATGCTGGATATGACGCGGGTATTCGCTACGGCGATGTACTGGCGCAGGACATGATTGCCCTGCCTTTCGGCCCGCCAATGCGCGCGCTGGCGGTGGCAAGCCCTGCTTATATTGCGCGCTACGGCGCACCGGAAACGCCAGATGCCCTACTGAAATTTCCCTGTATTGAGCGCCGCTTTCCCAGCGGTCGTCGTTATCGTTGGGAGTTTTGGACGGAGGGACGGAAACAGGAAGTCTCTGTCAGCGGCACGCTGGTCCTGGATAATAACGAACGTATTTTGCAGGCGGCGCTGGCAGGTGCAGGGATCGCCTTTTTGCACCAGGCTACCGTGGAACAAAGCCTGGCTGAAGGGACGTTAGTGGAGGTACTCGCGGAATATACTGGCTATGCAGAAGGGTTCTGGCTCTATTATCCCAGCCGTCGTTATTTATCGACGCCGCTAAGACATTTCATTAACTGGTTGCGAGAGAATAAGGATTGAGCCAATCAATAATTACATTTAAATGAATCATTAAAATTAAAAAATTGAGCGATAAAAAGCGAGCCATACTGAACCACGGCTTGCTTTGACGTCATTAAAAGAGAAATCAATATACCTTTTATTGTGCAAAGCCAAACGACACTCGCCTCATTAAAAAAATCAAGCCAGATAAAAACCCACCTTTAACTTTTTAATTTTATGAATCGCATTACAATCTCACTCATTAACTTACTTAAATTCAATAAGAAAATACATGTAAGGGAATAAAAAAGAGAAATTAAATAAGACGTGAGTCGAGAGCCGGTGGGCGCTTGAGGCTTCCTGCCTCAGTTATCAGCCTTAGGGAGAAGGAGAAATCCCCACTGACAATATCGCTTGCATAAAAAATAGACGTTATTATGAAGTCGCAATAGGGGTTACTCATTATTTATGGCTAATACTTTTAGGGTTAACGCTAGCGCGTTGCTACGCCTTATGTGAGGTAAGGTTAAACGTAATGATCATCAAACTTTCGGCTGTGCTTAATGAAGAAAAAAGGCAGTAAGCACTTCGTTAAGTGCGGAGTTCACGCTGCCATTTCTGATAATGTAAATATTAGCTTTAGCGACCTTTATCCGTTATAAATATTCCATCTCTCTTATTTTTTTAATTTAATACTTTTAAAGGGATGCGTAATAAAAAACGGCTCCTTTCGGAGCCGCTTAATTAATTACGCAGACGCTTATTTCTTTTTCGCTTTCGCGTTTGGCAGATCGGTGATGCTGCCTTCAAAGATTTCTGCCGCCAGACCAACGGATTCATGCAGCGTTGGGTGAGCATGGATAGTCAATGCGATATCTTCCGCATCGCAGCCCATCTCAATCGCCAGGCCGATTTCGCCCAGCAGCTCGCCGCCGTTAGTCCCGACAACGGCGCCACCAATCACACGGTGCGTTTCTTTGTCGAAAATCAGCTTGGTCATGCCGTCTGCACAGTCAGAAGCGATAGCACGACCTGAAGCAGCCCACGGGAAAGTGGACGTTTCATAGCTAATGCCTTTCTCTTTCGCTTCTTTCTCGGTCAGACCCACCCAGGCAACTTCTGGCTCGGTGTAAGCAATTGATGGAATCACTTTTGGATCAAAGTAGTGCTTCAGACCAGAAATCACTTCAGCGGCAACGTGACCTTCGTGCACACCTTTGTGCGCCAGCATTGGCTGACCGACGATATCGCCGATAGCGTAGATGTGCGGCACATTGGTACGCATTTGCTTGTCAACGCGGATGAAGCCACGATCGTCCACTTCCACGCCCGCTTTACCCGCATCAAGACCTTTACCGTTTGGCACACGACCAATCGCAACCAGCACCGCATCATAACGCTGCGCTTCGCCCGGAGCTTTTTTGCCTTCCATAGAAACGTAGATGCCGTCATCTTTCGCTTCAACAGCGGTGACTTTCGTTTCCAGCATCAAGTTGAATTTCTTGCTGATGCGTTTGGTAAAGACTTTCACTACGTCTTTATCGGCAGCCGGGATCACCTGGTCGAACATTTCAACCACATCGATCTCTGAACCCAGCGCTTTATAAACGGTCGCCATTTCCAGACCGATAATACCGCCGCCCATAACCAGCAGACGTTTCGGCACTTCTTTCAGCTCCAGCGCGTCTGTGGAATCCCATACGCGGGGATCTTCATGAGGAATAAATGGCAGTTCAATTGGACGTGAACCCGCAGCGATAATGGCGTTGTCGAAGTTAATGGTGGTTGATCCACCTTCGCCTTCAACCACCAGCGTGTTGGCACCCGTAAATTTGCCGAGGCCAGTAACCACTTTCACTTTACGGCCTTTCGCCATACCCGCGAGGCCACCAGTCAACTGGTTGATAACCTTCTCTTTCCAGGAACGAATTTTGTTGATGTCAGTTTGCGGCTGGCCAAACACGATACCGTGCTCTTCCAGAGCTTTGGCTTCGTCGATCACTTTGGCGACGTGCAGCAGCGCTTTTGACGGGATACAGCCTACGTTCAGACAAACACCACCGAGGGTGCTGTAACGCTCAACGATTACGGTTTCCAGACCTAAATCAGCGCAACGGAAGGCTGCAGAGTAACCTGCAGGACCTGCCCCAAGTACCACGACTTGAGTTTTAATCTCTGTACTCATCATGACCTCTTATTTGATATCCGGCGGGTCAGACGTTCTTATGATGCCCTTGTTCCACCGGGACTTTCACCGCAAGAGTTTACAGAATTGTTAACAAACTGCCAACCGCGGTGCTACGAATGTTACAAGAAGGCCGGCATCTGCCGGCCTTGTTTGTACTTACATCACCAGACGACGAATATCTGCTAACAGGTTGCCAACGATGGTAATGAAACGTGCACCATCAGCACCGTCAATGACACGGTGATCGAAGGAAAGAGAGATTGGCATCATCAGACGCGGCGCAAACTCTTTACCGTTCCATACCGGCTCCATGGCAGACTTGGAGACACCAAGGATAGCCACTTCTGGCGCGTTAACGATCGGCGCGAAGTGAGTTGTACCCAAACCGCCAAGGCTGGAGATCGTAAAGCATCCGCCCTGCATGTCGCCCGCAGTCAGCTTGCCATCGCGCGCTTTCTTCGAGATCGCCATCAGCTCACGAGACAGCTCGGTGATGCCTTTCTTGTTCACGTCTTTAAATACCGGAACAACCAGGCCATTTGGTGTATCCACTGCCACACCGATGTTAATGTACTTCTTCAACGTCAACTTCTGCGCATCTTCGGACAGCGAGCTGTTGAAGCGTGGCATCTGCTCAAGAGCAGCGGCAACCGCTTTCATGATGAACACTACTGGCGTGAATTTCACATCCAGTTTACGTTTCTCAGCTTCAGCGTTCTGCTGCTTACGGAAGGCTTCCAGCTCGGTGATATCTGTTTTATCGAAATGCGTAACGTGAGGGATCATCACCCAGTTACGGCTCAGGTTCGCACCAGAAATTTTCTGAATACGACCCAGTTCGACTTCTTCGATTTCGCCAAACTTGCTGAAGTCGACTTTCGGCCATGGCAACATGCCCGGCAAACCGCCACCGCTGGCTGCAGTCGGTGCTGCTTCCGCACGTTTAACCGCATCTTTCACGTAAGACTGTACGTCTTCTTTCAGGATGCGACCTTTACGGCCGGTGCCTTTCACTTTCGCCAGGTTAACACCGAACTCACGGGCCAGACGACGGATAACCGGCGTGGCATGTACGTAAGCATCATTCTCTGCAAACTCGCCTTTGGCTTCGGCTTTCGCCGGTGCCGCAGCGGGTTTAGCGTCGGTTTTGGCAGGTGCCGCAGTCTCTTGCTTCGCTGCTGGAGCTGGAGCCACAGCCGGTGCTGCACCTTCAACTTCGAACTCCATGATCAGTGAACCGGTGCTGACTTTATCGCCCGTCGACACTTTCAGCGCTTTCACGGTGCCGGCGAACGGTGCAGGCACTTCCATCGAAGCCTTATCGCCTTCAACCACAATCAGTGATTGCTCAGCTTCGACTTTGTCGCCGACTTTCACCAGAACTTCGGTCACTTCGACTTCATCGCCGCCGATATCCGGCACGTTGACGTCTTTGGCGCCCGCAGCGGCGGCAGGAGCCGTTGCTGCTGCTTCTTTCACTTCTGGCTTCGCTTCGGCCGCAGGTGCTGCGCCTTCTGCTTCAAACACCATAATGTGAGAACCGGTATTCACTTTGTCACCGGTAGAGATTTTGATCTCTTTCACGGTGCCAGCGAACGGAGCCGGCACTTCCATCGAGGCTTTGTCGCCTTCAACCACAATCAGTGATTGTTCAGCTTCTACTTTGTCACCGACTTTCACCAAAATCTCTGTGACTTCGACTTCATCGCCGCCGATATCCGGGACGTTGACGTCTTTGCTCGCGGTAGCAGTAGCAGCGGCTGGCGCTGGCGCCGCCTCTGATTTTTTCTCTTCCGCTGGCGCTGGCGCAGCTTCTGCTGCACCTTCTGCGTCAAACATCATGATCAAAGAGCCCGTTTCGACTTTATCGCCGGTAGAAATTTTAATCTCTTTAACCACGCCGGCCTGCGGTGAAGGCACTTCCATCGAAGCTTTGTCGCCTTCCACGGTGATCAGCGACTGCTCGGCTTCCACCTTGTCGCCAACTTTGACCAGAATCTCGGTGACTTCAACTTCATCAGACCCGATGTCCGGTACCTTAATTTCGATAGCCATTACTCTTTTACCTCTTAAGCCAGACGCGGGTTAACTTTATCGGCATCGATATTGAACTTGGTAATCGCTTCCGCTACCACTTTCTTATCGATTTCGCCACGTTTAGCCAGCTCGCCCAGTGCCGCAACCACCACATAAGAAGCATCAACTTCGAAGTGATGACGCAGATTTTCACGGCTATCCGAACGACCAAAGCCGTCGGTACCCAACACGCGATAATCGCTAGCAGGGACATAGCTGCGAACCTGCTCGGCAAACAGTTTCATGTAGTCGGTTGACGCCACCGCTGGCGCATCACTCATTACCTGAGCGATGTAAGGAACGCGTGCTTCTTCGGTCGGATGCAGCATGTTCCAGCGCTCACAATCCTGGCCATCACGCGCCAGTTCGGTGAACGAGGTGACGCTGAATACGTCAGAACCGATGCCGTAATCTTTCGCCAGGATCTGCGCAGCTTCACGCACATGACGCAGGATTGAACCTGAACCCAACAGCTGAACTTTACCTTTGCTGCCTTCTACGGTTTCCAGCTTGTAGATACCTTTACGGATACCTTCTTCAACGCCTTGCGGCATCGCTGGCATGCGGTAGTTTTCGTTCAGCGTGGTGATGTAGTAATAAATATTTTCCTGCGCTTCGCCATACATACGTTTCAGGCCATCTTGCATGATGACAGCCACTTCGTAGGCATAAGACGGATCGTAAGAAATACAGTTCGGGATAGTCAGCGACTGAATATGGCTGTGACCATCTTCATGCTGCAGACCTTCGCCGTTCAGCGTGGTACGACCGGAGGTACCGCCGACCAGGAAGCCGCGCGCCTGTTGGTCGCCCGCCAGCCACATCAAATCACCAATACGTTGGAAACCGAACATCGAGTAATAGATGTAGAACGGAATCATTGGCAAGTTGTTGGTGCTGTAAGAGGTCGCCGCCGCCAGCCAGGATGAACCTGCACCCAGCTCGTTGATCCCTTCCTGCAGAATTTGACCTTTCTCGTCTTCTTTATAGTAAGCAACCTGCTCACGGTCCTGCGGGGTATATTGCTGACCGTTCGGGCTGTAAATACCAATCTGACGGAACAGACCTTCCATACCAAAGGTACGCGCTTCGTCAGCAAGGATAGGAACCAGACGATCTTTGATCGACTTGTTCTTCAGCATCACGTTCAGGGCACGCACGAAGGCGATGGTGGTAGAGATCTCTTTGTTCTGCTCTTCCAGCAGCGCACCGAACTCTTCCAACGCAGGCATTTCCAGTTTTTCAGTAAACTGTGGCTGACGTGAAGGCAGATAACCGCCTAACTTCTGGCGCTGAGCGTGCAGATAGGTGTGCTCTTCAGAACCTTCTTCGAAGGTGACGTAAGGCAGCTCTTCAATTTTTTCATCGGCAACAGGCACGTTGAAGCGATCGCGGATATAGCGAACGCCGTCCATGTTCATTTTCTTCACCTGGTGAGCAATGTTCTTGCCTTCCGCGGTGTCGCCCATACCATAACCTTTGATGGTGTGCGCCAGAATCAGAACCGGTTTGCCTTTGGTGTCTTGCGCTTTTTTCAGTGCTGCATAGACTTTCTTCGGATCGTGGCCGCCACGGTTCAATGCCCAGATTTCATCATCGGACAGATCTTTAACCAGCTCAGCCGTTTCCGGATATTTACCAAAGAAATGCTCACGCACGTAAGCGCCGTCACGTGATTTGAAGGTCTGATAATCGCCATCAACGGTTTCGTTCATCAGTTGGATCAGTTTGCCGCTGGTATCTTTACGCAGCAACTCATCCCAACGACCGCCCCAGATCACTTTGATCACTTCCCAGCCTGCGCCAGCGAAGATGCCTTCCAGCTCATTGATGATCTTGCCGTTACCAGTGACCGGACCATCCAGACGCTGCAGGTTACAGTTGATGATGAAGACCAGGTTATCCAGTTTTTCACGGGTGGCGATAGTGATCGCACCTTTGGATTCTGGCTCATCCATCTCACCATCACCCAGGAAGGCGTAAACGGTTTGTGCTGAGGTATCTTTCAGGCCGCGGTGTTCCAGATATTTCAGGAATTTAGCCTGATAAATTGCCGTCAATGGACCAAGGCCCATGGAAACGGTCGGGAACTGCCAGAATTCTGGCATCAGTTTCGGGTGCGGATATGATGACAAACCTTTGCCATCCACTTCCTGACGGAAGTTATTCATTTGCTCTTCGGTCAGACGACCTTCGAGGAACGCACGCGCATAGATGCCTGGAGAAATGTGACCCTGGAAATAAACCAGATCGCCGCCATCTTTGTCACTGCGCGCGCGGAAGAAGTGGTTAAAGCACACTTCATAAATGGTTGCAGAAGACTGGAAGGAAGAGAGGTGGCCACCCAGCTCCAGATCTTTCTTCGATGCACGTAGCACCGACATGACAGCGTTCCAGCGGATTGCGGAACGGATACGACGTTCAAGAGAGGTATTCCCCGGATAATCCGGTTCATCTTCAACGGCAATAGAGTTGATGTAGTTGCTGATTGCAGAGGAACCTGCAGCAACTTTCACGCCGCCTTTGCGGGCTGCACCCAGTACCTGATCAATCAGATACTGCGCACGTTCTACACCTTCTTCACGGATGACCGATTCGATCGCCTGTAGCCAGTCACGAGTTTCGATCGGATCCACGTCATTGTGTAAACGTTCTGACATGGGTGTGTTCCTTATCTGTGTCTAATACGTTGAATAATCGGGAGCCTGTAAAGCTTAAGGGAGACAGGCTCGTCGCACATGTCCGCACGATCTGTGTCGCACGTTATTCCTTACGTTGCTGTAAACGACGTAGGGAGCGTTCTCGACGGCTCTGCTCCCGACTTCTGTCCAGCAAGATTTCCTCTATGAACGCCAGGTGACGATGTGAAGCTTCGCGTGCTTGTTCTGGCTCACGAGCCACAATCGCCTCAAATATACTGGCGCGGTGACCACTCACTTTCGCCAGCATTTCTCGGCGCGAGTAGAGTAATTCGAAATTCTGGCGGACGTTTTTCTCCAGCATCGGCCCCATCGAGCGTAGCAAATGCAATAGCACAACGTTATGGGCCGCTTCTGTGACAGCAATTTGATACTGCATTACTGCGTCCGCTTCGGCGTCTAAATCGCCGCTATCTTGTGCCTGCTGAATCTGAACATGGCAGTCACGAATACGCTGCACATCATCTTCTGTACCACGCAGTGCCGCGTAATAGGCGGCGATACCTTCAAGCGCGTGGCGCGTTTCCAGCAGGTCAAACTGTGATTCCGGATGGTCGGCGAGAAGCTCAACGAGCGGATCGCTCATGCTTTGCCAGAGATGTTCTTGTACGAACGTTCCGCCGCCTTGACGGCGTAGCAACAATCCTTTGGCTTCTAAGCGCTGGATTGCCTCGCGGAGTGACGGACGTGAGACATCGAATTGTTTGGCGAGTTCGCGCTCTGGGAGCAGCTTCTCTCCCGGACGAAGCGTCCCTTCCATAATCAACGATTCGAGCTGTTGCTCGATTGCGTCGGAGAGCTTGGGTTGGCGAATCTTACTGTAAGCCATCTTCCCTTCTTATTATGCCAATCGTCCGGAGTAAATTGGTAATACCAATTGCAAAATGGTGGCCGTAAAGTAACAAAGTATTCACCTTGTGTCTATATGGCTTCCGTCACATATCAATCCAGTGCTGCCATGGCCTAACGCTAAGTTACCGTTAAAAAAATGAAAAATTAGTGTCACGCCAAATGTTAAATATTTTCACTTTTACCAAACCTTACACGCGGTTAGTGAATTAAGACACGTCTTACCATAAGGCAAACTTATTCGTGTTTAGTGTTATTTCGTGGCAGAAATTCTGCTGCATTTTTTATGTAAGAAACGGCGGATTTTAAGCCAACTCCCCGCACGAAAAGCGAAAGCAGGTGCAAAGCAATGCGCTTATCACTATTCTTGTCGCCAGGGTAGCAGTGAGCAGCATATCGCTCGCCTGATACCGTAAAAAAATCAATACGTTAATGTAACCACTTCATTACAGCGAACTTGCGCTGCGAGCGAAGAATTCAACATCACGAGGTTTGTATGGAACAACAGCACGGCGAAGCGCTGCAGCGCGGTCTTAAGAACCGCCATATTCAGCTGATCGCGCTGGGTGGTGCGGTGGGGACCGGTCTATTTCTGGGCAGTGCATCGGTCATAAAATCTGCCGGACCGGCCGTTATTCTGGGTTATGCCATCGCTGGCTTTATCGCTTTTCTCATCATGCGTCAGTTGGGCGAAATGGTGGTTGAAGAGCCGGTTGCAGGTAGCTTTAGCCACTTTGCCTATAAATACTGGGGCAACTTTGCAGGTTTCGCTTCGGGCTGGAACTATTGGGTTCTGTATGTCTTAGTGGCAATGGCGGAACTCACTGCGGTAGGCAAATACATTCAGTTCTGGTGGCCAGACTTCCCCACCTGGGCTTCGGCAGCCATCTTCTTCGTGATGATCAACGCCATCAACCTGACCAATGTAAAAGTGTTTGGTGAGATGGAATTCTGGTTCGCCATTATTAAAGTGGTTGCCGTTATTGGTATGATCCTGTTTGGCGGCTGGCTGCTGTTCAGCGGTCACGGCGGCCCGCAAGCCACGGTAAGAAACCTGTGGGAACAAGGCGGATTCTTCCCGAACGGTTTTGGCGGCTTGGTGATGGTGATGGCCATTATCATGTTCTCGTTTGGTGGCCTGGAACTGGTTGGGATCACGGCGGCAGAAGCTGACAATCCAGAAACCAGTATTCCGAAAGCGACTAACCAAGTGCTGTGGCGCATCCTGATCTTCTATATCGGTTCTCTGACCGTATTGCTGTCACTGATGCCGTGGACACGCGTCACCGCTGAAACCAGTCCGTTCGTCTTTATCTTCCACGAATTAGGTGATGCCATGGTGGCTAACGCCCTAAACGTGGTGATCCTGACAGCGGCGTTATCGGTTTATAACAGCTGTGTTTACTGCAACAGCCGTATGCTGTTTGGTCTGGCGCAACAAGGCAATGCGCCAAAAGCACTGCTTAAAGTTGATCGCCGCGGCGTGCCGGTTATGACAATTCTGGTTTCAGCCGTTGCTACCGCGCTGTGTGTGTTGATCAACTACCTGATGCCAGGCGAAGCGTTCGGTCTGCTGATGTCGCTGGTGGTTTCCGCGCTGGTGATCAACTGGGCGATGATCAGCCTTGCTCACCTGAAATTCCGCAGGAAGAAAGATCAGCAAGGCGTGACAACGCGCTTCAAAGCGCTGTTCTACCCAATCGGTAACTGGATTTGCCTGGTGTTTCTGGCCGGTATTTTGGTGCTCATGGCTATCACGCCGGGCATGGCCATTTCTGTCTGGCTGATCCCCGTCTGGTTGGTGATTTTGGGCATTGGTTACATGATCAAAAAGCACACGCAGAAAGCTTAATCTGCTGCCCGCCGACGTTTGTTAAACCTCGGCGGGTTTTCTTTCAAACTTCTGATCTCAGTCACACTTCTCCCTCCACACCTATTTTGTCCATCTTAGTGACGAATTGTTGCCAGCCATGATATTGATTTAACGATGATAATTCCTGCTCACACCGGATGCGCAGGAGAAGACCATGAAAGGTGCAGCCCTCTCATTTCGAGAAAAGCTTGGATACGGCATGGGCGATGCCGGATGTAACATGATTGGCGGTGCCATCATGCTATTCCTCAACTATTTCTATACCGATGTTTTTGGCCTGGCCCCCGCGCTGGTGGGCACGTTATTGCTTTCAGTTCGCGTACTGGATGCGGTGACCGATCCGATTATGGGTGCCATTGCTGACCGCACTCAAAGCCGTTGGGGACGTTTCCGTCCATGGCTACTCTGGATTTCCGTACCTTATGTGTTGTTCAGCGTCATGATGTTTACTACGCCGGATTGGCGCTACGAATACAAGGTGATCTGGGCTTTCGTCACCTACTTCCTGATGTCGCTAACCTACACCGCGATAAATATCCCTTACTGCTCACTGGGTGGCGTCATTACTAACGATCCCAGCGAACGCGTTTCCTGTCAGTCTTACCGCTTCGTGATGGTGGGAATTGCGACACTGATTTTGTCGCTCTCTTTGCTCCCTATGGCGGAATGGTTTGGTGGAGAGGACAAAGCGCGCGGTTATCAAATGGCGATGGGCGTACTCGCTCTGATTGGGCTGGGCATGTTTCTGTTCTGTTTTGCGAACGTGCGTGAACGCATCCACCCCGCCGTCCCGAGCCATGACGATTTGAAAAAGGATATGCGCGACGTCTGGAAAAACGATCAGTGGGTGCGCATTTTGCTGCTCACGTTCTGCAATGTTTGCCCTGGCTTCATTCGCATGGCCGCAACCATGTATTACGTGACGTGGGTGATGGGACAAAGCACGCATTTCGCCACGATTTTCATCAGTCTGGGTGTGATTGGCATGATGTTGGGCAGCACGCTGGCAAAAGTACTGACCGATCGCTGGTGCAAACTCAAAGTCTTTTTCTGGACCAATATCGCGCTGGCACTGTTTTCCTGCGGCTTTTATTGGATCGATCCGCACGCCACTGTCATGGTGGTGGTCGCCTACTTCCTGCTGAATATCCTGCATCAGATTCCTTCGCCGTTGCACTGGTCATTAATGGCTGACGTTGATGATTACGGTGAATGGAAAACCGGCAAGCGTATTACCGGGATGAGTTTTTCCGGCAATCTGTTCTTTTTGAAAGTAGGCCTGGCGGTCGCAGGCGCGATGGTGGGTTTTCTGTTGTCATTTTATGGCTACGATGCCGGCGCTAAACAGCAATCTCCGCAAGCCGTCAACGGCATCATATTGCTGTTCACTGTGATTCCCGGCGTAGGCTACTTGATTACTGCGGGTGTGGTTCGCCTGATGAAGGTAGACCGCAAAATGATGCAAACCATTCAGGCCGATCTGGCTCTGCGTCGAGAAAACTTCCGTGATTTACAACCGCTTCATCAACGCGACGGCGTCGCCACTCAAACTGGAGAAGTAAAATGAGCACTATCTTGCCGAATCCTTTTATCGAGCAGCGCGCTGATCCTTTCATTTTGCTTCATCAGCAGCACTATTATTTCATCGCGTCGGTGCCGGAATATGATCGTTTAGAGATTAGACGGGCCTCGTCGCTGCAAGGGTTACGTGATGCTGAAGCTGTTGTGGTGTGGCGCAAACCGGAAAGCGGCCCATGCAGCGAACTGATCTGGGCACCTGAACTGCATAATATTAATGGGCAATGGGTAATCTATTTCGCCGCAGCCCCAACGCGTGACATCAAAGATGGGCTGTTTCAGCATCGTATGTATGCGCTGGTCTGCGACGACGCCGATCCTCTCAGCGGTCAATGGCAACCGTGCCGTCGCGTTTTCACCCACATTGACAGCTTTTCATTAGATGCCACGCACTTCGTTCATCAGGGGAAAAACTGGTATCTCTGGGCGCAAAAAGATCCGACGATTCCCGGTAACTCCAACCTCTATCTCGCTGAATTGCTCAATCCCTGGACGCTGAAAGGCACGCCAGTGATGCTAAGCCGCCCTGAATATGAGTGGGAATGTGCCGGGTTTAGCGTAAACGAAGGACCTGCGGTGATTACCCATGGCCAGCGACTTTTTGTCAGTTATTCTGCTAGCGCAACGGACGAAAATTACTGTATGGGTCTGTTATCGATAGCGTCAGATGCACCGCTGTTACAGCCTGAAGCGTGGCACAAATCTGCACGTCCAGTATTTGGTTCAAGCTGGGATAACCATCAATATGGTCCGGGGCATAACTGCTTCACGCAAGATGAGGAAGGCCGGGATGTGCTGGTGTATCACGCACGTAACTACACCGAAATTGAGGGCGACCCGTTGTGGGACCCAAACCGCCACACGCGGCTGAAATACATTGAGTGGCGAGAAGACGGCACACCAGACTTTGGTGTACCGCCTGCCGATTACACTAACGTGCCGTAAATTGTCAGCAACGCCACAACGACAACTAACACCAGCGAAATACGCTTGGCTAACGCCACCGCAACACGTGGCGTTTCAACTTTATCCGTATGCGGATCACGCTCCAGCGAGAACTGCGCCAGGCTGGTTAATACCTGATATTGCGAACGGTGACGATCGGTCAGCGAAGCAAACCAGGCCGGCAAGGCTTTTTCGCCGTGTCCTAGCAGGGCATAAGCGACACCCGCCAGTCGGACCGGGATCCAGTCCACAAGATGCAAAATGCCATCAACACCTGATTGCGCTCGCGCCATCGGTGTTTGATGTTTTGCCAACCAACTTTGCCAGGCACGTAAAAAAGCGTATCCCACCAGCAAAACCGGCCCCCACGCGCCACCTGCCACAAACCAGAACAGCGGAGCGAGGTAGAAACGGAAGTTAATCCAGATCAGCGCATTTTGCAGTTCCCGCAGAAACTCGCGCTCGCTGCATTCAACCGGCACCCCGTGAATAAGTGTTAATTCTGCAGCCATTGCCTGATGCGCAGCGGCATCGTCGTGGCTAGCCGCTTTTAAATAGTTGTGATAATGCAATCGCACCGAGCCTGCGCCAATACACAACAAACCGATCATAATCCAGAACAGCAGTTGCGCCACGCCAAACAGTAGCCCTTTTAGGCTCCACACCACCAGTGCTGTTATCGCCATCGCTAAAACCATCATGAGCAGCGTACGCATCATTGAAAAGTGCTGCCGACGACGAAACAGAGGCTCAAGCCGATGATCGAACTGCCAATGCTCGCCCAGTTTGAACAGGCGCTCCCAGCCTAAAACTAATAACAAGGTAAACAACGTCATACAGACTCCAGGAAAGTCAGAATTTTTATTGCGTTAACAGCTGCTTATAGTATTCCCAGTCAAAAGCAGGACCGGGATCAGTTTTACGTTCTGGCGCGATATCACTGTGCCCGGTAATCCGCGATGGCGTCAGCGGATACGTTTGCATCAGCAACTGCGTTACCTGCTGTAATGATTGATATTGTGCTTCGGTATAAGGCTCAACATCGGTGCCTTCAAGCTCAATACCGATCGAATAATCATTGCAGTTATCGCGCCCTCTAAACTGCGAAACGCCTGCATGCCAGGCGCGCTTATCAAAAGAGACATATTGAACAATTTCGCCATCGCGGCGAATCAAGCAATGTGCCGCAACGCGGAGGTGCGCAATATCGGCAAAATAAGGATGCGCATCCGCAGGCAAGGTGCCGGTAAACAGGCGATCAATCCACGGACCGCCAAATTCGCCCGGCGGTAAGCTGATGTTATGAATCACCAACAATGAAGGCGCTTCCTCTGCAGGACGATCGTTGCAGTGTGGCGAGGGCACCCGACGCGCATGGCTCAGCCAACCTTGTTCAATTTTCATGCCGATTTCCTTATACAAACCTGGCTGAGAATAACATGTATTTTAAGGGTTTCTTGCGTCTTAATGCGTCGATTCTGAGGCCAGGACAATATGCAAGTTAAGGATACTAAACAAAACCCTTCTCCTTGCTGGCATGAATATGCCTTTCAGGCTATTGTGAACGCCACATTCATTGACCCTTTTGGAGCAAAACGCTTATGTCTACGCGTCGTTATGATCCAGACAGCCGCCGTCAGGCGCTGATTGAGCGCATCGAAAATGATATCCCCGAAGCCGTTGCACGTGCTTTGCAGGAAGATCTCGGCGGCGATATCGATAGCGAGCGTGATATTACTGCTCAGCTTTTGCCAGCAGATACTCAAGCCCATGCACAAGTAATCACTCGGGAAGCCGGTGTTTTCTGTGGTAAACGCTGGGTGGAAGAGGTGTTTAACCAGCTGGGTTCACACGTCTCCCTCACCTGGCATATAGAAGATGGCCAGGCGGTGGTGCCTGATCAGCTGCTGTTCGAAATTGAAGGTTCTGCTCGCTTGTTACTGACTGCTGAGCGTACCGCGCTGAATTTCGTCCAAACGCTTTCAGGCGTGGCGAGTGAAGTCAGCCGTTACGTGAAGTTGCTGGAAGGCTGCCAAACACAGCTGCTGGATACACGAAAAACGTTGCCCGGCCTGCGTACTGCGCTGAAATATGCGGTGCTTTGCGGCGGCGGTAATAATCATCGATTGGGTCTGTCAGATGCCTTTTTAATCAAAGAAAATCATATTATTGCCAGTGGCTCGATTCGTCAGGCGGTAGAGAAAGCCTTCTGGCTGCACCCTGATGTGCCGGTAGAAGTCGAAGTTGAATCTATAGACGAATTGAACCAGGCGCTGGACGCCGCAGCCGATATCATCATGCTGGATAATTTCAGCCTTGATGAAATGCGTGAAGCCGTCAAAATTACGCATGGCCGTTCGCTGCTTGAGGTATCGGGCAACGTTACCGAAACCACGCTGCCACAAATCGCCCAAACCGGCGTGGATTATGTTTCTGTCGGCGCATTGACTAAACACGTGCGTGCGCTCGACCTCTCTATGCGTTTTCAACAAAAATAGACCGCGAAGCCGGACGCCTGTTCCGGCTCATTTTGCGGGCTCGCTTCCACCGCTCTGCTCTTTTGCCTGCAACATTACTGATTGCCTGCGTAATAACATCCATCCGCTAAAGACACCGCTGTCGCTGACCCTGCGATATTTTTAGGCTGTCTCCTTCTTATTCAGGAGACATGCAATGAATGCTCAACGTGGTTTTACCTTGGTCGAATTGATGATTGTGGTGGGCATTGTTGCCATCCTCAGCGCCATCGGCCTCCCCGCTTATCAAAACTATCTGCAACGTGCAGCGCTTACCGACATGTTGCAAACCATGGTGCCCTATAAAACGGCGGTAGAACTTTGTGCCATCGAACGTGGAGGGCCAACGCAATGCCAGGCAGGGCAGCGCGGCATTCCTGCTGCCAAAGGCTCGCGCTATGTCTCTTCTTTGAGCGTAACCAATGGCGTCATTACGCTGTCAGGCCAGGAAAGCCTGAACGGCTTGAGCGTAGAGATGCTACCGATTTGGGACAGTAATGAAGGAGGCCTTAACTGGCAGCGTAGCTGTACCAGCAGTAATACCAGCCTGCGTGACAATTGCCTGGCGCAATTCCGCTTCGCGGATAAAGGAGCTGGCGATGAAAAAGTCTAAGAATGCAATCACTTCTCTGTGCCAGCGCCACCAGGCGATTGTGTTACACCACGATGCGACACAGCTACGCGTAGCGGTTACCGAATCGGTTCCTTCAGGCTTGGCTGAAGCACTGCATTTTGCCAGCCAGTGTCAGATTGAGATTGAGTGCTGGCCGCAGGCGCGGATGGATCAGTTTCAGCATGCCGAGCAGCCGCTAGTTGCCCGTGAAGCTACGCCAATCGAATCAGCCATTGAAGCCACACAGCAGATTTTGCGTCAGGCGCTGCAGCGACGCGCTTCAGATATTCATATTGAACCTTTGCAGCATGGTTTAAGGATCAGGTTACGCATTGATGGCGTCCTTCATCCGCTCTCCTCATTGCCAGATACTCAACCTGCAGCGCTGTTAGCGAGGTTGAAAATTTTGGGTGGATTAGATATCGCTGAGCGTCGCTTACCGCAAGATGGGCAATTCAGCATGGAGATCGAAGGCAAACCGGCTTCTTTTCGTTTGTCCACGTTACCCATCAACCGTGGCGAAAAAGCGGTCGTGCGCCTGCTTCAAAGTGAAAATGCCGCTTTGTCGCTGGATAAACTGGGCTTGCCAGCCGCCCAGTTACGCCTTATCACGAGCGCATTAGCACAGCCACAAGGTTTGATTTTGGTTACTGGCCCCACCGGCAGCGGTAAAACTTTTACGTTGTATAGCGGGCTGAGCGCACTCAATAAGCCAGAGAAAAATGTGTGCAGCGTTGAAGATCCCATTGAGATCCCGCTGCCTGGGATTAATCAGACGCAGATTAATCCCAAGTGTGGCCTTGATTTTAACCGCGTGTTGCGTGCCCTGCTGCGTCAGGATCCCGATGTCATTATGGTGGGTGAAATACGTGATGCAGAAACGGCAGAAATCGCCGTTAAGGCGGCACAAACCGGACATTTGGTGTTATCGACGCTTCACACTAATTCCACCGCAGAAACATTGACGCGATTGCGCCAAATGGGGATTCCTGGCTACCTGCTGGGTTCTGCGCTGCGCCTGATTGTTGCGCAGCGCTTAGTCAGGCGCTTATGTCCACACTGCCGCCAGCCTGCACAGGCAGTCGCGCATTATCCCTCGGAACTTTGGCCTGGCACGCTACAAACCTGGCGAGCACCCGGCTGCGATCACTGTTTTTCCGGCTATTTTGGTCGATTGGCGCTGTTTGAACTGCTGCCTGTTACGGCCAAGCTTCAGAACGCTATTGCCGCTGAAATGCCGCTTGACAGCCTGCTGGCATTGGCAAAACAGCAAGGAATGCGATCGCTGCTGGCGGCAGGACTCGAAGCCGTTAGCCGGGGCGATACTTCGTTAGAGGAAATGCAACGCGTGATAGGACTCGACGATGGCTAATCTGTGTCTGTACAGTTGGCAAGCCGTCGACAGTAAAGGCGAACTGCAAAGTGGCAAAAGCCTGGCGCTTAATAGTGATCGACTGCTTGTGGATCTGACTGAAAACGATCTGCTGCCAATCAACTGGAAGCGAGATAAAGTCTGGCGCCAGCGCGACTGGAAATGGCAGCAGAAAATAGATCTGATTCGTCAACTTGCGACGCTACTAAAAGCAGGATTGCCCCTTTCAGAAGGATTAATACTGCTTGCTGAAGGGCATCCGCATAAAGGCTGGCAAGCCTTGCTTGTAGCGCTTCAGCAACGTGTGTTATCGGGTGAACCTTTTTCGCAGGCATTACGTGACTGGCCGCAGATTTTCCCGCCACTTTTTCCTGCATTGATGGAGGTGGGAGAATTAACCGGCCAGCTGGATATATGTTGCGCGCAATTGGCCCACCAGCAGGCTCGGCAGCAACATCTCTGGAGTAAAGTGATCAAGGCGCTACGTTATCCGCTGTTTATTTTAATGGTGGCTATCGCGGTTTCGTGTGGGATGCTGCTTTTCGTGCTGCCTGAATTTGTCTCCGTTTACGCATCCTTTGATGCTCCCCTTCCCGCATTTACCGCAGCAGTCATGCAACTTTCCACCGGCTTGCAGTCATGGGGCCTACCGCTGACATTCCTGTTTATGTTCATTTTGCTGGGTTGGCGAGAGTTGCGGCGTCGTTCAAGCGACTGGCAGCGTTACGAACAGCGTATGCTTTTACGCATTCCAATATTGGCAGGATTGTGGCGTGGCAGCCAACTGACCCAGGTGTACACGATTTTGCAGCTAACCCAACAAGCCGGGCTGACATTGCTGCAAGGGTTGGAGGCTGTGCAGGTTACGCTCTCTTCATTGCTTTGGCGCGAAGCCATTGAGAGGCTGCAACAGCATATTTCGCAAGGAAAGCCACTGCATCAGGCACTCGATAATCATCCGTTGTTTACCGCACTGTGTGGTCAATTGGTGCGTGTTGGCGAAGAAGCTGGTGCATTAGATGTCATGCTGGCGCGTCTGGCTGAATGGCATGAAGATCAAACATTGAGCCGCGCAGATAGCCTTGCAGCCTCACTGGAACCAATGATGATGGTCATCATTGGGGGAATTGTCGGCACGCTGGTCATTGCCATGTATTTACCGGTTTTTGGTCTGGGCGATGCTATGCATTAGGGCGCGCTGGAGAACGCGCCCCGTTACATCAACGATTAAATACGCGGTTTTCTTGCTCAGCAACACGAATGAAGGTGGTGCGTTTAGTCAGCTCTTTCAACCGTTCGGCACCGACATAGGTGCAGGCTGAACGTAAACCACCCAGAATATCGCGTGCGGTTTCTTCAACTGGCCCGCGCAGCGGTAATTTCACGGTTTTACCTTCAGCGGCACGGTAACCCGCTACACCGCCAACATGACGTTTCATAGCAGATTCAGAACTCATGCCATAAAACAGCATGAATTTTTCACCGTTCTCTTCTATAACGCTGCCTTCACATTCATCATGCGCAGCAAGCATGCCGCCTAACATGACGAAGTCTGCTCCGCCGCCAAACGCTTTAGCAACGTCGCCCGGCACAGCGCAACCCCCATCACTAACAATTTGTCCACTCAAGCCGTGTGCGGCGTCAGCACATTCAATCACTGCAGAAAGCTGCGGGTAGCCCACGCCAGTTTTCATACGAGTGGTACAAACAGAACCGGGACCAATACCGACTTTAACGATATCAGCACCAGAAAGTATCAACTCTTCAACCATTTCGCCTGTTACCACGTTCCCGGCACAAATCGTTTTGCCCGGAAAGGTTTCACGCGCACGTTTCAAGAATTCGACAAAGTGTTCCGAATAACCGTTCGCGACATCAATACAGATGAATTGCAGATCATCTGAAAGTGCCATGATTGCAACAAGCTTGTTGAGGTCGGCATCTGAGGTGCCGGTTGAAACCATGATGTGATTCAAAATTGAGACTGGCACACGTTGAACGAAGGCACGCCAATCATCAACGCTATAGTGTTTATGAACGGCGGTAAGAATATTGAAACTGGCCAGTGCCTCTGCCATCAGGAAAGTCCCTACGGTATCCATATTGGCTGCGATAATCGGTACACCGCTCCAGCTCAAGCCTGAATGCTTGAAGGTGAAGTTGCGTTCCAGTTCAACCTGAGAACGACTCTTCAACGTAGAACGTTTGGGACGAATCAATACATCTTTAAAGCCCAGTTTCAAATCTTCTTCGATACGCATAAATAATGTCCTGGTTAGTGGCAACGAACCGCAGTTCGCGAAGCAAGCACGGCTCCAGTGAAATGATGATACGCGCTAATCATCCTGCTGCAAGACTGCGAATTTCACTTTATTTAAGCTACAATCCGATAAATTTAGCTGAAAAACATGAAAGTGATCTGCCGCGCATTTTTGCGTTTTAGAGAAAGAACTTAACGATGATTCAGCGTCTACCAGCGTGATTGAGAGAACCTTATGCCTTATACCGTAGCGCTGACCGGTGGTATCGGTAGCGGAAAAAGCACCATTGCTAATGGCTTTGCGGCGCTGGGCGTAACAATTATTGATGCCGATGTGATCGCCCGTGAGGTGGTTGAGCCAGGCTCACCTGCTTTGCAGGCCATTGTTGAACGCCATGGCAAATCGCTGCTCACTGAGCAAGGCACTCTTTTTCGCGCACGTTTACGCGAAATCATTTTTCAGTCACCAGAAGAGAAGCATTGGCTTAACAGTCTTTTACACCCATTGATCAATGCCCGAACGCAGCAGCTTAAGGCTCAAGCCCGCTCGCCTTACGTTTTATGGGTGGTGCCGCTACTGGTAGAAAATCAGTTGCAGCATCAAGCTAACCGCATTTTAGTCGTTGATGTTGATGAAGCGACGCAGCTCCAACGCACCCAACTGCGCGATAATATTTCCTTAGAGCAGGCAAAAAATATTCTTGCAGCACAGGCCACGCGCCAACAGCGCCTCGCCTGTGCTGACGACATCATTGATAATAGCGGCGCACCGGAAGATGCGCTGCCGCAAGTTGCCGAACTCCATCAACGCTATCTGGCGTTAGCGGCAACGCAACAGGATTAACATCATGAGTACAGTCGTTCTTTTTGAACACCCACTGAATGAAAAAATGCGCACATGGCTACGCGTTGAATTCCTTATTAATCAACTACTAGAAAGCGTGCCGCTCAGTAATACCACCAGCGCGCTAAATTTCTTTCGCCTGATTGGCGAACTGCTGGATATATTTGAACGCGGTGATATGCGTACAGAACTGTTGAAAGAGCTGGAGCGGCAGCAACTGAAATTACGGGCATGGGCTGATGTACCGGGCGTCGATATGACGCTGGTAGACTCGTTACGCGATACGCTGAAAATGCAATCAACTCAGCTTATGCATGCGCCACGCATGGGGCAACAGCTGCGTGAAAATCGTCTGATTGGACTGGTTCGCCAGCGCCTGAGTATTCCTGGCGGTTGTTGCAGCTTCGACCTGCCCAGCTTACATATCTGGTTGCATCAGCCGCAGGAAATACGCAATTCCCAGGTTGATGACTGGCTTGAAACGCTGGTGCCATTGCGTAGCAGCCTGGCGATGATCCTTGATTTGATTCGCCAGTCAGGTGCATTTCGCCATCAAACCAGCCTAAATGGTTTTTATCAGGATAATGCCGAAGGCGCAGATTTACTGCGTCTACAGCTGCTGCTGGAAGATTCGCTTTATCCGCAAGTTTCCGGCCATAAAAGCCGTTATGCCATCCGTTTTATGCCATTTGATGCCGAACGAGGTGAAGTGCCCGCTCGACTCGATTTTCAACTGGCCTGTTGTTAGAGGTGAACATGCAAGAAGAAATTATGACCGTGGAATGCCCACAATGTGGCAAAGATGTTATTTGGGACGAGCTGAGCCCGTGGCGGCCCTTTTGCAGCAAACGCTGCCAGCTCATTGATCTAGGGGAATGGGCCGCAGAAGAGAAACGCATTCCCAGTAACGGCGATTTGAACGACAGTGATAACTGGAGCGAAGAAGAGCATTAACGTTAAGTGGGGCATAATGCCCCACTTTTAGAATTCACCCGCAATCAGGCGTGCGATCAACTGATGATTGGCCGCTGGAAACTCATCAGCCACCAGCGCATGCTGTTCCACCCAGCGTTGCGGTTGCCCTTCTCGTCCCCACGGCTCACCTTTCCAGCCTTCCACTAAGAAAAAGTGTAGCGTGACGCGAAGATCTTCATAGGTATGATCCGCTTCACCAATAGCTTGGGCTTCAGTCACTTCAATTCCGGTCTCTTCTAGTAACTCACGGATCAATCCTTGTTCAGCACTCTCCCCAGCCTCAATTTTGCCACCGGGGAATTCCCACTTGTTGGCCATATATGAGGTCGCTGCACGCTGGGCCAGGAAAATTTGTTTGTCGGCGTTGCGAATAATACCTACCGCGACCTGCAGGTGTTTCATGAATGATATCCCAGAGTTTTAGCTGAATGAGCCGTGATTTTAAAACATGGCTTAAAGGAAGTTAAACGCTTTAGGCACTGTAATGAAATCAAACAAGACAGGTCGCAATGACGTTGCTCCAGATGTTTAGCAATACTCGCACTTACCTATTGTTTCACTAGACTGCGCAACGGTTAATCCCATGCTTACATACATTGCCCACAACACCGCCAGAGAGATACATTCCGCCCGGCAGGTGATTTTTCATGACATTCTGACCCTCGACAGTGTCCATAATCATCTGACATGGCATCCCGGCAACATTGTCATCCCGTTAAACGATGCCCAAAAACGTTTCTTTAACTGCCTGCTTATGAAAGTCACCTCTAAACAACAAATCATTTCAATTGTCTGGAATGAGCGCGCTTACGGTATTAGCGATAATAATTATCACCAATTATTGTTTCAAAGCCGCGCCCTGCTAAAACGCCACAAATTACCGGATGGCCTGCTGGTCACTATCCCTTATCATGGCGTCAGGCTTAATGAAGACCTGCTGTTATCCAGCGCCAAGGCATACAGTTAGTTGCAGAAATAGGGATAAAAAAAAGGAGCCATCGGCTCCTTTTTCTTTCAGTGCTTATTAGGCCAGACGCCCATGACACTGTTTGTATTTTTTGCCCGAGCCGCATGGACAGGGATCGTTACGTCCAACTTTGCGTTCACCGCTCTCTTGCGCCAGCTCTTCTTTCGCTAAGATTTCATCGTCAACATGGCTAAGCTGCTGCTGCTGTGCCAAACGTTCAGCTTCTTCACGACGCTGCTGCTCCATCGCTTCAACTTCTTCCGGCATGCGAACTTGCACCTTGCTCAGCGTGCTAATCACTTCATATTTCAGTGACTCCAGCATTGCTGCGAACATAGCAAAGGATTCGCGTTTATATTCTTGCTTAGGATCTTTCTGCGCGTAACCACGTAGATGAATACCTTGACGCAGATAATCCATGGCTGCCAGATGCTCTTTCCACAGTGAATCCAGCGTCTGTAACATTACTCCTTTTTCGAAGCTACGCATTGTCTCAGCGCCAACCACTTCTTCTTTCGCAGCGTAGTTTTCCATCGCATGCGTCATGATACGTTCGCGCAGCGTTTCTTCATGCAGATCGGGTTCTTTATCCAACCATTCAGCGATAGGAAGTTCCAGATCGAAATCAGTGCGTAAACGCTCTTCCAGACCAGGGACATCCCACATTTCTTCCAGCGACTGCGGTGGAATGTAGGTGTCGATGGTGGTTTTATACACATCCTGACGAATGCTGTTGATGGTTTCACTCACATCAGAAACATCAAGCAGTTCATTACGTTGGCTGTAAATTGCGCGGCGCTGATCGTTAGCAACATCATCATATTCCAACAGTTGCTTACGAATATCGAAGTTGCGGCTTTCTACTTTGCGCTGTGCATTAGCAATCGCTTTTGTTACCCATGGATGTTCAATCGCTTCGCCAGGCTTCATGCCTAATTTACGCATCATGTTTGACACGCGATCCGAGGCAAAAATACGCATCAGCGCATCTTCCATCGACAGATAGAAGCGTGATGAACCCGCATCCCCCTGACGACCCGCACGCCCACGCAGCTGGTTGTCGATACGGCGGGATTCGTGACGCTCTGTACCTACGATGTGTAAACCGCCTGAGGTCAGCACTGCATCGTGGCGAATCTGCCATGCGGCTTTAATCTCTTCGATCTGCGCTTCTGTTGGATCCTGAAGCTCAGCGACTTCAGCATGCCAGCTACCACCCAGCATAATGTCTGTACCACGACCCGCCATGTTAGTGGCGATCGTTACCGCGCCTGGCTGGCCCGCTTGCGCCACGATTTCTGCTTCGCGGGCGTGGAATTTAGCGTTCAACACGTTGTGTTTAATGCCTGCGCGCGTCAGTTCATTAGAAACAACTTCAGATTTTTCAATGGAGATGGTACCCACCAATACAGGCTGTCCGTTTGCGGTACGCTCACGGATATCCTCAATGATTGCATCAATCTTCTCTTTCTCAGTCATGTAGACCAGATCAGCCAGATCTTTACGCACCATTGGGCGGTTGGTTGGTACGACAATGGTATCCAGTTTGTAAATTGAGCTAAATTCGAATGCTTCGGTATCTGCTGTACCGGTCATACCGGCCAGTTTTTCATAGATACGGAAGTAGTTCTGGAAAGTGATTGAGGCCAGCGTCTGGTTCTCGTTCTGAATATCAACACCTTCTTTCGCTTCGATAGCCTGATGCAGGCCGTCGGACCAGCGACGTCCCTGCATGGTACGCCCGGTGTGCTCATCGACGATAACCACTTCGCCATCTTTCACAATGTAATCTACATCGCGGGTAAACAGCGCGTGGGCACGAAGCGCAGCGGTAACGTGGTGCATCAGCATGATATTGGTTGGCGAATACAGAGACTCGCCCTCATCCATGATGCCTTGGCTAACCAAAAGCTCTTCCACTTTGACTAAACCACGTTCAGACATGTGCGCCTGCCGCGCCTTTTCATCCACCCAGAAATCACCTTCGCCCTGGAAGTTTTCAGTGTCTTCTTTATCCTGGCGAACCAGGTGCGGAATGATTTTATTAACTTTGGTGTAGAGCTCAGAGCTGTCTTCGGCAGGACCAGAAATAATTAACGGCGTACGCGCTTCATCGATCAAGATGGAGTCCACTTCATCTACCAGCGCATAATTCAGTTTACGCTGTACGCGCTCTTCCGGGCTGAACGCCATGTTATCGCGCAGATAATCGAAGCCATATTCGTTGTTGGTGCCGTAAGTAATGTCAGCCGCATAAGCTTCGCGTTTAGCATGAGCCGGCAAGCCTGACATGTTAATACCAACGGACAAGCCGAGGAATTCGAACAGCGGACGGTTATTTTCGGCATCACGCTGCGCCAGATAGTCATTCACCGTGACCACGTGAACGCCTTTACCGGTTAACGCATTCAGATAAGCCGGCAAGGTTGCCGTCAACGTTTTACCTTCACCGGTACGCATTTCCGCGATACAGCGGTCATTCAACACCATGCCGCCAATCAGCTGGACATCAAAGTGACGCATACCGAATACGCGCTTACTCGCTTCACGTACTGTGGCAAAGGCTTCAGGAATCAAGCTTTCCAGCGTTTCGCCTTTTGCCAGACGCTCACGGAATAATACAGTTTTAGCTTTCAATTCATCATCAGAGAGCTTTTCAAAATCTGGCTCCATCTTGTTGATGACATCAACAGCCTTACGCATACGGCGTAAAGTACGATCATTGCTGCTACCAAAAACCTTGGTCAACATTTTGATTAACATAATAAATATTTTCTCAATTCAGCCGTGTAATCACGGGCTGCGAAATCTAAAAGTGTGAAACAACCAAAAAGATTAGCAGAACAATGAGGAAGGTCCGGCACGAATGCCGTTTACTTTAGCGTGCCACTCAACATACGTATGAGGCTGGGCAGCAGAGTGCGGTTTAGAACGGTTTATCTGCGGCGCGGTATGCAGCGCAGTTTGTGAAGTCAGTAACGCGTGAAGCGAATCAAGTAACGCCAGCTTTTGCGCTGCCAGCGGTAGCGCACCCTGCTCTTCCGCCTGCGTCTGCGGCGTCAACGTAAAAGAGAGATGGCGTATCACGGTGCGGATAGCATGTTGATGCCAATAATCCACAGTGAAGTTTGGGCGTCTCGCCGCTTCTTGTAGGCGAATAAGATGATCGAATCGGGCAGCGTTGCCGATAAACAAACTGCTGGCAGGTGATTCTGATGATGCGTTGAGTTCTGAACTTTGTGCACACGCTGGCAAGCCAAGACTGGCCGCCACCATCCCCAACAGGAGATGAGGCCAGAAATAGCGTCTGCCTAATTGTCGCCAGCGTAAAAGAAGTTCGATCACAACCTTTCCATTGCACAAGAGTCGATTTGCGCATCAATTTTTTGATCACCAACCGCGTAATGCAGTGGCGTTAAGCCGATAAAAGCGCCTGAGATAGTATCACTAATGTGGGACATCCACACCTGGGATTAAAGTCGCTCTGGGAGAAAACACGCTTGATTGTTCAGCAATTCAGCAACTAAGAGATTTACTTGCGAGCGGCATCGCACTTCAGGAGAGAACAGCGAGACAATAAAAAACGGCTGACGCCGCTGACCGGAGAGGGTGTCAGCATTGTCAGCCGTTTTAGATGTTCTGAGGTAATTAAGCCAGAACCAAATTGGGTGCTTTGAATGCCAGCGGCAGTTCAGCTTCGTCTTCGAAAGTTGCCCATTCCCAGGCTTCTTGCTTAGCTAAAACGGCTTGCAGCAACTTGTTATTCAATGCGTGGCCTGATTTGAACGCGGTAAACGCGCCAATGATGTTGTGGCCGCACATAAACAAATCACCAATCGCATCAAGCATTTTGTGACGAACGAATTCATCTTCAAAGCGCAGACCGTCTTCATTCAAGACGCGGAAATCATCCAGACCTATCGCACAATCTAAACTACCGCCCAGGCACAGGCCTTTAGACTGCAGATATTCGATCTCACGCATAAAGCCAAATGTACGCGCGCGACTGATTTGGCGAACAAACGCTTCAGCAGAAAAGTTCATCTGATAACGCTGAGAGCTGGAGTCGATTGCCGGATGTTTAAAGTCGATGGTGAAGTCCAGCGAGAAGCCATTAAACGGCTTAATCTCGGCCCATTTGTCACCATCTTCAACACGCACGGTTTGCTTAACGCGCACGAATTTTTTCGCGCTGTTCAGCTGTTCGATACCTGCATCCATCAGCAAATAGATGAACGGTGCTGCGCTGCCGTCCATGATCGGGATTTCTGGCGCATCGACTTCAACAATAATGTTATCGATACCCAATCCCGCCAAGGCGGCGTTTAAATGTTCAACCGTCGAAATACGTACGCCTTCATCATTCACCAAGCAAGTACTCAGCATGGTGTCGCGCACGTATTTTGCATCAGCCGGGAAATCAACCGGTGGATTCAAGTCAGTGCGACGATAGATGACCCCGGTATTAGCCGACGCAGGGCGCAATGTCAGTGTGACTTTCTTGCCGGTATGCAAACCGACACCAGTCGCCTGAACAATACGTTTTAATGTCCTTTGTTTGATCATCGTATTATCTCGCAATATTACCTTTCCAACCGCCAGTATACTTTACCAGCGGGCGGACACTTTAGCACAAAGAGCGGAGATTCCCAATTATAGGGATATTCTTAATCAGCCTGCTTACGTAAAAACGCAGGAATATCAAGGTAGTCAGGCTCTTTATTAGATTGCGCAGTCTGGTCATTAACCACTTTCGCAGCCGGTTTTTGCTCCTGCGGCAACGGCGACATGCCGTGCTGCTGATAGCGATGATCCATAACCGGTTGGCTGGCAGGCTTATTCGTTACCAGCGTGATTTCAGGACGTTTGTCCATGCCGATACCGGTTGCTACCACGGTTACGCGCAGTTCGTCATTCATTTCTGGATCTAATGACGTACCAATCACGACGGTTGCGTTGTCAGAGGCGAAGGCGCGGATGGTGTTACCCACGGTTTCGAACTCATCCAGACGCAGGTCAAAGCCAGCGGTAATGTTAACCAGGACGCCACGAGCGCCAGAAAGGTCGATATCTTCCAGCAGAGGACTGGAAATCGCCATTTCAGCAGCTTCTTCAGCACGATCTTCGCCACACGCTACACCTGAGCCCATCATGGCATAACCCATTTCAGACATGACGGTGCGTACGTCAGCAAAGTCGACGTTCATCAGACCCGGACGTGTAATCAGTTCTGCAATACCCTGAACCGCGCCTTTCAACACATCGTTTGCTGCGCCAAAAGCATCCAGCAATGAAATGCCGCGACCTAATACTTTCAACAACTTGTCGTTAGGAATAGTAATCAGTGAGTCGACATGTTTTGAAAGCTCAGCAATACCCTGCTCGGCAAATGCCATGCGCTTTTTGCCTTCAAAATTGAAGGGTTTAGTCACCACAGCAACCGTCAGGATACCTAAATCTTTGGCCACTTCAGCCACAACTGGCGCAGCACCGGTACCGGTGCCGCCGCCCATACCGGCAGCGATAAACACCATGTCTGCCCCTTCCAGCGCAGCACGCAATGCTTCGCGATCTTCCTCTGCGGAGTTGCGGCCCACTTCCGGGTTCGCGCCCGCGCCAAGACCTTTGGTAATGTTATTACCGATCTGGATGGTCTGGCCGACTGCTGTTTTACGCAACGCTTGCGCGTCGGTGTTAACAGCGAAGAATTCTACACCTTCGATACGCTCGCGTACCATGTGTTCTACGGCGTTGCCGCCGCCACCGCCGACGCCGATGACTTTAATCACCGCGTCGTTGGTTAATTCCATAGGTTCAAACATGATTTCTCTCCGTTATGTGCCTGTCGCCTGGAGATCACTAAAAAAACCAGCATGATCTCCTTTATCAAAAATTAAAACTCTTTTTTCAACCAACTATTGATGCGCTTGAACCAATTTCCCACCGATGCACGTTTTTCTGTCTCTGCATCGCCATTCATGTGCGACTCTTTGCCGTAATGCAGCAGTCCCACTGCGGTTGAGTAATATGATTCCTGCGCATAGTCAGTCAAACCAGTGATATTCAGTGGCTGACCAATACGTACCTGCGTATGGAATACGCGTTGCGCACAGGCCGCCAGTCCTTCAATTTGCGCGGCACCACCTGTTAACACAATACCGGCTGCCAGATGATGTTTCACGCCCTGCTGACGTAATTGTTCCTGTAATTGCAGAATCTCGTCATTGACCAGATTCAAAAGCTCGGTGTAGCGCGGTTCAATCACCTCGGCCAGCGTTTGGCGCTGCAGGCTGCGAGGAGGACGACCACCCACACTGGGTACTTCAACATTCTCATCTTTACCTACGATAGAACCCAGCGCACAACCATGCCGGACTTTAATCGCCTCAGCGTCAGTTGGCGGAGTGCCAAAGGCATAGGCGATATCGCTGGTCACTACATTCCCTGCATAAGGGATGACTTTGGTATGACGCAACGCGCCACCGGTGTACACCGCGATATCCATTGTACCGCCACCGATATCGACAACACAGACCCCTAGCTCACGTTCGTCTTCAGTTAATACTGCAAAACTGGATGCCAATCCGGCAAAAATCAATTGGTCAACTTTCAGGCCACAACGTTCAACGGCTTTGACAATATTTTTTGCCATGTCGTTATGGCAGGTAATCAGGTGTACTTTTGCCTGCATACGTACACCAGAAAGTCCAACCGGATTTTTAATGCCTTCCTGATAATCGATAGCATATTCCTGAGGAATAACGTGCAGGATGCGATGCTCGTCGCGTACGCGAACCGATTTAGCGGTATGCACCACATTTTCTACATCATCCTGAGTCACTTCCTCTTCGGAAATCGGAACCATCCCGATTTCGTTCTGGCAGCTGATATGTTTGCCCGATAATGCAAGATAGACGGAGGAGATCTGGCAATCTGCCATCAACTCAGCCTGATCAATGGCGCGCTGAACGCATTTCACCACTGATTCAAGGTCGTTTACGCCACCTTTATCCATGCCGCGGGACGGGCAACTGCCGACCCCAATAATATTGACCATACCATCGGGCAGAATTTCTCCAACCAGGGCGGCAACCTTTGCGGTGCCAATTTCGAGTCCAACTACCAGTTTTCTGTCCGTTGCCTTGATCATTGTTGTTTAGCCTGTGCCTGGTTCTGTTGCTGATTACTGTCCTGTGGCTCCATCACTACCGGCGTCCATCCCACAGAAGCGCCAGAGTCGTATCGCAGATCGACATAGCTGATACGTTTGCTTTCATTCTGACCTTGCTGCAGTAGCACCGGGTAGAGCTCAATAAAGCGGTTCAGACGTTTCATGGTGTCGCTGCGTCCCAGTTCAATGCGCACATCATCACTGGTAACCAATTGCCACGAACGCCGCGCCGTCATCGACGCTACCTTCAGGGTAAACTTCCGGGCTTTCAGCACATCGTCCATGCTGTGGTAGCCCGCCAGCACCTCTTTTTCGCTGCCTTCTGGCCCGTACAACATCGGCATTGTTTCTTTTCCGATGTGATTCGCCGGTACGCTGAAGGAGACGCCATCCGCGTCTACCATATGTAAATCATTCCAGCGTGCTACCGGCGTGTACTCAGTCAAATGAATCTTCAGTTCATCTGGCCACTGTTTACGCACGCTTACCTGCTTAATCCACGGTAGTCGCTCGATTTGCTGCTGCAAGATGTCCACATCCTGCGACATAAACGTGCCGGGCGCGCCAAGTGATAAAATTGCCTGGCGAATATCATCGTGGGTGGTGTAATGCGTTTGACCGGTCACCACCAGCTTCGACAGCGGCAAGCGTGATGAATCATTCATCCACTTCAGTACCACTAGCCCGCCAGAAACCATAATGCCCACAACGATTAGCAAAAATATGATGCCAAAAAGTCGGGCTCCGTTACTGCGTCCAGAGCGTACACGCTCTTGCGGTTCACGTTCACGGTTACGTGCATTCATCGCCGCCTGTGACATATCAGTCGGCCAACTCCACAATACGAGCAACCAGCTGCGAGAAGGTCATTCCTGCCTGCTTCGCTGCCATTGGCACGAGACTGTGGCTTGTCATACCTGGTGAGGTGTTAATTTCCAATAGATGGAAACGACCTTCACCATCAGCCATTACATCCACGCGTCCCCAGCCGCTACAGCCCAAAGCACGCCAGGCCGCTAACACTAATTGCTGCAGTTCTGCTTCACGATCGGCACTTAAACCACTCGGGCAGAAGTATTCAGTATCGTCAGAAATGTATTTAGCTTCATAGTCATAGAACTCGCTGGCAGCTTTTATTTGTATCGAAGGCAAAACGTGCTCGCCCACAATACCTACGGTGTATTCACCGCCGCTCAAAAAAGCCTCAACTAATACATCATTGTCATGTCGAAACGCTTCTTCTAACGCTGCTGGCAGCGCGCTTAATTCGTTTACGCGACTGATGCCGACGCTCGATCCTTCGCAGCTTGGTTTAACAAATACCGGCAAGCCCAACGCCGCGATCGCCGCATGGGTATCTGCGTCAAGACCTGCATCCATTTGCTGACGGGTCAGCCAGACGAAGCGGCCAGAAGGTAAACCTCGGCCCTGCCACAGCAGCTTGGTGCGCAATTTGTCCATGGTGATAGCAGATGCCATCACGCCGCTGCCGGTGTAAGGCAGGCCAATAAATTCCAGCACGGCTTGCAGCGTGCCGTCTTCACCACCACGACCATGTAGCGCAATAAACGCTTTGGCGAAGCCCTGATCTTTCAGGTTTAATACCGACACATCACGCGTATCAACAGCGTGCGCATCAATGCCCGCTTCACGTAGCCCGGCTAAAACGGCATTGCCTGACATCAGCGAGACTTCACGCTCTGCTGAAGTCCCCCCCATTAATACAGCAACTTTCTCAGCCATGACGGTCCTCCGCTTTGCGTTCCGGTTGCAGTTTGCAGTCCGCTAATTTACGTGCGACTTTGCCCACATTACCTGCGCCTTGTACCAAGATCAGATCGTTACCTGAAAGCAACGGTGCCAGCATTTCCGGCAGTACATCGTGATCCGGCACTAAAATCGGATCCACTTTGCCACGACCGCGAATGGTCCGACACAGCGCGCGGCTGTCAGCGCCGGGAATCGGCGTTTCGCCTGCTGCATAAACGTCCAGCATGAGCAAAACATCCACTTGTGACAATACGTTAGCGAAATCGTCGAACAGGTCGCGAGTACGCGTGTAACGATGTGGCTGAAAAATCATGACCAGTTTTTTATCTGGCCAGCCTGCACGCGCAGCCTTGATCGTGGCATCAACTTCAGTGGGATGATGACCATAATCGTCCACCAGCATGGCGCTGCCCGCATGACCGTTGACCGGCTCAGTGGAGTACTCGCCTAATAAATCAAAGCGACGACCGGTACCCTGAAAACTTTCCAGCGCAGCCAGAATAGCGTTGTCTTCAACGCCCTCTTCACTCGCAACCGCCACAGCTGCTGCTGCGTTGAGCGCATTATGACGACCTGGTGCATTCAACGTGATTTGCAAGCGCGGCTTGTCCTGGCGTACTAAGGTGAAATGCCCTTGTGCTCCACGTTGTTCATAATTTTCAATGCGAAAATCAGCATCATCACTGAACCCGTAGGTCGTAATTTGACGTCCTACACGGGGTAACAGGTCGCGAATAACGACGTCATCAATACACATCACTGCACGACCGTAAAACGGCAGGTTATGCAGAAAATTAATAAAAGTTTGTTTCAAATTCTCGAAGTCGCCCTGATAGGTATCCATATGATCGGCTTCGATATTGGTCACAATGGCAACCATGGGTTGCAGATGTAAAAACGACGCATCGCTTTCATCTGCTTCTGCAATCAAGTAACGGCTGCTACCCAAACGCGCATGCGTTCCGGCTGCTTTAACTAATCCGCCATTGACGAAAGTAGGATCCAATCCGCCTTCGGCATAAATGCTTGATACCATTGCTGTGGTTGTGGTTTTGCCGTGCGTACCCGCTACAGCAATGCCATGACGAAAACGCATCAGTTCAGCCAGCATTTCAGCACGGCGAATCACGGGGATGCGCTGTTCACGGGCAGCAATCAGCTCTGGATTATCCTGAGATACCGCGCTGGAGACCACGACGACGCTGGCATCAGTCACGTTTTCCGGGCGATGATTAAAATAGATGGTTGCACCCAGCGCAGCCAGATTCTGCGTAACCGGGTTCGGCGCCAGATCAGAACCGCTGATATGGTAGCCTTCATTTGCTAACACTTCGGCAATACCGCCCATGCCAGCACCGCCGATGCCGACAAAATGGATGTGCCGGACGCGACGCATCTCGGGCACTATAGAACGCAGTTTTGCCAATTGTTGTGTATTCATCGCTCTCAATTACCTGCTATTTCAGTTTGTGCTCAGCATGAGCACAGGTCAGCCGAGCTGACCGGATTCATTACTTTGCGGCGCGAGCCACTTCCAGCGCGACCCGATCGGTCGCATCGGGAATCGCCACCTGACGCGCTTTTTCAGCCATCGTCAGCAATGTTTGGCGATCCCAGTGGCGCAGCGTGTCCGCTACAGCATCCGCAGTAAATTGCGGCTGCTCAAAAATTTTCGCCGCGCCCGCTTTTTCTAGCGGTAACGCGTTCCAGTATTGCTGGCGATCTTTATGCTGAAACGGCACAAAAATGGCGGGCAATCCTGCCGCTGCTATTTCGCTAACGGTTAAAGCACCAGAACGACAGACCACCACATCAGCCCACGCATAGGCGGCAGCCATATCATCAATAAACTCAGTGACCTTGTGCTGCGTTTGCCCCACTTTTACGTAGGCTTGTTGTACGTCAGGCAAACCACCTTTACCGGTTTGATGCCAAATTGTAATCTGCTCGCCCAGTTCGGCAGCCACTTCTGGCATTGTCTGGTTCAAAATACGTGCGCCCTGACTGCCACCAATCACTAAAACGCGAATCGGGCCGTTCCGATTGGCTAAACGTGCAATCGGTAAAGGCAAAGCCAATACATCGGTACGCACCGGATTTCCCACCACGTCCGCTTTAGGGAATGCACCCGGAAAAGCCTGCATTACTTTGGTGGCGATTTTTGCCAACCATTTATTGGTCAATCCAGCGATGCCATTTTGCTCATGCAATACCACCGGGATTCCGCAACTCCACGCCGCTAAACCGCCAGGCCCGGAGACGTAACCGCCCATCCCGAGTACCACATCCGGCTGCCAGGCTTTAATAATGGCCCGCGCCTGGCGCCATGCATTGAAAATACGCATGGGTGCCAGTAACTGAGCTTTAATGCCCTTACCACGCAATCCGCTAATCTGGATAAAATCAATTTCGATGCCATGCTTCGGCACTAAATCGGCTTCCATGCGATCCGCGGTACCTAACCAACGCACCTGCCAACCCTGCTCCATCAGATGATGGGCGACAGCCAGACCGGGGAATACATGCCCGCCAGTCCCGCCTGCCATAACCATCAATCGTTTACCACTCATCGACCACCTCGGGTAAACGCCTGCGCTTTCGCCAGACGCGTTTCATAATCTATGCGCAACAAGAAGACGATGGCCGTTGACATGATGATCAAACTGGAGCCGCCGTAACTGATCAGCGGTAAGGTCAAGCCTTTGGTAGGCAACATGCCCGCTGCAGCACCGACATTTACCAAAGCCTGAAAGCTAAACCACACGCCAATTGAACAGGCTAAAAAGCCGGAAAAGCGTTGATCAAGCTCCAGAGCGCGGCGTCCAATCGACATTGCGCGAAAAGCGACGAAGAATACCATTAACAATGCTAAAACCACACCGATGTAGCCGAGTTCTTCACCGATAATCGAGAAAATAAAGTCGGTATGGGCTTCGGGCAAATACTCCAGTTTTTGCACTGAATTTCCCAAGCCTTGCCCCCAGAACTCACCGCGACCAAATGCCATCAGCGACTGGGTTAACTGGTATCCGCTACCGAACGGATCTTCCCACGGATCCCAGAAAGAGGTCACACGCCGCATACGGTAAGGTTCGGCAATGACCAACAGCACCACGGCGAAAATGCCGGAACCGATAATCGCCAGGAACTGCCACAGTTTGGCTCCCGCCAGAAACAGCATTGCCAGCGTCGTTACAAACAATACAACCACCGTTCCGAGGTCAGGCTGCGCCAAAAGCAAGACGGCCAAAATCACCATCACGCCCATCGGCTTACAGAAACCCCAAAAGTTGTTACGTACTTCTTCAACTTTTCGCACCAGATAGCTGGCGAGGTAGCAGAACAGCGTCAACTTAGATAACTCAGCTGGCTGAATACGCAGCGGGCCTAGAGCAATCCAGCGCGATGCACCGTTTACAGAGCTACCGACGACTAATACGATCAGCAGCATCGCTACTGATGTCATTAACATGATGTTGCTGTAGCGCTGCCAAAAATCCATCGGCACGCGCAACGTCACCAAGGCGATACCCAAAGCCAATAAGATGTAAAAGGCGTCGCGCTTCGCGAAGTAAAACGGGTCTTCATTGAGGCGCTGGCCCACCGGCATTGATGCCGATGTCACCATGACAAAGCCGATAACCGCCAAACCAAAAGTCAGCCACAGCAAGGTACGGTCATACAACACCAGCGAAGTGTCGTCGCTTTCACGCGATCCCATCACCCAATCTTTCAAGCGGCTTGAGAAGTAACTGGCTAAACCTGCGCCTGGAATATTCATCAGCTCAGCTCCTTCGCCAGTTGTGCAAAAGCATCACCGCGTTGCTCAAAGTTGCGAAACTGATCGAGGCTGGCGCATGCTGGCGATAGCAGTACCATGTCACCAGGCTGAACCTGCGCAGCAATTTGCGTCATCGCCTGCTGCATGGTTTCAGTGCGTACCGACACGTCAGGGCGCAACGCGGCTAACGCATCGCCATCGCGACCAAAGCAGAACAGCCGTAAATTGTCGCCTTGTAGATAACGTGCCAGCGGCGTGAAATCTGCCGACTTGCCATCACCGCCCAGCAACAGCCACAAGCGCCCGGTCACTATCAACCCTTTCAACGCCGCTTCGGTGCTACCAACGTTGGTGGCTTTAGAATCGTTAATCCAGCGTACGCCGTTATGTTCATGCACCAGCTGGAAGCGATGCGCTAACCCGCTATAAGCGGTCAGAGCCGCCAGGCTGGTGGCGCGTGGTAAACCTACGGCATCCGCCAGCGCCAGTGCAGCCAGCGCGTTGGTGTAGTTATGCTGACCCACCAGTTTCATTTCATCGGTATTCAGTACTTTTTCGCCTTTCACCCGCAACCAGATGCTGCCCTGCTGCTTGTTCAGGTGATAATCCCCAATATCGATACCAAAACTGACGCAGCGTGTATCTGCACCGCGCACCGGCATGGTTAATCCATCATCTGCATTCACCACACATACCTGCGCATTCTCATAGATACGCAGCTTGGCGGCGCGGTATTGCTGCATGCCCAACGGATAACGATCCATATGATCTTCCGTCACGTTGAGAATGGTTGCGGCTGCCGCTTTCAGGCTGTGCGTGGTTTCCAGCTGGAAGCTGGAGAGTTCCAGCACATAAAGTTGTGCAGGTGATTTCAACAAACTCAGCGCAGGCAAACCGATATTGCCGCCAACGCCAACCTGCCAACCGGCGGCTTTTGCCATTTCACCGACCAGCGTAGTGACGGTACTTTTGCCGTTAGAACCGGTGATCGCCACAATAGGTGCCTGCGCTTCTCGGCAGAACAGTTCAATATCACCCACGATTTCGATACCCGCATCAGCAGCTTCGCTTAAAGCAGGATGCGACAGTGCAATTCCGGGGCTGGCAACTATCAGATCGGCCGCGAGCAGCCAATCGATATTGATGCCGCCGACATAGCGCTCGACCTGTGCGGGAACCTGGTTGAGGCCGGGCGGCGATATACGGGTATCCATCACGCGCGGTGTAACACTCTGCGTTAAAAAGAAATCAACACAGGAAAGCCCGGTCAGGCCTAACCCGATAATGACGACTTTCCTGCCCCGATAGTCAGCCATAATTAACGTACCTTCAGCGTGGCCAGGCCAATCAGCACCAGCATCAGCGAAATAATCCAGAAGCGCACGATGACGCGCGGCTCCGGCCACCCTTTCAATTCATAGTGATGATGGATCGGCGCCATGCGAAAAATACGCTGGCCGCGCAGCTTGAACGATCCCACCTGCAGAATTACCGACAGCGTTTCAACCACAAACACGCCGCCCATGATCACCAGCAAGAACTCCTGACGCAGCAGCACCGCAATCGTGCCCAGCGCACCGCCCAAAGCCAGTGAACCGACATCGCCCATAAAGACCTGTGCCGGATAAGTGTTGAACCATAAAAAGCCCAAACCAGCGCCGACAATCGCCGTGCAGACAATCACCAGTTCGCCTGCGTGGCGAAGATAAGGAATATGCAAATACTCAGCAAACTTCACGTTACCGGTCGCCCAGGCTACCAACGCGAAACCGGCAGCAACAAAGACGGTTGGCATAATCGCCAGGCCATCCAGACCATCGGTTAAATTCACTGCATTGCCGGTTCCGACAATCACGAAATACGCCAGCAGGATATAAAACAAGCCCAACTGCGGCATGATGTCTTTGAAGAACGGCACCACCAGTTGCGTCGCTGGCGTATCTTTACCCGCCAAAAACAGGGCGAAGGCGACGCCCAGTGAGATCACCGACATCCAAAAATACTTCCAGCGAGCAATCAGGCCTTTAGTATCTTTGCGTACCACTTTGCGGTAATCATCAACAAAGCCGATGACGCCGAACCCTACCAGCACCACCAATACGCACCAGACATAAGGATTGGATGGATACGCCCACATCAACACTGAAATAGTGATGGACGTAAGGATCATGATCCCGCCCATGGTGGGCGTGCCGCGCTTGCTGAAATGCGACTCAGGACCATCGTTGCGAACGACCTGACCAATCTGCAATTTTTGTAGCCAGGCAATCAGACGCGGCCCCATATAAAGAGAGATAAACAAGGCGGTCAGCAGGCTGACAATGGCGCGAAACGTCAAGTACGAAAAGACGTTAAAGCCGGAATAAAATGCGACCAAATGCTCGGCCAGCCAAACTAACATGTTCCTTTCTCCTGTAAGCTCTGTACTACCTGCTCCATGGCGGCACTACGCGAACCTTTAATCAAGACCGTAATTTCTGTGTGTTCGGACAACAGCGAGCGTAAACGTTCAGTCAACGCGGCTTTATCGATGAAATGTTCGCCAACTTCGCTGCTTTCACTAATGAGGTGACTGATTTTTCCGGTGCTTAATACGCGGTCAATTCCTGCAGCTTTAGCCGCATGTCCGACTTCACGGTGGCACTGTTCTGCTTCATGACCCAGTTCCGCCATATCACCCACCACCATCACGCGATAACCCGGCATTTCACCCAGTACCTGCGCAGCAGCAGTCATTGAGCCGACGTTCGCGTTGTAGCTGTCATCCAGCAATAACTTGCTTGGTGATAAGCGGATCGGGAACAGGCGCCCAGGAACAGACTGAAGTGTTTTAAGGCCGAGCTGAATTGCGCTTAGCGGCGCATCGACTGAAAGAGTCAGCGCAGCGGCTGCCAGCGCATTAGCAATATTGTGGCGGCCAGGCAGCGGCAGCGTGATGGCGATATTGCCACGCGGCGTATGCATAGTGAAGTGCGTGCCATCTTGTCCTACAGTGATATCGCTGGCAGAGAAATCACACTCTTTGGCTTGAGGCGAAAAACGCCAAACCGTTTTACCGTGCAGGTGTTGTTGCCAGTGCGGCCAGTCGTTGCTGTCGGCATTGAGAATGGCGGTGCCGTGGGCAGGCAAGCCTAAGAAAATTTCACCTTTGGCTTTAGCAACCCCATCCAAAGAGCCAAAGCCTTCGAGATGCGCAGCGGCAAGGTTATTGACCAAAGCCGTTTCAGGGCGAACCAGCTCGGTAGTGTAAGCAATCTCACCCTGATGGTTAGCACCTAATTCAATCACCGCATATTGATGTTCAGCGGTCAGGCGCAGCAGCGTCATCGGCACGCCGAAATCATTATTCAGATTGCCTGCGGTATAAAGTGTTTCACCGCACTGACGCAAAATAGCCGCGGTCATCTCTTTGACTGAGGTTTTACCGGAAGAGCCGGTTAACGCGACAACGCGCGCTTTCGCCTGTTGACGCACCCACGCGGCTAACTTGCCAAACGCCAAACGTGTGTCATCAACCACCACTTGCGGTACAGCGACGGGTAAATGTTTGCTCACCAATAAAGCCAGCGCGCCGCTAGCAATTGCCTCACCGACAAAATCATGCGCATCAAAGCGTTCGCCGACGATGGCAATAAACAGACAGCCTGCCGTGACTTTGCGGGTATCGGTGGTCACCTCATTCAGCGTTAAATCGCTGCCATATAGCGTACCACCTGTGATCTCTGCCAAAGTGCTTAAGGAAACCGGGATCATGCCGCGCCTCCTAATAAAGCCGCAACAGTCGCGCGATCAGAGTAATCAAGGCGGCGATTGCCAACGATTTGATAATCTTCATGCCCTTTACCCGCCACCAACACGATGTCGTCTGGCTGAGCCTGCATGATGGCATTGGTCACGGCTTGTGCACGACCTGCAACCACGCGTGCACGCGTTGGATCCAGCAGGCCGGCTAAAATATCCTTCACAATGGCTTGTGGATCTTCGCTACGAGGATTGTCATCAGTGATCACCACGACATCCGCATATTGCTCAGCAATCGCGCCCATCAGTGGGCGTTTGCCTTTGTCGCGATCGCCACCACAGCCAAACAGGCACCAAAGCTGACCTTTGCAGTGCAGACGCGCCGCTTCCAGCGCTTTTTCCAGCGCGTCTGGCGTGTGGGCATAATCGACGACGACAGTCGGCTTGCCTGCGGCGCTAAAGACTTCCATACGACCATTTACCGGCTGCAGTTGCGGCGCAACGCGCACTAACTCATCCAGTGAATAATCGAGCGCCAACAATGTCGCCAGCGCCAGCAATAGGTTGCTGACGTTGAAGGCACCCATCAGGCGGCTATTGATTTCACCTTCGCCCCAACTCGAGCTGAAGCGGATATGCGCACCATCATCGTGATAGGTCACATTGTCAGCCTTCAACCAACGGCCATGGCAGCCTGGCTGCAGGTTATTTTCCATGGTGACCGCTACGGCATCAGGAAGTTTGGCCAACCAACGGCGGCCTACCTCATCATCAGCGTTCAGAATCGCTTCGCCTACCTGATGCTCAGAGAACAAAAGCCATTTCGCAGATTCGTAGCTCTGCATATCGCCATGATAATCGAGGTGGTCACGGCTGAGATTGGTGAATACTGCAGCGGCAAAAGGCAAAGCCGCCACGCGGTGCTGCACCAAGCCGTGTGAGGAAATTTCCATCGCCGTCAGGGTGGCACCCTTCACGGTAAGATCATGCAGGATATGTTGTACATCGACTGCAGATCCGGTGGTATTTTCAGTGGGCACGAGTTGACCGAAAAGGCCGTTGCCGACCGTGCCCATTACCGCGCTGGTTTCACCTAAGAGTTTCGCCCACTGCGCTAAAAGCTGCGTGGTAGTGGTTTTACCGTTGGTGCCAGTAACACCAACCAGCTGCTGTTTTTCACCGGGCTGTTGATAGAAGCGCCCGGCTAAAGCAGATAAACGCTGATGCAGTTGCGCCAGATAAATCACCGGTACGCCGTGCATTTCACGAATTTCGCCGTCAATGGCCTCGCCTTCTGCTTCAGCAATCACAGCCGAAACGCCTTGAGCAATAGCCTGCGGAATAAAACGCCGTCCATCGGCGTGGTGGCCTGCAACAGCCACAAACAGATCGCCCGATGCCGCAATGCGGCTATCCAGCGTCATGTCACGAAGCTGACGTGCCGGCGCGTCTGGCACCCATGGGCCAAGTAAGTCGCGCAGGTTACGATCTGTCACTTGATTCCTCACTTCTGTTAGTCACTAACTCGTTCTTGTCATTGACCGGCAACGCATCCGGCTCGATGTTCATGGTGCGTAAAACGCCGCCCATGATGGCACCAAACACCGGCGCGGAAACCGCACCGCCATAATATTTGCCGGCCTGGGGATCGTTGATCACCACCACCAGCGCAAAACGAGGGTGACTGGCAGGCGCAACGCCTGCAGTGTAAGCAATGTATTTATTGACGTAGCGCCCATCCGGTCCGACTTTTTTTGCCGTACCCGTTTTGATCGCGATGCGGTATCCCTTGATGGCGGCTTTAACACCACCTCCACCCGGCAGCGCGACGCTTTCCATCATATGCACCACGGTTTTCACCAGTGACTCATCAAAAACGCGTTCACCGGCAACCGGTGGATCAACCTTGGTGATCGACAGCGGGCGATTAATGCCGTAGCTGCCAATCGTTGCATAGACTCGCGCTAACTGTAACGGCGTTACCATTAGCCCGTAGCCGAAAGAGAAGGTGGCCCTCTCTATGTCAGACCACCGTTGTTTTTGAGGGTATAAGCCACTACTTTCCCCGACCAGCCCCAAATTGGTCGGTTTACCCAGTCCAAAGCGTGCGTAAGTATCTACGAGCGCTGAGGAGGGCATCGCTAACGCCAAACGTGAAACACCGACGTTACTCGACTTCTGCAAAACCCCTGTCAGGGTCAATTCGTTATAACGCGCCACATCTTTGATCTCATGACCATTTACACGATAAGGCACGGTATTCAATACGCTGTTTTCTTTGACCACGTTGCGTTGCAGCGCCGTCATCACCACCATCGGTTTCACCGTGGAGCCTGGCTCAAAAATGTCTGTGATAGCGCGGTTACGCATCATCTCTTTGGGCGTATTGCTGAGATTATTCGGGTTGTAAGCTGGGCTGTTTGCCATCGCTAACACTTCACCGGTGCTGACATCAACCAGCACGGCGGTTCCAGACTCCGCTTTGTTGAAGGCAACCGCGTTATTCAATTCACGGTAAACCAGCGCCTGTAAGCGCTCATCAATGCTTAGTGTCAGGTTATGCGCGGCGCGGCTGTCTACTGAAGAGATATCTTCAATAACGCGACCAAAGCGATCTTTACGTACCGTACGTTCGCCTGGCGCACCGGTAAGCCATTTATCAAAGCTCTTCTCGACCCCTTCAATGCCTTGACCATCAATGTTGGTGAAGCCGATTAAATGGGATGTCACCTGCCCTGCCGGGTAATAACGACGAGACTCTTCGCGGAGATGAATACCGGGAAGCTTAAGTTTTTTAACGTATTCACCAATAGCCGGATTGACCTGGCGCGCCAGATAGACAAAACGTCCTTTTGGATTGGCGTTGACGCGAGCGGCGAGCTGATCAAGAGGAATGGAGAGCGCATCAGACAGCGCTTTCCAGCGGCTGTCTAATGTCACGCCACCGCCATCGTGCAGCTCTTTAGGATCGGCCCAAATAGCATTGACCGGTACACTAACCGCCAATGGGCGCCCTGCGCGATCGCTGATCATGCCACGTGCCGTCGGCACCGCCTGCACGCGCAGCGAGCGCAAATCGCCCTCTTTAACCAGTTTGTCTGGGTTAATAACCTGTAACCAGGCGACACGGGAGAGAAGGCCGCCTAATGCCAGCAAAATACAGCCGCACAGCAACGCAAAACGCCAGCTTACAAAGCTGGCTTTATCTTCCGGTTTCTTCAACTTCAGCGTTCTGCCTGCGCCGCTCATTCGCTGTTTGAGGTCCTTATTTCTGCACCACAATATTTTCTTGTGAAGGATCAACATGCTGCAGCTGCAGCTTCTCGGTCGCGATCCGCTCTACCCTGCTGTGATCGCCCAAGGCGTTTTCTTCCAAAATCAGGTTGCGCCATTCAATATCAAGCGCATCACGTTCCAGTACTAACTGTTCACGCTGTGCCGTTAACAAACGCGTTTTATGCGTCGTGGTGACAACGAACACCGCTGAAACCATTACGGCGATTAACAGCAATACCGGAACTTTGCCCTTACGCAGCAGATCGCCGCCAATGACGCCGGGCAGGCTGTGGCGCTCATTGCCGATCATGCTTACGTTCTCTCCGCAATACGCAACACCGAACTGCGCGCGCGTGGGTTTTCTGATACTTCACGATCGCCCGGCACCAACTTGCCGTGCAGTTTCAGTTCTCGTCCACCTAACTCTCTTAACTGGTACTCAGTCATCGGGATTCCAGGTGGAACTTGCGGACCACGACTTTGATCGCGCATAAAACGTTTAACCAAGCGATCTTCTAACGAGTGAAAACTGATAACGGATAAGCGACCTTCAGTTGCCAGCACCTCAACGGCCCCTTTCAGCGCGATGTCGATCTCTTCCAGTTCACTGTTAATCCAGATACGAATCGCCTGGAAACTGCGTGTCGCAGGATGTTTAAACTTGTCTTTTATCGGCGTTGCCGCTGCGATAACGTCAGCCAATTCTTTAGTACGCGTCATTGGCTGTTCACGATTGCGCTCGACAATGGCACGTGCAATGCGCTTAGCAAAACGTTCTTCACCGTAAGTTTTCAGCACAAAAGCGATATCAGCTTCATCAGCGTGGAGCAGCCAATCCGCGGCAGAATGTCCTCGCGTGGGATCCATACGCATATCGAGCGGCCCATCACGCATGAAAGAGAAGCCACGCTCGGCGTCATCTAATTGCGGAGAAGAGACGCCAAGATCCAGCAAAATGCCGTCGATCTTACCAACCAGATCACGCTCGTTGACATATTCTGCCAGCGCAGAAAAAGGGCCATGAATAATTGTAAAACGTGGATCATCAATCTCAGCGGCCGCGGCAATAGCTTGCGGGTCACGATCGATGGCGATGAGCTTCCCGTTCGCACCAAGTTGCGAAAGAATTAAGCGTGAATGACCGCCACGACCAAAAGTGCCGTCGATGTAGATCCCGTCTTCCTTGATGTTGAGGCCGTTAACAGCCTCATCCAACAGCACGGTGGTATGTTTAAAATTTTCCTGCATAGCTATAGCGACAAGTCCTGCAATCGATCAGATAAAGGTTCCTGAGCCGACTGTTCTGCGTCAATATCGTCCTTAACTTGTTGATACCAGGTCTGTTCATCCCACAGCTCAAACTTATTGAACTGTCCAACCAGCATCACTTCTTTTGATAATTTGGCATGCTGACGAAGCGTGTTCGCCAGCAGCAAGCGGCCTGCATTGTCCATCTGACAATCACTGGCATGCCCCAACAGCAAGCGCTGCACGCGGCGCTCAAGCGGGTTCATACTGGATAAGCGAGCAAGCTTCTTTTCAATGATTTCCCATTCAGGCAAGGTATAAAGCAACAGGCAGGGCTGATGAAGATCGATGGTGCAAACCATTTGACCTTGAGACTCACTGTTCAACAAATCGCGATAGCGTATTGGTACGGCCAGTCGTCCTTTGCTGTCAAGATTGACTAACGTTGCTCCACGGAACATGCCAGCCTTTCTCCTCAGTTACCCATTTCCGCCACTTTATCCCACTTTTTACCACGAAACGAGTTTAAGGACCCGATGAAATCCTTGTCAAGCCGGAGCGGTAAGTGAATATCACTATTTCATGCTGACTAAAATTGAATTACAGAGCATCAACTCTGCTAAAAAAATCAAAATGGAAATTAACTTGATGAATAACTGAATAAAATTGAAGCACGTAAAAAAAGCGGTGGAAAATAGAACAATTATTGAGACGGCATATTTATCGTGGATTCTGAGACAGCGGCGGCATTTTAGGGGATTTCCTAAAGGATGAGTTAGCGCATCAGGCGGGACGTGGCTTGGCTGAATGATGAAGATCTAAACAAATAAAGAAATACCTCTCTAATAATGTGTTAGTTAACGTGTGCAGAATTTACTCTTTTTTACGCCTTGGCGATTTTTTAAGCTGAATTAATTACCACGGTAATTATTGGGGGCAGCATAATTGCCGCCCCGCGTTTATTTTGATTTGCGGCTTAATTGTCCGCGTCGGAATAAATTACGGCGAATACGCGTAAGTCCTGGTTTGGGCTTTCTTGGCTCATCCAGTGAGGCAAGAACCAGTTCAAGTACTCGCTCCGCAACATCACGATGTCGCTGACCTACCGCTAAAACCGGACACTCTAAAAAGTCCAGTAATTCGTGGTCGCCAAAAGTCGCAATAGCCAGCTCAGTTGGTAAACGTCCGTCACGTTTCAGCACCACATCCATCACACCTTGCAGTAAACCAAATGAGGTGGTGAAAAGTGCTTCTGGCATCGCATGATCTTCGAGATATTTTTCAAACATTGCCGCGGCAGCGGTACGTTCAAAGCTGTTGCAATAAAGGTAATCGATGGGTCGATCATCCTCTTTCCATGCATCACGGAAACCCGTTTCTCGCAGAAAACTCACTGAAAGCTCTGGCAAAGCGCCCAGGAACAGCACGTTTTTTACTTCAAGCTGACGCAATTCAGCCGCCAGCATAAAGGCATCGTCCTGATCTGCACCCACCACGCTGGTAAAATGCTCACGATCAAGCGCACGGTCCAATGCAATAATCGGCAGCGAATCGTGGATCCAGCGTTGATAAAAAGGATGCTCGGGTGGCAAAGAGGTTGAAACGATGATGGCATCAACCTGGCGTTGCAGCAGATGCTCAATGCAGCGCATTTCATTATCGGGCTGATCTTCCGAACAGGCGATCAACAGCTGATATCCACGCTGACGTGCTTGCCGTTCAAGATAATTAGCGATACGCGTATAACTGGTGTTTTCCAAATCAGGAATAACTAAACCAATCGAACGCGTGCGCCCCGCACGTAGCCCTGCGGCCACCGCATTGGGGTGATAATTATGTTCACGCACCACCGCCATGACTTTCTCGACGGTTTTGTCGCTGACACGATACTGCCGCGCTTTGCCATTAATGACGTAACTGGCCGTGGTGCGCGACACGCCTGCCAGGCGCGCAATTTCATCCAGTTTCACGATAACCCCACAATCAAGCACGCTTCTGCAGCGTAAATAGCCGCAGTTACGCTAAGGACAACTCATTTATCACATCTAACAGCAGAAAAGTGTGTGGGGCAACCGCTTTTATGACGGTAGGCGGCATAGCGCATAAAAAATAAAAAAACCCGGCATTTCGCCGGGTTAGCACACAGTTGTTTGATTCCGCTACGTTATTACCGCATGATGCGATCGCCACGTGAGACACCAACGATGCCCGAACGTGCAACTTCAACAATTTCCGCTACATCACGCACGGTATTCAAAAAAGCATCCAGCTTGTCGCTGGTGCCTGCAAGCTGAACCGTGTAAAGCGTTGGCGTCACATCGATAATCTGACCACGGAAGATTTCGGCATTACGTTTAACTTCTTCGCGTCCATATCCGCTGGCTTGGATCTTCACCAACATGATTTCACGTTCAACGTAGGCACCCTGCCCCAATTCGGTTACGCGCAATACATCAACCAGTTTGTGCAGTTGCTTCTCGATCTGCTCCAATACTTTTTGATCGCCAACCGTTTGGATCGTCATACGCGAGAGTGTCGGATCATCGGTTGGCGCAACGGTAAGGCTTTCAATGTTGTAGCCGCGTTGTGAAAACAAGCCGACAACGCGAGACAATGCGCCGGATTCGTTTTCCAGCAAAACTGATAAAATGCGACGCATAATTAAGTCCTCTCCGTTTTGCTCAACCACATCTCGTCCATACTGCCACCGCGAATATGCATCGGGTAAACGTGCTCGCTGCCATCAACCGTAACATCAACAAATACCAGACGACCTTTCGCTAGCGTATCCAGCGCCAAGGCTAACTTCTCTTCCAGCTCGGCAGGGTGTTGAATCGCAATTCCAACATGTCCATATGCTTCTGCCAGACGAACAAAATCAGGCAGCGATTCCATATAGGATTGTGAATGGCGCCCTGAATAGATCATGTCCTGCCACTGCTTCACCATGCCGAGAACGCGGTTGTTTAGGTTTAGCACCAGCACCGGCAAGTCATATTGCAGTGCAGTTGAAAGCTCCTGAATGTTCATCTGGATGCTGCCATCACCGGTTACGCAAATCACCGTCTCATCTGGCAGCGCCATTTTCACACCCAGCGCTGCTGGCAGTCCAAAGCCCATCGTTCCCAGTCCGCCGGAGTTAATCCAGCGACGCGGCTTATCAAACTGATAATAAAGCGCGGCAAACATCTGATGCTGGCCGACATCAGAGGTGACGTAAGCATCACCCTGAGTCAGGCGATAAATAGTTTCAATGACCGCCTGCGGTTTGATCTTGTCGCTGGTGCGATCAAATTCAAGACACTTGCGGCTACGCCAGCCATCAATCGTTTGCCACCAATCGCGCAGACTATCGAGCTGCTGCTTGCTTTCGTTTTGCGCCAGCAGTTCCAGCATCTGCTGCAGAACCTGTTTAGCATCGCCGACAATAGGAATGTCTGCGGCAACGGTTTTAGAAATCGAGGTAGGATCGATATCAATGTGCATCACCGTGGCATTAGGACAATATTTTGCCAGGTTATTGGTGGTGCGATCGTCAAAACGTACGCCAATACCAAAAATCAAATCGGCATTGTGCATCGTCATGTTCGCTTCGTAAGTCCCGTGCATGCCTAACATGCCAAGGCATTGGCGATGCGTACCAGGGAAAGCGCCTAATCCCATTAATGAGTTTGTGACCGGGATATTCAGGCTTTCAGCCAACTGAAGCACTTCAGCTTCACATGCAGAGGTAATCGCGCCGCCACCGACATACATTACAGGCTTATGCGCTGCTAACAGCGTTTGCAAAGCGCGCTTGATCTGACCTTTATGTCCTTGAACGGTTGGATTGTATGAGCGCATGCTCACCGAATCCGGCCACATATAAGGCAACTTGTGGGCAGGATTTAGAATATCTTTCGGCAAATCAATGACGACCGGACCGGGACGGCCACTTGCTGCCAGCCAAAAGGCTTTTTTCAAAACGCCAGGAATTTCTTCGGTGCTTTTCACTAAGAAGCTGTGTTTCACCACCGGGCGGGAAATCCCCACCATGTCGCACTCCTGGAAAGCATCGTAACCAATCAGTGAAGACGGTACTTGCCCCGATAGAATAACGAGCGGAATGGAATCCATGTATGCCGTAGCAATACCGGTAATTGCGTTGGTTGCACCGGGACCCGAAGTCACCAGCACCACACCCACTTCGCCAGTGGCGCGCGCAAGACCATCAGCCATATGCACTGCGCCCTGTTCATGGCGAACTAATATGTGATCAATACCACCCACCGTTTGCAGAGCGTCATAGATATCAAGCACCGCTCCGCCCGGATAACCGAATACCTGCTTTACGCCCTGATCGATTAACGAACGGACGACCATTTCGGCTCCTGACAACATCTCCATTTTCTGCCTCCAGGCTAAAGGAACTGAATTCACTGACGAATGCTTTCCAGCATGTCACTTGCATCCTGCTCCCTGTTCGCCAATTAAGATCAAAACCTTATGTTTACGCGTAGACAGCGGGAATCATTTCCGCTGTCCAGATACAGAGAAATCTGCTGATTTAATTCTTTTGATAGTAGGTCGATTACCATAACCGTAGAAAACCTGGCAGGCAAACTTCAAACTTGAGTTAGGCAATCGATTAGGCTTTAAAGGCTCTGCTCGATAAGATTTGGCTACGATGATTAAACTAATTACGTGAGCTAACAGCAGACGAAAATGCTAGTCATGATATTAATTGCAGCGTGATCTAAGAAATAGCAAAAAGTTATTGGAGGAAGCGTTAGCCCACAATTTCCTGAGACAATTCATTTCTGGCGTTATTATCCTTAAAACAATGCATTCACATGAGATTCTGCTGCATCAAACGCTCACCAACCGTAATCATTACGGCAAAATAATAAAAATTAAACATTATAATTCAATGGGATATAATAATTTATTTTATTGAATCCTTATGTTTTCATCCTCAGGTGATATCTCTGCTTTTATGCTGCTGCGCATAACTCTGCAACGACGTAAAACCACAGAATATTTTTCTTAGCGACCTAATAAAATAACCCTTCACCTATGGTTGACATCCCTTAGGGATTCCAGTACCAATATGTGCAGCAAAAAAATTTACGAGGTTTGAATCCATGTTTCGTTCTACTCGCCTACTAGGCCTACTACTAAACGCAGCCAATTTGCGCGGTAGACTTGTGGGCGGAATCAAACACTGATTCAAACCTGCTGAAAGTTAAAAACCCGCGCCGATGCGCGGGTTTTTTTATGCTCGTTGCAAAGCGAAGTTAATGCATAAGGATGAATACGATGAGCCAACAAGTCATTATTTTCGATACCACTCTGCGCGACGGTGAGCAGGCATTACAGGCCAGCCTGAGTGTGAAAGAAAAACTGCAGATTGCTTTAGCGCTGGAGCGCATGGGCGTCGATGTAATGGAAGTCGGTTTCCCGGTTTCCTCACCCGGTGATTTTGAATCGGTACAAACCATTGCGCGCACTATTAAAAACAGCCGCGTCTGTGGTCTGGCGCGTTGTGTAGAGAAAGATATCGACGCCGCATACGAAGCACTGCGCGTTGCCGAAGCGTTTCGCATTCACACTTTTATCGCCACCTCGCCGATGCACATCGCTACTAAGCTGCGCAGCACCTTGCCAGAAGTGATTGAGCGTGCCGTTCACATGGTGAAACGCGCCCGTAATTACACCAATGATGTTGAATTTTCTTGTGAAGATGGTGGTCGTACGCCGATTGATGATCTGTGCCGCATGGTTGAAGCCGCAATTAACGCAGGCGCGACAACCATTAACATTCCCGACACCGTGGGTTATACCTTGCCGGGTGAATACGCAGACATCATCAGTCAGTTGGTCAACCGCGTACCTAACATCGATAAAGCCATTCTGTCCGTTCATACCCACGACGACTTAGGTATGGCTACCGGCAATGCGATTGCTGCGGTTCAGGCGGGTGCGCGCCAGGTCGAAGGCACAATGAATGGTCTGGGTGAACGTGCAGGTAACTGTGCGCTGGAAGAAGTGATCATGGCGATTAAAACTCGTCAGCAAATCATGAACGTCCATACCAATATTCAGCATCAGGAAATTTACCGCACCAGCCAAATGGTCAGCCAGATCTGCAACATGCCGATTCCCGCTAACAAAGCGGTGGTCGGTTCTAACGCCTTTGCTCACTCTTCCGGCATCCATCAGGATGGCGTGCTGAAAAATCGTGAAAACTACGAAATATTAACGCCAGAATCGATCGGCCTGCACAAAATCCAGCTGAATCTGACGTCACGCTCTGGCCGTGCCGCGGTAAAACATCGCATGGAAGAGATGGGCTACAAAGAGAGCGATTACAACCTGGACAAACTGTATGACGCTTTCCTGAAACTGGCCGACAAAAAAGGTCAGGTATTCGATTATGACCTGGAAGCGCTGGCGTTCATTAACAAGCAAAACGAAGAGCCGGAATATTTCCAGCTGAACGATTTTAATGTGCAGTCGGGTTCAAGCATCAACGCAACCGCATCGGTGAATCTGGGTTGTGGTGAAGAAACAAAATCTGAAGCGGCAACCGGTAACGGCCCGGTCGATGCGGTCTATCAAGCGATCAATCGCATCACCCAGTTTGATGCCGAGCTGGTGAACTACAAGCTGACGGCAAAAGGCCACGGCGAAAACGCCTTGGGTCAGGTTGATATTGTGGTGAGCTACAACGGCCGTAAATTTCATGGTGTCGGCCTGGCGACGGATATCGTCGAGTCTTCCGCCAAAGCGATGGTCAACGCCCTGAACAATATCTGGCGTGCCAAACAGGTTGAAAAAGAATTGCAGCGCAAATTTAAAGATCAGAAGGAAACGGTGTAACTATGTCTACGTCTTCACATATCGCAGTTTTACCGGGCGACGGTATTGGTCCAGAAGTCATGGCGCAGGCCATCAAAGTGTTAGATGCGATTCGTCAACGCTTCGATATGCGTATCACCACCAGCGAATATGATGTTGGCGGCATCGCGATTGACCGTCACGGTGAACCTCTTCCACCGGCAACAGTAGCCGGTTGTGAACAAGCCGATGCAATTCTGTTTGGTTCGGTAGGCGGCCCAAAATGGGAGCATTTGCCTCCCGCTTCCCAACCTGAGCGTGGCGCGCTGTTGCCGCTGCGTAAGCACTTCAAACTGTTTAGCAACTTGCGCCCTGCTGCGCTCTACAGCGGCCTGGAAGCATTTTGTCCGCTGCGTAGCGACATCGCTGCAAAGGGCTTCGATATTCTTTGCGTGCGTGAGTTAACTGGCGGCATCTACTTCGGTCAGCCAAAAGGCCGCGAAGGCAGCGGCCCACATGAGCGTGCGTTTGATACCGAGGTCTATCACCGTTTCGAGATTGAACGTATTGCGCGCATTGCTTTTGAATCTGCTCGTAAACGCCGTAATAAAGTTACGTCAGTAGATAAAGCCAACGTGCTGCAAACCTCCGTAATGTGGCGCGAAATCGTTAACGAGATCGCTAAAGAATATCCTGACGTGCAGTTGAGCCACATCTATATCGACAACGCCACCATGCAGTTGATCAAAGATCCTTCACAGTTTGATGTGCTGCTGTGTTCTAACCTGTTTGGTGACATTCTTTCTGACGAATGCGCCATGATCACCGGTTCAATGGGCATGCTGCCTTCCGCCAGCCTGAATGAAGAAGGGTTTGGTCTTTACGAACCGGCAGGCGGTTCTGCGCCTGACATCGCGGGGCAAAATATCGCTAACCCCGTTGCGCAGATCCTCTCCTTATCTCTGCTGCTGCGCTACAGCCTGAATGCTGATGACGCTGCAGACAGCATTGAGCGCGCGATCAGTCGTGCGCTGGAAGAAGGTTATCGTACCAAAGATTTAGCCGGTGATGGCCCAGCAGTCAGCACAGATGAGATGGGCAGTATCATTGCCCGCTTTATCGCCGAGGAAAAATAAAATAATGAAAACCTTATACCAGAAGTTATTTGATGCACATGTCGTTAATGAAACGCCAAATGAAACCCCATTACTCTATATCGATCGCCATCTGATCCATGAAGTGACATCACCGCAGGCCTTTGATGGCCTGCGTGCTCACGGTCGTAAAGTCCGTCAGCCGTCTAAAACCTTCGCGACCATGGATCATAACGTCTCCACGCAGACCAAAGACATCAATGCGTCGGGCGAGATGGCACGTATCCAGATGCAAGAATTGATGAAGAACTGTGCCGAGTTTGGCGTGCAGTTGTATGACCTGAATCACCCGTTTCAAGGCATCGTGCACGTAATTGGTCCAGAGCAAGGTATGACTTTGCCCGGCATGACCATTGTTTGCGGTGATTCACATACTGCAACGCACGGCGCTTTTGGTTCGCTGGCATTTGGTATCGGTACTTCAGAAGTTGAGCATGTGTTTGCCACGCAAACCCTGAAACAGGGCCGTGCCAAAACCATGAAAATCGAAGTGCTGGGTGAAGCGGCTACCGGCATCACTGCCAAAGATATTGTGCTGGCGATCATCGGTAAAACCGGTAGCGCAGGCGGCACCGGCCATGTAGTCGAATTCTGTGGCCCAGCCATTGAAGCGCTGAGCATGGAAGGTCGTATGACGCTGTGCAACATGGCCATTGAGATGGGTGCCAAAGCGGGTTTAGTGGCACCGGATGACACCACCTTTACTTACCTGAAAGGTCGCCAGTTTTCACCCGACGGTGAGAAATGGGAACAAGCCGTCGAGTATTGGCGCACCCTGAAGTCAGATGAAGGCGCAAAATTTGATGCGGTTGTTACCCTGCATGCCGAAGAGATCGCGCCTCAGGTAACTTGGGGAACGAATCCAGGCCAGGTCATAGCCGTTGATCAAGCGATCCCGAATCCAGCCTCTTTTGCCGATCCCGTTGAACGCGCCTCCGCAGAGAAAGCGCTGGCGTATATGGATCTGCAGCCAGGCATCAAGCTGACTGACGTTAGCATCGACAAAGTCTTTATCGGTTCTTGTACTAACTCACGTATTGAAGATTTACGCGCTGCTGCTGCGATTGCCAAAGGCCGCAAAGTCGCGCCAGGCGTAATGGCGATGGTGGTGCCAGGCTCGGGTCCGGTAAAAGCGCAGGCGGAAGCGGAAGGTCTGGATAAGATTTTCCTCGAAGCGGGTTTTGAATGGCGCTTGCCGGGTTGCTCAATGTGCCTGGCCATGAACAACGATCGCCTGAATCCGGGTGAGCGTTGCGCCTCTACCAGCAACCGTAACTTTGAAGGACGTCAAGGACGTGGCGGCCGTACGCATCTGGTTAGCCCGGCCATGGCAGCTGCGGCTGCGGTAACTGGTCATTTTGCTGACATCCGTGAACTGACGACAGGAGCATAAGTCATGGCGAATAAATTTACCCAACACACCGGGATTGTTGCGCCGCTGGATGCGGCAAACGTCGATACCGACGCGATCATCCCTAAGCAGTTTTTGCAGAAAGTTACGCGTACCGGTTTTGGTCAGCACCTGTTTCACGATTGGCGCTTTGAAGATGATGCCGGCACCGTACCGACTGCCAGCTTCGTGTTGAACAAGCCCGAATTCAAAGGCACCAGTATTTTACTGGCGCGTGAAAACTTTGGCTGTGGATCGTCACGTGAGCACGCACCTTGGGCGCTAACAGATTTCGGTTTTCACGTGGTGATTGCACCCAGTTTTGCCGATATCTTTTACGGCAATAGCTTTAACAATCAGCTGCTGCCGGTAAAGCTCAGCGATGAAGAAGTCGATGAGATGTTTAAACTGGTCGCTGCACAGCCAGGCATCCGTTTCACTGTTGATCTTGAAGCGCAAACCGTGACCGCAGGCGATAAAACGTATCCGTTTGAGCTCGACAGTTTCCGTCGTCACTGCATGATCAATGGTCTCGACAGCATTGGCCTGACGCTTCAGCACGAAGCCTCGATCTCTGATTATGAGCAGAAGCAGCCCGCTTTCCTGCGTTAATCATTAAGGGCGACGATTTAGTCGCCCTTTTCTTATACGTTGCGTACCCGCGCCGACATGGCAAAAGAGGCAATAGCCAGCCCTAACGCCAGCCAATATATTGAGATATGTCCAAAGCGTTCGCTCAAGGTTCCCTGAATCAATCCCGCCAAAATCATGCCGGTGGAAATAGAGTTAGTGAACATAGTGGTGGCTGCGCCCGGTCGTCCTGGCATTAAATCCTGAAACCACAGCATGCCTATTCCGGCAATGATGCCGATAAATACTGCATTAAACAGCTGCAAAATCAGCAACGCATGGCGCGAACTAAACAATACCAGTCCGAGATAGAACAGAATACCTGCCGCTACCGCGATCAGCATCAGGTTGCGTTTACCGACGCGTTTAGCGCAATAGCCAGCCAGTAACATCACTGGAATCTCCAGTGCTGCCGCCATTCCCATCAATAACCCCGCCAGCTTTTCCGGTAAGCCCAGCGTGCTGCTGATATAGAGCGGCATATCGATAATATACATGGTATTGCAGGTCCACATTGTCACGGAGGCGATAAACAGCAGCCTGACATCGCGGTTGCGCCAACCGCTGATCGGCATGCCGCCGCTGTGCATCAGCGAATCAGCGCGTGGCACCGAAGGCAAGGTAAACCAAATAAGGAGGATGCAGATAAAGAACAGCGCTGCCGCCACCATGAACAGCGTGACAAAGCCATAGTTGAGCGCCAGTGCAAACGACAGCGGCGGCCCAATCACCCAAGCCAGTGATATCTGCGCACGCATTACCGAACTGAACATCGCTGCTTCGCGCGCGGAATGGTCAATATATTCTCGCGCCAGCGCAAAAATCTGTGGCATGGAGACGCTGGCCAGCGCTGACAGCAGCACGCCCAGCGTAATCAGTGTGAAATAATGACGCGTGAAGGCAAACAAAATGGCATTACACAGCGCCATCAGACAACAAAACAGAATGATGTGACGGCGATCACCGACGCTGTCTGAGCGCTTGGCTACCAGCATGCTCACCACAATCCCGGCCACGGCATTAATGGTAAAAAACAGCCCAACCCAAAACGGCCGCGCCTGCACTTCACGCGTCAAAAACAAGCTGAGCGTGGGTGCTTGTAATGCACCGGCTACGCCAATCATGAACGATGCCACCATAAACGCGAGATAAACCGGATTGATGCGACGCTGCGACTTCATGCCGAAATCCCTAACAGAATGAAAAAACCGAGGAAAAAAACAAGGGTAGACGATACAGCGCAACACGAAAAAAGCCAGCAGATAAAATCCTGCTGGCGGTGTAATTGCACCCTACTCAGAAAGGATCCCGCATCGCTGCGCGATCATGGTTGAGCGCCATTCATTGCTGAATGCCTCCCGCTCTTCCAATGAGGTTCAGTTTGCCTCTAATATGAGGCAGGAAAAACAGAGCGCTTTTTACAGGGAGTTCCTCTTTTATGTCCTCATCACGCCTTAAACAGCAATTCATTCGCCTGTGGCAAAGTTGCCAGGGCCAGACGCAAGAAACCACGCTGAGTGAACTGGCGGATTTACTGCATTGCTCTCGCCGTCATATGCGTAATTTACTTAACGCTATGCAAGATGCTGGATGGCTAACCTGGCAAGCTGAAGCCGGGCGCGGCAAGCGTTCACAGCTGACTTTTTGTTATACCGGACTCGCGCTACAGCAGCAGCGGGCAGAAGATTTGCTGGAGCAGGATCGTATCGATCAACTGGTGCAACTGGTCGGCGATAAAAATCAGGTGCGACAGATGATCAGCGCGCATCTGGGCCGCAGTTTCCGCCAGGGCAAACATATTCTTCGCGTGCTTTATTACCGCCCGTTACTCAATCTGCTGCCTGGATCGCCGCTGCGCCGCTCAGAGACGCATTTGGCACGACAAATCTTTAGTGGGCTGACGCGAATAAATGAGGAAAACGGGGAAATCGAGGCGGATATTGCGCACCACTGGCAGCAAACATCGCCGCTGCACTGGCGCTTTTTTTTACGCCCGGCTATCCGCTTTCACCACGGTCGCGAATTAGAAATGGCTGATGTCATCGGCAGTCTTGAACGCCTGCGTGATCAGCCGCTGTTTTCACATTTCCAACTCATCACCTCGCCCGCCCCCTGGACGCTGGATATCACGCTAAGCCAGCCCGACGACTGGTTACCTTGGTTACTTGGCAGCGTGAGCGCCATGATTCTGCCGCGTGAATGGCCCGAGCAACGTGATTTCGCTCGCCAGCCCAAGGGGACTGGCCCTTACAGCGTGGTGCGCAATCAGCAAAGCCAGCTGAAAATCGAAGCGTTTGATGACTACTTTGGCTTTCGCGCCCTGATCGATGACGTCTCAATTTGGGTATTGCCTGAGATTAGCGACGAACTGGTTTATTCAGGCGTACGTTTGCAGGGCGACACCGTTGATGAAAAGCAGGAAGAGAGTCGGCTCGAAGAGGGATGTTATTATTTGCTATTCGATCAGCGATCAGAAAAAGGCCGCAACGAGGCGATTCGCCGCTGGGTCAGCTATTTATTTAATCCTATTGCCCTGCTCAATCATGCGAGCGCTGGCTATCAGCGCTACTGGTTTCCCGCTTACGGTTTGCTGCCGCGCTGGCACCATCGCCGTGACTTAACGCCCGTTGAGAAACCAGCTGGGCTGAAAAGCCTGACGCTCACCTGGTATAGCCAACACGTTGAGCACGAAGGCATCGCTAATGCGCTACGCCCTTTATTAGCGCAACATGGCGTAACGCTTGAAACGTGTGAAGTCAGCTATGAAAGCTGGCATCAGGGCGAGGCTGAAAGCGATATCTGGCTGGGCAGCGTCAATTTCACCCTGCCGCTGGAATATTCACTGTTTGCTCAGCTCTATGAGGTGTCGTTGCTGCATCATTGCCTGCCCATTGACTGGCACAGCGATGCCGCACGCTGGCGTGAAAAAGCGCTGCCGCTTGCCGAATGGAGCAAGCGTTTGGTCGAGGAAGGCGGGTTGCATCCGCTGTTTCATCACTGGCTGCTGCTGGAAGGAGAACGCAGTATGCGTGGCGTGCGCATGAATACGCTGGGCTGGTTTGATTTTAAATCCGCCTGGTTCGCGCCGCCGGAGCTGTGATCCTTTCGCCCCGGCGATGAAATGACTAGAATGACTCGTTCTCAACGGGGTGCCGCTTGCGATTGTCGCAATGAGCTGAGATATACCCGTCGAACCTGATTCGGTTAATACCGACGTAGGGATTTGAGAGGCCAACGTGCTCAGATCCTTTGCGACTCATATAACAATTCTCCTTAAGGAGCGCAAAGTGTTAAAAAAATGCCTGTCTCTGCTGCTGCTGCTGTCAGCGCCCGTCTTTGCTGCCAAACCGACCTTAACCGTTTATACCTACGATTCATTCTCAGCCGATTGGGGCCCTGGCCCAGCGGTGAAAAAAGCCTTTGAAGCGCAGTGCAATTGCGAACTGAAATTCGTCGCGCTGGAAGATGGCGTGTCGCTGCTGAATCGCGTGCGCATGGAAGGCAAGAACAGCAAAGCCGACGTGGTATTAGGGCTGGATAACAATTTGGTGCAGGCGGCACAAAAAACGGGTCTGTTTGCGCCCAGCGACGTTGACACCAGCAAGCTACAGTTACCCGATGGCTGGCAAGATAAAACCTTTGTGCCCTTCGATTACGGCTACTTCGCCTTTGTCTATGACAAAAATAAACTCAAAAATCCGCCTAAAAGCCTGAAAGAACTGGTTGATAGTCCAGAGAAGTGGCGCGTCATTTATGAAGACCCGCGTACCAGCACGCCGGGTTTAGGCTTGCTGCTGTGGATGCAAAAAGTGTATGGCGATCAGGCACCGCAGGCCTGGCAGAAGCTGGCGCAGAAAACCGTTACTGTCACCAAAGGTTGGAGCGAAGCTTACGGTCTGTTCCTGAAAGGTGAAGGTGATCTGGTGTTGAGTTACACCACCTCGCCTGCTTACCACATCATCGAAGAGAAAAAAGAGAATTACGCCGCTGCGTCGTTTGCCGAAGGCCATTATTTGCAGGTTGAAGTTGCGGCTCAGCTTGCCAGCAGCAAACAACCCAAACTGGCGCAACAGTTCATGCAGTTCATGGTGTCGCCCGCCTTCCAGAACGCGATTCCAACCGGTAACTGGATGTATCCCGTAATCAAAACTGATTTACCGGCAGGATTTTCATCGTTGAACGTGCCAAATACTGCGCTGCAATTCTCATCGCAAGATGTCGCCGATCACCGCTCAGAATGGATTAATGCATGGCAACGCGCCGTCAGCCGTTAATTCCGCTCTGGTTGATTCCCGGTTCGCTTGCGACTCTGCTGCTGTGCAGTGTGGCGCTGCTGGCGTTTTCCTCGCTGTGGATCGCTGCGCCTGATACGGACTGGCGCAGCGTATTGCAGGACGACTATCTCCATCACGTTATCGGCTTCTCCTTTGGTCAGGCGCTGCTTTCTGCGCTGTTGTCGCTCCTGCCTGCGATTGCGCTCGCGCGCGCACTTTACCGGCGGCGCTTTCCTGGCCGCCAATTATTGCTGCGGCTGTGCGCCATGACGCTGGTTCTGCCGGTTTTGGTCGCGGTATTTGGCTTGCTTACAGTCTATGGTCGCGTCGGCTGGTTGGCGCAGCTGTGCCAGTTTTTCAATATCGATTACGCTTTTTCGCCGTACGGCCTGCAAGGTATTCTTCTGGCACATGTGTTTTTCAATTTGCCGCTGGCAACGCGTTTGATGTTGCAGGCGTTAGAAAGCATCCCGGCCGAGCAGCGGCAACTGGCCGCGCAGCTTAATTTGCGCGGCTGGCACCATTTCCGCCTGCTGGAATGGCCGTGGCTGCGCCGTCAGTTGCTGCCGACCGGCGCGCTGATATTTATGCTCTGCTTTGCCAGCTTTGCTACCGTGTTGTCGCTGGGCGGCGGGCCGCAAGCCACCACTATTGAACTCGCCATTTTTCAGGCGCTGAGTTATGACTACGATCCGGGGCGCGCAGCATTGCTGGCACTGATACAGCTCACCTGCTGCCTGACTTTAGTTTTGCTCAGCCAGCGTTTTAGCAAAGCCATTCCCGCTGGCATCAGTCAACTGCGCGGCTGGCGCGATCCGCAAGATTCCCTGCTTGCTCGCGTGAGTGATTTTGCCTTGATTGTGTTGGCGCTGCTGCTGCTGTTACCACCGCTGCTGGCAGTCATCGTGGATGGATTGCATGGCGGCCTGCGCGGGGCGTTGGCACAACCGGCGCTGTGGCAGGCCACATTCACTTCGCTGCGTATCGCGCTGGGTGCTGGCCTGCTTTGCGTGCTGCTGACTATGATGCTGCTGTGGAGCAGCCGCGAATTGCGTATGCGCCAACGCAACGTGGCTGCACAGATCATAGATACCAGCGGTATGTTAATTCTGGCGATGCCCGGTATCGTGCTGGCGACCGGCTTTTTCCTGCTGTTCAACGCCACTATTGGCTTGCCCACTTCCGCTGACGGTTTAGTGATATTCACTAACGCACTGATTTCCATTCCCTACGCCCTGAAAGTATTGGAAAACCCCATGCGCGATATCGCTGAGCGCTACGCAAACCTGTGCAATTCGTTGGGTATCCAGGGCTGGAATCGACTACGTCTGATTGAACTGCGCGCCCTGAAGCGACCTTTAGCTCAGGCACTGGCCTTTGCCTGCGTGTTATCGATCGGAGATTTTGGCGTGGTTGCGCTGTTTGGTAGCGCAGATTTCCGCACCTTACCGTTCTACCTGTATCAACAAATTGGTTCTTATCGTGGCGCAGACGGAGCAGTTACCGCCCTGCTGCTGCTGTTACTTTGCCTGTTGCTGTTTACTCTGATGGAAAAATTACCGGGCCACCATGCTGACTCTGAATAACCTCACTTACCTGTATCACCACTTGCCGATGCGTTTCAGCCTGACTGCGCAACGTGGCGAACGTCTGGCGATTCTTGGCCCCAGCGGCGCAGGTAAAAGTACGTTGCTGAGCCTGATTGCCGGATTTTTACCGGTCAGTCAGGGAATGCTGGAGATTGATGGCAAAGATCACACGCGCAGCGTGCCCGCAAAGCGTCCGGTTTCGATGCTGTTTCAGGAGAACAACCTGTTTCCACACCTCAACGTACAGCAGAACATGGCGCTGGGGCTGAATCCAGGCTTGAAGCTAAATGCCACCCAACAACAACAACTGGCGGCTATTGCAACACAGGTTGGGTTAAGCGATCTGCTTACGCGCTTGCCGGGCCAGCTTTCCGGTGGGCAACGTCAGCGCGTTGCGCTGGCACGTTGCTTACTGCGCGATCGCCCGGTTCTGCTGCTGGATGAGCCCTTTTCAGCCCTCGATCCCGCCTTGCGCGGAGAGATGCTGCAACTGGTGAGTTCAGTGTGTGAGACACGCAACATTACCTTACTTATGGTGTCGCACAGCCTGGAAGATGCGCAGCAAATTGCGCCGCGCAGCGTGGTCATTGTGGATGGTCGGGTTTACTGGGATGGCGCAACGCAGCAGTTGCTGTCGGGAGAAACACGGGAAGCCGATGTACTCGGCATCCCGCGCCGTTAATTAAAGAAAACTTGCCCTAACAAGTGCAGGAAAATGGGCATCATGGGGTGGAACTGAATCGACACCAATGCGCCTACCGCGATAACAAATCCAAGCGGTGCTAACCAACGCAAGCGTTGTGGCGGCAGATACGCTGTTGCCCAATCCTGACTTTTACCGCTGCGCCACCAGCGCCAGCAGAGCCAAAATCCCAGCCACGCGATAATCGCCACTAACAGCAGCAGCCACTTAAAGTTACCGCCCTGCGCCGCTTTCGGCACGTCAATGGCCACGCCTGCTAAAATACCTGGCAGCAAGTACAGCGGCGGCCACAAAATACAGCCAATGAGATTGGGCGGCAGGAACTTGCGCACCGGCAACTCCAACATGCCTGCGGCAAGCGGAATCAGCGGACGCGTTGGCCCAACAAAGCGCCCCACCAGAATGGTGAACATACTGTGCTGATGCAGTGCATGCTCGGTTTTATCCAGCAATCCTTTGTATTTTTGAATATATTTCCAGCGATGCAGCGGCCCCTGAAATTTCCAGCCAATGCCATAGGAAACCCAGTCACCAATCAAGCATCCAGCAAAACCCGCCGCCCAGGCAGGATAGAGACCAATTTGTCCACTACCCACCAACGCGCCGAGGCTGGCCATCAAAACCGTACCCGGCAGTAATAATCCCACAAACGCCAGTGATTCAAGAAACGTCACCATTGCAACGGCAAACAGCGCCCATTCCAGCGACTGTGTAAAAAGGTGTTGAACCCAGGCTTCCATAACCTTCCTTAAAAAAAGCACAAGGCTGGATTGTCCTGAGCCTGCATCGAAGCGTCAAGGCAAGAATTGTACGCTGATATTGACAAAAGCCAGCCGCGAGAACTGTATAAATATCCATGTTATACTTTGCTCACTGCCCATCCCGAATCCGGCTTTCTGGAGAGAGTGTGAATATGCCACGCGCAGGTTTCCTGCTCACCCGACACTGGCGCGACAGCGCACAAGGCACCGAAATCATTTTCTGGCTGGCAACCGATGACGGTCCACAGCGCGTTGTACTGCCGGTGCAAGAGTCGGTCGCCTTTATCCCTTGCGATTATCAGGCGCAGGTTGAAGCGCTGATAAAGGATGAACGACACGTACGCATTCAGCCGCTGGAATTGAAAGACTTCCGCCGTCGCCCAGTGTTTGGCCTCTATTGTCGGCAGAATCGCCAGTTACAGTGGATTGAGAAAAAGCTGCGGGAAAACGGCATTCCAATTTACGAAGCGGATATTCGCCCGCCAGAGCGCTTTCTGATGGAGCGCTTTATCACTGCGCCCGTGTGGTTCAGCGGTGATCAGCAAGGTGAAAGCGTCGTGAACACGCGCCTGAAGCCGCATCCCGATTATCGTCCTCCGCTGAAATGGGTCTCGCTGGATATTGAAACCACTCAGCATGGCGAACTTTACTGCATTGGACTCGAAGGTTGCGGACAGCGTCAGGTTTACATGCTTGGGCCGCCCAACAGCGATGCCAGCCAACTCGACTTTGAGCTGATCTATCTGGAAAGCCGCCCACAACTGCTGGAAGCGCTTAATCATTGGTTTGCACAACATGACCCCGATGTAATTATTGGTTGGAACGTGGTGCAATTTGACCTGCGTATGCTGCAAAAACATGCCGATCGTTACGGCATTCCGCTGCGCCTTGGGCGTCAACAAGCCCCGCTGGAATGGCGCGAACATGGCTTTAAGCCTGGCGTTTTTTTCGCTCAGGCAACTGGCCGCCTGATTATTGATGGCATCGACGCGCTGAAATCCGCCTTCTGGGATTTTCCTTCATTTAGCCTGGAATCTGTCTCGCAACAGCTATTGGGCGAAGGGAAAGCGATCAACAATCCCTGGCAGCGCATGGAAGAGATTAACTGGCGTTTTGCCAACGATAAACCGGCGCTGGCGCGTTACAACCTGAAAGATTGTGAACTGGTGACACGCATCTTCCACAAAACAGAGATCATGCCGTTTCTGCTGGAACGAGCGGCGGTAAACGGTTTGGCGGTGGATCGTCACGGTGGATCGGTGGCAGCATTTGGTCATCTTTATATTCCGCGCATGCACCGTGCGGGCTTTGTCGCGCCAAACTTAGGCGACGTAGCCCCCGAAGCCAGCCCTGGCGGCTACGTGATGGATTCGCGTCCCGGCTTGTATGACTCAGTATTGGTGCTCGACTATAAAAGCCTTTATCCCTCAATTATTCGCACCTTCCTGATCGATCCGGTCGGGTTGGTGGAAGGATTAGCGCATCCAAACGATACCGATTCGGTTGCTGGTTTCCGCGAAGCACGTTTTTCACGCCAGACGCACTGTTTACCGGCAATCGTTGAGCAGATCTGGCAAGGACGCGAAGCGGCTAAAAAACAGGGCAACAAGCCGCTGTCGCAGGCGCTGAAAATCATCATGAATGCGTTCTATGGCGTACTCGGCACCAGCGCCTGCCGCTTCTTTGATCCTCGTCTGGCCTCATCGATTACGCTACGCGGGCACGCCATCATGCAGCAAACGCGTGAATTGATTGGGGCTGAAGGTTACGACGTTATTTACGGCGATACCGATTCCACCTTCGTCTGGTTGAAGACAGCGCACAGCGAAGAGCAGGCGGCCGCGATTGGCCGACAGCTGACAGAAAAGGTTAATATCTGGTGGCGCGAGCATCTGCAAAGCGAATATGGGCTTAACAGCGCATTAGAGCTGGAGTACGAGAGTCATTTTTGCCGCTTTTTGATGCCCACCATTCGCGGTGCCGAGCAAGGCAGTAAAAAACGCTACGCGGGATTGATCCGCGAAGGCGCTAGCGAGCGCATGGTATTTAAAGGTCTGGAATCGGTGCGCACCGACTGGACGCCGCTGGCGCAGCAGTTTCAGCAAGCGTTATACAGCCGCATCTTTCGTCGCGAACCCTGGCAGGATTATATTCGTGAAACAGTGGCGCAACTGCTGGCGGGTGAGCTGGACGATCAGCTGATTTACAAAAAACGCCTGCGTCGTCCGTTAAAAGAGTATGAACGTAACGTGCCGCCGCATGTACGCGCTGCGCGCATCGCTGATGAAGAGAATCGCAAGTTGGGACGACCTTTACAGTACCAAAATGGCGGGCGCATTCGCTACGTGATTGCCACTGCAGGCCCGGAGCCGCTGGAGGCGCGGATTACGCCACTCGACTACGATCATTACGTTAGCAAGCAGTTACAACCGGTGGCCGATGGCATTTTACCTTTCGTCGACGGCGACTTTGCTACACTTATAAACGGTCAGTTGGGACTTTTTTGACAGGTGACGAATGCCCTGCCATCCAGTACCATAGCGCCCTTCCCAAAACTCACCGCTCTGACACGTTCACCAGACCTTATCGTTTGGATGACATGCTATTGCCCTGGAGTTGGGAACACCTTCAAAAACGTTAAAAAATTCGAGCTAAAAAATATATGGTTTTTACATTAGGTCAGCGCTGGATTAGTGATACGGAAAGTGAACTGGGTTTGGGAACGATCGTCGCGATCGATACGCGCATGATTACGCTGCTTTTCCCGGCCACAGGCGAAAACCGCCTCTACGCCCGCAACGATTCGCCGGTTACTCGCGTCATCTTCAATCCGGGCGATACCATCACCAGCCATGAAGGCTGGCAGATGCGAGTGGATGAAGTCCGCAACGAAAATGACCTGATGACCTATATCGGCATGCGCCTCGATACTGAAGAGGCCGACGTGATGCTGCGTGAAGTGTTTCTCGACAGCAAGCTGGTGTTCAGTAAACCCCAGGATCGCCTGTTCGCCGGACAGCTCGATCGCATGGATCGCTTTGCCCTGCGCTTCCGCGCCCGCAAATACCACAGCGAGCAATATCGTCTGCCGACCAGCGGACTGCGCGGTATGCGTACTAACCTGATTCCGCATCAGCTTCACATTGCTCACGATGTCGGTCGTCGTCATGCACCGCGCGTGCTGCTGGCTGATGAAGTTGGCTTGGGTAAAACCATTGAAGCCGGGATGATCATTCAGCAGCAACTGCTGGCTGGTCGCGCTGAACGCGTGTTGATTGTGGTACCGGAAACCCTGCAACACCAATGGCTGGTTGAGATGCTGCGCCGCTTTAACCTGCGTTTTGCGCTGTTTGATGATGATCGCTACACCGAAGCGCAGCATGACAGCGATAATGCTTTTGAAACTGAGCAGCTTATTATCTGCTCACTCGACTTTGTTCGCCGCAATAAACAGCGTCTTGAGCTGCTGTCTGAGGCTGAGTGGGATCTGCTGGTAGTGGACGAAGCGCACCATCTGGCGTGGTCCGAAGGTGAGCCAAGCCGTGAATATCAGGTGATTGAGCAGTTAGCCGAAAAAACGCCGGGCGTGTTGCTGTTAACCGCGACGCCAGAGCAGTTGGGAATGGAAAGCCACTTTGCGCGCCTTCGCCTGCTCGATCCGGATCGCTTCCATGACTTCGCTCTGTTTGTTGAAGAGCAACAGCATTTCCGCCCGGTGGCCGATGCGGTTTCCTCATTGCTGGCAGATCAGTCCATTTCTCAAGAGCAGATGAACAGCATCAGCGATCTGGTCGGCGAGCAGGATATCGAACCGCTGCTTCAGGTAGCTAACAGCGACCGCGACGGCAAACAAGATGCACGCAAAGAACTGATTTCAATGTTGATGGATCGCCACGGCACCAGCCGCGTGCTGTTCCGTAACACGCGTAATGGCGTAAAAGGCTTCCCGAAACGCGAACTGCATCAAATTCGCTTGCCGCTGCCTGCGCAGTATCAAACGGCGATCAAAGTTTCCAGCATCATGGGAACCCGTAAAAGTGCTGAAGAGCGCGCCCGTGACCTGCTTTATCCTGAACAGATTTATCAGGAGTTTGAAGGCGACAGCGGTACCTGGTGGAACTTCGACCCCCGCGTAGAATGGCTGATGGGTTATCTCACCAGCAACCGCAAAGAAAAAGTGCTGGTGATTTGTGCTAAAGCCGCCACCGCGCTGCAACTGGAGCAGGTTCTGCGTGAACGCGAAGGCATCCGCGCTGCGGTATTCCACGAAGGTTTGTCAATCATTGAACGTGACCGCGCAGCGGCCTGGTTCGCCTCTGAAGAGAATGGTGCGCAGGTGCTGCTGTGTTCGGAAATCGGTTCTGAAGGCCGTAACTTCCAGTTCGCCAATCGTTTAGTGATGTTCGATCTGCCCTCAAATCCCGATTTGCTGGAGCAGCGTATTGGTCGTCTGGATCGTATTGGTCAGATGCATGACATCCAGATTCTGGTGCCATGGCTGGAAAAAACCGCGCAGGCGGTGTTATTGCGCTGGTATCACGAAGGGCTGGATGCGTTTGAGCACACTTGCCCCACCGGTCGTACCATTTACGATAGCGTGCATTCGCAGCTGGTTAACTACCTTGCGGCACCAGAGAACAACGAAGGGTTCGACGAATTTATCGTTGAATGCCGCAAGCAGCATGACGCCTTGAAATCACAGCTGGAACAGGGTCGCGACCGCTTGCTGGAGCTGAATTCCAACGGTGGTGAATCTGCGCAGGCGTTGGCGAATGCGATTGCTGAACAGGACAACGACACCGATCTGGTGAGCTTTGCGCTTAACCTGTTTGATATCGTCGGTATTAATCAGGAAGATCGCAGCGACAACCTGATCGTGCTGACACCATCCGATCACATGCTGGTGCCCGATTTCCCAGGCTTGCCAGAAGATGGCTGCACCATCACCTTTAACCGCGACCAGGCGTTGTCCCGCGAAGATACGCAGTTCATTACCTGGGAACATCCACTGATCCGCAACGGCCTTGATTTGATTCTTTCCGGTGATACCGGCAGCAGCGCAATCTCTTTACTGAAGAACAAAGCGCTGCCGGTCGGCACTTTGCTGGTTGAGATGATTTATGTGGTCGAAGCGCAGGCGCCCAAAAACCTCCAGCTGACTCGCTTCCTGCCGCCAACGCCACTCCGTTTGTTGCTGGATCGCAACGGCACCAACCTGGCGGGCAAAGTTGAGTTTGAAAGCTTTAACCGTCAGCTAAATGCCGTTAATCGTCATACCGGCAGCAAGCTGGTGAACGCGGTGCAGCAGGATGTACACGAAATTCTGACGCAGGCCGAAGAGAAAGTAGTCAGTGAAGCGCGCGCGGTGATTGATGCTGCCCGTCGTGAAGCTGACGAAAAGCTGGGCTCAGAGCTGTCACGTCTTGAAGCGCTGAAAGCGGTTAACCCCAATATTCGTGAAGATGAGATTGAGGCGCTGGAAAGCAATCGTCAGCAAGTGCTGGAGCATCTTGATCAGGCCAACTGGCGCCTGGATGCGCTGCGCTTAATTGTCGTTACCCACCAATAAAATTCAGGGGCCGCGCGGCCCCTTTTTTTGGAAAATAGCATGGAACCTTACAATCCACCGCTTGAGCCGTGGCTGCACATCCTTTATCAGGATGATCACATTATGGTGGTGAATAAACCCAGCGGCCTGCTTTCCGTGCCCGGTCGGCTGGAAGAGCACAAAGACAGCGTAATGACGCGCATTCAGCGTGACTTCCCGCAGGCAGAATCGGTACATCGTCTCGACATGGCCACCAGCGGCGTGATTGTGGTGGCCTTGACCAAAGCGGCTGAACGCGAATTGAAGCGTCAGTTTCGCGAACGCGAGCCGTCGAAAACCTATGTAGCTTGCGTGTGGGGACATCCAACGGAAGAGAAAGGATTAGTGGATTTGCCGCTGATTTGCGACTGGCCTAATCGTCCGAAGCAGAAGGTCTGTTTTGAAACCGGCAAATCTGCGCAAACCGAATATCAGGTGGTGGAGTATTTCGCTAACAACAGCGCGCGCGTTTCACTGAAGCCGATTACCGGACGTTCGCACCAGCTGCGTGTACATATGCTGGCGCTGGGACATCCGATTCTGGGGGATAACTTCTATGCGCACCCGGAAGCCAAAGCGATGGCACAAAGACTGCTGCTGCATGCGGAATCACTGACCATTACGCATCCAAAATTTGGTAACGCAATGACGTTTCGCCAGCCGGCGGATTTTTAACCTTTTGCGGATTCGCTGACTTCTGCGCGCTGTGTTGGCCTCTGCGCGCTGTGTTGGCCTCTGCGCGCTGTCCCCCATCCCAACCTTCCCCCCGCAAGCGGGGGAAGGAGACGCTGCCACATGCAACTTTAATACTCACATAAAGCAGCATCTTCCTCCCCCACGTGTGGGGGAGGATTGAGGTGGGGGACAAATTACCTCGCACTCAAAAAGATTGAGCTGGGGGACAAATTACCTCGCACTCAAGAGAATTAAGGCGAGAAAACAACGACTACTTAAAACCCTTTTCCTTACGAATCAAATCATAAGCCGCCTGGATTTCCTGCGCTTTCTGCTTCGCCATCTCCATCATTTCTGGCGGTAAACCTTTCGCCACCAGTTTGTCAGGATGGTGTTCACTCATTAACTTGCGATAGGCACGCTTGATGATGGTGATATCATCACTACTCTTAACGCCTAACACACTGCACGCATCTTCCAGAGTCGGACCGCGTTGCTGCTGAAAACCGCCGTATGAAGAGCCTTGCCCACCACCAAATTGCTGACCGCCTTCCATCATACGAAGGAACTGATCAAACTGAGTGCGGGAAATACCCAGTTCTTCTGCAATGACATACAGCACCTGGCGCTCGTTGGGATGCAGCGAACCATCAGCAAACGCCGCCTGAATTTGTATTTCCAGAAACATCCGAATCAGATCGAAGCGGCCAAAACAGGCGCTGCGGAACTCACGCAGCTTACTGCGCAGCGGATAGTCGCCCTGCTTGCCTTCGCGAAAGGCGCGTTGCGCAGCGGTACGCGATTCGCCATGAAGCTGCATGCGCTCCATTAATAAAGAAGCAATCTGAATATCGGCTTCGGTCACGCGCCCTTTTGACTTGGTTAAATGGCCCATTACCTGAAAAGTGGTACTGAAGAACAGCGTTTGACGCGTTTGATTATTTGAGAAGTAAGCCTTGCCCTGAGCACCGCGAACTTTATCTATCATGTGGCCAATGATCAAACCGATCACAATGCCCCAAAAGCCTGCACCGGAAATCAATCCTAATAGCAGACCCACAACTTTTCCCCAGTAGCGCATAAACTCCTCAATTCGCCATGCTTGCGGCTGAAAATTGCATTATCATACCTGTCATTTATCTCAGCGCCTAACGGCAACGCGGGCAGACACGGATTAACACTGGCGCAACGCCGGGCAGTAAGTTAGTCTCTGACCGGATTGTCGGCATGATGCCAGTTTTCATGGAATTCTCGATACCGCGTATGAAAAAACGTATACCTACCCTGCTGGCCACCTTGATTGGTGCAGCCCTTACCAGTCAGCATGCCCTCGCCGACGATTTGATGTCGCAGTGTATGTTAGGCGTGCCGAGCTATAACCGTCCTTTGGTGACAGGCACCACCAATGAGCTGCCTGTGACCATCAAGTCGGATTCTGCCAAGGGTAATTATCCTGACGACGCGGTATTCACTGGCAATGTGAACATTGAACAAGGCAATGGCCGACTGCAATCGGATGAAGTGCAACTTCATCAACGCCAGCAAGATGGACAAACCACACCGGTGCGTACCGTCGATGCCTTGGGTAATGTGCACTACGACGATAATCAGGTCATCCTGAAAGGTCCGAAAGCTTGGTCGAATCTGAACAGCAAAGACACCAATGTCTGGAATGGCGACTACCAAATGGTGGGACGTCAGGGCCGCGGCACCGCCGATCAAATGAAACTGCGCGGTAATAACCGTTACACCATTTTAGAAAATGGCAGCTTTACCTCTTGCTTGCCTGGCTCAAACAGCTGGAGCGTGGTCGGTTCTGAAGTGATTCAGGACCGTGAAGAAGAAGTGGCTGAGATTTGGAATGCCCGCTTTAAGCTGGGTTCCGTGCCGGTTTTCTACAGCCCCTATTTGCAATTGCCGATTGGCGATCGTCGCCGCTCCGGCTTCCTGATCCCTAACGCAAAATATGGCAGCAGCAACGGCTTTGAATTTATTCTGCCTTATTACTGGAACATCGCGCCGCAAGCGGATGCCACCATCACGCCGCACTATATGAGCAAGCGCGGCCTGCAATTGCAGAACGAATTCCGTTATTTGACACAGGCGGGCGCAGGCTTGGTTGAGTTTGATTATCTGGCTTCAGACGATCAATACAATAACGACAAAGCGGTACGCGGCATCGCGCAAAATGACAGTTCAGACCGCTGGCTGTTCTACTGGCGTCATTCTGGTGTTTACGATCAGCATTGGCGCTTCAATGCTAACTACACCAAAGTCAGCGATCAGTACTACTTCAACGATCTTGACTCGACGTACTACAGCTCAACCGACGGTTACGCCACGCAAAAATTCAGTGCGGGTTATGCGGATACCAACTGGGATGCGACGCTGTCGACCAAAGACTTCCAGGTTTTCGGTAACACCAACAGCAACAACGTTTACCGCGCAATGCCGCAGTTGGACCTCAATTTCTATCAAAATGATATGGGTCCGTTTGATGGGCGTATTTATGCGCAAGCGGTGAAGTTTACCAACGTCAGCGATCGCTATCCCGAAGCTACGCGCCTGCATATTGAGCCGACGCTGGATCTGCCGCTGTCTAATGGTTGGGCAAGTCTTGATACTGAAGCGAAATTCCTTGCGACGCACTATCAGCAGAAAGATGTCGATTACTACAACAACTCGATTGATACCACTCGCGTCAATCAGTTGAAAGAATCCGTCAACCGCACCATGCCACAATTGAAAGTCGATGGTCGCCTGGTGTTTGACCGCGATATGAATTGGGCGGAAGGCTATACCCAAACGCTGGAACCGCGCGTTCAGTACCTTTATATCCCTTACCGCGACCAAAGCGATATCTATCCGTACGACTCCACGCTGCTACAAACCGACTATACCGGTTTGTTCCGCGACCGCACTTACAGCGGCCTGGATCGCATCGCTTCAGCCAATGAAGTAGCAACCGGTGTGACGACGCGTATTTATGATAACGATCTGGTTGAACGTTTTAACGCTTCCGTAGGTCAAATCTACTCGTTTACCCCTTCACGCACTGGCGTTAATCAAACCAGTGAAGAAGATGACACCGGCAGCCTGATTTGGGCAGGTGATACATACTGGAAGGTTAGCGATCGTTGGGGCGTTCGCGGCGGGGTGCAATATGATACTCGCCTGGATAACGTCTCTCAGGGGAATGCGGTGCTGGAATATCGCCGTGATGCCGATCGTATGGTGCAGCTGAGCTACCGCTACAGCAGCCCGGAATACGTCGCAAGCGCGTTGAACAATGCCAACCTGATTACCAACCCGATCTACAAAAACGGGATTTCTCAGGTCGGTGCAACCGGCAGTTGGCCGATTGCTGATGCATGGTCTGTGGTAGGTGCTTATTACTACGACACGCGCAACAGCAAACCGGCATCACAGCTGGTTGGCCTGCAATACAGCTCATGCTGTTATGCTATTCGCCTGGGTTACGAGCGCAAAATCAACGGTTGGGAAAACAACGACAGCAAGTACGACAACCAAATCTCATTCAACATAGAGCTGCGTGGTTTGAGTTCCAACTATGGCTTAGGAACCAACCAAATGTTGCGTCAGGGCATCATCCCTTACCAGCGCGCTTTTTGATGTTGTGATGTTTGACAGGCAATCCCGCAGTGCGGAAACAACAATGGATAAAGTATGAAGAACTGGAGAATGCTGATTCTTGGTGTGGCGATAACTGCCAACACCGCGTTCGCAGCACCACAAGTGGTTGATAAAGTTGCAGCCGTGGTCAATAACGGCGTAGTTCTTGAGAGTGACGTGGATAGCATGATGAGCACGGTCAAATCTCAGGCGCAGCAGGCGAGTCAGCAATTGCCAGACGATAAAACGTTGCGCCATCAGATTCTTGAGCGTCAGATCATGGACAACATTCTGCTGCAAATGGGTGAAAAAGCTGGCCTGCAGATCACCGATCAGCAGTTGGATCAGGCGATTCAAAATATTGCCAGTCAGAACAAGATGAGTGTCGATCAGCTGCGTAGCCGCCTGGCTTATGATGGTATGAACTACAACACTTACCGTGCGCAAATCCGCAAAGAGATGCTGATCACCGAAGTGCGTAACAATGAAGTGCGCCGTCGCGTAACGATTTTGCCTCAGGAAGTGGACACGCTGTCGACGCAAATCGCCTCGCAAAACACCCAAGGCACCGAGCTGAACGTCAGCCATATTTTGCTGCCATTATCAGAAAACCCGACGCAGCAGCAGGTTGATGATCAAGAAACGCTGGCGAAACAGCTGGTGGGCGAGCTGAAAAGCGGTGCTGACTTCGGCAAAATGGCAGTAACCTACTCCGCAGATTCACAAGCGCTGAAAGGCGGCAACATGGGTTGGGGTAAAATCGAAGAGTTACCGACCCTGTTTGCGCAGGCGCTGGCTACCGCCAAGAAAGGCGATATCGTGGGTCCGATTCGTTCCGGTGTGGGCTTCCATATCCTGAAAGTGAATGACCTGCGTGGCGAGAGCAAAAATATCTCTGTGACGGAAGTGCATGCACGCCACATCCTGCTGAAACCGTCTCCGATCCTCACAGAGGATCAAGCACGCGCCAAGCTGCAACAGATTGCTTCCGATATCAGCAGTGGTAAAACCACTTTTGCTGCTGCAGCGAAACAGTTCTCTGACGATCCGGGTTCTGCGAACCAGGGCGGCGACTTGGGCTGGAGTTCGCCAGAAGCGTTCGATCCTGCGTTCCGCGATGCGTTGCTGCGCCTGCAAAAAGGCCAGACTAGCCAACCGGTTCACTCCTCGTTCGGCTGGCACTTGATTCAGTTGCTGGACACGCGACAGGTTGATAAAACCGATGCGGCCCAGAAAGAGCGTGCTTACCGTCTGCTGTTCAACCGTAAATTTGCTGAAGAAGCACAAACCTGGATGCAGGAACAACGCGCCGGTGCTTACGTGAAGATTTTGGACAACAATGCTCAGTAATTTCCGTGTAGCGATCACCCCCGGCGAACCCGCCGGGATTGGTCCTGACCTCACCATTCAACTGGCCCAGCAAAACTGGCCGGTTGAATTGGTGGTATGCGCCTCGCCCGATTTACTGCGTCAGCGTGCCGCCCAGCTTGGGCTGCCGCTGACCTTGCGTGATTACCAGCCTGGCGTTGCGGCACAACCGCAGCAGGCCGGCACGCTAACCGTGCTACCGATTGAAACGCCACAGCCGGTTAAACCCGGCGAGTTATGTGTTGCCAATAGCGAATATGTACTGGCTACGCTGGCGCGCGCTTGCGATGGGTGTCTGAAGGGTGAGTTTGCCGCGTTGATCACTGGCCCGGTGCACAAAGGTGTGATTAACGACGCTGGTATTGCTTTTACCGGTCACACCGAATTCTTCGCCGATCGCGCGGGGAGTCATCGCGTTGTAATGATGTTAGCGACGGAAGAGTTACGCGTTGCCTTAGCCACCACGCATTTGCCGCTAAAAGATGTCTCAGCTGCCATTACCCGTGACAGCCTGCACGAAGTCATCACCATTTTGCATCACGATTTGCAGCAAAAATTTGCGATTGCCCAGCCGCATATTTTCGTCTGTGGCCTTAACCCGCATGCGGGCGAAGGAGGCCATATGGGACGGGAAGAGATCGATACGATCATTCCTGCTCTCAACGAATTACGCCAGCGGGGCATGCAGCTTACCGGTCCTCTGCCCGCAGATACCTTGTTCCAGCCAAAATATCTGCAAAATGCGGATGCGGTGCTGGCGATGTATCACGATCAAGGTCTACCGGTGCTAAAATTTCAGGGGTTTGGTCGTGCGGTGAATATCACTCTCGGTTTGCCCTTTATCCGGACTTCAGTCGATCACGGCACCGCGCTAGAGTTAGCCGGGCTGGGACAGGCAGAACCGGGCAGCTTCATCACGGCGCTTAACCTCGCCATCACTATGATCAAGAGCAGTAATGAATAATCGCGTCCATCAGGGGCACTTCGCCCGTAAACGTTTCGGGCAGAACTTCCTGAACGATCAGTACATTATCGAGAGCATTGTCTCCGCTATTCATCCGCAGCGCGATCAGGCGCTGGTGGAAATCGGGCCCGGCTTGGGTGCATTAACCGAGCCAGTAGGCGAACGTCTCGATAGCTTGACGGTTGTGGAGTTGGATCGCGATCTGGCTGCACGTCTGCAGACTCATCCCTTTCTTGGGCCGAAGCTGACCATTTTTCAGCAAGATGCCATGAAATTCGACTTTGCCGCGCTGGCAGAAGAAAGAGGTCAGCCGCTGCGCGTGTTTGGCAACTTGCCGTACAATATTTCGACTCCGCTGATGTTTCACCTTTTCAGCTATACTGGTTCGATTAAAGACATGCACTTCATGTTACAAAAAGAAGTGGTGAACCGTTTAGTCGCGGGTCCGGGCAGTAAAGCGTATGGTCGCCTGAGCGTTATGGCGCAATATTATTGCCAGATCATTCCAGTACTTGAAGTGCCGCCAGAATCGTTTACGCCGGCGCCTAAAGTGGATTCTGCCGTCGTGCGTTTAGTTCCGTATACTGAGCCGCAGCATCCGGTTAGTGACGTGCGTTTACTGAGCCGCATTACTACCGAAGCGTTTGGTAAGCGCCGTAAGACGCTGCGTAATAGCCTCAATCATATGGTGGCGGCGGGTGCACTAGAAGAACTCTCTATCGACCCGACATTGCGTGCTGAAAACGTTTCGGTCGCGCAGTATTGCCAGTTAGCAAACTGGCTGGCGAAACATCAGGATGAAGCGCAGGAGTAGTCATGAGTGAAACGGCCCGCGTGCATGTCCATGTGCAAAGCCTGTATGTGGAATCACAATCTTCCCCGGATGATGAGCGTTACGTCTTTGCTTACACGGTTACCATCCGCAATATGGGCCGTTCTTCCGTACAATTGCTGGGTCGTTATTGGTTAATCACCAATGGTAATGGTCGTGAAACCGAAGTTCAGGGTGAAGGCGTGATTGGTGAACAGCCACACATTGCACCGGGTGGTGAATATCAATACACCAGCGGCGCGGTGCTGGAAACGTCGATGGGCACCATGCAGGGCCATTACGTGATGGTCGACGAACAGGGCGATGCGTTTCACGTTGACATCCCGGTATTCCGCCTCGCGATTCAAACTCACATTCATTGATATGCTTTCACTTCGCCCGGTTCTGCCGGGCGAATGATTTTATTTCGGATAAAACTCTATGAGCACTTACCTGATTGGCGACGTCCACGGTTGTTACGACGAGTTACGTGCAGTGCTGAAGCAGGTCGATTTCAATCCTGAGCAAGATACCTTGTGGTTGACCGGTGATTTAGTTGCGCGCGGCCCTGGCTCACTCGATGTCCTCCGTTACGTCAAGTCGCTGGGTGATTGCGTACGGTTAGTGTTGGGTAATCACGATCTCCATCTGTTGGCGGTCTATGCGGGAATCAGCCGCAATAAGCCTAAAGATCGCCTCACTCCCCTGCTTGAAGCTGACGACGCTGATACCTTGATCAACTGGTTGCGCCGTCAGCCAATGCTGCAAGTTGATGAAGAAAAAAAGTTGGTCATGGGCCATGCAGGCATCACGCCGCAATGGGACATCGAAACCGCAAAGAAATGCGCGCGTGAAGTGGAAGCGGTGCTCGCCAGCGACAGTTATCCGCTGTTTCTGGACGCGATGTATGGCGACATGCCTAACAACTGGAGCGAAGAGCTTACTGGACTGGCGAGACTACGTTTTAGCACCAATGCACTAACCCGTATGCGCTACTGTTTTCCGAATGGTCAGCTGGATATGATCTGCAAAGATTCGCCAGAATCTGCCCTACCGCCGCTGAAGCCGTGGTTTAACATTCAAGGCCCGGTTGCCCGTGATTACACCATTGTGTTCGGCCATTGGGCATCGCTGGAAGGTAAAGGCACACCCGAAGGGGTTATTGGATTAGATACAGGCTGCTGCTGGGGTGGCAATCTCACTCTGCTGCACTGGGAAGAACAGCGTTATTACGTTCAAGCCTCGAATCGAAAGGATGCGCTACCTGAAACGGCCTCTTCACAACAGCCAGCAAGCTAACTTTCTGCCGTTAAAACGGGCATAAAAAAACGCCTTGTCTTCACCGCCAAGGCGTTTTTTTTTCAAGAGAAATTAACGACGACGGTCAAGAATCTCAAAGCAGTAGCTGTGTGAGTTCTGCTCGTCAGCATCATGGAATTCGCTGAACGTAGATTGCCATTCGTCCGGCTCGTAATCCGGGAACTGCGTGTCACCTTCAACTTCAGCGTCGATATGGGTCAGGTAAAGACGATCGGCACGGTTCAGCATCTGCTCGTATACACGTCCGCCACCAATCACCATGATCTCTTCTGCATCACCGGCAGCCTGCACCGCTTCCTCTAGCGACGTTACCCACGTCACGCCTTCTGCGTCACCCGGCTTGCTGCTCACAACGATATTCAAACGTCCCGGTAACGGTCGGCCAATAGACTCAAACGTCAGGCGACCCATAATAACCGGCTTTTTCAAGGTATTACGCTTAAACCAAGCCAAATCCGCAGGCAGGTCCCACGGCATGGCGTTTTCCATACCGATAATGCGATCAGCTGCTAATGCCGCGATAAGACTAATCATGTTAAAAGACTCACTGGAAAAAATTGGCGCCATCATACGTAAAGGCGAAACTTTCGTCGATAGCGATAAGGGTCTATTTGCGTAAAGCTTTTTTGCCGCCGCATTTTTGTTACTGGACAGAATTTTAAACCGTGTTTTTGCGTTCTTTTGAATCAAGCCGCCAGTTAAGATCCGTTAGCGAGTACAAGGAGAAGGTTGCAGCTTCTGGCCGTGACGTCGGAGAGATAGCTGCATAGAATACACTTGGGTTTACCCTACCAGGTCGCACCCACTGATCACGCAAAATAAGGAAATATGCTGTGAATGAATATCTCTCTGCGTTAAAGCAGTATGGCGTAATACAGGGTCGCTGCCGCCGCAAAACTTACTGGCTGTTTGTGTTAGTGAACATTCTCGTTTCAGTGGTTTTAACCGTGCTTGATACAGTTTTAGGCTTCAATATTTGGCACGATGAAGGATTACTCTCAACGCTTTACTCTTTGGCAATATTGATTCCTTCCATCACGGTTTCAGTTCGCCGCCTTCACGATCTTGACCGATCCGGCTGGTGGTTGCTGCTGATACTTTTACCTTTCATCGGTACGCTGTTACTGCTGATTTACTTCTGCTTCAAAGGCAGCGAAGGGCCAAATCGCTTTGGCGACGATCCGTTGCGCGCCCCAGCTCATTCTTAAAAAAAACGGCTCCCAAAGGAGCCGTTACGTTTTGATTTTTTTCGCTTAGAAATCGTAGCGTAAACGCACCAGGTTCATATCACCCAGATTGTCCGTGCTTGAGGTAAATACGTGTTCGTAGTCAACACGGAAACCGTAGTCGAGGAACAGCGTTACGCCCAGGCCATTATCGATACGCTGATAGTCACGACCATTCACGTACTCGAGACGATCGCCCATCACGTACGGCTGCACAGCTTTCAGGCCATATTGCTTAACTGGGATCTTGTAACCGGCAAAGTATTCGATGCCCCACGCATCATCCGCAAAATAGTTGTTCACATTACTTTGCTTGGTCGGGATGAAGTTTTCGTACCAGCCGCCGCCGGCAGAGAATGTCCAGTTACCTGGCGTCCAGCTCAACGCGGTACCGAAGATATTCTGGTCGTAATCTTTGCTGTCGCCCGTCTCTGCGTTACGCATCGTTGCATGCGTGTAGTTCCACGCGGTGCCCCAAGTCAGATCGTCAGTGATGTGGTAATCAACACCCAACGAACCGCCGCCTTTACGCTTGTAGCGCAGGCTGTTGCCCGGTAAATACTCGTTATCATTAAACAGATAAGAAGCATAAACATCGAGCGCGCCGAAGGTGTTTTTATACTTCAACTGCTTGCGGGAACGGTAAGAGCCGTCATAGTCGCCGCTAATGCCGTTGCCTGGCGCCTGAGCGAGCATATCGTAATCCCAGATGTCAGTTTTAGCGCCAACCACATCGTAATAAACGCTGTTTTGCTGACCAAAGGTCAACTGGCCCCACGTTTTGCTTTTCAGGCCGGTATAGAGCTGGCGGCGAGTGGTGTTGTTTGCACCGTCAGCGTAGTGATCGTCCCAGTCAAACAGCTTAGGAATGTTCACACCCAGCTCGTAATAACTGACCCAGCTCACATCATCGAACAGGTAATAATCTGCACCAAAACGGAAGCGCGTACCGCCGTCGAAGCCGTCGCGTTTGTAAGATGAGTCGTTAACGCCAGTCTGGTGATTGACCTGAGCACGGATGCTGCCGCCCACGGCAAAATTCAGGCGGCTCAGCGGATCGCCTGCCTGTACATCTTGTTTCAGAATCGTGATTTCTGCCTGGCTGGCAAACGGTAAAAAGGTCATCAGTGCAGCCACTGCACTCAGTGAAAATTTATGCATTTTCATTTTTTATTAATATCTCTGTTAACGCTCCAATAATGAGCGAACGAAATATTACATTGTGAATTATTTAGACAGCTAGCTTTTGCTTTATAGATTTGTGCGGAGTAGGATAATTCGCATTATTCGCTAAAAATTAAGTCAAATCAGATACTTTTATAATCAAAGCTTAGAACATATTTTTCTTTACTGCTATATTTCAAACAACAAAGGCGTTGTCTGCATTCGAATAATTTAAAATAAATTGCAATATTTACGTAAAAAAACGGCCCCCGAAGGAGCCGTTTTTTACACGTGATGCTTATTTAATTTGCGCGTGCATTTCCTGCACGGAAATCACTTGCTCAGTCGGATCGGCATTCAACGACATTGCGGTAGCAAAACCACCGTTCAGCGTAGTGTCGTAATGCACTTTGTACTGCAATGCACTGCGGCGGATTAACTTGGAATCTTCAATCGCCTGACGACCTTCCGTGGTATTCACGATGTAGGTGTATTCGCCATTCTTTAAACGATCCTGAATGTGCGGACGACCTTCATGCACCTTGTTTACCAGACGTGGATTGATACCCGCTTCACCCAACACCACGGCAGTGCCGTGAGTTGCATCCAGTTCAAAACCAAACTTCTGCAGCTTCGCGGCCAGGTCGACGATACGTTTTTTATCGCCTTCACGCACCGACAGTAGTGCACGACCGGTTTTCTTCATGTTGCTCTGCGCACCCAGCATCGCTTTAGAGAAAGCTTCAGCAAAAGTACGGCCCACACCCATGACTTCACCGGTTGAGCGCATTTCTGGACCGAGAATCGGGTCAACGCCCTGGAACTTGTTGAACGGCAACACCACTTCTTTCACCGAATAGTACGGTGGAATCACTTCTTTGGTGACGCCCTGCTCAGCCAGCGTTTTGCCTGCCATCACGCGAGCAGCCACTTTCGCCAGCGGTACGCCAGTCGCTTTTGACACGAACGGTACAGTACGTGCGGCACGTGGGTTCACTTCAATCAGATAGACTTCGTTGTCTTTCACGGCAAACTGGACGTTCATCAAACCACGTACTTTCAGTTCAAAGGCCAGCTTTTCGACCTGCTGACGCATCACGTTTTGAATCTCTTGATTCAGCGTATAGGCTGGCAGTGAGCACGCGGAGTCTCCAGAGTGAACGCCCGCCTGCTCGATGTGCTCCATGATGCCGCCAATGAACACGCGTTCGCCGTCGCAAATCGCATCAACGTCAACTTCTACCGCATCATCAAGGAAGCGATCCAGCAACACAGGCGCGTCGTTAGAGACCGATACCGCCGTCTGGAAATAACGCTTCAGGTCAGCTTCGTCATAGACGATTTCCATTGCGCGACCACCCAAAACATAGGATGGACGGACGACCAGCGGATAACCGATGCCAGCTGCTTTCTCGACAGCCTGCTCCAGCGTTGCCACGGTGGCGTTAGCCGGTTGCTTCAGGTTCAAACGTTCTACTGCTTGCTGGAAACGTTCGCGGTCTTCTGCGCGGTCAATGGCGTCTGGACTGGTACCAATTACCGGTACGCCAGCCGCTTCCAGCGCACGCGCCAGTTTCAGTGGAGTTTGACCACCATATTGCACGATTACGCCTTTCGGCTTCTCAATGCGAACAATTTCCAGCACGTCTTCCAGCGTGACCGGCTCGAAGTACAAGCGGTCTGAGGTGTCATAATCCGTTGATACGGTTTCAGGGTTACAGTTCACCATGATGGTTTCGTAACCATCTTCACGCAGCGCTAAAGAGGCGTGGACGCAGCAGTAGTCGAACTCAATACCTTGACCGATACGGTTTGGACCACCGCCCAGCACCATGATTTTCTCACGATCCTGGTTTGGATTGGCTTCGCACTCTTCCTCGTAAGTTGAGTACATATAAGCGGTATCAGTTGAGAATTCTGCGGCGCAGGTATCAACGCGCTTGTAAACCGGATGTAAGTTGAACTGCTCACGCAGTTTACGGATTTCGCTTTCTGCCACGCCCGCTAACGTCGCCAGACGTGCATCGGCAAAGCCTTTACGCTTCAGAGCACGCAGGAACGTTTCATCAAGACTGTTTACCCCTTCGCGTGCAACCTGCTCTTCCAGACGGACTAACTCTTCAATCTGCACCAGGAACCAGCGGTCAACATTGGTCAGGTTGAAAACGCCATCCACTGACATACCTGCACGGAATGCATCAGCGATGTACCAGATACGATCCGAACCGGCGTCTTTTAATTCACGACGGATGCGGGTTAACGCTTCTGTATCATCAAGGCTGACTTTTGGGTCGAAACCGTTAACACCGACTTCCAAACCACGCAGCGCTTTCTGCATTGATTCCTGGAAAGTACGGCCAATTGCCATCACTTCACCGACCGATTTCATCTGCGTGGTCAGGCGATCGTTAGCCCCGGCAAATTTCTCGAAATTGAAGCGAGGAATTTTGGTCACAACGTAGTCGATAGAAGGTTCGAATGACGCAGGTGTTAAGCCACCGGTGATGTCATTCATCAGTTCATCAAGGGTGTAACCCACAGCCAGTTTGGCGGCAACTTTCGCAATCGGGAAGCCGGTAGCTTTCGACGCCAGCGCCGATGAACGTGACACGCGCGGGTTCATTTCGATGATGATTAAACGGCCATTCTTCGGGTTTACCGAGAACTGTACATTCGAGCCACCGGTTTCTACGCCAATCTCACGCAGTACCGCCATCGAGGCGTTACGCATGATTTGATATTCTTTATCGGTCAGCGTCTGGGCAGGTGCGACGGTGATGGAATCACCGGTGTGAATGCCCATTGCATCGAAGTTTTCGATGGAGCAGACGATGATGCAGTTGTCGTTTTTATCACGCACCACTTCCATCTCGTACTCTTTCCAACCAATCAGCGATTCATCAATCAACAGCTCATTGGTGGGTGAAAGATCGAGACCGCGTTCGCAAATTTCTTCGAACTCTTCACGATTGTAAGCGATACCGCCACCGGTGCCGCCCATGGTAAAGGAAGGACGAATAATGCAAGGGAAGCCGACATCGGCAGCCACTGCCAACGCTTCTTCCATATTGTGAGCGATGCCGGAACGCGCGGTTTCCAGTCCAATACTCTTCATCGCCACGTCAAAACGACGACGGTCTTCAGCTTTATCGATGGCGTCGGCGGTCGCACCAATCATGGTGACACCGAACTCTTCCAGCACGCCATGACGCTCCAGTTCAAGCGCGCAATTCAGCGCTGTCTGACCACCCATGGTGGGCAGCACGGCATCCGGGCGCTCTTTTTCAATGATTTTGCGCACCACTTCCCAATGAATCGGCTCAATGTAAGTCGCATCAGCCATTTCCGGGTCAGTCATGATGGTGGCCGGGTTGGAGTTCACCAGAATGACGCGGTAACCCTCTTCGCGCAGCGCTTTACACGCCTGCGCACCGGAATAGTCAAATTCGCAGGCCTGGCCAATCACAATAGGACCGGCGCCAAGAATCAGGATGGATTTTATGTCTGTACGTTTTGGCATGATTAGCTCCTGATTACTTCGCTTTAGAACGGAATGCGTCAATCAATTCAATAAAGTGGTCAAACAGTGGTGCTGCATCACCCGGACCCGGGCTGGCTTCTGGGTGTCCCTGGAAGCTGAACGCAGGCTTGTCGGTGCGATGGATGCCCTGCACGGTTTTATCAAACAGCGAGATGTGCGTAACTCGTAAGTTGGCAGGCAGGTCAGCTTCATCAACAGCAAAACCGTGGTTCTGCGCAGTGATCATCACGGTATTATTATCGAAATCTTTAACAGGATGGTTGCCGCCATGGTGACCAAGTTTCATCTTCACCGTTTTAGCACCGCTCGCCAGCGCCAACAGTTGATGGCCAAGACAGATACCGAAAACCGGAATTTCCGTTTGCAGGAAGGACTGAATCGCCTTGATGGCATAGTCACAAGGTTCTGGATCGCCAGGACCGTTCGAGAGGAAGACGCCATCTGGATTCAGTTTCAATACGTCTTCTGCTGAAGTCTGCGCAGGCACCACTGTCAAACGGCAGCCGCGATCTACGAGCATGCGCAAAATGTTGCGCTTTACACCGTAATCGTAGGCAACAACGTGATAAGGCAGCTCTTCTGCTTTTGTTTGTTCTGGCAGGCCGCCTTCTAACGCCCAACTTCCCTGTTGCCAGGCGTAGCTTTCGGTGGTCGAGACTTCTTTCGCCAAATCCATGCCTTTCAAACCCGGGAACGCCTGCGCCTTTTGCAATGCGAGTGCTGCATCCGGGTTATCGCCCGCGATGATACACCCGTTCTGCGCACCTTTTTCACGCAGCAAACGAGTCAGTTTGCGAGTATCGATATCGGCAATTCCAACGATGTTATTGCGCTGCAGATAAGCGGATAGGCTTTCTTCACTACGGAAGTTGCTGGTAATCAGCGGCAGATCGCGAATAACAAGGCCTTGAGCGTGGATTTGACTGGATTCTTCATCGGCGGCATTAACACCAACATTGCCGATATGGGGATAAGTGAGGGTAACGATTTGGCGGGAATAGGAAGGATCAGTGAGGATTTCTTGATAACCAGTCATTGACGTGTTGAAAACGACTTCCCCCACTGCCGACCCCGTTGCCCCGATGGCCCGACCGTGGAATTGGGTTCCGTCTTCCAGAACCAAGAGCGCTGACTTAATCAAAACATCCTCCAGGGAATAAACAGTCACAATATCTGCATATTAATTCATAATAGCTGTCTGAATCAATGCAAAAACCGCCTGAATTATCGATTTTTGGCAAATTGCGCGCATTCTAATGATCGCCCTGAAGCTTGTCTACCCTATGAACGTATTTTTTTGCCCTTTTCAGGCTTCTGGATGTTAAAACGGGGATAAGCAGTAAAAAGAGGGGAAAACTCGGATAATTAAACGATTGCCAGGGCATGAAAATTACAAAACGGAGCCGCTACACTATTATTTTTGACCATTTGGTCAAAATTGGCATTTTTAGCGGTTTCTTCCTAAGTTAAAATCGAGAAAAAAGCATTTCGAAGTAATTATTAAACCAAGCTCTTATTTTTTATAAAATTAAGGGCAGCAAAAAAGCTGCCCTAGCTCAATCAATAAGTTACCGATTGAAACAACCACATCACGATGGTTCACAACACTCACAACATCGACAAATCCAGCACATCACGCATGTCATAAAGGCCACATTTATTGCCCTTCAACCAAAATGCCGCTTTAACAGCGCCATTTGCAAAGGTCATACGGCTTGAAGCCTTGTGCGTTATCTCTACACGCTCGCCAATATCCGCAAACATTGCCGTATGCTCACCGACAATATCGCCTGCCCGCACCGTGGCGAAACCAATGGTTTGCGGTTTGCGTTCGCCGGTATGGCCTTCACGCGCATACACGGCATGTTCATCCAGATTCCAGCTCATCGCATCAGCAATGGCTTCGCCCATCGCTAACGCTGTTCCAGAAGGCGCATCAACTTTGTGACGATGGTGCGCTTCCACAATTTCGATATCCGCATAATCGCCCATGACCTTCGCTGCTTTTTCAAGCAGCTTTAACACCAGGTTGACGCCAACGCTGAAATTGGCTGCGAACACGATCCCAATCTCTTCTGCGGCAGTGCGGATTGCCGCTTTGCCCGCTTCGTCGAAACCGGTAGTACCAATCACCATCGCCTTTTTATGCTCACGACAAATTGCCATATAAGCCAGCGTTGCTTCTGGGCGGGTAAAGTCGATCAGTACGTCAAAATCATCGATGACACTAAGAAGATCGTCGGTGATAAGCACCCCTGTTTTACCTACGCCAGCTAATTCTCCAGCGTCGCTGCCAATCAAAGATGACCCCGAGCGGGCCAGTGCAGCACCCAGTTCAACGTCTTCCGCCTGCTGAGTTGCCTGAATCAGGTTACGCCCCATACGACCCGGCGCGCCGACGATGGCAATGCGGATATTTTTCATATTTATTCATTCCTAAGACAAAACTATGCATGCAAAGCGTAATCAGGTTAACGATGAGTTAACAACCACGCCACTATTAATCCAGGATAATAAGAATTTTATGCCAGCCGTGATCGATTATCAGTAAAAGCAATCTCATTGAGTGGAACCGCGGTTTTTTCAATCGGATAAAAACAAAAAAGGCCGAACTCAGTCGGCCTTTTTATCTTTTTCAGCATTATCGCTTTACTGAACGTTTCTTACATCAACACGCAGCTCTTTTGGCACTTCAAACACGATATTCTCTTCACGGCCAATCAACTCGATCGCCGCTTCCCCGCCCAGCTCACGCAGGCGCTGAATAACTTGCTGTACCAGAATATCGGGTGCCGATGCACCCGCCGTCACGCCAATGCAGTCAACGCCTTTAACCCACTCTTCCTGAATATCATCAGCGGAGTCGATCAGTTTCGCTAACTTTCCTGCGCGTTGCGCCAGTTCTGCGAGACGATTCGAGTTAGAGGAGTTTTTCGATCCCACCACTAACACCACAGCAGCATCGCGAGCCAACGTGCGCACCGCTTCCTGACGATTAGTAGTGGCGTAGCAGATATCATCTTTACGTGGGCCGATGATCGCGGGGAAGCGTTGGCGCAGCGCATCAATGATGTCAGACGTATCATCCACTGACAGCGTGGTTTGCGTCATAAAGCTCAAATTGCTTTCATCTTTGACTGACAATTTGAACACGTCTTCTGGCGACTCGACCAGATACATGCCGCCATTGGGATTACTGTATTGGCCCATGGTGCCTTCAACTTCAGGATGGCCTGCATGTCCAATCAGAATCGCCTCTACACCTTTACGGCTGGCACGTGCCACTTCCATATGCACTTTGGTGACCAATGGACAGGTCGCGTCAAACAGCATGGTCAGGTTACGTGCTTTCGCTTCAGCGCGAACAGCTTGTGAAACGCCGTGCGCTGAAAAAATCAGAATAGCGTTATCAGGCACTTCACTGATTTCTTCAATGAAGATCGCGCCGCGCTCGCGCAAGCTATTAACCACGTAGCGGTTATGTACCACTTCGTGGCGTACATAGATTGGCGCCCCGTACATTTCTAATGCACGCTCAACAATACTGATTGCCCGATCAACCCCAGCGCAGAAGCCGCGCGGATTAGCCAACAGAATTTGCATCGTTCGCCTCCAGTACCGGATCAATCTCCAGCACTTCTACATCAAACTGAACGCGATGGCCTGCCAGCGGATGGTTGAAATCAACGGTGATAGAATCGCCGGAAACCTCACGTATCACGCCTGGCATTTCGCTTCCGCCCATGCCGCTAAACAGCATGATAGCGCCGACTTCAGGTTCACCTGCGTCGATAAAATCGCGACGCGAGAAATACTGGATGAGATCGGGACTGATGCTGCCAAATGCGTCTTCAGGCGCCAACGTGAAGTTGCGCTTCTCGCCCACTTTTGATCCCAGCAACGCCTGTTCCAGCGCAGCGGAAAGGCTGCTATCGCCCAGACGAAACAGCGCTGGTTTGCCGTTTGCACGGGTCGATTCCGCCGTGGAGCCATCTTCCAGCTTCAGCGTAAAATGCACCAACACCGCGCTTTCGCGCTGTACAGACTCAGTCATGACTTACCCTTTCTGTTTTGCCTGTTTGCTGGTTGGGCTGAAAAAGCCCTCCAGCACCACCAACGCAGCACCAATACAGATGCCGCAATCAGCAATATTAAACGTAGCGAAATGCCAGTTGCCGACGTAGAAGTCGATAAAATCGACCACAAAGCCGTGATACGAACGATCAAACAGATTGCCCACCGCGCCACCCACAATCAGTGCGTAAGCGATGTTCGCGATTTTTTGGCTGGCGCGATTGCGATACATCATCACTAACAGCGACACGACGATTGCAATCGCAATACCGGCAAAGAACCAGCGTTGCCAGCCGCCTTTATCGGCTAAAAAGCTAAACGCCGCACCGTAATTGTGGGCGTAAAACAGGTTAAATAACGGCATCAGTGGCTGCGTCTCGTGCAGCATCATGTTGTTCATCACCCATTGCTTACTGGCAAAGTCGACAACGATGACGATCAGCACCAGCCATAGCCAGCGCAGTCCGGTAGAGAAAATAGGTTTACTCATCAGGCAAACTTACGCTCTTCACCGTTACCGGCTACGTTGGTGAAACAGCGACCACAAACTTCTGCGTGCTCTGGATTTTGACCAACGTCGGTCGTGTAGTGCCAGCAGCGTGGGCATTTCTCGCCTTCCGCTTTATGCAGTGCCACTTTCAAACCTTTCAACAGCTCACTTTGCTGCGCTTCGTCACTCGCCAAGGCGTAATCTGCAACCTTCGCCCCAGACGTTAGCAGTACAAAACGCAATTCGTCGCCCAATGCTTGCAGCTTAGCCGCCAGCTCAGGATCCGCATACAGCGTAACCGTGGCTTCCAGCGCGCCGCCGATGCGTTTATCGCCACGCGCCTGTTCGATCACCTTGTTGACTTCGCCGCGCACTTTCAGCAGCTCGCTCCAGTAGGCATCGTTCAATGCTTCGTTTTCTGCCAGACCAAACAGGCCGTCATACCACTCTTCAGTGAAGACATACTGCGCACGATCGCCCGGTAGGTAACCCCAAATTTCGTCAGCGGTGAAGGACATGATAGGTGCCATCCAGCGCACCAACGCCTCAACAATATGCCACAGCGCGGTCTGGCAGCTGCGACGCGCCAGACTATCGCCTTTGGCGGTATACTGACGATCTTTGATGATATCGAGATAGAAGGAACCCATTTCTACTGAGCAGAACTGCATCAGGCGCTGAATCACTTCATGGAAGTCATAATTTTCGTAAGAGGCAACGATATCAGCCTGCGCGGCTTGCGCACGACCAACAGCCCAGCGATCGACCACCACCATATCTTCTGGTTTTACCAAATCGGTGGCGGGATTAAAGCCACTCAGGTTCGCCAGCAGGAAACGCGAGGTGTTACGAATACGACGGTAAGCATCAGCTGAACGCTTAAGGATTTCGTCAGAAACGGCCATCTCGCCAGAGTAGTCAGTAGAAGCGACCCATAAACGCAGGATATCAGCGCCCAGTTTGTTCATCACATCTTGCGGCGATACGGTGTTACCGATGGATTTCGACATTTTGCGGCCTTGGCCGTCAACGGTGAAACCATGGGTAAGAACCTGACGATAAGGCGCTTTGCCTTTCATTGCCGTGGAGATCATCAAGGATGACATAAACCAGCCGCGATGCTGGTCTGAGCCTTCCAGGTAGAGATCCGGCGTATGCCCCTCAAATTCTGAACGCGCATCAACCACGGAATAGCTGGTTGAACCGGAGTCAAACCAGACATCAAGCGTATCTGGCACTTTACGATAGTGATCGGCGTCATCGCCCATCAGCTCACGCGGATCGAGATCCCACCATGCCTGGATGCCATCTTGCTCAACGCGTTTGGCGACTTTTTCCATCAGCTCAAGCGTATCGGGGTGCAACTGCTCCGATTCATTATGAACGAACAGCGCCATCGGCACGCCCCACGTACGCTGACGTGAAATACACCAGTCAGGACGGTTAGCGACCATTGATTCAATGCGTGCCTGGCCCCAGTCTGGGATCCACTGCACGCCTTTGATCTCTTTCAGCGACTGCGCACGCAGGCCTTTTTGATCCATGCTGATAAACCACTGCGGCGTCGCACGGAAGATGATCGGCGTCTTGTGGCGCCAGCAGTGCGGATAGCTGTGCAGCAGTTTTTCAACGTGCAGCAGCGCCCCTTTCTCTTTCAGCAGCTCAACGATCACATCGTTGGCTTTAAAGACGTTGATACCATCCAGCGTTGGATAAGTACCTGGCAGGAAAGCGCCATCTGGCCCAACCGGGTTAGCGACTTCGATGCCATATTTCTGGCCGATGACATAGTCATCCGGGCCGTGGCCTGGCGCAGTGTGAACGGCACCCGTACCTGCTTCGAGCGTAACGTGCTCGCCTAAAACCACCAAGGATTGGATATCGAGGAAAGGATGCTGGAATTTTTGCAGCTCAAGGGCTGCACCTTTGCATTCGCCCAGCACAGTCCACTCGCTGACACCTGCACGCTTGAGCACGCTTTCGACCAACTCTTTGGCAAGGATCAGCGCACGGCCTTCGATCTGTACCAGTTGATATTCGAATTCAGGGTGCAATGAGATGGCACGGTTAGCCGGCATGGTCCAAGGCGTGGTCGTCCAGATCACTAAAGAAATGGGGCCGTTAACCTGTGATACGCCGAAAGCACTGCGCACCGCATCCGTATCGATGGCGTTAAACATCACATCAATAGATGGCGAGGTTTTGTCGTAATATTCAACTTCCGCTTCCGCTAATGCTGAGCGGCAATCCATACACCAATGCACCGGCTTAGCGCCTTTGTGCAGGTGACCATTGCCGATAATTTTGCTCAGCGCGCGAATGATATTGGCTTCGGTCTGGAAATTCATCGTCAGATAAGGACGATCCCAGTCACCTAATACGCCTAAGCGGATAAAGTCAGCTTTCTGACCTTCTACCTGCTCGGCAGCATATTTACGGCAAGCTTCACGAAATTCAGCTGCAGTGACTTTCTCACCCGGCTTACCAATCATCTGCTCGACTTTATGCTCGATAGGCAAACCGTGGCAGTCCCAGCCTGGAACGTAAGGCGAATCATAGCCCGCCATGCCTTTCGACTTAACGATAATGTCTTTCAGAATCTTGTTAACTGAGTGACCAATATGAATGCTGCCGTTCGCATAAGGAGGGCCATCGTGCAGGATAAAGGTTTTTTTCCCTTTTTTGGCTGCGCGGATGATGCCGTAAAGGTTGTCATCATACCAACGTTGCAGCATTCCCGGTTCGCGCTTGGCCAGATCGCCACGCATCGGGAACCCCGTTTCCGGCAAATTCAGGGTAGATTTATAGTCACTCATCAGATTCTCGATTCCGTTTTTCGCTCAGGTTAAAGCCCAAAGAACTGCCGGGCCGTTACCACATCTTTCGCAATTTGTTCTTTCAACGCCTCCAGTGAGGCAAAGCGCTGCTCGTTTCGTAATTTTTTCTTCAGCACAACATCAATGTGCTGACCATATAGATTCATATTGATGTCAAGCAGGTGAACTTCAAGCTGCTGGCGCAAACCTTTTACCGTTGGGCGCGTACCAATATTGGCCACACCCGGCAGCGGCTGCGGCGTCAAGCCGTGCACCTCAACCGCAAAAACGCCTTTCACCGGCGAGACAGCGCGGCGTAAAGGAAGGTTCGCGGTGGGAAAACCAAGGGTGCGTCCCAGTGCATCACCGTGCACTACGCGGCCTGAAATACTGAAAGGATGGCCTAACAATGACTGCGCCAGCGCAAAATCATCATCGGCCAGCGCCTGACGCACAGCGGTGCTGCTAATACGCTTGCCGCCGTCACAAAAGGTCTGCGTGCTGACTACATCAAAGCCATATTCAGCACCCGCTTTCTGTAATAACAGGAAATCACCCAGACGACCAGCGCCAAAACGGAAATCATCGCCGACCGCGAGAAACTTCACATTGAGCTTTTCGACCAGCAGTTCAGCAATAAAACTCTGGGCTGATAATGCCGCAAAGCGGCGATCAAAACGTACGCAGACCACTTCATCAATACCGGCTTCAGCCAGATACTTCAGCTTTTCGCGCAGACGCGTTAAACGGGCCGGGGCTTTTTCGCCAGCAAACAGCTCCAGCGGCTGTGGCTCAAACAGCATCACCATTACCGGCAGATTACGTTTACGTCCCTCTTCGCGAAGCTGGGACATCAGCGCCTGATGACCGCGGTGCACGCCATCAAAATTACCAATGGTCAGAACGCAGCCGCGATGCTGCTCTTTAATGTTATGAATGCCGCGGATAAACTTCATGGCTGACTCAACGCGATGGAAATCGGCGGATTATACCCTCGAAAGCCGCGAAGGTTAACCCGTCAGCACGCCTTTCCTGCTTTATGGCGGTCATTTCCTGTTGTCAGAGCGATACAGAAGAATTTTGTCGCGAAATACTGTATTCAGCGAGGGGAAGCTGGTAGAATCTTGCGCCATCAAATACGTAACCGAGTGTCGTCCGCGCTGTTGAATGTAAGCGACGCTTATTTGCACAAATCCATTGACAAAATTAGGTTCGAAAGGCATAGTCCTCGGCCTTTGATTTGTCTATATAGAACACATTTGGGAGTTGGACCTTGGCTAATATCAAATCAGCTAAGAAACGCGCCGTAACATCTGAGAAACGCCGTAAGCATAACGCTAGCCGCCGCTCTATGATGCGTACCTTCGTTAAGAAAGTATACGCGGCGATCGCTTCAGGCGACAAAGCTGCTGCGCAGAACGCATTCAACGAAATGCAACCAATCGTGGACCGTCAGGCTGCTAAAGGACTGATCCACAAAAACAAAGCTGCCCGTTATAAAGCAAACTTAACGGCTCAGATCAACAAACTGGCTTAATCGCCTTTTGTTAATCGCTTTGTTGAAAGAACCGGCGCTAAGCCGGTTTTTTTTCGTCTGCTGATCGTGGCGCAAACAGTTCACTAAAATCGCGATGGCAGATACGCTGCACTGCCGGATGCTGAATCATCCGCTCGGCAAAAATAACGTGATACTCCTCCATCACTGAATCCAGCCTCCCCAGCTCACACATTCCATCGCTTTGATAGATATCTTGCCCGTACAGACTCGGGGCAACAAAAATGGCATTTTGCTGCGTACCGAAAGATTTCATCAGTGCTGCATCATCAAACTCGCCTAAAATTTCAACCTGCAATCCCTGACTATGAATCCAGTTAAGAATCTTGCGGCCCGGCATTGAACGTCGTCCTGGAATGAGTAATTGACGCGTCTCCAGACACGCAGGGAACGGTAATTCTGGCAGCGGCTGTGTACACCAAAAGCTCAACGGACATTCGCCCAGCTTCACCGAAAACAGCCCTTCCTGCTGCGTGGAATCAATCGAGCAATCCGACACAATCATATCCAACTTATGCTGGCTGAGTTGCTCCAGTAGCATTTCATGGGTCGATTCAAAACAGCGCAGATGAATCTTTTCACCCGATACCACCGCCGCTTCTAATATTTTACTGACGAGCTGTTTAGACAACGCATCCGCGACCCCGACATCAAACAACAGATGCGATTCTTTGCGGTAATTGACAATATCCAGCATTTCATGACTCAGCATAAACATGCGATCGGCATAGCGGAAAACCAGTTGCCCCAGTTCAGTCGGCACTAATCCCCTTCCCTGCCGCCGGAACAGTTTGCCTTGCAGGCGCTCTTCGAGCGCCTTGATTTGACCAGTTATGGTTTGCGGTGTCAGAAAGAGTGCTTCTGACGCACCAACGATTGAACCTTCGCGGCACACATGCCAGAAATAATAAAGGTGGTTGTAATTGAGGTGCGGCATACCTACTTTCTCAACCTTTTACGCTGCACGGTTTGCCAGACGACGCCACAGAATGAGATAACCCAAGACAGCAGAGAGTATCGAGCCCATCAGGATGCCAAGCTTCGCGAGCGTAATAAGTTCTGCATTGTGGTCGCCATACGCCAGCGAGGCGATAAAGATCGACATCGTAAAACCGATGCCGCACAGCACACCGACTGCGGCGATGTCTTTCAAATCAGTTTTTTCAGGCAGTTTGGCCAAGCCGGTTTTTACCGCCAGCCAACAGAACAGCGTAATCCCCAAAGGCTTACCGATCAGTAATCCCGCCACGATGCCCAGCGGTAACAGTGAAAACAGGTGCCCGAATGAAACACCGTCTAGCGAGACACCGGCATTAGCAAAAGCAAACAGCGGTAAAATCAGCCAACGCACCCAAGGATGCAGCGCATGCTCAAGGTGAATGGCTGGAGAATGCCCATCCTTCTTAGCCAATGGAATCAGGAAGCCGACCACAACACCCGCCAGCGTCGCATGTACCCCCGATTTCAACACTGCAGTCCATAACACGATTCCTACAATCAAATAGAGTCCGGTATTACGCACATTCATCAGGTTCATCAGCCCCAATACAACAATGGCTGCAGCGGCAACGCTCAAGGATACCAGGGAAAGATCGGAGGTATAAAACAGAGCAATGATGACTATCGCGCCGAGATCGTCAATGATTGCCAACGCCATCAGGAATATTTTCAACGCGGGCGGCACGCGACTGCCCAATAACGCCAAAATACCCAAAGCAAAAGCGATATCCGTTGCGGTAGGAATGGCCCAGCCGCTGTGTGTGGCTGGATCTGCACCATTGAATAGCAAAAACAATATCGCGGGTGCGACCATGCCGCCCAGGGCTGCAATCAGCGGAAAAATGGCTTGTTCACGTTTAGCTAGCGCGCCCATCACTAATTCGCGCTTCACTTCTAGTCCAACCATCAGGAAAAACAGTGCCATCAGCGCATCGTTAATCCATAACAGTAAATTTTTGCTGATATCGAGATCGCCGAAACGGAACTCCACCGGAATAGCGAGGAAGTTGAGATAGCTTTGCTGCGTACCGCTGTTATTTGCTAAAACCATCGCCAACGCCGCAGCGATGATCAGTACGACGCCACCCGTTGCGTCACTATGGAGAAATTTTTTAAGTTGAATGTTCATGAACAAGCATCCTTTTCCAAAGGGAAAATTAAAGGCGTTAGATTATCGCCTATGATAGCTCGAAAAAAGCAGGTTATTCATGAGACATGGCTCGGAAATACCGAACATTTGAAGATAAGCATAAAAAAGCCAGCGACAGTGCGCTGGCTTTTTCAGAGAGTGAAAACTTATCGGGTCAAGTCATCAAAGAACTTCTTTACGCCATCAAAAAAGCTTTTTGAGCGCGGGCTGTTGTGCTCACCGCTTGGCCCGCCAAAGCTCTCTTCCAGTTCACGCAGCAGCGATTTCTGTTTTTCGTTGAGGCTAACCGGGGTTTCCACCACAACGCGACACAGCAAGTCGCCCACTGCACCACCGCGCACCGACTTCACCCCTTTGCCACGCATACGGAACAGCTTGCCCGTTTGCGTTTCAGTAGGCACTTTCAGCTTCACACGACCATCCAGCGTCGGCACTTCAATTTCGCCGCCCAGCGCTGCCATCGCAAAATTGATCGGCACTTCGCAATAGAGGTTGTTATCTTCACGTTCAAAGATCGGGTGTTTCTTCACCGATACCTGAACATAAAGATCGCCCGCTGGTGCACCGTGCTCACCCGCTTCACCTTCGCCAGTCAGACGAATACGATCGCCGGTATCCACACCCGCAGGGATTTTCACTGACAGCGTTTTCGATTTCTCGACGCGTCCATGACCATGACAGGCGTTGCACGGGTCTTTAATCACCGAGCCACGACCGTGACAGGTTGGACAGGCTTGCTGCACGGTGAAGAAACCTTGACGCATCTGCACCTGGCCTTGGCCATGGCAGGTAGAACAGGTTTGCGGTTTGGTGCCGGCTTTCGCGCCGCTGCCGTGGCAAACTTCACACTCTTCCAGCGTTGGAATGCGGATCTCTTTGGTCACGCCGCGTACCGCTTCTTCCAGCGACAGCTCCATGTTGTAGCGTAAATCAGCGCCACGGGATGCGCGCTGACGGCGACCACCACCAAAGATGTCGCCAAATACGTCGCCAAAGATATCGCTGAAATCTGCACCGCCGCCGCCACCGAATCCACCGCCGCCCATACCGCCTTGTTCAAAGGCTGCATGGCCATATTGATCGTAGGCCGCACGCTTCTGCGCGTCGGTCAGGATTTCGTAAGCTTCTTTTATCTCTTTAAACTTGTCTTCGGCCGCTTTATCCCCAGGATTACGGTCCGGGTGAAATTTCATTGCCAGGCGTTTATATGCCTTTTTGATTTCACGCTCGTCTGCGGATTTGGCGACGCCTAAAATCTCGTAGTAATCACTCTTCGCCATATTTATTTAGCCCTTAACATGATCGCACGGGCGTGGAGAAAACTCCTACGCCCGTGCTGGTTTCAACGGCTGTCAGGCCAACCGTCGCGCCCGGTCAGGGGCAATTATTTCTTGTTGTCTTTTACTTCTTCAAATTCAGCGTCAACCACGTCATCTTCTTGCTTCGCTGACGCGTCGCCTGCATCGGCAGCACCCGCCTGAGATTGCTGTGCTGCTTCCATCAGTTTGCTGGATACTTCCATCAGCGCCTGCATTTTAGCTTCGATCTCTGCTTTATCTTCACCTTTCAGCGCTGTTTCCAGCTCAGCCAGGGCTGCTTCGATCGGTGCTTTGTCATCAGCTGACAGTTTGTCGCCCGCTTCTTCCAGCTGCTTGCGCGTGCTGTGGGCAATCTGATCGCCCTGGTTACGCGTTTGAACCAGCTCTTCGAACTTGCGGTCCGACTCAGCGTTCGCTTCTGCATCACGCACCATTTTTTCGATCTCTTCTTCATTCAGACCTGAAGAAGCCTTGATGGTGATTTTCTGCTCTTTGCCGCTGTTTTTGTCTTTTGCAGAAACATGCAAAATACCGTCAGCATCAATGTCAAAGGTCACTTCAACCTGTGGCATACCGCGTGGCGCTGGCTGAATACCGTCGAGGTTGAACTGGCCCAACGATTTGTTATCGCTAGAACGCTTACGCTCACCTTGCAGCACGTGAATGGTCACGGCGCTCTGGTTATCTTCAGCTGTTGAGAACACCTGGCTGTGCTTGGTTGGGATCGTGGTGTTCTTGCTGATCAGCGAAGTCATCACGCCACCCATGGTTTCGATACCCAGCGACAGCGGAGTAACGTCCAGCAGCAGGACGTCTTTCACTTCGCCGCCCAGAACACCACCCTGCACTGCAGCACCTACTGCCACTGCTTCGTCCGGGTTCACGTCTTTACGTGGTTCTTTACCGAAGAATTCAGTCACTTTAGCCTGAACCAGCGGCATACGCGTTTGTCCACCAACCAGAATCACATCGTTGATTTCTGATACAGACAGGCCAGCATCCTGCAGCGCCACTTTCAGCGGAGCAATCGAACGTGCAACCAGATCTTCAACCAGCGATTCCAGCTTAGAGCGCGTTACTTTGATGTTCAGGTGCTTAGGACCCGTCGCATCTGCAGTGATGTACGGCAGGTTAACGTCAGTCTGCTGCGCAGAAGAGAGTTCGATTTTCGCTTTCTCTGCGGCTTCTTTCAGACGCTGCATTGCCAGCGGATCGTTGTGCAGATCGATGCCCTGATCTTTCTTAAATTCTGCAACCAGGTAGTTGATCAGGCGGCTGTCGAAGTCTTCACCACCCAAGTGGGTATCACCGTTGGTCGCCAGAACTTCAAAGGTTTTTTCGCCGTCAACTTCATCAATTTCGATGATGGAGATATCAAAAGTACCACCACCCAGGTCATATACCGCGATAGTGCGGTTGCCCTGACCTTTGTCCAAACCATAAGCCAGTGCAGCGGCTGTTGGTTCGTTAATAATACGTTTTACTTCCAGACCCGCGATGCGACCTGCATCTTTGGTCGCCTGACGCTGGGCGTCATTGAAGTAGGCTGGAACGGTAATTACCGCTTCAGTCACTGGCTCACCGAGGTAATCTTCCGCGGTTTTCTTCATTTTTTTCAGCACTTCGGCAGAAATCTGCGGTGGTGCCATTTTCTGGCCTTTCACTTCCAGCCATGCATCGCCGTTATCGGCGTTAGCAATTTTGTACGGCATGATTTTAATATCACGCTGTACTTCTTCATCCTGGAAACGACGGCCAATCAGGCGCTTGATCGCGAACAACGTGTTCTGCGGGTTAGTCACTGCCTGACGTTTAGCCGGCTGACCAACCAGAATTTCGCCATCCTGGGTATAAGCGATAATCGAAGGCGTGGTGCGATCGCCTTCGGCGTTTTCCAACACGCGAGCTTTACCGCCATCCATGATCGCAACACAAGAGTTGGTTGTGCCCAGGTCAATACCAATAATCTTACCCATCTAAACGTCTCCCACTTAAATTCTTTGCCAATTTGGGTTGTGAACCTGTTATGCGGGCGGGTTGTTTACTTTCAACCATCACCACATGCTTTTTTCCAACGTTCACAACGCTCGATGACAAGTAAATGGGGCCGCTTCGAAGCGCATCAAGGGTTAAACCAAAAAAAAATTTCGATCTTCTTTCTACTCAGATCAAAGACGTTGCGTCCGCGCCTCTCTGTGAGCTGCTCCCAGCCATTGCAAACAGGGCTTTCGGGCAAAAAACATCCCCTAAATCCACATTCGCGACATTACAGGAACAATGAGCACCATAACGTTGGCTAACTCCGCTCCACTCGGTTTAATGGGTTTCGGCATGACCGCCTTTCTGCTCAATATTAATAATGATGTGCCAGATGCAAAACGCGGAGCCAGGCTCCGCGTTTTTATTTTTAAAGCTGCTGCTCGTGATTAAGGCTGCTGCGCAACGGCCTCATGCACCGCATTTTCGTGGCTGATATCACTTCGCAACCAAATTCCCGTCACCAACCCAACCAGCGCTAATGCCAGCACATACCATGAAGGTGCCATCGATGAGACATTCATCAACAAGGTAACAAAAATCGGCGTTAAGCCACCGAAAATTGCGTAGGCGACATTATAAGAGAAGGAGATTCCACTAAAGCGCACCTCGGCTGGAAAAGCGCGCACCATCACAAAAGGCACCACGCCGACAACGCCAACGCTCAGGCCTGCTAACCCGTACAGCAGGAAAAGCTGCTGCGGATACAACGGCGTAAAGTGGTAGAACGCCCAACTGCACGCCGCCAGTAATACACTGCCTGTGATCAACGCTTTACTTGCACCAAAACGGTCTGCCGCTACGCCGGCAACGATGCAGCCTATACAAAGCATAATGGTTGCAAAACTATTGGCCTGTAAGGTTAACGCAGGCGCAAGGCCATGCTGCTTCTGCAACCAGACCGGCGACATCAGAATCACTACCACAATGCATGCTGAGAGCAGCCAGGTCAGCAGCATAGAAATGATCACTGACTTTTTATGGTTCACCACCACCGCTTTCAAAGGCAGTTCATCCGCCAGCGCTTTACGCTTTTGCATGGCAATAAAAACGGGTGTCTCATGCAGCCAACGGCGCAAATACATCGCAGCTAAACCAAACACACCGCCGATAAAAAACGGTAAACGCCAGCCACCTTCGCGAATGGCTTGCGGTGTCATTGACGTGTTTATTAGCGTTGCGACCACCGAACCCAACAGAATGCCCACGGTTAGCCCAGCGGTTAACGTGCCGCAGGCAATACCAATTCGCTTGTAAGGTACGTGCTCGGCGACAAATACCCAAGCGCCCGGCACTTCCCCACCAATTGCAGCACCTTGCAACATGCGCATCAACAGCATTAATAAAGGTGCCGCAATCCCGATAGTTTGGTAAGTCGGCAGTGCGCCCATTGCCAGCGTGGGCAGCGCCATCAATAAAATGCTTAGGCTGAACATCTTTTTGCGGCCCACTTTGTCGCCGAAGTGCGCCATGATAATGCCGCCTAGCGGGCGCGCCAGATAACCTGCCGCGAAAATGGCAAAAGTTTGTAGCTGGCGCAGCCATTCAGGAATATCAGGTGGGAAAAAGAGTTCGCCGATCACCGCAGCGAAAAAAACAAAAATGATGAAGTCGTAAAATTCTAAGGCACCGCCGAGGGCAGCGAGTGAAAGGGTTTTATAATCCTGGCCGTTCAGGCGTTGAGTCTGATTCGATTCCATAACATTCCAGAGGCAAAAGAGAAACGGTTGTAAAGCTGAGCTTACTATACCGTCAATCTTTCACCACACCAGCCAGGCTATAGCTTATGCCTGAAAATCGGAATATTTAGTTATTTATCTCACGTATCGCGCTTTTGGGGCGAAAAGCTGCTACGACCTGCGTATGCGTTTCAACGTACGGCCCTTCCAATAACTGTAAACAATAAGGTACAGAAGCGAAAATCCCTGCAACGCTAACGTTGCCCTGCTCATCTTTCAGGCCTTCCAGCGTCTCTTTAATCGATTTGGGCTGACCAGGAAGATTAAGAATTAAAGACTGCTTGCGGATCACGCCGACCTGACGCGATAAAATGGCAGTCGGCACGAATTGCAGGCTGATTTGACGCATCTGCTCACCAAAACCGGGCATTTCACGATCGGCAACGGCCAGGGTGGCATCGGGTGTCACATCACGACGCGCCGGACCGGTTCCGCCTGTGGTTAACACCAAATGGCAAAAGCGTTCATCCACCAGCTCGCAAATCGCCTGTTCAATCATCGGCTGCTCATCCGGCACTAAACGGGTTTCAATCTCAAACGGCGTGCTAATCGCACTGCTCAGCCAACTTTCGAGTGCGGGGATCCCTTGATCCTGATAAATGCCGTTAGCGGCGCGATCGGAAACGGAGATTAACCCAATGCGTAATGTATTCATCGTTTTGGTTCGCTGTGATTTACCGCGTTGCGGTGGAGTAGAAAGGGGGAACAGAGAGAGGATAATACAAAGCGAAAGGTGCGGAAAAGAGAAAACCGTGACGACATCTGCCGCCACGGTGCAAGATTACAGCAGTTCTGCCAGCATCTTCTCAAGTTTGCCTTGGTCAACAGCAAAGTTGCGGATGCCTTCCGCCAGTTTTGCCACCGCCATTGGATCCTGATTGTGCTGCCACAGGAACTCAGATTCAGTCATTTTAGCAGGACGCGCTTTCACATCGCCGCTGTAGCTGAGCTTACGTTCAAGAGTGCCTTCGCTTTCAGCCAGTTCTTTCAGCAGCGCAGGAGAGATGGTCAGTCGATCACAACCTGCCAGTTCAACGATTTCGCCAACGTTACGGAAGCTTGCGCCCATCACCACGGTTTCATAACCGTGCTGCTTGTAGTAGCTGTAGATTTCAGACACGGAAACCACGCCTGGATCTTCATGAGGTGCGTACTCTTTCTTGTCGGTATTCGCTTTGTACCAGTCAAGAATACGGCCCACGAAAGGGGAAATCAGGAACACGCCAGCTTCTGCACATGCACGCGCCTGTGCGAAGGAGAACAGCAGCGTGAGGTTACAGTTGATGCCTTCTTTTTCCAGCTGCTCCGCTGCGCGGATGCCCTGCCAGGTTGAAGCCAGTTTGATCAGGATACGATCGTTGCTGATGCCCGCATCGTTATAGAGTTTGATCAGGCTACGCGCCTTAGCGATGCTGCCTTCGGTGTCGTAAGAAAGGCGAGCATCAACTTCAGTTGAAATACGGCCTGGAACCAGTTTCAGAATCTCTAAACCAATGTTGACGGCCAGCTTGTCAGAAACCAACTGCAGCTGCTCTTCTTTGTTGCTGCTCTGCTCACGTGCCCAGCTAATCGCTTCATCGATCAGTTTGCGGTATTCAGGAATTTGCGCGGCGTTGAGAATCAAAGAAGGGTTGGTGGTAGCGTCTTGTGGCTGGTACAGCTTCATGGCTGCGATATCACCGGTGTCAGCAACCACAGTGGTCAGCTGACGCAAGGAGGTAAGTTTGTCCGTCATGTTCTTTTCTCTTAGTTAACTGTCAGGGTGAAAAAAGGCTGTTGCGATAATATCACGCAGCAACAGCGGTGCAAGGTCGAGAAATGCCGTTTACGATAGCGCTAACAAATAGCTGTGATTTGCCGATCTTTGCGGCTTTTTTGTTACACTGCGAGGCTAAATAATCAGCCAATGCCCTGTAAAAATAGGGGTTATATGAGGAAGCGAACATGTTGATGGTGATCTCTCCCGCCAAGACGCTGGACTATGAAAGCCCGCTGGCGACCACGCGCTATACCCAACCTGCGCTGTTAGAAAAGTCACAACAGCTAATTGAGGTAGCGCGCGATCTGTCACCTGCACAAATCGCTTCGTTAATGGGCATCAGCGATAAGCTGGCTCACCTCAACGCCGATCGTTTTAACAGCTGGCAGCCTGAATTCACGCCTGATAATGCGCGTCAGGCGATTCTGGCCTTTAAAGGCGATGTCTACACAGGCTTGCAGGCTGAAACCTTTAGCGACAACGATTTTGACTTTGCCCAACAGCATCTGCGGATGTTGTCTGGCTTATATGGTGTGTTGCGCCCACTGGATTTAATGCAGCCTTATCGGCTGGAAATGGGTATCAAATTCGCCAGTCCGGCAGGCAAAGATCTTTACAGCTTCTGGGGCGAGCTACTGACAGACACACTCAATGACGCTTTGGCTGATCAAGGCGATGATGTGTTGATTAATTTGGCATCGGATGAATACTTCAAAGCGATTAAGCCGAAGAAATTGCAGGCGCAGTTAATCAAACCGGTGTTTTTAGATGAGAAGAACGGCAAGTATAAAGTGATCAGCTTCTACGCCAAAAAAGCACGCGGATTAATGAGTCGCTATATCATTCAAAATCAGCTGCAAAAACCGGAGCAGTTGAAGGCGTTCGATGTGGACGGTTATGCGTTTGATGCGGCCAGCAGCAATGACAGCGAGTGGGTATTTAAGCGCTCAGAGCAGGTTTAATTAACTCGATAAAAAGAAAAAGGGACGATGATCGTCCCTTTTTTTGTGCTTACGCTTTCAGCAAGAAAGCGCGCAGCGGGGTAAAATCGGCTTTCATCGTATGTGACAGCAGCGGCAGTTCAGCGCGCTCGGCTAATTCAGCCGGCAATGCCAGTTTCTGATCCAGAATCGCTTCCACACTCTCAATAAATTTCGCCGGATGCGCCGTCCCGAGGAACAGGCCATATTCGCCTTCCTGCAACTGATCGCGCAGCAAGCGCCAGGCAATTGCCGCGTGTGGCTCTGAAATATAACCTATGCCCGCCAGCTCACGCATGGCAGCTTTAGTGGTGTCATCAGTTACCGCGCCATACGCCAGATCGGTCAAGCGCCAGGTTTTACGACGGAATAACTCTTCTACGCGCGGCCAGTTATTGGGCTGGCTCACATCCATCGCGTTCGACAACGTTGCTACAGTAACATTTGGCTGCCATGCGCCGTTGCCCAAGAATCGCGGCACGGTATCGTTAGCATTGGTGGCGGCAATGAATCGTTTGATCGGTAAACCCAGCGATTTTGCCAGCAAACCGGCGGTTAAATCGCCGAAGTTACCGCTTGGCACGGACACCACCAGTTGATTACGTTTCTCCTGCGGCAGCTGTGCCACTGCTTCAAAGTAGTAGCAAATCTGCGCCAGCAGGCGGCTGATATTGATGGAGTTGGCGGAGTTCAGGCCAATGGCCTTTTTCAGCTCTTCATCATCGAACGCCTGTTTCACCAGCGTTTGGCATGCATCAAAATCGCCGTCAATGGCGATGGTTTCAATATTGCCACCCAGCGTACAGAACAGTTTTTCCTGCAATGGACTGATTTTGCCTTGCGGATAGAGGATCACGACGCGCACGTTTTTCATGCCATAAAATGCGTGCGCGACCGCCGCGCCAGTATCGCCTGACGTCGCAGTTAAAATCGTGATTTGCTCATCGCTGCCGCTGAAATAGGAGAGCATTTGCGCCATGAAGCGACCGCCGAAATCTTTAAATGCCAGCGTCGGGCCGTGGAACAGTTCCAGACAAGCGACATCATCACTGACCTGCTTAACCGGTGCAGGGAAAGCAAAGGCTGCTTTAACACGTTCAGCCAACTGCTGCGCTGGGATTTCGTCGCCGATATAAGCAGAAAGAATCTTGCTGCTGCGGCTAACAAAATCCATTTCCAGCATGGCGTCGATGTCGGTCAGTTCAAACTCAGGCAGCTCCAGCGGAAAAAACAGCCCTTGCTGCGAACCCAGACCTTGTTTCACCGCCTGGGCGAAGCTGACCTGCTCGTTGTGATCCTTAAGATTATAGAGTTTCATGCGTTATCCCAATTTACGTGCGCCAGCCGTATCCAGGCGGCAGATATGGACGAAGCCTTCATCATTTTGCAGATAGTGCTGGCTCAACCAGTCAGCCATCCGCTGGGCCGTTTCCATTTGATTGCAAACGGCGAAAAGTGTTGGACCTGAGCCGGAAATTCCGCAAGCCAGTGCACCGATATCCTGCGCAGCCTGACGCGCTTCGGCAAAGCCTGGTAACAGTTTGGTGCGGTACGGTTCCGCAATCACGTCCTGCATAAGTTTAGCTGCCAGCAACGGCTGACGCGTATGGCAGGCGTGAATGAATCCCGCGAGCAAGCGACCATGCTTGATGCAATCCTGCTTACGGTATTGTGCGGGCAGAATAGCGCGCGCTTCGGCGGTAGAAACTTTGATGCCCGGATACGCCATCACCCAGAGCCACTCATCAAAACCCGGCACTTCCTGACTGATAATGCCGTTCTCTTCCAGCATCAGCTGGATACCACCAAGGAAGCATGGCGCAACGTTATCGTAATGTACGCTGCCTGAAATGCGGCCTTCAAGCTCGCCCATCAGCGTCAGCAGTTCTGTATCGCTGAGCGGTTTGCCGCAAAATTCGTTCATTGCCATCAAACCCGCAACCACAGAACAGGCGCTGGAACCGAGGCCGGAGCCAATCGGCATGTTCTTTTCCAGCGTCATCGCTACCGGCACGGTTTGGCCAATCGCTTCGCAAAAGCGCTGCCAGCATTGATATACGATGTTCTCTTTGGGATCGTCCGGCAATTTGCTGACGAAGCGGCCAGAGTTGGTCAGACTAAACGTGTCTGCGGCTTCGACTGAGACGCAATCGCCCAGTAACGAACCATCCACCGGCGAGACCGCAGCGCCCAGCACATCAAAGCCGACGCTAACGTTACCAATTGAGGCCGGTGCATAAATTTTTACCATTATTAAACTCCCAACTTCCATGACAGCGTTCGCAACAAGTCGGCAAATACACCGGCCGCAGTTACGTCATTTCCGGCACCGTATCCGCGCAGCACCAACGGAATCGGTTGATAGTAGCGGCTGTAAAACGCCAGCGCGTTTTCGCCATTTTTCACTTTATAGAGCGGATCGTTGCCATCTACGGCATCAATTTTCACTTTGCAACCGCCGCCCTCTTCAATTGCACCAACGAAGCGTAAGACTTTCCCCTCATCTCGCGCTTTGGCTACGCGGGCAGCAAAGGCGTTATCCAGTTCCGGCAGACGCTGCATAAACTGTTCAACGTCTTTGATTTCAAGCAGGCTTTCCGGCAACAACGGTTCGATCTCAATATCACTCAGCTCAAGCTGGTATCCCGCTTCACGCGCCAGAATCAGTAACTTACGCGCTACGTCGGTGCCAGAGAGATCGTCACGCGGATCCGGCTCGGTGAAGCCCATTTCGCGCGCCATGTGAGTGGCTTGCGACAGCGACACGCCCTCGTCCAGCTTACCGAAAATAAATGAAAGCGAACCTGAGAGAATACCGGAGAACTTGATTAATTCATCACCCGCGTTCAGCAGGTTTTGCAGGTTTTCAATCACCGGCAAGCCTGCACCCACATTGGTGTCATAGAGGAATTTGCGACGCGATTTCGCTGCCGCCGTACGCATCTGCTGGTAGTAGTTCCACGACGAGGTATTGGCCTTTTTGTTCGGCGTCACCACGTGAAAACCGTCGGCAAGGAAATCGGCATACTGATCGGCAACCGCCTGGCTTGACGTACAGTCAACGATGACGGGATTCAGCAAGTGATACTCTTTCACTAAACGAATCAAACGGCCCAAATTGAACGGCTCTTTGGCTTCGTTCATTTCGGCTTTCCAGTTGCTTAAATCAATGCCGTGCACATTAGTCAGCAATGCACGTGAATTGGCGATGCCGCAAACGCGTAAATCGATATGCTTCTTCTTAAGCCAGGCCTGCTGACGATGCAGCTGATCCAACAGCGCACCACCTACCCCGCCAACGCCAACCACGAAAACTTCAATAACCTGATCGGTGGCAAACAGCATTTGATGCACGACGCGCACGCCGGTGGTCGCTTCATCGTTATTCACGACCACTGAAATCGAACGCTCTGAAGAGCCCTGCGCAATTGCTACGATATTGATATTGGCACGCGCCAACGCTGAGAAGAACTTGGCGGAGATGCCACGCAGCGTGCGCATACCATCGCCCACTACCGAAATCACCGCCAGATTTTCGAGTACATCCAGCGGATCAAGCAGGCCATCTTTCAGCTCAAGATAGAATTCCTCTTCCAGCACGCGACGCGCGCGTGCCTGCTCGCTCTGCGGTACGCAGAAGCTGATGCTGTATTCAGAAGAAGATTGCGTGATCAACACCACCGAAATACCGGTGCGGGACATGGCGGCAAAGACGCGTGCAGCCATGCCGATCATGCCTTTCATGCCCGGGCCGGAAACGTTGAACATCGCCATATTGTTCAGATTGGTGATGCCTTTGACCGGACTTTCATCCTGATCGCCTTCGCCACCAATCAAGGTGCCGGGCGCTTGCGGGTTGGCGGTGTTTTTGATCAGGCAGGGAATTTGGAACTGGGCAATCGGGGCGATGGTGCGCGGGTGGAGCACTTTGGCCCCGAAATAGGAAAGCTCCATCGCTTCCTGATAAGACATCGATTTCAGCAGGCGAGCATCAGGCACCTGACGCGGATCACAGGTATAGACGCCGTCAACGTCAGTCCAGATTTCACAGCAGTCGGCACGCAGGCAAGCGGCCAATACCGCAGCAGAATAATCGGAACCGTTGCGGCCCAGCACTACCAGCTCACCGCGCTCGTTACCGGCAGTGAAACCCGCCATCAAAATCATATTCTCTGCTGGGATTTTACTGGCTTCAATACGACGCGTGGACTCCGTGATATCCACGGTGGATTCAAGATAATGCCCAACAGCCAATAACTTCTCGACCGGATCGATGACGCTAACGCCATGACCGCGTGCTAGCAGCAGCGCTTCCATGATAGCGATAGAGAGTTTTTCACCGCGGCAAATAATGGCGGCGTTAACGCTATCTGGGCATTGTCCCAGCAAGCTGATGCCGTGCAGCACCTGCTTCAACTGAGCAAATTCTAAATCAACGCGAGTTTTCTGACGGTCATAATCAAAACCCGGCTGCGCATCGGCTAAGCCACGCAGCAGGTCAGCAAAAATACGTTCGGCATCACTGATATTCGGTAAAGCATCCTGACCGCTGATGGTTTTCTCAATCATCGCCACCAAGTGATTGGTGATTTTGGCCGGGGCCGAGAGCACGGTTGCAACTTGTCCCTGCTGCGCATTGCTTTCCAAAATGTCGGCTACGCGAAGAAAACGTTCCGCATTTGCCACCGAAGTCCCGCCGAATTTCAGCACTCGCATGATATTCACTCTCCTGAATTTGAGCCGAAAAAAAAGCCCGCACTGGTTAGGTGCGGGCTTTTTTCTATTTTATCCTGTATGCGTCAGCCCGCACCGTTACCTGTAGTAATGGTGGTGGTAATAATTGTGGTAATCAGGCTGAAGTTACGCATTTAGATTTATTTTCTGTCTGTCTTTGGTTGTCCGTCTGCCTTCCAGAAGTAAAGCAAAGGGCACTTTAAGTCAACGAATTTGTCGATTGTTTAAATTCTCAACGCTGCGCACAGTTTCGTCATCTTCTAAGAATCCAGAGTGGATCTTTTGCACTGGCGAATTCTGCTACGATCTGCCGCTAAAAAATCATACTTTTCCGGACGATTTATCTATAAGTTTTTTTTCTATGTCATGCAGCAAACGATGCAGCATCGCACTGTCGCGTTGCTCCAGCACGCCGATACGTTGATCGATCCAGTCCGCGAGTTTTTCATCATCGCTAACGTCCAGCTGAACCAACAGATTCTGGAATCGCTGATGCAGCGCTTTCAATTGCTGGGCATCGGCTATTTGAGGCGCCGGTGCCGCAACCTGATTCAGCGCTGACAGTTGATAGCTATACACCATTACCGCCTGCCCTAGATTTAAGGAGGGATAGTCGTTCGCCATCGGGATTCCGGTCAGCAAGTCGACCAGATCCAGCTCTTCATTCGTCAACCCGTTGTCTTCACGGCCAAACACCAGCGCCATGCTTTTCACCCACTGACGTTTTTCCAGCAGCTGCGTTTCAACCTGCGTTGGCGTGGCGTAATGGCGGAATTTAGCACGGCTGCGGGCGGTGGTAGCGACTGAAAATTCGATGTCATGCAGCGCATCAGCGAGCGTGTCAAAGGTTTGCAGATTATCGAGTATCTCCCCGGCACCGTGAGCGACACGTCGGGCCGCTGGATCTTGCCACGCGTCGCTGGCAACGATTCGTAATTCACTAAATCCCATGGTTTTCATCGCACGTGCGGCAGCGCCAATATTTTCTGCCCGAGCGGGCGAAACCAGAATGAAAGGGAAACGCATGATTATTCCATCAGTTTATTAACATCGCGCCATATTGTAACACGCACGTTCATGACATCGCGGATCGATAAGAAACAGGAAAATGAAATGTTAACGATGTTAAAACCTATTAAAAAAAGCCACAGAGCAAGATTTCGCCACCAAGCGCGTTAAAACAGAAAGTAAAATAGAAAATCCTTTTATTTCAGCTTAGTGAAACATTAATTCCTGCACATTGCACTTTGTGTATCATGCAGTGAAATTGTAGCGAAAATGCTGCTTTTTGTGAGCTAAGCAGGCAATCTACGAGAAGTTTTTCACAAAAGTGTTAACGTGCTACACTTGCATTTGATATAAGTCAACGAAGCGTTGTTTTTATGCTTATCGGTTGTTGTTGGTGCTGTTAGGTTGCTGTTAATGCAGTTAGGATATGCGCCATCCCGGGGCATGCAAGATTCATCCTGACTGGCTGAGCTAACACTGTTGTTGACGTTGATAGAGAGTTTATCAAAACATAATTTCGTACAACGGTTCAGCGCGGCACGCCGCTCTCCGTAAGGAGACCGAATAACCGCTGTACGCCCTGATTTCGATTTGTTGGCAAATTTTAGGTAGCGAAATATGCAGACCCCGCACATTCTTATCGTTGAAGACGAACTGGTCACGCGTAACACCCTCAAAAGTATTTTTGAGGCTGAAGGTTATGTGGTGTATGAAGCGACCGACGGTGCTGAGATGCATCAGGTTCTGACCGACAATGACGTCAATCTGGTGATCATGGACATCAACCTTCCCGGCAAAAACGGCTTGCTGTTAGCGCGTGAACTGCGTGAACAAGCCAACGTTGCGCTGATGTTTCTGACCGGTCGTGATAATGAAGTGGATAAAATCCTTGGTCTGGAAATCGGTGCCGATGATTACATCACCAAACCGTTTAATCCACGTGAGTTAACCATCCGCGCACGCAATCTACTGTCACGCACCATGAATTTGGCGCTGCCGAGTGAAGAGCGTCGTCAGGTGGAAGATTATAAATTCAATGGCTGGACGCTGGATATTAATAGCCGCTCGCTGATTAACCCGAACGGTGAACAATATAAGCTGCCACGCAGTGAGTTCCGCGCCATGCTGCACTTCTGTGAGAACCCGGGTAAAATTCAAACCCGTGCCGATCTCCTGAAGAAAATGACTGGCCGCGAGCTGAAGCCACACGATCGTACTGTTGATGTGACAATCCGCCGTATTCGTAAGCACTTTGAATCCACGCCGGATACGCCAGAAATCATCGCCACGATTCATGGCGAAGGTTATCGTTTCTGCGGCGATCTCGAAGACTAAATGAAAAAAACGCCCATTCGGGCGTTTTTTCTTTGCCTTAATGCCACGGCATAATCGGCACTGCGCTCAGCGCATTCTTTGGTGAACCATCCACCACTTTGTCTGAATAGGTTAAATAGACCAAAGCGTTGCGCTTTTTATCAAAGAAGCGTACAACCTGCAGCTTCTTGAAAATCAGTGAAGTGCGCTGGCGAAACACGACTTCACCCTGCGCTTTGCCTTGGACAATTTTATCACTGAGTTCAACAGCACCGATTTGCTGACAAGAAATGGCTGCATCTGATGTATCTTCCGCCAGACCTAATCCGCCCTTAATACCGCCGGTTTTTGCCCGGCTGATATAACAGGTTACATTTTTGACGTCTGGGTCATCAAAGGCTTCAACCACGATCTTATGATCGGGTCCGAACATCTTGAAAACCGTGTCTACTGAGCCAATCTCTTCGGCGAGTAAAGGGCTGGAAAAAGTCACCGTGGCGACTGCGGCGATGAGAAGGCGAGATATTGTCATGGAGTTACCATTGCAAACGTAATAGATGAGAATGTAATGTACTGGCAATTGTCCACAAAGACCAAACCATAACGGGTCTAAACCCGCATTGATGTAGCACAATCATCCCAAATGAAACTGCCCACGCCCTTTGAGCAATTAGTGCTATTATTCGTCGACTGCGTTTAGCTGCGCCACCAGAAAGTATGAGGATGTTTTATGGACCAAGCCGGTATCATTCGCGATTTGCTTGTCTGGCTGGAGAGCCACCTGGATCAACCACTTTCACTGGATAATGTTGCCTTGAAAGCGGGTTATTCCAAGTGGCATTTACAACGGATGTTTAAAGACGTCACCGGGCACGCCATTGGCGCCTATATTCGCGCACGCCGCTTATCTAAGGCGGCCGTCGCCCTACGCCTTACCAGCCGCCCAATCCTGGATATTGCTTTGCAATATCGCTTCGATTCACAGCAGACCTTTACCCGCGCGTTTAAAAAGCAGTTTAATCAAACACCTGCGTGGTATCGCCGTTCATCAGACTGGAATTCATACGGTATTCGTCCGCCGATTCGCCTTGATGACGATAAACAGCCAGAACCGAGTTTCGTCACTTTGCCTGAAACGGTACTGGTAGGGCAAACGCAGAATTACACCTGCACACTGGAACAAATTTCCAGCTATCGCGACGAAATGCGCATCCATTTTTGGAAGCAGTTCCTGCTGGAAACCGATACGGTGCCGCCGGTACTGTATGGCTTGCATCAGGTGCGCGCCAGCCACGATAAAGATGATGAGCAGGAAATTCTCTATACCACCGCCGTGCCAGCCGATAATGCCATCAACATGCATTCGGGCCAGAGCGTAATTCTGGAAGCGGGTGATTACGTCCAGTTCACCTACACCGGACCGCGCGTTGAACTGCAAGAATTTATTCTGCTGCTGTATGGAACCTGCATGCCAACGCTGGGCCTGACGCGTCGCCAGGGTCAGGATATCGAGCGCTTCTTCACCCACGGTGGTAAAAAGCGCAGCGAGCCGCCAACAGAGATTCGTTGCGAATATCTGATTCCTATCCGCCCTCAACAGGCGAGCTAAACAAAAATGCCGTCCTCGCGACGGCATTTTTTATCAACGTTGCCCTTAGCGCTGCAACTCGTCGAGTGCAGGGGCATCCAGATGTGAAATATCCCCCGCCGTTTCAACCACCCAACCTTTGGCCAGCCATGCGCTTTGCTGATGATCGACGCGTGAAATTGAACAGTTACGCAGACGCAGACGACGTTCGGCATAAGCAGGCAATCCGAGGATGGTGCTCACCAAGACGCCCAACGCCATACCGTGGCTGACAATAAGTGGGCGGCTGCCTGCAGGCAGATCAAGACAGGTATTCAGCGCATCATGCATACGCTCCGCCATTTCCGTCATTGATTCGCCATCCGGGATACGGCCGCCTTCGGTGCCATTAACCAATCCAGCACGCCATGTTTCCTCTTCTGCCGTCAAACCGTCCAGTGGGCGCTTCTCCAGCACGCCCATGTTCAGCTCACGTAGACGTGGATCCAACGTAACGGCACAACCGCAGGCATCGGCAATGATCTCTGCGGTGCGACGCGTGCGGCCTAAGTCGCTGGAAATGATATGCGTGATGCCCCAATCTTTAACGCGCTCGCCCACTTGATGGGCTTGTTGTTCACCTTTTTCCGTCAGCGGACTGTCGGATTGACCTTGAATGCGTCGCTCCGCATTCCATACCGTTTCACCGTGACGAACAAGATAGACCTGTAACATGCTTAGTTTCCGTTATACTGCGACCAAAATTGCCTTAATCACTCAAGGGTTCAACCAATTATGTACCATGTTGTCGCAGCCACCATCAACCCAGCAAAAATTCGCGCGATTGCACAAGCGTTCAACGACGTTTTCGGCGAAGGATCCTGCCATATTGAAGGGGTCGAGGTCGATAGCGGCGTGGCGGCTCAGCCCTTAACCAATCTGGAAACGCGAACTGGCGCACGTCAGCGCGTGATGAATGCGCGTCAGGTCCGACCAGAAGCGAACTTTTGGGTAGCGATTGAAGCCGGCATTGAAGACGATTGCGCCTTCGCCTGGATGGTAGTGGAGAACCAAAAGCAGCGGGGGGAATCGCGTTCAGCCAGCTTTACCCTGCCGCCGGTGGTAATGGCAGGTTTACGTGAAGGACGTGAACTGGGCGAAGAGATGGCGCGATTAACTGGCGAAGAGAATATTAAACAAAAAGGTGGCGCAATTGGGGCTTTTACCCATGGTTTATTGAGCCGTTCAAGCGTTTATCATCAGGCTTTGATACTGGCGCTGTGCCCGTTTACTCACCCTTTGTATCAGCAGTAATCAGCCGCGTCTCCAGCCAGCGCTTTAGCTCTGGCGGCGCCTCTTTTAAGCTATTGGATCCGCGCGTAATGGTCGCAATGCCCACGCCAAGCTCATTCTTCAGCTCGCGTTGGCTCATTTCTCCCGTCATCAACTCTTCGATAATGCGCAAGCGCGTGCCAAAGGCTTCACGTTCATCTGGCGTCATCATCAACTGCATCAGCGGCAGCGCATGGCCATTAGCGAAAGCTTCTTGCATCAAATCGACAAAGCGCAGCCAATTATTGTCAGCAGAACCGGTGTGGGTTGAAGGGGCAAAAGATTGGGTCATGAAAGGGCTTCCGTACTCGCTAAAGAGTACGGAAGCTTAGCACAGCTAGTAACGGCGATTCCACTCACCATCCGAAAGGATCTTATCCGGCTGGCCCATAAAGTGACGATAGTACGCATCATAAGCCAACACGTTCTTCACATAGCCACGCGTTTCTGAGAACGGAATGGTTTCAATAAACGCGACCGCATCCAGATTTCCTGCGCTGGTTTTCTGCCAACTTCGCACACGGCCTGGGCCAGCATTATAGGCTGCTGAAGCAAAAATGCGGTTCTGCCCAAACTGCTGGAAAACATACTCCAGATACTGCGTACCAATCTGAATATTGGTTTGCGGATCCAGCAACTGGCTGTTATTCACGTAACCGGGAATGTTATACATCTTCACGGTATGGGTAGCCGTACCCGGCATAATTTGCATCAAACCGCTTGCGCCCACCGGTGAACGAGCTTTAGGGTTCCACGCACTTTCCTGACGAGAGATCGCCATCGCATAGCTTTGCGGAATGCCTTTATCGCGGGTGTATTGCTGATAAAGACTTTGCCATGCTAGTGGGAAACGCTCTTTTAAGCTGTCCCACATTTTCGCGGTGATGGTGGCTTGTACACTGAGATCCCACCAATCCTGCTCGTTGGCGTAGCGCGCCAGCATCTGTTGCTGCACGTGCGTTCTGCTCGCCACCAGATTCGCCCACTCGCTACGCGCCAGGTTATCCAGTCCCCAATACATCAGCTCACGCACGCGCGCCAACTCCGCGCCTTGCAGCGTGGTACTGTCGGGTTTCGGAGCGGCATCGACCTGCAACGGATAATCCACGCCTAAACGCTGCGCTGCGACCATCGGATAATAACCACGTTGCTTCATCAGCTTACGTAGGATCTCTTCCGCCTCTTCTTTGCGGTTTTGTGAAAAGAGCAGGTCAGCTTGCCAATATTGCCACTCATCTTTCTCTTTGGCTTCCACCGGCAGGCGGGCAATCCAGGTGTTCAGGCTACGACGATTGTTTTCGCTTAAAGCCAGACGCACGCGACGTTCCACCAGCGCCGTTGATTCGCTGTTCATCACTACCGCATCACGCCAGCGCGCCTGCTCGGAGGTCAGATCGCTGCCCATCATGCGCCACACCACAATCTCTTTCAGCGCCTGTTCGTCGGCCGCTTCCATCTTTTGCGCACGCACTAAGATCGGAATCATGCTGCGGGCATTTTCCATGTCCTCACGCGCTACACGCGTAAAGGCGTAGATCGTGGCCTGGCGGGTAAAATCGGTTGGGCCGACTGCGCTGGCAAAGGTGGTGACCGAAAGCGGATCTTTCTGCAAAGCCAACACGGCATCGGCCATGGTTTGATAATCGGCAGGCAGCATTTTTGCCAGATAACTGACCAGGCTGTCATTGCCCGCTTTCATCGCGAGGCGAATACGCTCCAGAATAGTGATTGGCGAAAGCTGACCGGACGATTGCCATGCCGAGAAAAGCGCGTCGCAGTCATTAGGCAAGGCGGTGCCGCGCAGCCAAATCGCTTTCGCGCCCTCAAAGGCGGCTTGCTGCTGCCCGGTTGCCCATTTGGCGTAATACCAGTTACAGCGCGCCTGTACCGGTTTGGGTTCAGTCGGGCTGAAGGTCAACACACCTTGCCAGTCTTGACGATGTGCCAGCACATTGATGAAGCGCGTGCTCAGCGATCTTGCGGGCGGCAAGGTAGGATATTTTTGAATGAAATTCTTTACCGCCAGGCTGGTCTCCTGATCGAGATCCTGCGCCAGCAAACGATATTCCAGATACGGATACAGAGGGTAATCCTGTAGCGTGGGCAACAGTTGATCCACCGTCGCCATCTGATTGCTGTCCCAGGCTTGCTTAATTTGTTGATAACGTTGCCGTTGTTGATCGAGCGAGTCAGCCCATACGCTGCTGGCCGTGCTGACCAGACAAATCCCTATCATCCAGTTACGCCACTTCTCCACGTAAATCTCCTCTGTTTCTGGGCTCCGGCTACGTGCCAGACTTTCTTCATGCTAACCAGGCCATTGCGCTCTTGCCATGTTCTTCACAAAATTTACTCAACGTGAGCCAAACGCACTGCAATTGCGCAAACCCTGCGCTGCGGTTGTGCATTTTATCATCAGTTAAACTTATGACGGGTGAACTTTAACCCTCAGATCATAGCGTTAAAAATCTGGCACAGCCTTTGCTCTGTTGAATTCCATCTTGTATACCAGTTGGAATTCATCGCATGGCTTCGACATTTGGCTTGACCCTTAACGAGTGGCAGCAGCGCTACCAACAGGAACCGCAACAGATCTACACGCTGCTGCAAACGCATCTGGCAGCGCTTAATACCCAAGACAACGCCTGGCTCTATTTGGCGACACCCGCCCAGCTTAACGCCCAGATCGAGCCGCTGCTGGCCAGCTATCTACGCAACCCTGCGGCGCTTCCGCTGTTCGGTGTGCCTTTCGCCGTGAAAGACAATATTGATGTCGCGGGCTGGCCCACCACCGCCGCCTGCCCCGCTTTCACTTATACTGCCGAAAAAGACGCCTTTGTTGTCGCGCAACTTAAAGCCGCAGGCGCGATTGTGATCGGTAAAACTAATCTCGATCAATACGCCACGGGTTTGGTCGGCACACGTTCGCCCTTTGGTGCGGTATGCAACACCTTTGATGCCGACTATGTCAGTGGCGGTTCCAGTTCCGGCTCGGCTTCAGTACTGGCGCGTGGTTTAGTCGCGTTCTCATTAGGCACCGATACCGCCGGTTCAGGTCGCGTTCCCGCCGGATTCAACAATATGGTGGGTCTGAAACCGACTAAAGGCTGGTTTTCTGCCAGCGGCGTTGTTCCGGCCTGCCGCCTGAATGACACCATTTCGGTGTTCGCCTTAACGGTAGAAGATGCCTTCATCGTTGCCAGCGTAGCTGGCGGTTACGACGCTGATGATGCCTATTCACGTCACAATCCTCATACCGCGCCCGCCAGTATGAAAGCGCATCCCGACTTCGCCATTCCGGCTAACCCAGAGTTTTTTGACGATGCTGCGGCTGAAGGCGCGTGGGATCAGGCGTTGGAAGCATTATTGGCCAGCGGTGCAACATTGCATCCTATCGATTTCACCCCTTTTGAAAAATTAGCTGAACAGCTCTATTACGGCCCGTGGGTCGCAGAGCGCACCGTGGCCGTCGGGGAGATGATTAATCGACCGGAAGAGATGGATCCGGTGGTTCACGGTATCGTTTCCAGCGGCCTGAAATACAGCGCGGTTCAGGCTTATGAAGCGGAATATCTGCGCGCTGAATTGACGCGTCAAATTCAGCAAACGCTGGCGCAGTTTGATGCGCTGGTGGTGCCGACTTCACCCACCATTCACACCCAGGAAGAGATGAAGCAGGAGCCGGTGCATTACAACTCGCACTTTGGTTATTACACCAACTTCACCAACCTGGCCGATCTTGCTGCGTTGGCGCTGCCTGCGCCGTTTCGCAATGACGATTTACCGGCAGGCATCACGCTGATTGCACCGGCCTGGCACGATCGTGTACTGGCGGACTTTGGCCTGCGCTGGCAGCAACAAATGGCGCTGCCGCTGGGCGCGACCGGTAGAGCTCAGCCCGCGGTTCACGCCGCTCTGCCCGTTTCAACCGATCACGTGCGCGTCGCTGTGGTGGGTGCGCACCTTACCGGAATGCCGCTCAACTTCCAGCTCACCACACGTCAGGCCGTTTTCGTTGAAGAGACGCAAACCGCCCGCTGTTATCGCCTGTTTGCGCTGCTGGATGGCCCCATCAAAAAGCCGGGCCTGATGCGCGCTGAGCAAGGCTCTGCCATCACCGTCGAGTTGTGGGATATCCCACTGGCGCGCTTCGGTGAATTTGTGGCGGAAATTCCCGCGCCGCTGGGCATTGGCAGCCTGACGCTGGCAAATGGCCGCGTGGTGAAAGGCTTTATTTGTGAAGGTTCCGCGCTGAACAGCGCGCTGGAGATTACCGAATTTGGTGGCTGGCGTAACTGGCTCGCTGCTCAGGGGAGTAACTAAACCATGTTCAGTACCGTGTTGATTGCTAACCGTGGCGAGATCGCCTGTCGCGCCATTCGTACCCTCAAACGCCTCGGCGTAAAAAGCGTCGCGGTCTATTCCGATGCTGACCGCAATGCGCAGCACGTAAAAGATGCGGATGTGGCTATTGCGTTAGGCGGTGACAAAGCCAGCGACAGCTATTTGCGTATCGACAAAATTTTAGCGGCTGCCAAAGAAACCGGTGCGGAAGCTATCTGGCCTGGCTACGGTTTTCTCTCTGAAAGTCTGCCGTTTGCGGATGCCTGCGAGCAGGCCGGTATCGCCTTTGTTGGCCCCACCGCACAGCAGATTGGTGAGTTTGGTTTGAAGCATCGCGCACGTGAACTGGCGGCCAGCGCCGGCGTACCGATGACGCCAGGCACGCCGCTGCTGGCTTCGCTGGACGACGCGCTGAGCGCCGCTGAACAGATTGGTTATCCGGTCATGCTAAAAAGCACTGCCGGCGGCGGTGGCATTGGCCTGACGCGCTGTGCCGATGCCGACGCGCTTCGCAATGGCTGGGAAAGTGTGCGGCGTCTCGGTGAGCAATTTTTTAGCGATGCCGGTGTGTTTCTCGAACGCTGCATCGACCGCGCCCGCCATGTAGAAGTACAAATCTTCGGCGACGGCAGCGGCAAAGTGGTGGCGTTGGGTGAGCGCGATTGTTCACTGCAACGTCGCAATCAAAAAGTGGTAGAAGAGACGCCTGCTCCGAATTTGCCACACGCTACGCGTGACGCCCTGCTCTCTTCAGCGGTGCGTCTTGGTGAGTTAGTGAATTACCGCAGCGCCGGTACGGTGGAATATATTTACGACGCCGAACAGGATGCTTTTTACTTCCTCGAAGTGAACACGCGTTTGCAGGTAGAACATCCGGTCACTGAATGCGTCACCGGTCTCGATCTGGTGGAATGCATGCTGAAAGTGGCAGCAGGCGAAAGTATCGATTGGGCGCGTCTGCAACAGGCTCCACAAGGTGCATCCATTGAAGTGCGCCTGTATGCCGAAGATCCGTTGAAAAACTTTCAGCCTAGCCCCGGCGTATTAACCGGCGTCAGCTTCCCGGAAGGCGTGCGCATTGATGGCTGGATCGACACCGGAACTGAGGTCTCCAGCTTTTACGACCCGATGGTCGCCAAGCTGATTGTTCACGCCGACACACGTGAAGCCGCGCTGGAAAAGCTGCAGACTGCGCTCAACGCCACGCAGTTGCACGGCATTGCCACCAATCTCGACTATCTGCGCCAGATTATTGCAACGGATGCCTTTCGCAGCGGCAAAGTCTGGACGCGTTTCCTCGACAGCTTCACGCCAGCCGCCTCGGTGATTGAAGTGCTGCAACCTGGCACCTTTAGCTCGATTCAGGATTTCCCTGGCCGCCTCGGCTATTGGGATATTGGCGTGCCGCCCTCCGGGCCGATGGATGACTTCGCTTTTCGCCTGGCGAACCGCATCGTCGGCAATCATGAAGCCGCTGCCGGTCTGGAATTTACCTTGCAAGGCCCGACCCTGCGCTTTCACAGCGAGGCAACCATTGCATTAACGGGCGCCGATTGCGCCGCCACGCTGGATGGCGAAGCAGTAAATTACTGGCAACCGCTGACGGTCAAACCGGGACAAACATTGACGTTGGGCCGTGCGCAGAGTGGCTGCCGCAGTTATCTGGCGGTGCGCAACGGTTTTGACGTGCCGGAATATCTCGGCAGCCGATCGACTTTCTCGCTGGGTCAGTTTGGCGGTCACGCCGGTCGTACATTGCGCGTTGCAGACATGCTGGCCATTTCTCAGCCGCAGCTTGCCGCCTGCACCACACCGGCACCGGTTAGCGAACCGCAAGCGCTGGATGACGCGCTGGTGCCGCATTACGGCACGGAATGGCGTATCGGCGTGCTGTATGGCCCACACGGCGCACCCGACTTTTTCACTCAGGCCGCCATTGACGCGTTCTTCGCCAGCGACTGGCAGGTGCATTACAACTCCAACCGCTTAGGCGTGCGCTTAGTGGGCCCGAAACCGAGCTGGACTCGCGCCAACGGCGGCGAAGCTGGCTTGCATCCTTCGAACGTGCATGACTGTGAATACGCTATCGGCGCGGTGAACTTTACTGGCGACTTCCCGGTGATCCTGACGCACGACGGCCCAAGCCTTGGCGGTTTCGTCTGTCCAGTGACCATCGCCAAAGCGGAATTATGGAAAGTCGGCCAGGTGAAACCGGGCGACAAAATTCGTTTCCATCCAATTGGAGCCAGTGAAGCGCTAGCGCTGGAAAAAGCGCAGATGCATGTGGTAGAAACGCTGCGCCCCGAACACGCGCCGAAATTTGATGTGCCTTCGCTGGCAGAAACTGCGTTTGGCTCAGCCACTATTCTGGCTGCTATTGATGCCACCGAACACACACCAAAAGCGGTTTATCGCCAGGCGGGCGACAAATATGTGCTGATCGAATATGGCGATAACGTATTGGATCTGGCGCTGCGTTTACGGGTGCACTTGTTGATGAATGCGCTGCGCGAACAGGCGGTGCCGGGTGTGGAAGAGCTTTCGCCAGGCGTTCGCTCTTTGCAGGTGCGCTATGACAGCCGCATCCTCAGCCAGTCGCAGCTCATGCACGTGTTGTTAGGGCTGGAAGCCACGCTTGGCGACGTCAGCACGTTGAAAGTGCCGTCACGTATTGTCTGGATGCCGATGGCGTTCGAAGACAGCGCCACCTTAGGCGCGGTCGAGCGCTATCAGGAAACGGTGCGCGCCAGCGCGCCGTGGCTGCCAAATAATGTCGACTTTATCCAACGCATTAACGGCTTAGCCAGCCGCGAAGCGGTGCGCGATACGATTTTCGATGCCAGCTATTTAATTCTCGGCTTGGGCGATGTTTACCTTGGCGCACCTTGCGCGGTGCCGATAGATCCCCGTCATCGCCTGTTGAGCTCCAAATACAGCCCGGCGCGCACCTTTACCGCGGAAGGCACCGTGGGTATCGGCGGCATGTACATGTGCATCTACGGCATGGATTCACCCGGCGGTTATCAGTTGGTAGGCCGTACGCTGCCGATCTGGAACAAATTCCTGAAAAACAGTCAGTTTGCTGCTGACGAACCTTGGCTGCTGCACTTTTTCGATCAGGTACGTTTCTATCCGGTGAGCGAAGCGGAGCTGAATCAGCTACGCGATGACTTCCGTGAAGGCCGCGCCACCCTCCGTATTGAAGAAACGCTGTTCGACTTTGCTGAGCATCAACAATTCCTGGCAAATAACGCCGAATCGATTGCCGACTTCCGTCAGCGTCAGTCGGCCGCTTTCGAACAGGAAGTCACGCTCTGGGCGCAGGAAGAGCAGAGCGCGCCGCTGACCAGCGAAGAGACATTACACGTCATGGAAGAGGACGACAGCGCATTCGCGGTGCAGGCCGATATGAACGGCAACATCTGGAAAGTAGTGGTGCAGCCGGGCGACGACATCGAAGCGGGTCAGACGCTGATCATTGTGGAAGCGATGAAGATGGAGTTGGCGATTGTCGCGCCGCAAGCGGGTCGAGTGAAACGCATTGCCTGTCAGGCGGGCCGTCCGGTCAGTCCCGGCGATACGCTGCTGTGGCTGGAATAAGGAGCGTTGATGTCATCTCCAATGCAACGCGGTAAAGGACGCCCGGAAGCGCTGGCAGAGCGCGTTTATCAGGCGTTGAAAAACGATATTTTCGAGTTCCGCCTGATGCCCGGCGATCGCTTTAGCGAGAATGAAATCGCCGAGCGCATGGAAGTGAGCCGCACACCAGTGCGCCAGGCACTTTTCTGGCTGGAGCGTGAAGGCTACGTCGAGGTCTGGTTTCGCAGCGGCTGGCAGATCAAGAACTTTGACTTCGAATATTTCGAAGAGCTGTACGACCTGCGCACCGTGCTGGAGTGCGAGGCGGTAAAACGCCTGTGCGCCTTGCCATCTGAACAGTGCGCCGCGCTGTTAACTGAACTCAAACAATTTTGGATTCAGGCGGAGCGGCTAGAAGAGGGAAAAAGCGTTTCGCAGCACGATGAGGCGTTTCATATGACGCTGGTGGCGTCGGCGGGGAACCGGGAAATGGCGCGTATCCACGCGGAGTTAACCGAAAAAATTCGCATTATCCGTCGTCTCGACTTTACCCGTGACGATCGTGTTGATGCGACTTACCAGGAACACGCTCAGATTTTACAGGCGATCTTTCAGCAACGGACCGAGGAGGCGCAGCGCATCCTGACCAACCATATCGCCGTCAGTAAGGCGGAGGTCAGGAAAATCACCTTACACATGTTACAGCAGGCCCGGCTTCAACCCATTGAATAACTCAAAACACATTTAGGGGTTCTAAAACGATGAAAAGACGTTCGTTGCTCAAGGCTTTCGCACTCTCCGCTACGGTTGTCAGCATGGGCCTTTCCTGGGGCGCTCAGGCTGCCGACACCATAAAAGTGGGGATCATGCACTCCCTTTCCGGGACCATGGCGATTTCAGAAACACCGCTGAAAGATGTGGCGCTGATGACCATTGATGAGATCAATGCCAAAGGCGGCGTGCTGGGCAAAAAGCTGGAACCGGTGGTGGTCGATCCCGCGTCTAACTGGCCGCTGTTCGCCGAAAAAGCGCGTCAGCTTCTAACACAGGATAAAGCCGCAGTGGTGTTTGGCTGCTGGACGTCGGTATCGCGTAAATCGGTACTGCCGGTATTTGAAGAGCTAAATGGCCTGCTGTTCTATCCGGTGCAGTATGAAGGCGAAGAGATGTCGCCCAATGTCTTCTATACCGGTGCAGCGCCAAACCAGCAGGCGATTCCCGCAGTGGAATACCTGATGAGTGAGGATGGCGGCAGCGCCAAACGTTTCTTCTTGTTAGGCACTGATTACGTTTATCCACGCACCACCAACAAGATTCTGCGCTCTTTCCTCCACTCGAAAGGTGTGCAGGATAAAGATATCGAAGAGGTCTACACGCCGTTTGGTTACAGCGATTATCAAACTATCGTCTCTAACATCAAGAAGTTTGCGACGGGCGGCAAAACAGCGGTGGTCTCCACCATCAACGGTGACTCCAACGTGCCGTTCTACAAAGAGCTGGCAAACCAAGGCATCAAAGCTACCGATATTCCGGTTGTGGCTTTCTCGGTGGGCGAAGAGGAGCTGCGCGGCATTGACACTAAACCGTTGGTCGGCCAGTTAGCGGCGTGGAACTATTTTGAATCGGTTGATAACCCAACCAACTCGAAGTTTGTGGCGGATTACCGTGCCTATGCCAAGGCGCATAACCTGCCGAATGCTAACTCTGTTGTGACTAACGATCCAATGGAAGCGACCTATGTCGGCATTCATATGTGGGCGCAGGCGGTAGAAAAAGCGGGCACCACCGATGTAGATAAAGTGCGTGCAGCGATGGCGGGCCAAACCTTTAAAGCGCCGGACGGCTTTACGTTGACCATGGACCAGACCAACCACCATCTGCATAAACCGGTGATGATCGGTGAAGTGGAGGAGAATGGTCAATTCAACGTGGTGTGGCAGACCGATCAACCCGTACGTGCGCAGCCGTGGAGCCCGTATATCGCGGGTAATGACAAAAAGCCTGACCATCCGGTGAAAACGACGCAGTAGGTTAGGCGTCTGCTGCCTCCAAACTCTGTAAGAGGTTAGGTGGCTGCTGTCCCCCAATTCTGCAAGAGGTTAGGTGTCTGCTGTCCCCCACCTCGGTCCTCCCCCACGCGTGGGGGAGGAAGACGCTGCTAAATGTTAGCCACTAAGCCGCGTGCAGCACGACCTTCTCCTTCCCCCGCGTGCGGGGAAGGCAGGGATGGGGACCGCACGCACAGACTGAAAAGCTGCTCTATGTCAGTGAAAACGCTGCTAAATGTCAGCCACTAAGCCGCGTGCAGCACGATCTTCCCCTTCCCCCGCGTGCGGGGGAAGGCAGGGATGGGGGACCGCACGCACCTTACCCGCATTTTTATCAGACCAACGAGGCCCAATCCTATGAATCTTCGCCTCTGCCTGTTTAGCCTGCTGCTGTGGCTGCCGCTGTTTGCCAACGCCGGACCGGCAGCGGATTTCGCTGCGGCCAGCCGCACCCAGCAGGCAATGCTATTACAACAGTGGGCCGCCGCGCCGGAAGCCAGTCGTTTGCCGCTGCTGCAAGCACTGAAAGCCGAAACCGTGGTCATCGATCAGAAAAAACAGCCTTTCAGTAAAGTCGGCGACGCTCTGCTGCCGTTAGACGCCAGCCCGCAGCCTGAAGGCGACGTAAAAAAAGTCTTCATGAATAACCGGTTACGCGTTCTGGTTACGGGTGCACTCGCCGCTCACCAGTTAGTCAGCGACGATGCGAATGTCCGCCTGCGCGCCGCTCAACAACTGCAGAATGACGGCGTCGCTGACCAGCTACCGCTGATTGAACAACGCCTCGCCGCTGAACAAGAGAGCCGCGTTCACGCTGCGCTGGCGATGGCTATCGCTAACCTGCAACTGGCCGATCCTCAACCGTTGGTGCGTCTGAAAGCCGTGAAGCTGCTCGGCGACTCCAGCGATCCTAACACCCAAGCCAGCCTGCAACGTTTAACTCAGGCAGCTAACGAACCTGACGCGACAGTGCGTGACGCCGCTGCCGAAAGCTTGCAGCGAATCCAAAAACGGTTGATGTGGGGCGATCTTCTGGGTCAGGCGTTTAGTGGTCTTTCGCTCGGATCGATTCTGCTGTTAGCTGCGCTGGGCCTGGCGATTACTTACGGCCTGCTCGGCGTGATTAACATGGCCCACGGCGAAATGCTGATGCTGGGCGCTTACGCCACCTGGTTTGTGCAAAACCTGTTTCAGCAGTTTGCACCGCACTATCTGGCCTGGTATCCGCTGCTGGCGCTGCCGGTGGCTTTTTTGGTCACCGCCTGCATCGGCATGGCGCTGGAGCGCACCATCATTCGTCATCTGTATGGTCGCCCGCTGGAAACCTTGCTGGCGACATGGGGCATCAGCCTGATGCTGATCCAACTGGTACGCGTGCTGTTTGGGGCACAAAACCTGGAAGTTGCTAACCCGGAATGGCTGTCGGGCGGCTTGCAGGTGCTGCCAAATCTGGTACTGCCGTGGAACCGCATTGCAGTGATCCTGTTTGTCATTGGGGTAATGGCGCTGACCTGGCTGCTGTTGAATCGCACCCGCCTTGGCATGAATGTGCGCGCAGTAACGCAAAACCGCGCCATGGCAGATTGCTGCGGCGTGCCCACGGGTCGTGTGGATATGCTCGCATTCGGCTTAGGTTCCGGCATTGCCGGTCTTGGCGGCGTGGCGCTGTCGCAGTTGGGCAACGTCGGCCCGGAACTCGGTCAAGGCTACATCATCGACTCGTTTCTGGTGGTGGTGCTGGGCGGCGTCGGCCAACTGGCGGGCACCGTTGTCGCGGCCTTCAGTCTTGGCATTCTTAACAAAGTGCTGGAGCCGCAAATCGGTGCCGTGCTGGGGAAAATATTGATTCTGGTAATTATCGTGTTGTTCATCCAGAAGCGCCCGCAAGGCCTGTTTGCCGTTAAAGGAAGGGTGATTGACTGATGACGCAACCCATAACCTTAACCGTGGCGCGTAGAGCACCGCGTCTCACGCTCAGCATCGGTATGCTGCTGACCCTCGCGCTGCTGGTGATGCCCTTTCTGGCGCTGCTGCCCGCCGCACATCCGTTAGCCATTTCCACCTACACGCTGACGCTGGTGGGCAAAATCCTCTGTTATGCCGTGGTAGCGGTAGCGCTCGATCTGGTGTGGGGTTACGCCGGATTGTTGTCGCTGGGCCACGGGCTGTTTTTCGCTTTAGGCGGCTATGCCATGGGCATGTACCTGATGCGTCAGGCATCAGGCGACGGCATGCCCGCTTTTATGTCATTCCTCTCGTGGAATGAGATGCCGTGGTTTTGGGCAGGCACCCAACATTTTGCCTGGGCACTGTGCCTGATTGTATTGGTGCCCGGTTTGCTGGCGCTGGTGTTCGGCTTCTTCGCCTTCCGCTCAAAAATAAAAGGTGTGTACTTCTCGATCATGACGCAGGCGCTGACTTACGCGGGCATGCTGCTGTTTTTCCGCAACGAAACCGGCTTTGGCGGCAACAATGGTTTCACCGGTTTTACCACCCTGCTCGGCTTCAATGTCACCGCCACCAGCACGCGCATTGGGCTGTTTGTCGCCACGGTCTTATTGCTGCTGCTTAGCCTGGCAGTGGGTTTTGCACTGGCACGCAGCAAGTTTGGTCGGGTGTTGACGGCCGTTCGCGATGCCGAAAACCGCCTGATGTTTTGTGGTTACGATCCCCGAGGTTTCAAGCTGTTTGTCTGGACGCTCTCTGCAGTGCTGTGTGGCCTGGCGGGCGCGCTTTACGTGCCGCAGGTTGGCATTATCAACCCCAGCGAAATGTCGCCCACTAATTCGATCGAAGCCGCCATTTGGGTGGCGCTCGGCGGTCGCGGCACGCTGATTGGCCCGCTGTTGGGCGCTGGCATTGTCAATGGTGCCAAAAGCTTCTTCACCGTTGCTTTCCCGGAATACTGGCTGTTTTTCCTCGGCCTGATGTTTATTCTGGTCACGCTGTTTCTGCCGCGTGGCGTAATTGGCCTGCTGCGTCGGAGGAAAGATGACTGAACCTTTACCGCTGTTTACCCAACCGCACCGCGCGGATCGCCACCGTGCGCAAACCGATCCGATTCTGCAGCTGGAAAAGATCAATGTCTCGTTTGATGGCTTTCGCGCCCTAACCGATCTTTCCCTGCAGATCGGCGTAGGTGAATTGCGCTGTGTGATCGGCCCCAACGGTGCCGGTAAAACCACGTTGATGGATGTGATCACCGGAAAAACCCGGCCCGATAATGGCCGGGTAATCTACGACCAGAACAGCGATTTCACCCAGCTTTCGCCAGTAGAAATTGCACGCGCGGGGATTGGCCGCAAGTTTCAAAAACCCACGGTGTTTGAGGCGCTGACGGTATTTGAAAACCTTGAAATTGCCCTGAAAGCGGATAAATCCGTGTGGGCCAGCTTGCGCGCCCGTCTGAGCGGCGAGCAGCAGGATCGTATTGATGAAGTCTTAAAACTGCTGCGTTTGGGCGGTGAGCGCCAGCGCAAAGCGGGTTTGCTATCACACGGACAAAAGCAGTTTCTGGAGATTGGCATGTTGCTGGTGCAGGAACCGCATCTGCTGCTGCTGGATGAACCGGCGGCGGGCATGACCGATGCCGAAACTGAGTACACCGCCGAACTGTTTCGCAGCCTGGCGGGTAAGCATTCGCTGATGGTGGTGGAACACGACATGGGCTTTGTTGAAACCATCGCCGATCACGTCACGGTATTGCATCAAGGTCAGGTTTTGGCTGAGGGATCGTTGCGCGAAGTACAGGCCAACGAACAGGTAATCGACGTTTATTTGGGACGCTGAGATGCTACAGGTTTCTGAACTGAATCAATATTATGGCGGCAGCCACATTCTGCGCGGCCTCTCTTTTGAGGTGAAAATTGGCGAAGTGACCTGTCTGTTGGGCCGTAACGGCGTAGGCAAAACCACGTTGCTAAAATGCCTGATGGGATTGATTGCCGCCAAGTCAGGGGAAATTCGCTGGCAGGATAAAGTGATTAATTCACGCAAACCACATCAGCGCGTGCAATCCGGCATCGCTTACGTACCGCAAGGCCGCGAGATTTTCCCCCGTTTGACGGTGGAAGAGAACCTGCTGATGGGACTGTCGCGCTTCTCCGCGTCGCAGGCGAAACAGGTGCCAGATGAGATCTATCAGCTTTTCCCGGTGCTGTTTCAGATGAAATCACGTCGTGGCGGTGATCTTTCTGGCGGTCAGCAGCAGCAATTGGCGATTGGCCGCGCACTGGCGTGTCGCCCGCAGCTGTTGATCCTCGACGAGCCCACAGAAGGGATCCAACCTTCGGTGATCAAAGAGATCGGCGCGGTGATCCGCCAGCTGGCACAGCGCGGTGATATGGCGATCTTATTAGTCGAGCAGTTCTATGACTTTGCGGCGGAACTGGCAGACAATTATCTGGTGATGTCGCGTGGCGAAATCGTTCAGCGCGGGCGTGGCGATAGCATGGAAGCGGAAGGCGTGCGCGGGTTAGTGGCAATATAGCCGCGATTTAAGGCAGCCTTGCGGCTGCCTCATTGACCTTACAGCAGGCCGGTTTGAACCGAAAAATGCCGCTGCTCGCCCGGCGCCAGTTCGATCAGCGTGCCGGCCTGTTTCGCTGCTAAAAAGCCTTCTGGCCGACAGGTGGCGGGCAGGATATAGGCTGCAACCTGCTGATCGCGATTATGCAGTAACCAGCGCGTGGCATGCGGAAACTGCGCAGTGGAAAAGCGCGTCATCAAGGCGTAATCCTCTTGCGGCGAATGCAGTTCAAACTGTACTTCCTCACCATATTGCGCCAGATCGTCAGCAAAAAAGACGATCTCAGGATCGCACATCTGCGGTTGATCCAACTGCTGTAAAGATTGGGGATCCCGCGCCAACCGATCGGTATATTCCCGCCAGGCTGGCGTAGGCCGCACATGCGCTGGGATGGTGGTGCGCAGCTGGAAAGCATCATCAGGGATCGACTGCTGGAAACGTCCCTGCTCCACCCATGCGCTGTTGAGATGGCACATGTACTGCAGCGGCATTGGCGCACCCGCAAGATTGGTGACTGTCATTTCGATATGCAGTCGCGCGTGATTGGCCTGCAAACGCACCGCCGGTGCCGCCAGATAATGATGACCAAACCCTTTCACATATTCGGTTTCACCTTCCAGTGACACTCGCCCCTCTTCCAGCACGATCCAGGCGTTGTCCATGCGGGCGCACGCCATTTCGCCGTGCAGCGGATGATCATCCTCCGCTGAAGGACAGCCATTCGCCAGCAAACCGGAGTGAAAGGCGAAACAGCCGTAAGTATCAATAATTGAACTGCCCGGCAGCGGCTGCTTAAAGCTGTGGCCCATGGTCAGCGAATGCCCATCAAAGCTTGCTTGCCAGATCATCTGCCCGTAAAAGGGCAGCACGATCACCGTACCACGCCGATTGTGGATGCGTACCGCTTCGATGCCCGCAGGGTAGCGAAACAGCTCTACTGTGAAATCTTCATTTTGCAGCAGCACGCCTGGCGTGGCGTGAAACTGCTCACGATGCAACGGTAAACGGGTTTTCATGGCAGCTCCTCCACTAAACGTCCCGTTGCGTTAGCCTGTTTTTTATGACGCAGTTCGCCCCAGAAATAGAAGCCAACCCAGGCAAAACAGAGCAGCGAGACGCCAAACGCCAGCTGCATTGAACCCAGATGATCGGAGACGAAGCCTTGCAGCGCAGGCACAAAAGCCGCGCCAACAATCGCCATGACAATAAACGCCCCCGCCACTTCGGTATATTTATTATCTACCGTAGCGAGCGTCCCGGCGTAGATGGTGGCCCAGCACGGCCCAAACAGCACGCTGACAAACACGGCGGCGTAAACTGCCGTGAAGTTAGGCACCAGCATCACATAGGCTAAAGTCAGCCCCCCCAGCACTGAATAGGCGATCAAGACTTTTTCCGCCCGGAAGCGTGTCATCAAGAAGTTAGCGACGAATTTACCGATGAAGAAGCAGATAAAGCTGTACATCATAAAGTTGGAGGCGTGACGTTCATTGGTTGCGCCCAATGTTAACGCCAGACGAATAGTGAACGACCACACCGCAACCTGCATACCAACATAGAGAAACTGCGCCACAATGCCGCGTTTAAAGTGGCGATTATTCGCCAGATAGCGGAACGTTTCGCGCAGGGAAGGCTGCGATTTTTCGCTGCTCTCCGGCTTGCAGCGCGGATAACGCGTGAACATAAACAGCAACATCACGACCACCAGCACCATGACCAAATATTTATAGGGTTCTAAGGTGTGCTCCAGCATGGTCAGGCGAAATGCATGAGCCTGCTCGACGCTCATTCCCGCCATCTGGCTTTCCAGGCTCTCTCCATCCTGAAACACCAGATATTTACCCAGCACAATGCCCATCAGCGCACCAATCGGATAGAACGTCTGGCTGACGTTCAGACGCAACGTGGCATGATCGCGGTGGCCAATCATCGAGCTATAAGTATTAGCAGCGGTTTCAAGAAAGCTCAGACCAATGGCGATGGCAAAGATTGCCGCCAGAAACATGGTGTATGTCGCCATGTGCGAGGCGGGATAAAACAGCATGCAGCCGACAATATAGAGCGCTAATCCCATTAAAATCGCCAGTTTGTAGCTGGCTTTACGGATCACCAATGAAGCCGGAATCGCAATCAGAAAGTAGCCGCCGTAAAACGCACTTTGCACCAGCGCGCTGGCGAAGTCGCTCAGGGCAAAGACGCTTTTGAACTGGGTGATAAGAATGTCATTCAGGCTCGCAGCACAGCCCCAAAGCGGGAACAGGCAAGAGAGCAAAATAAACTGGAACAGCGGCGTTTTATTTAAGTAGCCATCAGATTGCTGAACAATATTCTGTGGCATTGCGTTCTGTTGCATCGTTTTAGTTTGCAGGGTTTTGGGTTGCATAACAGGGCCTCATTGAACGTTCAGAAAACGCTGGAAGCTGTCCGCGTCGGGGTAAGAGCGCTGGGTGCCGCGGCCGGTCACGCTACAGGCGGCATAGGCAGATGCCTGTGACATCGCTTCAGCGATATCACCGGTTTTCACTAGCACGTAAGCAAAGCAGCCAATAAAAGCATCGCCCGCTCCGCTGGTGTCCACTGCTTTGACCGGCGTAGGTGCAACGTGGTGCAGATCATCGCCCGTCATCCACAGCGAGCCGCGACTGCCAAGGGTAATGATCAGGTTTTTCAGCCCACGTTTTAGCAGCGACTGCCCTGCAAGTTGCACCTCTTCATCGGTACTAACGGGCATACCGGTCAGAATCTCCAGCTCGGTTTCATTCGGCATGAAGAAGTCGCATTTGCAGGCGTACTGAATATCCAGATCCGCGACTGCGGGCGCGGGATTAAGAATCACCTTGATATTGTGCTGGCGGGCAAAATCGATCGCGTAATAGACGGTTTCAAGCGGGATTTCGAGTTGCAGGATCATCAGTTTGCAGGATGTTAGCGCCTCAGCGGCATCATCAATATCTGCCGGTTTAAGCTGCTGATTAGCTCCTTTGATGATCAGGATGCGGTTTTGCGACTGATCGTCGACAAAAATAGGTGCCACGCCGCTGGAGGTGCCCGGTGCAGTGGTGACGTAGCGGGTATCCACGCCTTGCTGTTGCAGGTTGGCGACGGTGTTAGGCGCGAACAGATCGTCCCCCACTTTACTGATCATCATCACGTTGCCGCCCAACTTTGCCGCCGCCACGGCCTGATTAGCGCCCTTTCCGCCGCAGCCGATAGCGAAATCGGGCGCTTCAAGGGTTTCGCCCGCTTTCGGCAGGCTGTTGGTATAAGTAATAAGGTCCACCATGTTTGACCCGATAACGGCTATCTGCATCTTTTTCTCCTGGCTCTTTTTTAACCTTAAAATGTTATTAAAATAACAATAACAATTCGCATAAGTTAAATATGTGATAAAAACCACATCCTGAGCGCGTGGCAACAGCCGTCTTAGCGAGCTTTATACATAAATATCGTGTTACTATTTTAACAAAGCAACATCAACCCTCAGACAAAGATAGCGCTCAGGGCTGGGTTAAAGCGTGATTATCTGGCAGAGAAGCATGCTGATCTCGCGACGCGGCGCGAAGTTTGCGGGCCGTTTCTATTACGGGTAAGATTGAAAATCCATCTGCAAGATGAGAGGCAACTCATTAAAATTCGGGGGGATTTGTCCCGATTGACAGGCCGAAAGAGTGAAACCTCATGCGGAACATCAGGATACTAATAATACAGAGATGAACATGGAAACCCGGCGCGACGAACGTATCCACAAGCTGGCTCAGGCGCTGAAACGCACTGATAAACTGCACTTGAAAGACGCAGCGCAACTGCTCGGCGTTTCAGAAATGACTATTCGCCGCGATTTAACGGAACCTGCGTCCACAGTAGTGCTGCTGGGCGGTTACATCGTTAGCGATCCCAAAAGCCACGCTGGGCACTATTTCATCTCCGATCAGCATGGGCAAAATGCCGCCAGAAAGCAGCGGCTAGCGCAAGCTGCGGCCAGTTTGATTGGTGAAAACGACACCGTGTTTTTTGATTGCGGCACCACGCTGCCGTACATCATCGATGCCATTGCCGACACCTTGCCTTTCACCGCTATTTGCTGCGCCATGAACACTTTTTTAGCGTTGAAAGAAAAACCCGCCTGCAATGTGATCTTAAGCGGGGGTGAATTTCATGCGGACAACGCGCTGTTTACGCCGATTGGGGCACATTCGATTCTCGACGATCTCTGCCCTACGCTGGCGTTTATCTCAGCCGCCGGAATCGATAAGGATCAAGGTGCAACCTGCTATAACACCAATGAACTGGCGATGAAGCATCACGCAATGCTGCGTGCCCGCCAGCGTGTGCTGGTGGCGGACAGCAGTAAATATGGCAAAGTGCTGCCGGTGCGAATTGGAGAGCTGCGTGCTTTCGATTTGCTGGTCAGTGACAGCGCACCCGAGCAGGATCTGAATAACTGGCTGGCACAACAAAACATTCCGCTGCGCCTGCCATAGGCCATTATGCCCAGCGGTTGTCCACCGCTTCGCCATCACGTAACCGGCGCAAATTTTCGCAAACGCCTGCTACATTTCCGGCTAAAGAGATATCGGTTACGCCACCAATGTGCGGCGTAGCGATCACGTTGTAGCTAAACACGGCATCGTTGGGATCGGGCGGCTCCTGCCAGAACACATCCAACCCGGCTCCCGCCAGCGTGTTGTTTTCCAGCGCAGCAATAAACGCCTCTTTGTCGATCAAACCGCCCCGTCCCAGATTGATCAGGAAACTGTCAGGCTTCATCTGGCTCAACGCTTTTTCGTCGATGATATGGTGCGTTTGCGCATTATCCGGCAGGCTGAGGATCACAAAATCGGCTTGCTCAAGCAGCTGCGGCAGTTGCGCCATATCACCGACCCAATCCAGACCGTACTTTTCTGCAAATGCCGCGTCAGCCTCGCGCTTCACGCCAATCATGCGCATACCAAACGGCGCCAGGCGTTTCGCCAGCGCTTTACCGATGCCGCCCAATCCCACCAGCCCCACGGTTTTTCCCATCAACCCCATCCCCACCGGCTGACCGAGCCGCTGCTGCGCCAGACATTGCGCAATCTCCTGATGACGACGCGCCAGACCAATCATCATCCAGATACCGAGTTCAGCCACGGAATCTGCATTGCCCGACGTATGAGAGGGCACGTTTGCGACCATAATGCCCTGCTGTTTTGCCGCCGCGATATCCACGCTTTCCAGGCCGGTGCCCGCTTGTTGAATCAGCTTTAAGCGGTCAGCGGTGGCTAACAGGCGCGCATCGACTTTGCACATGCCGGGGATCAGGGCGTCAAAGCCCGCCAGGCTTTCTGCCGCATGACCCGCCGAGGCGACAAATTCGACATCCGGCATGGTTTGGCGAATCGACTCAATCAATCCGCCCCAGGCGTTTTCATCCGCTGCGATCAGCACTCTCATCGAACCTCCTCCGTTTTAAGGCAAAAAGGCAGCATAGTCTCGAGGTTGTGCGTAAATCAAACAGTTATCCCAAACTGCGGCACACATCAGAAGAATCCCCGTGCGTTGGCTGTGATTAGACGGTGAAAAAGGCTAAACTTCGACATCATCCAAACGACAAACAGACCCAGAGGCTCAATACAACGTGGCTCAATTCGTCTATAGCATGCATCGCGTCGGCAAAGTGGTTCCGCCGAAGCGACATATCCTTAAGAACATCTCCCTTAGCTTCTTCCCTGGCGCCAAAATCGGTGTGCTCGGCCTGAATGGCTCGGGTAAATCTACGCTGCTGCGCATCATGGCGGGCATCGATAAAGACATTGAAGGGGAAGCGCGCCCGCAGCCAGGGATCAAAATTGGTTACCTGCCGCAGGAACCGCAGCTCAATCTGGAACACACCGTTCGTGAATCGGTGGAAGAAGCGCTGTCAGAAGTGGTTGGCGCGTTAAAACGTCTGGACGAAGTCTATGCGCTTTACGCAGAAGAAGATGCTGACTTTGATAAGCTGGCTGCTGAGCAGGGTCGTCTGGAAGAGATTATCCAGGCGCACGACGGTCACAATCTCAACACGCAGTTAGAGCGCGCTGCTGATGCGCTGCGCCTGCCAGAATGGGATGCAAAAGTCAGCAACCTGTCGGGTGGTGAACGCCGCCGTGTTGCGCTGTGTCGCCTGCTGTTGGAAAAGCCAGACATGCTGCTGCTGGACGAACCCACCAACCACCTGGATGCCGAATCCGTGGCCTGGCTGGAACGCTTCCTGCACGACTTCGAAGGCACCGTTGTGGCGATCACCCACGACCGTTACTTCCTCGACAATGTCGCGGGCTGGATTCTGGAACTGGACCGTGGCGAAGGTATTCCGTGGGAAGGCAATTACTCATCCTGGCTTGAGCAGAAAGATGCACGTCTGGCGCAAGAAGCCTCTTCTGAAGCGGCGCGTCGTAAGTCGATTGAGAAAGAGCTGGAGTGGGTTCGTCAGGGTGCGAAAGGCCGTCAGTCCAAGGGCAAAGCCCGTCTGGCACGCTTTGAAGAGCTGAACAACACCGATTACCAGAAGCGTAACGAAACCAACGAATTGTTCATTCCACCTGGCCCACGTCTGGGCGACAAAGTGGTAGAAGTGACGAATCTGCGCAAATCTTACGGTGACCGCGTCCTGATCGACGATCTGACGTTCTCCGTGCCGAAAGGCGCTATCGTCGGCATTATCGGCCCGAACGGTGCGGGTAAATCCACCCTGTTCCGTATGATGTCTGGTCAAGAACAGCCTGATTCCGGCAGCATCGTGCTCGGTGATACCGTGAAGCTGGCTTCTGTCGATCAGTTCCGTGACAGCATGGATAATTCCAAAACCGTGTGGGAAGAAGTCTCCGGCGGCCAGGACATTATGCGTGTCGGCAACACCGAAATGCCAAGCCGTGCCTACGTTGGCCGCTTCAACTTCAAAGGGGTTGATCAGGGTAAACGCGTGGGTGAACTCTCTGGTGGTGAGCGTGGTCGTCTGCACCTCGCCAAGCTGCTGCAGGTTGGCGGCAATATGTTGCTGCTCGATGAACCGACCAACGACCTGGACATCGAAACCCTGCGCGCCCTGGAAAACGCCTTGCTGGAGTTCCCAGGCTGCGCCATGGTTATCTCGCATGACCGTTGGTTCCTTGACCGTATCGCCACCCACATTCTGGATTACCAGGATGAAGGCAATATCGAATTCTTCGAAGGTAACTTCACCGAATACGAAGAGTACAAGAAACGCACGCTCGGCGCAGAAGCGCTGGAGCCGAAGCGCATCAAGTACAAGCGTATGATTAAGTAAGAGAAATGGCGGCAGAAATGCCGCTATTTTTTTGCCCGTTTTATGGGATAGCGTTAGCGGTAAAACGCCTTAAACACCGTTGATTGCAGCGCAAATTCAATAAACTTTGCCAGCGCAGGCGAGTTCAACTTGCGACTCGGATAGACCAGCCACAACTCGTTCCCCTCCATTTCCCACTCTGGCAGCACAGGCACCAAGCGGTCATCCGCCATTGCGCCCTCGGTTAAAAAGCGCGGCAGCTGCGTAATACCTGCATCACCCAATGCGCATTCGCGTGCATACACCAAATTATCGGTCAGATGACCCGGCGGCAGCAGCCAACGGTAATACGCATTGTCCTGCTTCAGTACCCACTCATTCCACGCGTGATGGGCGATGCAACGATGCTCCGCCAGCTGTTGCGGATGCGTGATGGGCGCGTGCTGTTCAAGGTAATGTTTCGACGCCACCAGCGTGCGTTCGCAATAACCGACCCGACGACCAATCAACGACGAATCCTGCGGCTGACCGGTGCGCAGCGCAATGTCGAATCCCTCTTGAACCAGGTCGCGTATGTCATCCGAAACAGAAACATCTAACGTGACGTCTGGATAAAGCTGCAAAAACTCAGCATTACAGCGTGCCAGCAACGTCGCGCCGATGCCTGCCGGGCTGGTAATCCGCAGCCGTCCGCTGGGGTTTTCACGCAAATTAGCAATGGCCTGATCGGCACGTTCACTGGCCTGCATCATCTCCTGGCAATGCAGCAGATAGCGTTCACCGGCAAACGTGAGATTGAGCTGGCGCGTAGTGCGATTCATTAAACGGATTCCAAGACGCTGTTCCAGTTGGCTAATGCGCTGGCTGACGCTGGATTTAGGCAATCCCACCCGCTCAGCCGCTGCGGTAAAGCTGCCACATTCGGCGACTAAGGCAAACAGCGCCATATCCTGCCATTGACGAAATGCCATTGTTCACCTCAGACGAACACGCTATGAAAGATTGTCCATCTTATCATTGGCAAAATGGGGTTCTACACTTAAGTCATCAAAACAGGAGAACCCCATGACTATTCGCGCTATCGCTATCAATCCAGAAAATCCACACACTTTTATTGAAATCACCCCAGAAACGCCAACGCCGGGCGAATATGATCTGCGTGTTGAAGTCAAAGCGGCCTCAGTGAATCCGGTTGATACCAAGGTTCACAAAGGTGCCATTAAGAACGGCTTGCAGGTGCCACGCGTCTTAGGCTGGGATGCCAGCGGCGTAGTATTGGAAGTGGGCAGCAAAGTCAGCAACTTTAAGCCTGGTGATGAAGTGTTCTACGCGGGTGATCTGACTCGCCCCGGCAGCAACAGCAGTGAACAACTGATCGATTCCCGCATTGTTGGTCACAAACCAAAGAGCCTGGATTGGGCAGCGGCAGCGGCAATTCCGCTGACTGCGTTGACCGCCTGGGAAGGGTTGTTTGAACGTCTTAATCTGCAAAATGCCACAGCCGATCAAACCCTGCTGATCGTGGGTGGCGCAGGCGGCGTAGGATCGCTGGCGATTCCATTCGCGAAAATGCGCAGCAAAGTCAAAGTGATCGCCACCGCGTCGCGTGAAGATTCCGCACAATGGTGCCGTGATCGCGGAGCGGATCTGGTGATCAATTACAAAGACATGATCGGTGAACTGGAAAAGCACGATCTCAAGCAGGTGGATTTCATTTTCTGCCTGAACGACACCGATGGTCATTGGGAAACCATGGCTAAGTTGATTGCACCGCAGGGACACATTTGTACCATCGTGGAAAACGAACAGCCGTTGGCGATGGATCAGCTGAAGCTGAAAAGTGCCGCACTGCATTTTGAGTTGATGTACACCCGCAGCATGTTTAACACACCCGATATGGCGCGCCAGGGCGAGATTCTAAATGAAGTGGCTGAACTGCTGGATGCTGGAAAACTGCAAACCACGCTGAATGAGACCTTACAGGGCTTGAGCGTTGAGACATTGCAGGCGGCGCATGCGCGTGTTCTGGAAGGCCATATGCGTGGCAAAGTGGTGATGGTTTACTGATTTTTTGGCGGAATGGGTGTGGGTTGGCGGCGTTTTTAGCGTGTGCGGCTTGTCCCCCATCCCAACCTTCCCCCGCAAGCGGGGGAAGGGGCAGCTCGCACTATTCCGCAAGTGGGGAAACGGGCAGTTCGCACTGCATGCGCCAATTCATCCTTACCCCACTAAACCTGCGCCATTCCGCCATCAATGCACAGTTCAGCCCCCGCAATGTATCGGCTTTCATCTGAGGCTAAAAACAGCGCAGCAGCGGCCACCTCTTCCGGTTTCCCTAAACGCCCCAACGGAATAGCTGACGTCATTTGTGTGCGCATTTCATCGGATACGCTAGCAAACATTGCTGTTTCTATCGGACCAGGACTCAACGTATTGACCCGAATACCCAGCGGCGCCAGCTCTTTAGTCCAGGTTCGCGCGTAAGATCGCAATGCCGCTTTACTGGCGCTGTAGGTCCCATAACCTTCAGTCCCGATAAAACCTGCAATGGATCCAATCAATACCATCGAACCGCCTGTTGTCATCAACGGCAATGACTGCTGCACGCTTAGCAGCGCTGCTTTGACGTTAAGATTGAATGTGCGATCCAGATGCGCGCTGTCACTGCTTGCCAGCGTGGCATATTCAGACAAACCGGCGTTTACCACCACGCTGTCTAACCGCCCTTTTACCTCATGAATGGTTTTAAACACGCGCTGGAGATCGTCGCTGTCTGTCATGTCTGCCTGAATAACACAGACGTTATCTTTTAACTCGCGCTTCACCTGCTCTAACTCAACCTGCCGACGTCCGGTCACAAACACGAATGCGCCTTCGGCCACAAAACGTTGGGCGATAGCGAGACCAATGCCACTGTTGCCACCTGTGATCAGCACGATTTTTGCTTTTAATAACGACATAAAAACTCCACTCTTGGGCTAGTAATACTTTCGCAAGATAGAGAGTTGAACGGTTGCGTCAATGACGCACTTTGTCTATCCCAGATATCCTCAAGGAAACCGACGTGGAAATAAATGACGTAGAATCAATGACAAATAGCGAGATCGCTTTAACCAAACCGATCATTGAAGAGATTGCAAATAAGTGGTCAGTGCTGATTCTGAATGTGCTTTGCAGTGAACCGACGCGTTTCAATGAACTAAAGCGTCGTCTGGGTAGCGTGACACATAAAGCGTTAACAGAAGCATTGCGACGACTTGAACGGAACGGGCTGCTTTCTCGTCGCGTATTGGCCTCGTCGCCGGTCGCAGTAGAGTATTCTCTTACGCCGTTAGGACGCTCGTTGCAGGAGCCTTTCAGCGCTATTTATCTGTGGGCGACACGGCATCAGGGAGAAATTGAACGGGCTCAAAAGGGTTACGACCGAGCGGCTAAACGGGTGGAATATGCCGAGAAATGAGGCGTGCAGGCGCACGCCTCTTCGGGATTACGGATTATTTTGTTCGCCCAACATCCCTTTCACCAGCTCGATGCAGCGTAGAAAACGCGCGTCGTAATCGTCCTCTTTAACGTGCAAAAATTCGATATTGTTCTCTCTCAGCATGGTGATCAACATCGATTGAAACTCACGCCGATCAACCGAACTGCCCAGGCTGCGTAAGCCGTCCGCCACCCAAGGCACATTGTTTTCCAGCAAAATGACTAAATCGAAGCGATATTCGTCGATCAAGGCCTGAACAAACGGATGTTCGCGCCCTTCGTACTTTAGACAGAACGCCTGCGTAGTGACAAAGTCGGTGTCGATGAAAGCAACTTTGTTTGCGTACTTCACCGCAAAATCAATGTACTGCGCCTGACCCAACGCGATTTTGTCATAGTCAGAATATTGCAGCGCCATTTCGTCACCGCCAAGATGCGAGAAGACGTAATCGCGACCATATTCCCAGGCGCTGGTGGTGTTGAAAATATTGGCGAGTTTATTAACCAGCGTCGATTTGCCGCTGGATTCACCGCCAAGGATCGCCACGGTACGCACAAAGAACGGCTTCACTTCGGTGGGAATGTATTCCCAGAAGCGGAACGGATCCTGGCGGATCTGCGCGCCGCTAATGCTCATAAACGATCGATTGGGATCAACCACTACCGTTGGTATGCCAAGATGCTGTTCATACATCTCTGCGTCGGGCGCTTCGCTGGTGTAAATACAGTCGGGCGCAATACCCTGTTCACTGAGGAATGATTTTACCCCTTCGCTCCAGACATCCCAGCCATGCGGGTAAGGCTCAATGCCCTCTTCATTAAAGGAGTGAATACGAATATTTTTTTGATATTTAAAGGTTTGCAATAACCAGCGTAATCGGTCGCTGACGGTAGGCTGCTGCGACATGGCGCTGTTTTCGAACAAACCGCGATCGCGCGGCTCGTCGTAACCCATGATGATGTGCAGTTCATCAACCTGGCTACAGGCGCGCTGAATCAGATAAATATGGCCGGTATGCAGCGGATAGAACTTACCAAATACCACGCCAACCGTTTTATCGCGCCGTGGAAATTCCAGACCGAGAAAGCGGTGTAACGCTTCTAATTTTTGTGCGCTGGGGCTTTTGATTTTGGCGTTGAGCAGCTGGCTCAAATACCCTTTGGTCATGCCGCTGGCATCGGCGACTTGTTGCAGCGTGTGGCCCTGCTGGCGAATGGCCGTTTTTAGATAATCAAACGACGACATGTCGTGCCTCCTGCGTGAATAATATGTGGCGTAAAGAGAAAAAGCCCTCACGCCAACTTTCGCCTGCAAGCGGAAAAAGCGATAACCCGCTGCGGCCCGGCATGTTAACTTTCATGCCGGATGCTGAATAAACATAGCCCTTTAGCAGAATTGTGCCCTGCTCCCGCCAGCGGAAACAGGGCAGGTAAAGCTTAAAGCTCTTCTAAAATAGCCAGCGCATCGGCCAGTTTTTTCGCACTGTAAACTTTCATGCCATCGATCGGTTTTTTCGGCGCGTTTCCTGCCGGAACAATGGCGCGTTTAAAGCCGTGCTTCGCCGCTTCAGAAATGCGTTCCTGTCCGCTTGGCACCGGGCGAATTTCACCGGCTAAACCTACTTCACCAAAGATCACTAAATCCTGTGGCAAAGGGCGATCGCGTAGGCTGGAAACCATGGCCAGCATCAAGGCTAAATCCGCACTGGTTTCAGTGACCTTAACGCCGCCGACTACGTTGACGAATACATCCTGATCCGCCATCTGTAATCCGCCATGACGATGCAGCACCGCCAGCAATATCGCCAGGCGATTCTGCTCCAGCCCCACCGCAACGCGGCGTGGATTGCCCATCATGGAGTGATCCACCAGCGCCTGAATCTCTACCAAGAGTGGACGCGTGCCTTCCCACAGCACCATCACTGAACTGCCGGACGTCACTTCTTCGCCACGTGACAAGAAAATAGCGGAAGGATTACTGACTTCACGCATGCCTTGCTCAGTCATAGCAAACACGCCCAGTTCGTTAACCGCACCAAAACGGTTTTTATGGCTGCGCAGCGTGCGGAAACGCGAATCGGCATCGCCGTCCAGCAATACCGAGCAGTCAATACAGTGTTCCAGGACTTTCGGGCCGGCCAGCGAGCCATCTTTGGTGACGTGACCGACCATGATGATCGCCACATCGCGCGTCTTGGCAAACCGCGTCAGGTAAGCGGCGGTTTCACGCACCTGTGCCACGCTACCCGGCGATGACTGGATATCAGCCATGTGCATCACCTGAATCGAGTCGATAACCATGAGCTGCGGCTTCTCTTGCTCGGCAATCAGGCAGATTTGTTCGATGCTGGTTTCCGACAACATATTCATGTTTTCTGTCGGTAATCCCAGACGATGGGCGCGCATTGCGACCTGTTGCAGCGATTCTTCGCCTGTGACGTACAGGGTTTTCATCCCTCCCGCCAGCTTACACATCACCTGCAACAGCAGCGTTGACTTCCCTGCGCCTGGGCTACCACCAATCAAAATAGCGCTTCCCGGCACCACGCCGCCGCCCAATACGCGGTCAAACTCTTTAAAAGTGGTCGAGAAACGCGGTAGCGCTTCAAGGCTAATTTCAGAGAGTTTTTGTACCCGGCTGGGGCCAGCGCTGCCTGCGTAGCCGCTTAAGCGCTCGTTGCGCGCAGCAGTAGGCGAGGCAGCAATACGCACCTCGGTGATAGTATTCCAGGCATGGCAGGCGCTGCATTGCCCCTGCCAACGTGGATAATCTGCGCCGCATTCATTACAGACGAATGCGCGTTTTGCCGCTTTGGCCAAATCAATACCTCTGTTAACGCTCTTCGTGAATCAGACTGCCGCTGAGGATGCAGAAAACACCCATCAAATCGGCGTGGCGAATGGTGACTTGCGTCTGCTCATTCACCTTAGGTTTAGCATGGTAAGCAATGCCCAACGCCGATGCTTTAATCATCAGCAGGTCGTTAGCGCCATCACCCACCGCCACGGTTTGCTCCGGGGCGATATCAAAACGCTGTGCCAGCTTCTTCAGCGTGTCCGCTTTATATTGTGCATCAACAATCGGGCCGATGACTTCACCGGTCAGCTTGCCGTCACGAATTTCCAGTTCATTGGCGACAATCGCAGCCAGATGCAGCTTATCGCGCAGATATTCAGCATAATAAGTGAACCCACCCGAGGCGATAGCCACCTGCCAGCCCAGCGCTTGCAGCTTCTGTACCAGCGTGGTTAAGCCTGGCATCAACGGCAATTCATCGCGCACCTGTTTCAGAATATTGGCGTCCGCGTCTTTTAATGTCGCTACGCGCTGACGCAGGCTGGCGGTAAAATCGAGTTCACCGCGCATGGCGCGTTCAGTCACTTCGGCAACCAGCTCGCCGCTGCCGGCTAACTTCGCAATTTCATCAATGCATTCGATTTGGATGGCGGTGGAATCCATGTCCATCACCAGCAGACCTGGCGTTTTCAAATGCGGGATTTTGCCCAACGGCGCCACATCCAGCCCGGCGTCATGCGCCAGTTTGCTGGCGAACGGCGTTAGCGAACCCGCCAGGCGAATCACCTGATACTCATCCACGTTCCAGGCGCTGACGATCACCATCGCCGCACCGAGTTTATGCTGATAATCGGTCAGCTGTTGTTTATCCAGTCCGCGACCGTAAAGCAACCAGCCGGTTCGGCCAGCGCGGTAATCCAGCGGCATGACTTCATCACCGCTCAGAGAAAGGGGCAAACCCGGCCAGAGTGAAACATCGGCGGGCAGATCGCACCAGGTAAGACGATTTGGCATTAGAGCTCCTGTAGGCACAACAAAACCACGCAAGAGGCTACCTTGTCTGCGCTGCTTCTGGCAACATAATCTCCAGGCTTTCTGTTGTGACGTGACACGGGTTATCGATGGCTAAAACTGCACTGAAATTTCGCTTACATCGTACGGTGATTGTACTCATCTCGATGGCGCTGTTGGTCGTCCTGATGCAGGGCGCGTCCTGGTTTAGTCTCGGCCATCAAATGGCGCGCTCGGAACAGGTAGAAGAGCTGGCGCACACGTTAACGAATCAGGTGGCTTTCAGCCTGCAACCGTTGATGGACAACAGTGAAAATAATCGCAATAAAATTGAGGGTATCCTTGATCAGATGACCTCTAATAGCCGCATTCTTGATGCGTCGGTTTATGATGACGATGGCAGTTTGGTGGCGCACAGCGGCGAAAATATCAATGTTCGCGATCGTTTGGCGCTGGATGGCAAACGCGCTGGCAGCTATTTCAATCATCAAATCGTCCAACAGCTGAGGAACAGCGACGGCCCGCTCGGCTTTCTGCGGGTGACGCTGGATACGCATGTGTTGGTAACAGAATCACGCCAGGTCGATAACACCACCAATATTTTGCGTTTGATGATGCTGCTGGCGTTAGCGATTGGCATCATTCTCACCCGTACTTTGCTGCGCGATCGCCGTACTCGCTGGCAACAATCCCCTTTCCTGCTGACAGCCAGTAAACCCGTAAAAGAAGATCGGGATGAAGAAGAAGCCAAAGTGGAACGCGATGAAAAAGCCGAGGAAAAGCGGGTTTAAGCCGTTAACGCTTTTGCTGGTTAAGGGAGGACCAGGTTGCGCAAGCAAATTGACAAGGCCGATATGCTCCCCTCGCACGCTATCTGCTTAGCACGGCGGTGATTGACCGAATGATGACATATTCCAATCCGACAACGCGTAAATAAAAAAAACCACCCAACGCGATGACAGGTGGTTTTTATAACCCGTTTAATCATTAAAAGCAGCGTTACGCTTTAAGAATGATTTCCAGTTCTGAGAGACGTTTGATTTGCCAGTCAGGCGTGATATGCGCGGGTAACGGGCGCGTACCATGATCCAGCCAGCAGGTTTTAATGCCTGCATTCATCCCACCAAGAATATCGGACTCCGGTGTATCCCCTACCATCATCACGCGATCCCGCGGTGGATTTCCCAACAATGAAAGCGCGTGATCGAAGATCTGCGCATCCGGTTTTGGCACGCCAACTTGCTCAGAGATCACTAAGATGTCGAAGTAATCGCGGAAACCGGTACGCTCTAATCGGGTTTGCTGTAACGCGGTGAAGCCGTTGGTGATAATCCCCATCTTAACCTTACCGTGTAGCAGGTTCATCAGGCTGACAGCCCCTTCCAGTGGCGTACAGATCTCAGCCATTGCAGAGAGGAAACCGCTGTTGAGAATTTCAGGTGAGATACTGAGTTTTTCACTCCAGCCGTTAAAGCGACGCGTTTGTAGTTGCAGTGCTGAGATGGCGCCGTTCTGATAATCGACCCAAAGCGGCTTATTAACCGATTGATAGTCAATATAATCCTGATCGGTAAACTGCACATCGTAGCCAGCAAAAAGGCGCTGCAATCCGGCATACGCATCAAAATGGAAAAGGGTGTCATCGGCATCAAACAGGATGCAATCCCAGTTCTCTAACATCAAAGCTCCTTTAAATTCCTTACAGCGTCAGCGCCATGATCAAAGCATCTTCACGTCCGCTAGCGGTGGGATAATAGTTAGGGCGACGGCTTACCTGATTAAATTCGAGCTGTTCATAGAGCGCGATGGCAGGCAGGTTTGAGGCGCGAACTTCCAGCCAAAGCGTCATGACATCACGCTCAATCAGTTGATCGATTAAGTGCTGCAATAACTGGCGACCTAAGCCACGCCGCTGATAAGCGGGGTCGACAGCAATATTGAATAGTGAGGCTTCATCCAATACGACCTGCGTGATAGCGAAGGCGGCCAAATTGCCTTCTACTTCAAGTCGGAGATTTAAAAAACGTTCGCCCTGATTGCTGGCAAAAGTCTGTTCGCTCCAGGGAAAAGCATGGCTACGACGTTCAATGGCAAAAGCCTGAGCCAGATCGTCAGGGGTGAGAAAAGAGATGGCTGTCATGGTTACACATCTGTTGCCAGAGCGCGCGTTTTGCCGCGCCGCTGCTGATCAGTTCATTGAAGGAGGCGCTCGATAACGCGACGCCATTAAAGGGCTGTTCACTTTCAACGCCCAGTAGCCAGCCCGCACAATCCAGTTTTTCCGGCAGCATTTCCAGCTGTTCCGGCGTCACCATCATGACTTGTGAGCTTTGCAAATTAAGCGCATGCAGCACGTCGCGAATGATCGGCTCCTGTAAACCGGGCGCTGTTTCAGCCACAATAACTAAGCGTGTCTCCGCTGCCAGCGTGACGGCAATTTCGCCCTGTAGCACGCGCGGTCGGCGCAGTTGGTACTGCGTAATTCCCATTTGCTGTAAAAGCCAGTCGCGCCTGGACGTCATGGTGTTACCTGCTCTGCTGCCTGAATGCGACGCTATGCTAGCAAACCCATCGTACATGCGCCAACAAACCACTATAATCCCCGCTCAGATCTTACAGGAGCCCTACATGTCTGCTTTTACCCCGGCCAGCGAAGTTATTCTGCGCCACAGTGATGAATTTACCGCCCGCCACGTGCTGTTTGCTGGTGATTTGCAGGATGACCTGCCCGCTCAGTTGGAAACCGCTTCATCGCGCGTGCATACCCAGCAATATCATCATTGGCAAAACCTGAGTCGCCGAATGGGCGAGCAGGCGCGTTACGGGATGGTTGCACAAGCAGAAGACGTGCAGGGCTGCGATACGCTGGTTTACTTCTGGACCAAGAACAAACCAGAAGTGCAGTTTCAGCTGCAAAATCTGCTGTCAATGTTGCCGGTAGGCTGCGATGTGTTTGTGGTGGGTGAAAACCGCAGCGGCGTGCGCAGCGCCGAAGGCATGCTGGAAAAGTATGTAAAACTGGAAAAGATCGACAGCGCGCGCCGTTGTGGTCTGTATCACGGTCGTCTGGAGACGCAACCCGAGTTTGATGCCAACGCGTTTGGCAATACTTATCAACTCGATGATTTGACCATTCATACGTTGCCGGGCGTATTCAGCCGTGATGGTCTGGATGCTGGCAGCGCGCTGCTGATGTCAACGCTGACGCCGCACATGAAAGGTAAAGTACTGGATATCGGTTGCGGTGCCGGTGTGATTGCCGCATCCCTGCCGCGTCATTCTCCAAAGGTGCGTCTGTGGCTGTGCGACGTCCATGCCGCCGCAATCGAAGCCAGTAAAGCGACATTGGCAGCGAATGGACTGGAAGGTGAAGTGTTCGCCAGTAATGTCTTCTCAGACGTGACCGGCCGTTTTGATCTGATCCTCTCCAACCCGCCTTTCCATGAGGGTGTTCAAACCAGCCTGGACGCCGCACAAACCTTGATTCGCGGTGCGGTAAAACACCTTAACAGCGGCGGAGAGTTACGTATTGTTGCCAATGCATTCCTACCCTATCCACAGGTGTTAGACGAAACGTTTGGCAACCATGAAGTGCTGGCACAAACCGGTCGCTTCAAAGTTTATCGTGCCGTTTACGGTCGCGGTGCGAAAGCCCGTTAAAAACCTGTTTTTGCGTTAACTTTGCTTTTGCGGTGGTGAAAACGTTGCTTTTTGCAGCGATCGTTTCATCACCGTGAAATATCTATTGACGCAATGGGTAAAATCTCTAAAATGCGCCTCCGTGGTTGTAATACTATCAAGTGTTACGGGTATGCGAAGGTGGCGGAATTGGTAGACGCGCTAGCTTCAGGTGTTAGTGTCTTAACGGACGTGAGGGTTCAAGTCCCTCTCTTCGCACCAAAATCACATATTTCATATCGCACAGCACTGCGCGAAGGTGGCGGAATTGGTAGACGCGCTAGCTTCAGGTGTTAGTGTCTTAACGGACGTGAGGGTTCAAGTCCCTCTCTTCGCACCAATGCGGTGATATGAAAAGACAACGCGATGCGAAGGTGGCGGAATTGGTAGACGCGCTAGCTTCAGGTGTTAGTGTCTTAACGGACGTGAGGGTTCAAGTCCCTCTCTTCGCACCAACGTTGTCATCCTTTCTGTTGTACTTCCCGCTATTCCCAACGCTAAACAATCATATCGCGTGAAAATTCACTGAAACTGCTGCTAATCCACCGGCTAATGCCAGGCAAGATGGCAACAGCAGGTAATGACGCAGGTGACGATTAAATAACATCACCACTGTCAGCAGTAGCGCCACAATCATTACGATTCGCCATTGGCTAAAGCTCGGCTCCCACAGCGCAAATATTGGCAGCGCTGCGCAGGGCAATAATATTCCCCACGCACTATCCAGTTTTTTCCCCATCATCCAGCTGAATCCCCACAAACCGCAGGCGGCAACCATCGCCATAACCATTGCCCAACCCCTCAAATGATAAGCATTCCCATTATCATATGACAATTATTCTCTTCCTGCAGCCTGTTTTTACTTTGCCTGGCCGGGAAGATGACAGACCAGTTGGAAAATGCTAAATTGCGGCCGATAACTCTCTTTAGAACACAGCAATAATTTGTTTATTGTCCGTCGCAGAATATTTTCTGCCGGCTTGCGCTTTGGTATTTCAGGGCCGTCAAGAGTACTTATAATGAAAATACAATCTTATGATGAATTGAAACACAGCAAATATCGGCTATCGCTGATGCTTTTATTATTTTTAAATATCGCCGTGTCGCTATTTTGTCTGGCGCCGATGATAGGCCTGGCGAAAAGTGAAATGACGCTGCCGGTTATCCTCGTTACGCTTTTAAGCGCAGCGTTGTTAGCCCTGTATTTAATCAAGCCAAAACTAAAATTACCGCTATTAAATCCTGTTGCTTTCATTCTTGGCGCCTTGTGGGCCTGGCATATTAACTATCGCTACCATCTGGTTTTTTATTTTGATGGCAGCTTTTTGATCATCAGCTTGTTGAGCGTGTTCTTCATTAGCGCCATCGCCTTGAGTGATTATCTGCTGGCTTTCTGTCTGAATATCACGCCGCCGGTGTTAACCGTGCTGCTGCTGGACAATGGCGAACACCTTGCATTGATTTTATTGACCATCGCCCTGCCGTTGATCGGCTTCTCCTTGCAGCATCTGATGCGACGTCGCACCGATCACTTCACCCTGCGATTGATGCACCAACTTTATGAAGAAAAAGAGAATTTTAGCGATCTCAGCATGCTCGATCCGCTGACGGGTTTGTATAACCGACGCGGGCTAAAAAACCGTTTAGACAATATTCTGGATAATCATGCTGGCAGCCATTATGTGCTGTTACTGGATATCGATCACTTCAAAGCCTACAACGATAATTACGGTCATGCGATGGGCGATCAGGCGCTGGCACGCGTTTCAATAGCGATTCGTGATGCGGTACGCTCGCGTGATGTAGTCACACGCTACGGCGGTGAAGAGTTTTTGGTATTAATGACCAACGTCAATGCCTCGATAGCCATGAAACTGGCTGAAAGAATTCGTCAGTATGTGGTGGATTTAGAAATTCCTCATCGCTTTAACGAACGTGTTTCTACTCACGTTACTATTAGCGCCGGGATTGCGCCTATCTATGATAACGAATTTGATCAGGCTGTTGCGAACGCTGACCGTGCGTTATATGTGGCGAAGAATCAGGGAAGAAATACAATTCTTGCCTGGGAAGATTTACCAAAAGCCAATGTCATGTCATCCAGCGAAGCACATTAATTAATGCGGCGATGGTGGGCAATAATATTGCTTTATCCATCGCTTGCACTATTCTGCCCTATAAGTTCCTATTCATGACTTAATTAATCCCTACAAATTAAACAGAATATCCAGCACACTCACTCAGCTTGTAGATAGAATCAATAACGATTATCATTTGCTTTCTTATCTCCACTTTCCGCTGCGAGTTGGCATGGCAACTGTATCTGAACAGCAACATCGTTTTAGCGCCCAACCGGTGATTTTCATGCAAAATCATCAGTCGCTGGCGGATGTTTTACATGAGCTGATGCGCACGCAGCGTAGCTACATGCTGGAAGTGATTAAGTTTGGACAGCCCACCACGCCAACGATGACGTTAGCGGAATGGTCCTCTTCCGATGCGTTTATCCCGCTTACCCAGCGTTACAGTGATTATCTCTATCGCAATCATCCTGAGGCCGTTCGTGAAGCCAAGCCGGTGCAATCCCTGTGGGCGCAGTGGTACTTTGGCCTGCTGTTGCCACCGCTGATGCTGGCGCTATTACTTGAACCGCGCGCGCTAGACTGTTCTGTAGAGCACATACGCGTGGCGTTTCATGAAAACGGTTATCCCTGCACCTTTTGGATTGATGTGCAGGAAGATGAAGACGCGCACTATCTCAATGCGCAACAGCGTATTGATCGACTCATTCAGCAACACCTGATTCCTGTGGTGAATGGCATTGCTCAGCACGGTGACATCAACGCAAGGCTCATCTGGAATAACATGGGTTTCTCTTTCTCCTGGTTTCTTGGTGATTTGAAAACCCAGTTGGAAGAGCATGTGGTGTTACAGCTTGAACAAGCGCTGTTTTTTACCAGCCGCCTGCTGGATGGTAGCGATAATCCGCTCTATCGCACCATGCTGCCGCGTAATGGTCAGATGGTGCGTCGCAGTTGCTGTCAGCGCTACCGCATTCCTGATGTTGAGCAATGTGGTAACTGCACCCTAAATCCAACCTGATTCCTGCGCATTCTGTTACGAATTCTCTCTTTATCTCGTTTACAGCTTTCCTGGCTTATGGCAGTTTTTATGCCTTCGATTAGCCTGGAGAGTAAGATGAGTCTGGAGTCGGTCCGCCAGTTCTTTGCCGAACACGCCCCTGAAATTGACATTATTGAGATGGCAGAAAGCACCGCCACGGTAGATATGGCTGCACGCGCTCATGGCGTTGCGCCAGGGCAAATTGCCAAAACGTTGTCCTTGAAAGTCAAAGGTGAAGTGGTTTTGATTGTTACGTGCGGCGATGCACGGCTTGATAATCGCAAACTGAAAGCGGCGCTAGGCGCTAAAGCACGCATGTTAAGCGTGGATGAAGTGATCAACTGGACCGGGCATCCGGTTGGCGGCGTTTGCCCATTTGGCCTGGAAAACCCGCTCACCGTTTATTGTGATGTGTCGCTGCGCAGCTTCGATGAAGTGCTACCGGCAGCGGGCGCCATCCATAGCGCCGTGCGTATTACGCCACAGCAAATGGCCGATCTTACTGCGGCGAAATGGGTGGACGTGTGCGAAGCACGTTAAGGGGACGCTTTCGCTGGCGCACCTGAAATCTCAATGCCGCGCGTTTCGCGGCCAAACGCCACCAGTACGCAGATCAATATCGCCACCGTACCCGCCACTATCGCCATGCCCAATCCGTAATTGCCGCTGTGCGCTTCGGCAATACGTGATTGCAGCGTGGCATTCACTGAAGCAATCAAATTACCTAACTGATAAACAAAGCCTGGCAGCACCGCGCGTGCATTAGCGGGAACCAGTTCCGTCAGGTAAGTGGGCACTACGCCCCACGCGCCCTGCACCATGAACTGCATCAAAAACGCACCGGCGCCAATGGCCCATGAACCGCTGGAAAAAGCCCAAAGCGGCAACACGGGTAATGCCAGAAAGGACGCTAAGATAATCGCTTTTTTACGGCCAATACGTTCCGACAACGCACCAAAGCAAATACCGCCTAGCATGGCTGCAATGTTGTAGCTAATGGCGATGATGCTGACCGTATGCGCATCGAACTGATGCTGAACTTTCAGGAAAGTGGGATAAAGATCTTGGGTGCCGTGGCTAAAGAAGTTAAAGCAGGCCATCAACAGCACCATATAAATACACATCTTCCAGTGCTGTCGAATAATGGGCAGCAGCGCCGAGCTCTCTTTACGTTCACGCGCCGCTAACCACACCGGTGATTCAGGCACTTTGAAATAGATAAACGGCAGCAGCAGAATAGGCATCGCGCCAATCAGGAACATGCCGCGCCAGCCCACGGTTTCGAAAAACAGGCCGAAAATGATCGATGCCAGCAGGTAGCCGCAAGGATAACCCGCCTGAAAAATACCTGACATCAAGCCGCGCGAGCGGTCTGGAATGGTTTCCAGCGCCAGCGATGACGCCACGCCCCAAATCCCGCCCATCGCCACGCCGTAAATAACACGGAACGCGAGAAAAGCACCGAAGCTAGGCGACCAGGCTGAAAGTAATTCAAACAGTGAAAACAGCACGATATTCAGCATCAAGATCGGTTTTCGACCATATTTTTCCGCTAACCGACCAAACAGCAGCGCACCAATCGGCCGCACCGCCAGCGTCAACATGATCGCTATTGATACATCAGAAACGGAGGTGTGAAAGTATTGCGCGAGGTCGCTCAATACAAACACCAAGATAAAGAAGTCAAAGGCGTCCAGCGTCCAGCTGGCGAAGCTAGCAAACGCCACATTCCGCTGGGTCGAAGTCCAGTTAAACATAGGAGTATCCTGTCTGAGAGGCTTCCGGCTCGTTGGCCGAAATTATTGTGGGCGCAACCCGTTGCTGAGTTACGAGCTTGTTAAGCTTTTGTATATATCATGTCAGAAAGGATTAGCGTGCTAACTAATTGTCAGCCTCTGCTTCAGGCTGTAAATAAGCGTGTCTGGAGATGTGAGAAGGGGAATGGGCGAGATAATCGCCCAAAAAGTCAGTTTTTCAGACTGGCAAATGCCTTTTGAATAATCGCCAGCAATACATCATTATCCACGCTGTGGAGCACATGCACCAGCGCGCCGCAGTGAGCAGGAATGCCAACATCAACGCGCAGCGGTTGACGATACCGCCAGCTTTTACCTCGGGTTGCTCCTTCGCGCAGTTCGATATCGACCCGATAATCGATGCCGCAAGCAACGCGCTGATTGAGTAGCCAGGCGACAACCAGCGCATCGTGGATCCAGCAGCCCGGCAGACGACGCGTACGCATGGAATAGTCAATCCACGGGCGCAACGTTTCACGCACAAACTGCGTCAGTGGATGATCAATATCGGTGAGTCGTGTGAGATCTTGCTGGGTAAGCAGGGTTTGCGTGGTGACATCCATCGGCACCAGCGTCAGCGTTGCGCCACTGTGTAACACATAATGCGCGGCTTCGGGATCCACACCGAAATTGGTGTCTTTGATGTAGTCGTCTAAGGCAAAGACGCCGCCCATAATAACGATTTCTGCCACAGATTCTGCCATCGCCGGATAGCGCTGCATCGCCAGTGCGACATTGGTCAGCGGCCCGATCGCCACCAGCGTGATCTCACCAGGATTATCACAAATCAGTTTGCCCATCGCCTCGGCTGCATCGTCACCGTCGGCCATCACAGCATCGGGTTGACGCACGCCTTGCCACAGCTTCACAAGCTCCAGCTTTTCAACCCGCTTATCCAGCGTTTCACGCCAGGGTGCGGGATCTTCCTGCAAGGCCTGCGTCGCGCCCTGCACCACGGGAATATCCAACCCGAGCCGGACAATCAGATCTTTTGCTACCTGCGCACCGGTTTCGCAGGGCGTGTTTCCTGCAACGGTAGTAATCAATTCCAGCGATAACAAAGGCGATGCCAGAGCCAGCGCAATCGCCAGCCCATCGTCAGTGTTGGCACCCGCAATGCCGTTTCCCGGATCACAATCAATAATAATTCTTTTCATTTTCTTCTTAGGTTAATGCTGACCTGACAGCCGCAAGATTCACCAATTTCAAGCTGATGCGGAAACTCTTCCAGCTTCGCTTCGCCATCCCAGTTTTTCAGCATGGCAATGGCGCTTCGCGCCATATCACGCAGCGGCTGGCGTACAGTGGTTAACGTGGGGACATGAAAGGCAGATTGCTCGGTACCGTTAAAACAGACCAACGCCACATCTTCTGGAACCCGAATGCCTTGTTCAGCAAAGGCACGAATACAGCCAATGGCCTGTCCTTCATTACTGGTAAATAAGGCGCGCGGCATCTGATTATTGGCGAGCATTTGCAGGCCGGCATCGTATCCGCCCTGCCGCGAATAGCTGGCAGGAAAAATCAGTGATTCATCCACCGTTAAGCCTTTTTCCTCCATCGCGTCGCGCCAACCCTGAACACGATCCTGTGCGTTCAGCATCTCTTTTGGGCCGCTGATCATGCCGACACGCTGATAACCGTGGCTCAGCAAATGCGCACAAACCTGATACGCCGCCTGACGTTCATTCACCCTCAGCATGCCAACACCCGGCTGCGGTTCAACGCGATCCAGCATCACCAACGGTGTGCCGCTGGCTTTGATCACATCAATATAGGGATGGCGATCGACGCTGTTGTAAAACAGGCCGTCAACCTGACGGTTGAGTAAACCCTGAATAAGTTCGAGTTCGCGCTTACGGTCATCGCCTGCGTCGCCAAGCAACATAACGTGACCGTGATTAAGCGACTCTTGCAGCAGCATGTGTGCCATTGAGGCAACGAAAGGATTGCTGATATTGGGCACTACTAAGCCAAAAGTCTTGGTATTGCCAGACGCCAATGCACGCGCAGCTGCGTTAGGCCGATAACCGGTTTGCTTAATGGCATCAAGCACGCGCTGCCGGGTAGCCTCCGCCACCGGGCGCGGCCCGTTATTCACGACATAACTGACCACCGCCACCGACGTGCCTGCGACTTTTGCGACATCACTGCGTGTCACTTTACCTGTCGGCTGTTTAGCCAAGGCGTCTCCTTAAATCAACGTGCGAAGCGCACCAGCACACTCCACAGCTGAGCAAATATTGCCAGATTAAATCGCATCCTCTGGCAGGTTGAGATCGCGCCCACGCGTTTCGGGCGCAACAAAAGTAGTGAAGAATCCAATCGCCGCCATGGCAGAAAAATAGACGGCAATCGGCCACCAATGTCCGGTATAAGAGAGCATTGCGGCAGCGATCAGGGGCGCCGTACCGCCAGACAAAATTGAGCCTAGCTCTTTGGCTACCGCCATTTTAGTGTAGCGATGATTGACGCCGAACAGCTCCACGCCCCACGCCGCCTGCACGCCAAAGATACCCAGCGACGCCAGCGCCATGCCCACGACAATGACCGGGATCACAATTGCCGTCTCACGCGTATCAAGCAGCGTAAAGGCAGGCCATGCATAGATCATCAACAACAGGCAGAACACCCGGTAAACAATACGGCGACCAAAACGATCGGAGAGCCACCCCGCCAGTGGAATCACCAAAAAACCCAGCAGCGAAGCTAAAAATACCGCCGTTGTTGGCACCGATTTATCCACCATCAACACTTTAGCGACATAGCCCACGATAAAACCCTGAGCAAGATAAGAAGGCCCGTTTTCACCTATGCGTAGCCCCACCATGGTCCAGAAAGCGCGGGTACGCTGCCAGAAGGGGCGGCTATCTACATCCTGACGATGCGTGGTTAGGGTTTGCGCTCGTTCAGCTTCAAGCTCCGCCTTTTTGCGCTCGAAAACCGGCGTTTCACGCAGGTTACGGCGGATCCACAGCGCTGCCAGTGCAATCACTACGCTGCTGAGAAAGGGAATACGCCAGCCCCATGCCAGCAAACTCTCCTGATCCATCTGCACCACCAGCAGCCACACCAGTGAAGCCAGCAACGTGCCGCTATTTGACCCCAGCGCAATCACAGAAGAAACCAGGCCGCGACGTTCAACCGGCGCATATTCTCCTAGCATTACCGTACCGCCAGAAAGCTCCGCCCCTGCGCCCAACCCTTGCGTGAAGCGCAGCAGCACCAAACACGCGGGTGCCCACACGCCAATGGCGGCATAGCTGGGAATTAACCCAATTAAGGTGGTTGAAGCACCCATCAAGATAATGGTAGTGACCATCACGACTTTTCGGCCTTTACGATCGCCAAGCCAGCCGAAAAAAAGTGCACCAATCGGGCGGGCTATAAAGCCAACTGACCAGGTTGCAAAGCTAGAAAGTAATGCCATCGCGGGCGTCGCTTCCGGGAAAAAAACATCCCCAAAGATAATGCCCGCAGCGAGGCCGTAGAGTGCGAAATCTGCATACTCCATTGCCGTGCCTAGCCAACAAGAGAACGTGGCGCGCCAGAAGTCTTTGCGGCCGGAAGAGGTATTAAACCGCGCATCGGCGGCAGAGGTGGAAGACAGTGATGCCTGTTGCTTAACGGAATGTTGTGCTGCCATAACCCTATCCCTGAAAAATGCAGTTGGATAAACGCCCTTCCGTGGGTCAATTCTCTGCTTATCAGCAGAACGGCCCGGCAGAGACGTTCAGTTGGCTAACCATGATGAAAGGTCATTAAAGAGTTCCCTGGTGTTGGAATCTTATTTTCCGTCTTTACCGCCGATCTTATGTTAATCGGTCGCGTAAACCAGACGAAAGTAACATCACCATTATTGCGCCTACCGTGCCTCAAGCACCCAGAGCAATCACTGTGGCCACAGTGTATCTACGCGCGTAGATAAATCAAGCAACGTTACCTTAAAATGTTAAAATAATTTCATTATTACAACGCGTCATTTTCTTTTTTTATTGCTAATTCAACCTATTAGTGACGAAATAGCGCAAATAAAAAGATTGAACGCGTCGTTAAAGAGTATTTTTTCTTATCATTAAAGGCAGTCGTAGCCTGATGCCTTTCATCGCCTGCTGTTGTCGCACAGCGCTATGACAACGTGATGACAACAGCGGTTTATTCCGAAAATGCGTTAGCTGATTGGCATATGGTGACAATGCATTACCCTAAAAAGGAGATACCGCAGGAGTGTTATGACGATTATTTTGATGCGACACGGTAAACCCGACCATCATGTGGGTGGACGGATCAACGCGCAGGCGCTGGCTGACTGGTGCGAAGCTTACGATCTCGCGTTGGTCAGCGATCTGCCACCTGAACGCAGTATCCATATTGCTCGCCAGGCCGCAGTGGTGGTCTGTAGCCCGCTGCCGCGTGCCCGTTCCTCTCTCGTCCAGCTCGGTTTACATCCACAGGAAATCGATGATCTCTTCAGCGAAGTGGCGATTCCGTTACTGCGATCTGAACGGGTTCATCTGCCTACCCCGGTTTGGCTGACGCTGTTGCGCTTATTGTGGCTGTGTGGCTATGCGGGAGAAACGGAATCCTTGCGGCACGCGCGCCGACGCGCCTCGCAAGCGGCTGACAAGCTGATAGAACATTCCCAACGCGGTACCGTGCTGCTGCTCGGGCACGGCATTATGAACAAGATGATTGCCCGTGAATTGCGTAAACGCGGCTGGCAGGCTGAAAAACATGCCAGCAGCCGCCACTGGAGTTCAGCGATCTATCACCGCCCTTTTATCTAATCCAGCTTGAAGTAACTCAGTATTTCGCAGCCCGTGCCCACGCGCGGTGTTGCAATCACTTTTCGCTGGGCTAAATCAATCACACTCAGCGTGCCATCATCTTCGTTGGCTATCAGTAACTGCTGTTTATCGGCGCTGAAGCACCCATCCATCGGTTTATTACCTACCACGATATCGCCCAACGGATTAAGCAGATCGTCAAACAGCGTCACGATCGGTTCACCATCACCTATTGCTACCAGCATTTCGCCATCCGGGCTAAAGCGCACCACCTGACAAGGTTGTTGATGACCCGGCAGCACCAGCCGCTGACGAATGCGATGGCTTTGTCGATCAATCACATAAAGCAACGGCGCATCGGCAGCACTCGCCACCAGATAGGGATGTTTTGGTGAAGCAGCGATCCCCGCAATCGGGCCAGGCAATAAAATATTGTCAATGACGCGCCCCTCAGCTTCACACAAATCCACCACCGTGATGCTGGCGTCCTCTTCGTTATCGGTAAACAGTTTGCGGCCGCTGGGTGACAGCGTAAGGCGATGCGCATTGTGCGAGGGAATGGGGATGGTTTTTTCCACTTTGTCGGTCGCGGGATCAATCACCGCAACCATCGCGCTGTTTTCACAGCAGAGGTAAACCTTGCCGTCTCGTCCCAACTGGCCGCTGTGTGGCGCACGCAGCGGCGACATATCAATGAAACCGCTGATCTCACGACGCCGTAAATCAATCACCGCCACTTTATGACCAGGATGCGGATTGTCGCCGTGAATGCCATCACCGTAGATCGGCACATACGCTTTTTCCCACGGCGTGAGCATCAGTAATTCATGTGGTCTCGGTGGGAAGGCGTTTAACTCTTGCTGCACCGCAAAAGTTTCAGGATTGAGAAACAGTACACGATTGCCTCGTTTATCTACCGCCAGCAAACCGCTCGATTCATGCTGCATATCGTCTCCTTTCTCTGTAAGCCTTCCTTAAGCGTAGACAATCACCGTTACTCGGTGCGAGCCAACCTATAGATGAGCCGCGTTAAAGCACGGAGTTAAGCTCAACTGTCCGACCTGAATGTTTGAAACCCTGCTGTAGCAGGAGAGTGCAGTAAAAAATTAAGAACTTCCTTAATTAAAAAAACGTGCAGCAGTAATAAATCTTATATAAAAGATTAACATTGGCTAACTTAATATAAATTCTTCCTGATCGATTTAATTCCGGTTTTTCCTAAAGTCTGAAAAAGAAATAGCTAATGCGTTAGGAATGTTTTATTAAGAAGGTGCAGTGCAATTTTACACAGCCGTGAGGAAACTATCGCGCGCTTAACACTGCGTCATCATCAGGGAAAACCATAATCTACCCATGCAATTCGCGTTGCAGGCATGCATATGCCGCCAAAAATGTAGCGGGTTTCATCCCTAAATAATTTGAGTTTAATCGAGGCGGCAAGCGTGTTAATACCCTAAAACTTACTGCGGTAAGTCGTTAAGGGAAGCGGGAGCAGAGCAGGCTATTTGCAGCATGAAGGATGAAAATGTTTATTTTCATTAATTCAGGTTGCAGCACGTCGGCAAGCGCGTGAATCTTTGGGCGCTTACATCAGTAAGTGACTGGGACAAAGACCGCATCTGCAGCGTTAATTTAATGGGTATAATGATAATAACAGGTGCACCATGACTCTATTTAGCCAACGTCCTGCGCATAAGTTATGGCGCAACTGGAAAAGAATATCCTTTACCAGCCAAATGCTCTGGAATAAGAAAAAACAGAGCGCAGTCCGTGCGCCTGAATATGATCCCAGGCAGGAACAGAATGTGGTATTGATGTCGCAGCAAAAATCGTTGCCAGACATCCCTAAAATTGTCTGGATGTATTGGCACGATGACCATCTGCCAAAATCAATGGCGATAAATATTAAGAAATTACGCCAGGATAATCCCGATCACGACGTCAATATTATTACCCGACGCACGCTCTCACAATGGTTACCGGATCTCAGATTTATTTCATCTGATCTGACCCCAGCCCACAAAAGTGACATTATCAGGCTTGAGCTGCTCTACCGTTATGGCGGCATTGGGATTGATTGCAGTACGCTATTATTTGAGGATCTTTCCTGGGTACATAAAGTGCATCAGGAGCGTCCAATGGATTTAATTGGATATTATCGTGAAAGCTCAACGATCAATTTCCTTTCGCCGGTGACTGAAGGTTGGTTTCTGGCTGCCGCTCCGCAAAATCCCTTTATGCGTGAATGGTTAAGGCAGCTGGCCCCCGTGAAAAACGTCGGTATCCAGAACTATTTTCAGGAAATGAAAAAGCGCGATGACTTCGCGCTGATTGTGCAGAACATTGATAATCCTTCACGTCAATTGCTGTCGCTGGCACAGCAAGTCGCGATTCGTGAATATCGCCGCATTAACTTTTATCTGCGCAAGGGTGAAGCCAACGCCTTTTTCTATCAGGGATTGCACGCCGACAACAGCGATGCTTTTGCTCGCTCCGTGTTGTTTCAGCAGCGTCCGCAGACGCCACCGCCCATCATCAAACTGACCGGGAATGAACGTCTGCATCTTGATTTTAACCTGCGGCTTGGCTTGTACAATCGCACCAGCCTGATTGGTGAGATGGTACACGGTGCGGCACCGGCGCCGCTGGCGCTGCCATCAGTAATGAGCAAAGCGCGCGCGTAACCAGTGCGCAAATGTCGTTACTGCACGCGGTACCTGTGCTGCCCATGGGCGCACAATCCATAATTGAGCCGCAAAGGCATCGACAGCTTGCCAGTCCGCCAACACCTGCTGCAATGAGCCGGACTTTAACGCCTCGCTGGCGCTAAAGTCCGGCAGCATTGCGATCCCCAATCCTTGCAGTGCTGCATCCCTAATCGACTCACTGTTATTGGTGGCAAAACAGCCCTGAATACGCACCTGCACGCGTTCACTGCTGTGCGTAGCAGCAAAGGCCCAGCGGGGTGATTCAACACCACGGGGATAATAGAGGCAGTTATGCTGCGCCAAATCCTCAGGCGTTTTCGGCTGGCCCTGTTGCGTTAAATAACCGGGTGACGCCACCAGCAGCGTACGCGTTTCACACAGCGGCAGCGCGACGTGGGTTTCAGGCAGGGTGTCGCTGTGGCGTATCGCTAAATCAAATCCTTCGCTGCTCAGCGAGACGATGCGATCGGTAACATCCAGTTGCAATCGTACTTGCGGAAATTCACGCAAAAAATCCCCAATCAGCGGCACTAAGTGTTGGCGGGCAAATGCAACCGGCGCGGTTACGCGGACTAAACCACGAACGGGTCCGGCGGTATCACGCACGCTGAAAAAACTCTGTTCAATGCGCGCAAAGGGCTCGCGCAAATCCTCAACCAGCTTCTCGCCTGCCGAGGTCAAGCGCACGCTGCGCGTAGTGCGCTGCACCAGCGACACACCCGCCATCGCTTCCAACTCTTTAATCTTTTGGCTCATCGACGCTTTGCTCACTTCCAGCCGTTCAGCCGCGCGGGTAAAACTGCCCTGCTCTGCCAGTATCGTCAGCCAATGAAGATGTTCCCACAGCGCATCCGTCTTCATCTCTTTCATGATGATTGTTCAATATAGTGAATAATCAATTCAGCGTACGCGCTTTTTCTTTGCGATGGAAGCAGGCAGCATGAAGTCATCAGCCTTTAGTAAACTTCTATTAAAATCAGGGGAACCGCCATGCCTTTGCTGCAATTCGATGTTATTCAAGGTCGTTCTGAGTCAGAATTACGCACATTGTTAGACGCTGCTCATCGTGCCGTCTTGACCGCTTTTAACGTACCCGAGCGCGATCGTTATCAGATTGTTCAGGAAAATAAGCGCTATCAGATGGTTTTTCAGGATACCGGTTTAGGTTTCAACCGCAGTGACAATCTGGTGATGGTGCGCGTCTATACCAGTCCGCGTAGCAGCGAACAGAAACAGCTGTTTATGGCGGAGCTGGCACGTGAACTGCGTGAAAACTGCGGTGTGCAGGGCAATGATTTAATGATCAGCTTTATCACCAACGACAAAGGCGACTGGAGTTTCGCGGACGGCGAAGCGCAATACCTGACCGGTAAACTGTAACCTCTTCCAGCGCCTCACTGACGGTGTTTTGTGACCGCCGTCAGTGCAAATCACATCAACTTTAAACCGCCGTTAAACCATTTCCTCTTCCACTCCACAATTCTGATCGGATGTGTTGCAGCCGTGTGACAGCCAAGATAGATTGTCGAAAAAACTATTATGAAAATGACCGATTGCGCAAGGCGCTGCGTACTCACCTGAAGAGAGGAATTGACGTTGTCCGAATTAGTGTCAGTCGTGTTGTTTCTGGCCGCTATTGCAATTTATTCCACTAAAGCCGGGCGAAATAAATTTTGGTTCATTGTTGTCCTGTTATTGCTTGTTCTGTTTGTGGTGCTCAACGCCACCCTTTATGCCAGCAACTATTTTACCGGCGACGGCATCAATGATGCGGTGCTCTATACGCTGACCAACAGCCTGACCGGCGCCGGTATCAGCAAATATGTCGTGCCCGCTATCGGGCTGATTATTGTGCTGTTTTCACTCTTTTGCCTGTTGTCGTGGCTGCTGCGTCGTCGTGCACGCCCCCACAACTTCGGCTGGAGCCTATTGGCCTTTATCTGCGCTGTGGGTTCTGTGCAAACCACGCCCGCTTTTCGTCAGGTCGCTTCGCTGATCGCTTCCCATACCCAGCAAGCGAATTCAGATTTTGAAAACTTTTATAAAGTGCCTAAAAACCGTATCGACCATCCTAAACTCAACGTGGTCTATATCTACGGTGAAAGTTTGGAGCGCACCTATTTTGATGAGCAGGCTTTTCCGGGGCTGGCACCAGAACTCAGTCGTGAAAAAGAACAGAGCATCGACTTCAGCAATACCGAACAGCTGCCTGGCACCGATTACACCATCGCAGGCATGGTTTCATCGCAATGCGGCATTCCGCTGTTCGCGCCTTTCGACGGTAACGCGTCAGCTTCGCTTTCCAGCTTTTATCCGCAAAACGTTTGCCTGGGCGACATCCTGAAAAATTCCGGCTACGAAAACTGGTTTATTCAGGGCGCAGATTTACGCTTTGCCGGTAAAGATGTTTTCCTGACATCCCACGGTTTTAGTCCTGCCAATATGTATGGTTCGCAAGAACTTAAAAGCCGCGTTGCCGATCCCACTTATCGTAATAACTGGGGATATTACGATGACACGGTGATGGATGAAGTGTTTGAGAAATATGAAGAGCTATCACGTCAACAAAAACGCTTCGCGCTGTTTACGCTGACGGTAGACACACATCATCCTGACGGATTTATTTCGCGTAGCTGCCAACGCAAGAGCTACAGCTTTGACGGGAAACCCAACCAATCTTTCAGTGCCGTTGCCTGTTCACAAGAACATGTAGCGCGCCTGATTGAACGCATCAAAGCGTCACCCTGGTTCAAAAATACGGTGATTGTGGTGACATCTGATCATCTGGCGATGAACAACACCGCGCATCAATATTTGGTAAAACAGCCGCGCCGTGACCTCTACATGATTATTCGCGGCGATCAACCGCAAGCTGAAGTGATCGAGACTAAACGCAGCACCATGGATAACGGCGCAACGCTGCTGGATATATTGGGCGGAGATAACGCTATCGGTTTGGGTCGCAGCAACCTTTCTTCTATCTCTCTATCAACCCAGTTTGATGATTTGAAGAGCAAAGTACTGAGCTGGAAGCCCGATATCATTCAACTGTGGAATTTCCCTAAGAAAATGGACAGTTTCACCATTGATACCGCGAAAAACTCTTTCAGCTTTTCCGGTACCACCTTCAAATTACCGATTCTATTTCGCGTAAACGATAAGCACGTTGAGCCGATGCCAGAAGGGGAATATTCAGCACCGCTGCGTTATCAGCTGGCCGATTTTGTCTCAACGGATAAATTCGTTTGGGTCGATCGCTGCTTTAAAATGGCGCGTTTATGGAAACCCGAACTGGCACTCTCCACCGATTATTGTCTGGCGATGGGGCAAATGGGCGGTCAACCCACCGTGACGCGGATTGATAAACCGCAGTGGAAGAGCAAAGTGCAATTTCCAGCAAGCACCACCAGCGATGCACAATATCAACGTAACCTCGCGCAGATTCGCGTGCTGGATAATGATATTCGCTATCAGGCCGATCGCTTTTTATTAACCGTACCGGGTGCACCTAACAGCGTAAAAAGCTTTAGCGGTATCTCGCGTCCGGAAAGCTGGGGACGCTGGTCGAACGCCAATCTCGCGCCGGAAGTGAAAATTGAGTATGTCGATCCACTGCCGCAGAAGTTTGATCTGGTGATCACCGCACGCGCCTTTGGCCCGAACGTACATCGTCCTATTCCCGTGCGTGTCGGCGATCAGCAGCAGCTGCTGACCTTAGGTGAAGAGTTCTCCACCACCACGCTGCATTTTGATAATCCCAACGGCAGCCATAATTTGATTATTGTGCCACCGGAACCGCAATTGAGTAACATCGGCAATATCACCGGCCAGGATCCACGTAAGTTAGGCATCGGTATGGTGGATATCAAAATAGTGCCGCAGGGCTAACCTTTAACTTCTGCATTTTGGGCACAACGCAAAACTGATGTGCCGCAGCTTAAGGTCGATGTCGCTGGGCTGAAAAACGGTAGGCGTTGGGTAAAACGGTTACTGATGGTCATGGCCACCACCCGGGTGATGGCGGCCATGACGTACATTATTACCTGACAGCATGACATTCCGTGAAGATGCCCATTAACGGCGCAGCGCCTCCAGCTTCTCGCGCTGCTCCCCTTGCGGCGTAAAGTTTTCGCTATGCAACCAGCGTTCAAAGCCGCTTTTCACCTGCGGCCATTCGCCGTCAATGATTGAGAACCAGCAGGTGTCACGCGTGCGGCCTTTGTAAACAATCGCCTGACGGAATTCCCCTTCATAGCGGAATCCCAACCGCGCCGCCGCACGGCGTGAAGGGGCGTTGCAGCTGTCGCATTTCCATTCATAACGACGATAACCGAGCTGCTCAAAGGCATAGCGCATCAATAGGTAATGCGCTTCGGTCGCCATTCGCGTCTGCTTTAATAACGGTGAAAACGCGACATGGCCCACTTCAATTACGCCATGCTGAGGCTCGATGCGCATCAGCGCCAGGCTGCCGACTGCCCTTTCCGTTTGCAGGTCAATCACCGCGAAATGCAGCGGATCGCGGCTGCTTTCCATCTGCGCTGCACTCTCCAGCCAAGCCTGCTTATGGGTAAACGGGCCGACAAACATGTATGTCCAGTCGCGGCCATCTTCCGCCAGCGAATAGGCTTCAAACAGCGCATCGGCATGCTTTGCCACGCTAAACGGCTCAAGACGACATGATTGACCGATAAAAATTTCACGCTGCGGATAAGGCCGTTCCTGCCAGTCCAAAGACTGGCCAACGGGTTGACCATATTGATTCGTATGTTGTGACATGCTGCCTCCCGATTGAGATGATGAAAGCAGATTGCCACTTTGCTGGTCGCTTAAAAAGCGCCACAATGGTGGAAAATGATGGATCCACGGAGCGTCCGTTGTCGTCTTATATTTCCTCGTTGCTGTTTGCTCCCCTCACGGCTAAAGATGTCACGCTGCAGCAACAGCTTTATCAGCGAATTAAGCAGGCTATTCTCAATGGCCATCTTCCTGCGGGCGCCCGACTACCGGCCACACGCCAACTGGCCAACGAGCTGCAAGTTTCGCGTAATACGGTGATCAATGTCTGGACACATTTGCAGGCAGAAGGTTATGTGCTGAGCGATCGGCAAGGCAGCCGCGTTAGCCCCATGGTATCGCCTCACATGCTCAAATCCGCTGACCTGCCCGCTTCTTTGCCGCTGGCCAATCGCCTGACGTTGTTGCATTCCAGCCATCGCACCAACAGCGAAGAATACCCGCTGCGTGCGGGCGTGCCAGCGTTAAGCCATTTTCCATTTCCTGCATGGCGTCGAGCGTTAAACAGCGTGCTAAGCCAAACGCCGCACCGCCTGCTGGGTTATGGCGATCCGCTTGGAGAAAGCGCGCTGCGTGAGGCTTTAGCGCAGCATCTGAGTATGACGCGTGGTGTGCGCTGCACGGCGGAGCAGATTGTGATCACCGAAGGCGCGCAGCAGGCTTTATCGCTCTGCGTCACGCTGCTGACTAATCCCGGTGAAACCGGCTGGGTTGAAGATCCGGGTTATCGCGGTGCCAAAGCCGCGATGCATGCTGGTGACCTTAAGGTCATCCCGATTGCCGTTGATGCACACGGTCTCGCGCCAGAGGAGCGTCACTGGCAAAACGTTCCGCCACGGCTGATTTACACGTCGCCAACGCATCAATATCCGCTCGGCGTGGTGATGAGTGCAGCACGACGTTTGGCGCTGATTGCTGCTGCGCAACAGCATCAGGCATGGATTATTGAGGATGATTATGATGGCGATTATCACCATCGCGGCGAGCCGATTGCTGCCATGCAAGGCATGAGAGAGCGCGCCCCGGTAATTTATCTCGGCTCGTTCAGCAAAACATTGTTTCCTGCTTTGCGGCTCGGTTTTATGGTGCTGCCCGCACATCTGCTTTCACGCATCCGGCCTGCGTTGCACGAATTACTGCGGGGCGGCAATCGGCTGGAACAGCAGGCGTTAGCGCGCTTTATAACATGTGGCGACTTCAGCCGTCATTTAAGCAAAATGCGCCGGTTGTATCGTCAACGTCAGGCCAAATTGCGCGCCGAATTGCAACGCGTACTGGGCGAAAACGTTGTTTTGTTGGGTGGCGACAGCGGCATGCATTTAGTCCTACAGCTTCAAGAAAATCAAGATGATGTAGCGCTGGCCGCTGCACTCTGGCAGGCAGGTTTTGCCCCGGCTGCGCTCTCGACGTTTTATCTTGCTGACCCCAAACAACAGGGATTGGTATTGGGCTACGGCAATACCAGCGACACGCAGATCGTTGCAGGTGCGCAGCAAGTGGGCCGTTTACTGCGCTGAGTACAGCCAACTGTACTGGCAACGCGGCACGTCTCACATTCTTGTACGCCATTGTTTGCCCAAAGCGGTCTGGCGCGATGAATTTGAAATAGCTCACATTTCTCCATTAACGAAAACACAACACTGCTCTCCAGATCCTTAGACTGGAGTCCAGTATGTTGGAAGTGACGCCTGTTCCGGCGCTTACGCGCGCCATCGCTATTCTCAACTTTATTGCGCAACACGGGCCATGCAGCGCTGCCGAGATCATTGAGGCATTGGCGCTGCCAAAAAGCAGCGCTTACCTGCTGTTTGCTGAACTCAAAAAACAGCGCTTGATCACGGTTGATCGTAACGATCATTACTGTTTGTGGACGCGGCTGGTGGAGTTTGCGGGTCATGCGCTTGAGCACATGGATATTCGCGATATTGCCCGTCCGCGTCTGACGCGTTTAATGCAGGAAACCAACCTGCTGTGCCATCTCGGCATCATTGATAGCGGTCACGCCTGTTACATCCTCAAACTTGAATCTGCCGCCACCATCAGCGTGCGTTCGCACGAAGGAAAAAGCCTGTCGCTGTATCGCTCCGGTATTGGCAAGTGCCTGCTGGCCTGGCAACCGGCCGAAGAGCAGGCGCGCATCATTGAATCGCTGCGCTTTGTTGCCGTTACGCCCACCTCCTTACGCAGCGCAGATGCCTTGTATACCGAACTGGCCCGCATTCGCCGTCAGGGTTGGAGCTTTGATAATGGTGAAGATTTTCCTGATGTGCGCTGCGTTGCTGCACCGATTTTTGACGCCCGTCAGCAGTTGGTCGCCGCGATTTCGTTAGTCGGTACGCGTTTAGAGATTGACGACGACAAGCGCGATTACCTCGCGGGCCTGGCTATTGCCTGCGCTCGCGATATTTCTCGTTTGCTGGGCTGGCGCAGCCCAGCGGAAAAACACGCCTCATAACTCGGAGAACATTATGTCCCTACCTAAAATAAAAACGGTTCGCGCTTATTTTGTTGGCGGAGCAACAGCTGAGAAAGCTGCGGCTGGCGGCGATTATCACGATCAGGGTGCTAACCACTGGATTGACGATCATGTCGCCACGCCAATGAGCAAATACAAACAGTATGAGCAGTCACGCCAGTCGTTTGGCATCAATGTGCTCGGTACGTTAGTGGTGGAAGTGGAAGCGGAGAATGGTCAAACCGGTTTTGCGATCACCACTGGCGGTGAAATGGGCTGTTTCATTGTCGAAAATCATCTGAATCGCTTCATTGAAGGACGCTGCGTCAGCGACATCAAACTGATCCACGATCAGATGATGAACGCGACGATGTACTACGCCGGTTCCGGCGGTGTGGTGATGAATACGATTTCCTGCGTGGATTTAGCGCTGTGGGATCTGTTTGGCAACGTCACCAATCTGCCGGTTTATCAGTTGCTCGGCGGCGCGGTGCGTGATGAGTTGCAATTTTACGCGACCGGCGCACGTCCCGATCTGGCGCAAAAAATGGGGTTCATCGGCGGGAAAATGGCGGTGCAATGGGGACCGCACGACGGCGACGAAGGTATTCGCAAAGAGGTTGCACGCATCGCCCACTATCGCGAAAGCTGCGGTCCTGATTTCTGGCTAATGCTGGATTGCTGGATGAGTCAGGACGTCAATTTCGCCACTAAACTGGCGCACGCCTGCGCGCCCTACAACGTTAAATGGCTGGAAGAGTGTTTACCGCCGCAGCAGTTTGAAGGCTACGCGCAGCTTAAACGCCAGGCACCGCCAGGCATGCTGATTACCAGCGGTGAACATCACGGCACGCTGCAATCGTTCCGCACGCTAGCGGACACCGGCATCGATATTTTGCAGCCTGATGTTGGCTGGTGTGGTGGCTTGACCACGCTGGTTGAAGTCGCCGCGCTGGCTAAATCGCGTGGACAGCTGGTGGTGCCACACGGATCGTCAGTCTATTCGCATCATGCCGTCATCACGTTTACCAATAGCCCGTTCAGTGAATTCCTGATGACCAGCCCCGATTGCAGCACGCTGCGTCCGCAGTTCGATCCTCTGCTGATCAACGAACCCGTCCCTGAAAACGGTCGGTTGCATAAATCTGCGCTGGATAAACCCGGTTTCGGCGTTGAGCTGAACCGCGATGGCCTGAAGCGCCCTTACCATCATTAATAGCTTCGGCTGCGATCGGCGATCGCAGCCGGGTTCATGAGGATCATTCCGATGAATACACCGGTGCAAAGTGCGTTGAAAAGCGCAGTGAAGAAAAATCGCGCCCGCCTCATTCCGTTCATGTTGATGCTCTACGTGTTGGCGTTTCTCGATCGCGCCAATATCGGCTTTGCTAAAGAGGCGTACCAGCTGGATACTGGCCTGAGCAACGAAGCCTACGCCTTAGGGGCCGGTATTTTCTTTGTGATTTACGCGCTGCTTGGCGTACCCGCTAATTTGCTGATGCGCCGCTTTGGCGCGCGCAGTTGGATTGGCGGCACCACCTTACTGTGGGGCTTTCTCTCTGCGTCGATGGCTTTTGCCGATACCGAAGCAAAATTTCTGCTGGTGCGTACCTTGCTTGGCGCAGCAGAAGCGGGCTTCTTTCCAGGCATGATCTATCTGACGTCACAGTGGTTTCCACAACAACAGCGCGCTAGCGTGATGGGATTATTTTACATGGGTGCGCCGCTGGCTTTAACGCTGGGGTCGCCGCTCTCCGGTGCGCTGCTTGAAATGCACGGTTTCCTCGGCCATCCCGGCTGGTTCTGGATGTTTATCATTGAAGGTTTGCTGGCGGTCGCGGCGGGTATTTTCACCTTCGGTTATCTTGACAACACGCCTGCCGAAGCACGCTTTCTAAGCACCGCCGAAAAACAAGCTTTGCAGCAGCAACTCATCACTGAAGAGCAGCAAAAACCCACGGCGCACCTGCGCGATGCGCTACGTAATGGCCGCGTTTGGCAGCTGGCCATCATCTACATGACCATCCAGATCGCGGTATATGGACTGATCTTCTTTCTGCCTTCCCAGGTCGCTGCCCTGCTTGGCACCAAAGTGGGCTTTACAGCCTCACTGGTTGCGGCAATTCCGTGGATCGCCGCGTTGTTCGGTACCTGGCTGATTCCCCGTTATTCCGACCGCAGCGGCGAGCGGCGTCGCGTCGCGGCCTTTACCTTGCTGGCCGCGGCATTGGGCATTGGCATTTCAGGTCTGGTTTCGCCGCTGCTGGCGATGATTGCGCTTAGCGTAGCGGCGGTGGGTTTTATCGCCGTACAGCCGGTGTTCTGGACCATGCCAACCCAATTGTTATCGGGTACCGCACTGGCAGCAGGTATCGGCTTCGTCAACCTGTTTGGTGCCATGGGCGGCTTCCTCGCCCCGCTGATTCGCGTAAATGCGGAAATAGCGTTCAGCAGCAGCAGCGCCGGATTGCTGGCGTTGGCGCTGATCGCGGCAATAGGTTCAATGCTTATTCTCAGCCTGAAGGTCGGACGCAGAGCGCCGCAACCTCAGCAGGCAAGTCATTAATACAGGAGGCAACATGCAGGATCCATTACACAATCCCTTTAAAGCCGGGCTGGCCAGGGGTGAAACGCAGATTGGTTTATGGCTCAGCAGCACGTCGTCTTATCTGGCTGAGATCGCTGCCACCAGCGGTTATGACTGGTTATTAGTGGATGGTGAGCACGCGCCCAATACCGTGCAGGATCTTTATCATCAGCTCCAGGCGATTGCGCCCTATCGCAGCCAAGCGGTGATTCGCCCGGTGGAGTTTCAAACCGCGCTGATCAAACAGGTTTTAGATATTGGGTCGCGCACCTTGCTGGTACCAATGATCGACACCGCCGAGCAGGCGCGCGCGCTGGTCGCGGCTACGCGTTACCCGCCGCTGGGTACGCGCGGTGTGGGAGCCGGCGTTGCACGTGCGGCGCGCTGGGGCCGGGTGGAGAATTACATGGCGCGTGCCAATGATGAGCTTTGCCTGCTGATTCAGGCTGAGAGCAAAACGGCAATTGAGAATCTGGACGCTCTGCTCGAAGTAGAAGGCGTTGATGGCATTTTTATCGGTCCAGCGGATCTGTCGGCGTCACTGGGTCATCCCGATAATGCCGATCATCCCGAGGTGCAAATGCTCATTGAGCAAAGCATCAGGCGCATACGCCGTGCCGGTAAAGCCGCAGGCTTTCTGGCGGTGAATATTGCGATGGCGGAGCGGGCAATCAGCTGGGGTGCGAATTTTGTCGCCGTCGGCGTCGATACCATGCTCTACACCTCGGCGCTGGACAGTCGCTTAGCGCATTTCAAAAGCGGCACCCCGTCAGTGACTAAATCGAGTTATTAAGCTTTGGCGCGGCAATGGATTGCCGCATTATTAATTCTGCCTCAAAGCGTGGCATCGGTCCGGGCGATTCGCCGCGAATCTCAGCAATCAAGCGCCGTGCCGCTTCGCGTCCCATTTCATACACCGGTTGCGCCACCACCGTCAGCGGCGGTGTCACCACTTCGCTCCACGGGAAGTTATCGTACATCATGAAGGAAATATCCTGTGGAATACGCAGCCCGCGCCGCGTGATTTCTCGCAGCAGCCACATCGCTACCACGCTGTCAGACGCAATCAGTGCGCTGGGCGGCTGCGGTCGCTGCCATAATGCATCAACGATACGCGCAATCTGCTTTTCATCCTGCGCATTCACCTGCACCAATCCCGGATCAAACGGCAATTCCGCTTCAGCAAACGCCTGCATCATGCCGCCCACACGCTGCGCCACCGGTGTTAAACCGAAATCAGCCGATTCCTGATAGTCCCGATCCAGTTCCATACTGGTGACGTAGGCTATTTGCTGATGTCCAACGCTGATCAACTGCTGTGTCGCTTGCCGAGCAACGCCGGTAAATTCGCAGCAAATCGCTTCAACATCTAAACCAATGACAGCACGATCAAACAATTTAAGTGCCCGGCCTTCTGCCAGAACCTGCATTAAATGACTGTTCTTCTGCTGGTCCGAACAGCTAGGCGCAACAATAATGCCGTCCACCTGCTTTTCCAGCATCACACGAACCGCTTCCTGCTCGGCCAGCGATTTTTCATCGCTGTTGCTCAACAGCAGATGGAAGCCCGCCAGACGCGCAACATCGGCCATGCCGCGTAGCGCCAGACCAAAATGCGGGTTTTCGATATCACCCACAATCACGCCAATGGTGTTGGAGCGCCCGGTATTCATGCTGCGCGCCAATTCATTGGGCCGATACCCTAACTGCGACGCCGCGCTGTTGACACGATCCTGAACCTCATCACTGACCGCGCCATAACCGCCAAGCGCCCGCGCTGCCTGCGCTTTTGAAACATTTGCTGCCCGTGCCACATCAGCCACGGTTGGTGCTTTTGAACGCGATTTCAGGTTGGTCATAATTATTTCGAATCACAAGTTGATGACAGGAAGATTGACGTTGAAAAAAGGCTGTGCTTAAACTCATTCTAACCCCTTGAGACCGGTCTCACAACGACAACGTCATCAAGGTGTCACTTATGTTGAGACCGGTCTCAAAAATAAATTTCCGGCTCAACTGTCTCTGATGTTTAACCTGCAAAACGGATGAGCTATGAAATCGCAAATGACTCTGAGCAAACTGCTCTGCACCTCCATCGCCCTGTGTTCGCTTTCGTTCAGCACACTGGCGGCGTCAACCGCCAATCCTTACGGCTTGATTGAACCCGGCCATCTGCGTGTTGCCAGCGTGGGGGATTCCAAGCCTTACACCTTCACCGACGCCAGCGGTCAGTTCACCGGCTTCGACGTCGAATTCTTCAAAAACGTGGCCCATCGCATGGGGATCGATAACGTCGATTTTATTGGTCAGGACTTCTCGGCAATCATGCCAGCCGTGGCTAACGGGCAATATGATGCGGCGGTAGCGGCTATCGGCATTACGCCGGCACGGGAAAAAACCGTGGATTTCTCGACCGGATATCTCGCCGGTTATCTTACGGTGCTTACCCGCAGCGACAGCGGCGTAAAGAACGTGGAGACGTTAGCTAAACGCCGTCTGGGTGTGATTCAAGGCACTTTGCAGGAAAACTACGCGGCACAGCATTTCACCCAAAGCGATCTGGTGCGTTTTCCCGATAACAACGCCGCAATCTCTGCGCTGAACAACGGCACGCTTGATGCCGTATTCCTCGATTACGAAGCGGCCAAAAGCTATGCCGATCGCTTCAAACTGGTTTCTGCCGCCGACATTCCTTCGTTTGATGCGCCCGCTGGCGTCGCCATCGCCAAAGGTAAACCTGAATTCAAAGCCGCGCTGGATAAGGCCATCAAAGCCGCGATGCAGGATGGCACCTGGAAACAGCTTTACCAGAAATGGTTCCCTGGCTCGCCAATGCCAAAACAATATCTACCCGACGGCCAGTCTTAACGCAGACGCTTAGCGTTTTGCGCCAACCTCATCCGTACTGACTGGAGAATGGCGATGGATCTTTTCACAATTCTTTCTCGCACCTTTTTCGATTTTCCTTCGATGATGGAGGTGCTGCCGCAACTGCTGGCGACGGGCCTGGTGAACACGTTGATCATCTCGCTTGCCGCCACGCTGCTCGGCACGCTGTTTGGCTTGCTGCTGGCGCTGATGGGCATTTCGCCCTCACGCTGGCTGCGTATACCCGCTCGTCTTTACACCGATCTGTTTCGCGGCCTGCCCTCCATTCTGACCATTCTGCTGATTGGTCAAGGCCTGGCGCGTTTCAGCTATCAGCTGTTTGGCCCTACGCCCTACCCGCTTGGCATTTTTGCGCTCAGTCTGATTGCCAGCGCTTATATGGGTGAAATTTTTCGTTCCGGTATTCAAAGCGTTGAGCGCGGCCAAATGGAAGCCTGTCGTGCACTGGGCATGAGCTATGGACGCGCGATGCGATTGGTCGTGATCCCACAAGGGATTCGCCGCGTGCTGCCCGCTATCGTGAACCAGTTCATTGCCATCATTAAAGATTCGTCACTGGTCTATCTGCTGGGTTTGATGACCAACCAGCGCGAGCTGTTCCGCGTGGGCCAGGATGCAGCAGTACTCACCGGCAACCTTTCACCGCTGATGCTGGCTGGCCTGTTTTATCTGGTGATTACCGTGCCGCTTACCCACATGGTGAACTATGTCGATGTGCGCTATCGCACCGGCCGCCGCCGTCTTAGCGCACCGCAAAGTGGGTTGAAAGAGGTGGACGAAGTGCAAAAGCTGCCCAATAACACACTGGCGACCAATCCATTAATCAGCGATCGGGGGCAATGATGAGCCAAACACTTCTCGCCGAGCAGCCTGCTCAGGCCAACTGGCATGGCGCCAGCCTGGAATTGCGTGACCTCACACTGGCTTACGGGCCGATCGAAGTCCTGCGCGGTGTCTCGCTGAAGATCGCGCCTGGCACCACCACCTGCATTATTGGACCATCCGGCTCGGGTAAATCGACGCTGCTGCGTGGGATCAACCGGCTGCATGAACCCAAGTCGGGCGATGTATTTCTGGCGGATCGATCAGTGCTGCGTGACAAGCCCGACGCGTTAAGGCTGCGCATCGGCATGGTTTTTCAGCACTTCAATCTGTTCCCGGATCACAGCGCGCTGGAAAACGTGGCGCTGGCACCGTGGAAAGTCAAAGGGCTGCCGAAAGCGCAGGCGTTTGCGATTGCCCGCCAGCGGCTGGAGGAAGTGGGATTAGGCCCGCGCGCCGATCAACACCCCCGCGATCTCTCTGGCGGACAACAGCAGCGTGTAGCGATTGCCCGTGCGTTAGCGATGGATCCTGAAGTCATGCTGTTTGATGAAGCGACCTCGGCGCTTGATCCCGAATTGGTGAAAGGCGTGCTGACATTGATGGCTGATTTATGTCGCCGCGGCATGACGATGGTGGTGGTCACACATGAGATGGGCTTTGCGCGCAAGGTTGCCGATCAGGTGGTGTTTATGGACGAAGGTGAGATTGTCGAAGCCGGTTCGCCCAGCGCTATTTTTGACGCGCCGCAATCGCCGCGTCTGCAACGTTTTCTTTCGGAAGTGCTGTAATCCTTCCCCACTTTTAAACGTAAGGAACTTAACAATGGCGGTAAAAAACGACATGCACGTCTTGGTGCTGGGTGGCGGTGTATTAGGGGTTTCTAGTGCGTTAGAACTGACAAAGCGCGGTGCGAAAGTCACCTTGTTAACAGAAGCCGCGTTGTGTTCTGGGGCTTCGGGACGTTCGCTGTCGTGGCTAAACTCCGCAGGTGAACGATCGAAGCCTTACCACGCCCTGCGTATGGCGGGTATTGATCGCTATCGTACGCTGTTTGCTGCCGATCCTACACGTGACTGGCTGCGTTTTGATGGCGGCCTTTGCTGGCCTGCCAACGATGTGGCGGGAACACAGGCGCGCCACGCTTACGAAAAAGCGCACGGCTACGATTCGCATTTGATTACGCCCGCTACCGTGGCGCAGGTCGATAAAGGTGTCGATCCGCAAGCGATGGCAGAGGAAGCGATTTTTAATCCCGGCGAAGGTTGGGTCAGCTTGCCGCATTTGATCGCGCATTTGTCTGGGCAGTTTCGTGCGCTGGGCGGTGAAATTATTGAGCACGCCGGCAAAGCCAGTGTCATTGCCGAACAAGGTCGCGCGAAAGGAATCCGCTATGATAAAGGCGAAATAGCGGCGGATGCCGTGCTGGTTGCCTGCGGTCCCTGGACGCCAGATGTGGTCGCGCCGCTGGGTGTCACCCTTCCCAATGGATCGCCGGTTTCCATGCTGGTGATTACAGAGGCAAGCGATCAACCGCTAAAAACTGTGCTGAATACCCCGCGCGCGGCGGTGCGGCCCAATCCCGGCAAGCGTTACGCGCTGGATCATGACTGGTATGAAAACGACATCAAACTGCAAGCGGATGGCACTTATCAGATCGAAGAAAGCGTAGTGGCACAACTGGCGCAGGAAGCCAGCAAGCTGCTGCGCGCTGGTACACCACTGAAAGCGGAAAGCTGGAAGCTGGGATTAAAACCGATCCCAGGCGATGGCGATCCCGTGTTGGGTGAGCTGGAGAAAGTGCCGGGCTGTTTTGTGGCGTTTACCCATTCGGGCGCAACGTTGGCATTGATCGTCGGAGAACTGCTGGCGGATGAGATTGTTACCGGAGAGAAGCATCCTATGCTGGCCGCTTTCCGCGCCGAACGCTTTGGCTAACAAAAGAGCCGGTCATCTCGACCGGCTCTTTTATTTATCCACGGAAGAAAATATCGCCTGATTTACCCATAACAATTTTACCGGTGTCATTGGTAATCAAAATGTAGTTGGCGTTGATGTAGGCCCAATGGGTATTTTCTTGTGGCGCAGGCAGATTACGTTTTTGCCATTCAGTGATAGTGTACGTTTTTTCGGTGTACTGCTGCGGCACGGTATCGCCCACTTTGTACTCTTTGTAATCGATAATGATGGTGGTGAGATCGTAGTTTGGCGTGCCGGTTGGCGCATTCGCATCAGGCTGCGCTGGCGTAGTCGGCGTAATGCCATCATTAGATTGTGAAGACGGTGCTTGTGGCTGTGGTGTTGTGGCGTCTGGCTGCGCGGCATTAGCATCTGGCTGCGCGTTGGGATCGGCCTGCTGAATTTGTGGCGGCGGCGGCACGGTATCAGTGCCTTCATTGGCGGCCTGAGCAGCGGTAACAAGGCTCAATGAGCCAAACAGTAATCCTACTGAAAGAAAAGCGATGTGAGTCCTGCGCATAATGATTTCCACGTTGAATTAGTATGAGTAACAGTAGACCAAGAGATAGACATTCTGTACAGCAACTCAGTTCCCTGCACTTTTCAGCTAAGTGTAAGGAAACGCGACGCTATTCCCCGGCTAGCGCTGATTAACTCGCGCTTTAGCGGCCAAATCCACCAGCAAGGCAATGCCCAGATAATTGCTCCAGTTAAACGCATTCTGTAACACCACAATGGCATTCCCGTTACGTTTATCGTAGCCAATAAAACTGGAATAACCGCCAATATAACCCACCTGATAAGTAATTTTTTGGCCGTCCAGCTCATCGGTTACCCAGGCGATATTTTGTGCCTGCGTGCCGTGCTGATACCAAGGACGATTTACCGCCTCGAAAGCCTGATTTAAGGCGGGATTATCCGTTGCCGCTAAATGCGCCTGCAAATAAGTAATCAGATCGCGTGCGTTGCTATAAAGGCTGGCCGCCGCCACCATGTTACCTTTGAAATGCCAATCCGGCGTCAGCGTACCGCGGGCAATAAATTTGGGCTGATCGCCTGCATGGCCCAGCGCACGCCAGGGATAAGCAGCAAGTTGTTCTGGCTTGAAGCTGCTTTGGCTCATCTGTAGCGGGGTGAATATCAGGTTTGATGCCAGCGTCTGAATATCCTGGTGAAAACGGTGCTGTAGGATGTAGCCAAGCAGCGCATAACCGAGATTGGAGTAGTGCGGCACCTGCACTGCGGGTGCGGAGAAATCCGCCAGATATTCCAGCAATGCATCGCTATCAAGGCTGCCATAGAAGTTTTCACCGTTCCCCAGATAGCGCATAAACTGGCGCAGCATCGGCAAATCCATATCCTGACGCGGTAAGCCAGACGTGTGTGTTACCAGCTGCAACAGCGTAATGCGCTGTGCATCTGCGCTTAGCTTCACACTATCTGGCAACAACGCTTTTAGCGTGTCATTCCAATGTAGCTGGCCCTGATTCACCAATTGGATAATGACTTCTGCCGTCACGCCTTTACTTAGCGATCCCAGCGCAAACAGCGTATCAGGGGTGATCGGATAACGGTGCAGATCATCCGTAACGCCAAAAGAATAAAATTGCGCCGGCCCGCCGCGATGGATAATCGCAATGCTGATGCCAGAAACCTGTTTCTCCTGCATGTAATGACGCACGATGTCATCAACGTTTTCATGAAAGGTGTCATGCATGAGATAAACCCGATCGCCTACCGGTGCAGAGGTTTGCGACAGCGTGCCGCAGGCAGAAAGCAGGAACGAGCAAAATACCACCGCTAAAAACCGCAGTAACAGGTCGCCCCACAGCGTATTCTGCGCAGTGAGATAGCGGGCAAAAAAGTGCGTCAAACTGTCCATCCTGGTGAAAGCAAAAATGCCCGTTTATCGTTTTTTGGTGAAGAGGTTAGGCGGTCAATAAAACATCGAATGCGGCGCAAGATACCATAAAGCGCAACAGCGCTGTAGCGCGGTTTTGGCGTTAGTTTGCCTGCTGCAGCAAGGCCAACGTTGGCTGCTGCACCCGCTGCAACAAAGTCATCGCCTGCTGTTCTGAACGAATATTGGTGTAACCAATGATCAGGCCATAGCGTTTCTGCGTCTGCGTGTACCATGCCGACAAAGAAAACACCTGCAACTGCTGCGCCTGCCAGAGTTCTGCCAGTGCGACATCCTGCGTGCCGCGCCGCAAAAACGCGACAATGTGCATGCCACCATCACTCAGTTCATAGCTGAACGTCTCAGGAAACAGCCGGTTAAGCGCGTCCAGCATCAGGCGGCGGCGCTGCTGATAAAGCGTTCGCATTTTTTTAATGTGCTTGTAGAAGTGTCCCTCGCTGAGAAATTGCGCCAGGATCTTTTGCGGTAGCAGTGACAAGCCCGTTTCTGTGATTTCGCCCAACTCTTTAAAGCGAGAAACGGTCTCTTTTGGCATCACGATATAGCCGATCCGTAGCGCGGGCATCACCGTTTTACTGAAGGTACCGATGTAGATCACCCGATCGTCATGATCGAGGCTTTTCAAAGCCGGGATCACCTTTTTGGTGTAGTGAAATTCGCCGTCGTAATCATCCTCAATGATCCATGATTGATTCTCTTGTGCCCATCCCAGCAACTGATGTTTACGTGGCAATGAGAGCGTGACTGCCAACGGGCTGTGATGCGTTGGCGTGGTAATCAGGAAACGCGCATCCGCATGATACCGCAGCAGATAATCAACGTTGATCCCCTGACGATCAACCGGCGCATAATGCAGGTTAGGCGCAATACGCTTCAGTAATTTCTGACCAAAAAAATAGCCGGGATCTTCAAATATCACCTTATCGCTCGGCTGCGCCAGCACCTGCAGAATCAGCCGTAAATTGGCGCGATAACCGCTGGTGATAAACACCTGCTCTGGCTGACAATCGAGACCACGTGAGATGTTTAGATAACCGGCGATGGCTTCGCGCAGCGGTGCGTAACCGGTTACTGGCTGGTTCGTCATCTCTTCCGGGCGCAGGCTGCGCGCCACTTTGCCGGAAATCAGTAACCATTTTTTCAGCGGAAACTCATCCAGCGAGGGAATACCCAGCCGCATTTCCCCAGGATTATCACGCAATCCGGTTAGCTGGTTTAGGCTGCTGTCTGCTAACGGCGCGGGTTCTTCGGCTGGCTCTCGTCGCGAGATCACCAGATCGGGATTCACGCGCGTACCTTTCGCGCCCTGACTAACCAAATAACCTTCACCGATCAACACGGCGTAGGCCGCTTCAACGGTTTTCCTCGCCACCTTTAACTCTTCAGCCAGCACGCGAATGGCGGGCACTTTGTCGCCCGGCTTCAGCGCGCCCGCCATAATCTGTTGGCGATAGCGCGCGTAGATCTCTTTATAGCCCACGCCTATGTCCTACCTGTTTTCATCAGTTTTGACCCTTTTACCTCAGTCATATCTCGCTAAGATGCCTGCATTCGTTGCGCCATTACCAGCACAACCGTACATCTTGAAGAGGAAAAGTAATGAAACTGCTGCATATCAAAGTCAGTCCTGATCTCGCAGGTTCCGCCTCGCGTACCGCTTCATCTTATTTGGTAGACAAACTCAAGCTGCGCCATCCCGCCTTGGTTGAAACCGTGATTGATCTTTCCCGCGATCCGTTACCGCACCTTGATGCATTCACAATCGGCGCATTCTTTACTCCCGCTGACAGCCGGACCGCAGAACAGTGCGAGGCAATCGCGACGTCGGAGCATCTGGTTGATCAACTGCTGGATACGGATCTGCTGGTGATCGCATCACCGATGTGGAACCTCGGGTTGCCATCGGTCCTTAAAGCCTGGTTTGACCATATCACCCGCGCTGGGCGCACCTTCGCCTTCACGGCCAAAGGCAGCAAGATTGGCTTGGTGAATAACAAACAGGTTTATTGCGTGGTTGCCAGCGGCAGCGTTTTTGCCCAAGGACCTTTCATGCAGGACGATCAGTTCACGCCCTATATTCGCACCGCACTGGCTTATATCGGCATTGACGATGTGAAGTTTATTCGGGTCGATGGCACACACGATCCTGTGAGCCGTCAAACCGCCTTACCTCATGCATTGCAATGCATTGATCATCTGTTTAATTAACTGAGGACACCATCATGACATCACGTGTAAATCACTTTAAAACGATTCCTGGCTTGGTTAAATCGCTTAGCGACGTCACCCTGGCTTCACATAAAAGCGCCATCGACAGCATGATTAAGCATCTGATTGATATCCGTGCTTCACAGTTAAATGGCTGCACCTTTTGTGTCGATATGCACATCAAACAAGCCAAACTGGACGGCGAACGCGAACTGCGTATTTATCATGTTGCCGTATGGCGTGAATCGCCGTTATTTAGTGCGAAAGAGAAAGCCGCATTGGCATTAACTGAAGCGTTAACGCGTATTGATGCACATGGGGTTTCGGATGAACTTTATCACGCCGTGAGCGAGCACTTTTCAGAGGTCGAAATCTCAGAATTGGCGATGGCTATTTCCGTCATCAACAGCTGGAACCGCCTGATGGTGCTTTCACAGATGGAGCCTGGCGCGCTGGATAAAGCGTATGGTCTGGATCGCGCTGATTTAAATTAATCGTTTTATACCCGGTATACTTTAAGCTTGGGTGCAGAGGCGACACGCCTTGCTGCACCCTTAAGTATGGCGGGTATATACCTGACGTTGAGTGGATAGGCGTGTACACTGCTGCGGTTTTTTCTGATTAATGAAATGCCCGGGAGGCAACCGTATGAAAGAAGGCCCACTGTCCGAGAAAGAGCTGGAATGGCTTGAAGAGATGCTGGAAAAACACGGCAGTGAAGCGTCGATACTGGATGTCTCTGAATTGGACGGCCTGTTGACTGCCGTGCTTTCGGGCCCGACAACGGTTGAACCCAGCGAGTGGCTGGTCGCCATGTGGGGTGGCCAAAAGCATATTCCGAAATGGACCAACGAGCGCGAGATGACGCGCTTTATGGAACTCTGCTTTCAGCACATGAACGACATTGCCGATCGCCTTTCCGAGTTCCCGGAGCAGTTTGAACCGGTATTTGGCATCCGCGAGATGGAAGGTCTGGAATTCACCGTCGTGGAAGAGTGGTGTTTTGGCTACATGCGCGGCGTGGCGCTGACTGACTGGTCTGCCCTACCACAGGAGCTGCAGCCAGCACTGGATGCCATCGCTCTGCATGGATCTGAAGAGAACCTTGAGAAAATTGATGCGCTGTCGCCAGACGAAATGGAAGCCAGCATTGATGCCATCCGCCCTGCTGCGCTGGCGCTGCATGATCACTGGATTTCACAGCCAGAAGCGATTCCAATGGTGCAAAAGCCGATCGTGGCAGATAAGTTGCCAGGCAGGAATGATCCCTGCCCATGCGGCAGCGGGAAAAAGTTTAAGCAGTGTTGTTTGCACTGATTGGATTTGAGAAAGGCTGCCGATGGCAGCCTTTTTTATTGGGTTACTCGTCTTATCCTTAAAGCCAATTAAATGCGTGAGCCGGCGGTTATTGTTGGCTTCTCATTAGGGCATCGTAGTGGACTCTTACTTCAGCGCTTCATGCTGATATTGATATTCCACCGGATAGCGTTGACCATCAATCTCTAAGTCCCGCTACGGTTTTTCTACGCTATTGAGCTTGCCCTGCTTTACTGCCTGTTCAAACACCGTATTACTGACCGCCGCTGCAATTACCCCTACTTCGTCCCAACGATCTTGATAATGCGCATACACCACAATCTGATGCTTTTCGCGATTAAAAAGCAGCACTTCAGGTTGCCCGTCGCCATTCAGATCCATCGCCCACACGGTGCAATCTGCCTTGCTAAGCAAGCAGGCGCTAACACGATAATTGTTATTATGGTGTTCCGTTTGCCACCAATCTTCGGGTGGCGAAGCGCTATCTGCCCGCTGCTTGATCCGCTCACGCAGCATTTTACTGCCTGCTTCGGATGCTGCTTTGCTGTGCATATTGCCTTGCCATGCGTACAGCAATCTCGGCTCGGTTAACCATTCTGGATGCTGCTGCAACAGTTTCAGCGCCTGCTGCCCACGTCGCCCGGCGCTGCTGAACATAGAGAGATCATCCTCATCCGCTTTCTGCACCCCTTGTTCGAGTCGCGAAAGCTGGTTATTGATGCTGATACGATAAGGATCGATAACCGGGCTGTGCAGCAACAGCCAGCACAGCGCCGACAGCGCTAACATTGTGGCGGTGAGTTGATCAACGCTGATGCTTTTTTGCCAGGCTTTGCGGCGCAATCCTGTGCAAGCGAAAGTCCAGAGCAGCGCCAACGCCACCATGACTGCTGCCGTTACGCGATCAACCGTCCAGCCATATTGCGCCACACGCAACCCTAAGGTGTAACAGGCTAATCCAGCAAAAACCGGCGTCAGCCATTGCGCCAGCACCACGATTTTGTGCAGCCACAGCGGAGAATTTAACGTTTCGTCATCACCAGAACAGACTATCGCCGTCATGATCATCATCGCTACCGCCATGCTGGTAAGCAGCACGGTAGAGGAGACTTGCTCAGGAATGATCGCCAGTCCAGTAAAGGGCAGCGACGCCAGGAACAGCAGCGAAACCAGCGCGTGCATCACCAGCATGGCACGCATCAGCAGAGTGATTAAGCGGCGAAACATCTGGCTGATAATGATTTGCTGACGAGAGAGCACAATCCCGGCAGCGATCACCGCGCCTGTTGCAATTGGCGGGAAAAAGTCATTTTTAAAGAACAGCCATTCAAATATTTTAATGCCGATCAGATTAAACAAGCCGCTCCAGAACACCAGCAGCAGCCACAATACGCCGGTGGCTAATGCGGTGACCAGCAGCGCAAAGCTGTTGCCCCACAGCGCCGCAACGATTGCAGCCGCAGGACGCGGCCCTTTTTTAGTCGTCCAGACTTGCAGTAACGGCATCAGCAAATAAAGCCAGAGCACCGCCACCGAGATAATTTGAATATTGCCGATCGTCTCATTATTCCAGCGCAACCAGCCAGCCATCAAAGCCAAAAATGGCAACACGGCTAACGCTGCCAACCAACTCACCCGCGATCGTATTTGAATAGCCGTGCAGGCAACGACGCTGGAAAAACCAAGCGCGAATACTTTCAGATAGATTTGTGTGGAGTCAGAGAAGAGGGTTGTTTCAGCGACGGCCCATAACAAGCCTGCCAGCACGCCAAGCAGAACAATCCCCCAGCGGGTTTGAGATGAGATTGCAGTGGTGCAGTTCATAACAGAGTCCTTTGTTGTGAAGAGCGGAGAAAGGAATCATAACTCTACGGGGAATATCGTCGCCTGGCTTTTGTTAAAAAGGCGACATCCCTTTGAAAACGCCTCCTTCACTTTTTTTGCCACCCTGAATAGCTCACCGCTTTATGCAGGCTTACCCAAGGTGAATTTTCGCAAACATTATGCAAAGCTGTTACGTGTTGCAGTAATTTGGAAGCCGACTCGCAAATCGGCTACGCCACAGGACACGAAACATGCATTTTTATCAGGCCGATCCTTCGCTGGAAAACTACTGGCGCGGCGTTATTCTGTTTGGCAACAACGTTGCTTCGTATAAGTTTGCCCTCGCCCACGCACTTTATGATCTGCACTCGCAGGAAAAAGAACGTATTACGATGGATGAACTGGCGCACCCGTTTAGCCAGCATTTATGTCGCCATCTCGAACACGCGCCAAAACAAATAACCGTTAAAAGCAGCCAGTTTATTGATGCGTGCAGCCGATTTAATCGCGGTGAAATCAGTGAAGATGATCTGCTCAATGTGACGGTTAAGCGTGGATTTGCCAATGTGATTGATGCCTTTCATAACGTCAACCGTGCTGAAATTGATGTGCGATTCTTCGTCGATGAACGCAAAAGCCATAAAGGAATTCGCCTGACGGATGCATTTTTCAAACTGACTGAAACCCAACAATTCCAGAACCTGATTCATGAAACCGATGCTCGCTGGCGCTTAGTGGAACGTGCATGGGAAATGGGCGTGTCGAGCCATTTGCTGGCGGTAGAATATGACGATACTCAGCAAATATTGTTCACCCGTAAAAACGATCGCCGCGTCGATATCACCAGCTGCCGTAACAGCCTGAATGGCTATCAGAAAGGTCGCTGCTTTTATTGCTTCCGTCCGGTGAGTCTGGCTAGCGGTGACATCGATTTAACCGATGTCGATCATTTCATTCCTTGGTCAGCACGTGATTACGTGGGAAATATTAATGGTGTGTGGAATCTGGTATTGGCCTGCCAAAACTGTAATCGCGGCAAAGAGGGGAAATTTGCACATGTGCCCTCCCAGCTGTTGTTAGAACGATTACATAAGCGTAACGAGTACTTTATTAACAGCCATTTACCGCTGCGTGAAACGCTTATCAAGCAAACCGGTAAAAGCGACATTGCACGCCGCAGCTTTCTCAATACCGCCTGGCAATCTGCTCGCAATAATAAGCTGTTCCATATCTGGCATCCTCAAGCTTGTGGAGATGAACTTTTTTGACCACGCAAGATTTCTATCAGCGCAATGCGCAGCAATTTTTTGATGATACCGTTGCGGTTGAGATGTCTCCGGTTCGTGATCGCTTCACGGCATTGCTGCCTGCCGGGGCGCGAGTTCTGGATGCAGGTTGCGGATCAGGGCGCGACGTAAAAGCATTTTTTGAGCGCGGTTTTGAGGTTGAAGCTTTTGATGCCTCGGCTGAATTAGTGGCGCTAGCGAGTGCTTATAGCGGATTGGCGATCCGGCAGATGCGATTTCAGGATCTGCATGCTGAAGCACGTTACGATGGAATTTGGTGCTGTGCTTCCTTGTTGCATGTGTCTTTGACTGAGCTGCCATCGGTGATGAGAAAAGTGGCAACGGCCCTGAAACCAGGCGGCATACTTTATGTGTCGTTTAAATATGGCATGGGCGAGCGGGAAAAGCAGGGACGTCAGTTTACGGATATGAATGAGGCTGGGCTAATCAAGTTAGCGCCTGAATTGCAGGTTATCGACACGTGGACCAGTGAGGACCAGCGGCCTGATCGCGTTGAGACGTGGTTGAATGGCTTGCTGAAATCTAAGCTTTGACGTGATTCGGAGTAGCAAATTTCCCGTAAAGTCGGTTTGAACAAGCAGTTCAGCAAATGCCTAAGCTGAATTCCAGATACAAAAAAAGCCACTGATTTAAAAGAAAAAATAGTATCACAAACTCACGCACTCCCCCTTATATGCCCCGCAATTTTTTTGTCTAAATCTTCATAGCTATCCACTTCCTGAGTTCTTTTTATGCCCGTTTCAAAGAGACAACAGGCTGAATGACGACGATTTTTTCTACCCGCAGAAGCCCATACACTCATTTTCATTTAAAGCAGGTTTTATGGCATATCCTTCACACTGCTCACTCAAAACATTTTTGCATTAAAAACAAAAATTTAGCTAAACCCAATCGATATAGCGTGGAATTTAGTGTTCATCAGGGTTTGCAATTTTTTGGCTTTCATAATCTGGTTCAACATTTCTGCCTTGAAAGTTGCCCCTCTATTACACTGAAGAGTAATTATTCATTTGAGAGGCCATCAGGGATGGATCAGAGTTCTGGCGGTCGACATCGTGCTTTTGATACCGCGATAGTATGGCAGGACCGTAATGATATGGTCAGGCAGGCGCTATTCGTAAGTATTCCCTGGTTCACGTTTGTGAACGTCAGCTTTGCTCTAATCATTTTTTTTCGCAATGTCCTCATCAGCGGTTTTGACCGTTCAATCAGCGACCAGACAGAAATACTTCCTCTCATTAATGGCATTGCGGTTGGCATCATTGCTTTCTCCTTTTTACTGGCATTTTTTATCTACCGTCTTCCAGCCAGATTTACACCAATAAGTATGGGTTTGTTGCTGATTCTCAGTTTGATGTGGAGCTACTGCAGCTATCATTTTATCGTCTGGTGGCACCTGCCATTTGCCTGGCCCCTCAGTGTGATCCTTATGCTCACCGCGCTGGCTGCGCTTTATTATCATCCACCTGCTCTTATGCTATTCCTGACCCCGTTATGGTTGACCGCTTTGCTGGCAAGTATGCAACTGAATCAGGGCATCAGCGTGCGATTCTTACTGGTCTGGCTCATCCTCACAACCATTATCATTTATGGCCGCTATATCCTGCAGCGCTGGTTTGATGAAGCCTGGCGTCGTTATCAGGAGAACCGGATGCTTATTGCAATGCTTGATGTTATGGCGCATCAGGATGCACTCACCGGGACAGCAAACCGGAGGTCAATGGAAAACTATCTGGATGACGCTATCCGCCAGGCCTTGCCGTTTGCACTGATCATGCTCGATGTGGACTATTTCAAACGCTACAACGACCATTACGGCCATCAGGCCGGGGATGATTGTCTGGCAAAGGTAGCCGGCGTTTTGAAATCGTCGGTTCGCACGCCAGCGGATCTGGTAGCACGCTACGGAGGGGAAGAGTTTGTGGTCGTGCTGCCAACTGCCTCTCTGGACGACGCTGCTCTGGTTGCGGAGCGTATCCAGGCGAGTCTGCATGCAACAGCGCTGCCGCATCTCGCATCAGAAGTCAGCAATAGAGTCACCGTCAGCATGGGCATTGCTCTTTCAGGCAGCAGTGAGAGTGCTGCCGGAATTATTAACCGAGCTGATAACGCGCTCTACCGGGCAAAGCAGCAGGGTCGTAACCAGTGGGCAAAGCAAAACCCTGCTTAATCCCTATCGCGAACGGTCAGAAGCATCCTGGTTCGCAGGAGGCGTAAACCATTTCGATTTTGTCACGATCACCGGCTGCTCAGGCTGACTGATGAAGTTAGGAGACATGATCTGCACGCCGAATTCGTTGAACACATCCTGTATATGGCCGTGGAGAATACTTCTTACCCCAGCCAGTGATTCTCCCGCCTGAAGCCGGACCTGGAGTTCATACGCCACATACCAGTCCTGCAGCGCCAGCTGGCGCACCAGCGGGGAAATGCTGCGATTAATCCCCGGTGTGCGACTGGCGGCAAGCTCCAGCATCGCTTCAACCTGCCGCCAGGGCGTGTCATAACCAATGGTGACGCTGGTCGTCATGTTAACGCCGTCGCCTTTCAACGTTGCGCTCAGGTTCACAATTCTGCCGCTGACGACAACCGCGTTGGGAACCGTAACCTCGTAGTTCTCGCGGGTCAGAATTTTAGTTGCCAGCATGCCCACCTCGCTGACGACGCCCTCATGATCGGCAATCCTGATAACTTCGCCTTTTCGCAGTGCGCGAGAATAGGTCAGCACCAACCCGCTCATAGCATGGTTCATCACGCCTGCCGATCCCAACGTCAGCATCAGCCCGAAGAAAACGCTTATCCCTTTGAAGGCGAGCGAGTTAGCCCCGGGTAAAAACGGATAAGCCGCCGACAAGGCGAATAACCAGATGACTACGCTGATCAGTTTACGGGTGACGCCAACGGTATCTGGATGCAGTCCCGACAGGTGTAACTGCCCGGTCTCGACTCGCCTGAGCACCAGTCTGAGCAATCGCGTCACCAGCGCCGTTATGAGGAAGATGACCACAACAATCAGCATGCCTGGCAGAGCGGAAAGTATGGCCATGCCCAGGCGTTGCAACAGCCCTAGCGCATAACCTCCCAGCTCCATGCCCCAAATGCGCGTCCAGGGAAACAGCCGCAACACCCAGCTGACCCAGATGTAAAATGACACGAGGAAAGCCGAGATAAGAGCAATGGCATACAGCCTTACCTCAATGGGGCCGAGAAAGGCGCGCAGTGCGCCAGGAATGATGCTTTTCCGCTGAGCACGCCTTACGGCATATATCCGTTTCAGCCAGGCGTAGGAGCGCAGGGCAAACAGGATGAATGCGAGCAGTAACAGGGCACCCAAAAAGCTTTTACCCGCTGAGAGCAGCAGGTAGCGCGATGAATACTGCTCAGACAATGATTGTCGAAGTGTGTCCAGACGGAGTCTGACGCGTTCCGCCGCCTGCGCAAGCGTCAGATCATCCCCTTCATCCAGGTCATTCTCAGCGAGCAACATAAAAGGTTTGCCGTTGATAGAAAAAAGCACGGCTGGCTGTCGGTAGCGCATCACATTGTGCATCTCTACCGACTGAGCGAGGTCATTATCATTGAGCGAGCGCAATATCGTCACGATTCGCTGGACCCGCTCCTCTGGCGTGGTAAGACCAAATTTTGCCTGCAGCATCACTACTGGCTGATTAAGCAGATATAACGTACGCGCTTTTTCCTGCGCCGAGGGAGCCTGACGCGGCTCCGCGCCTAGCGCATCTTGTAACGTGAAGAACAACAGACAACCGCATATACACATCACCGCTTTAATCATTTTGCCTCCAGAAGCCGTACTTTGCCTGGCGGTAAATCCATCCGTAAGGCAGCCGTCAATGCGTATTATTGAAATTGCCAGGTATACGAAATCAGAAAGCGTGTATCGGGATCGTCCAGATAGGTGTTGTTGTCCATAACGAACGTCAGAAGGTTTACTGAACTGTGCTCATCAAACCGATAACCTGCGCCAAGCCCGCCAAAATAACCCCGGTAATTCTCCCCCTTCTCATTTTTTGATCCATAAGAGCCTGCCGCAAAGCCGATCATCGTAAGTTCAGGCGTCAGCGGGCGGAGGGTAAAGGCACCAAGATACCCACTGCTGCCGGAGGTGGTGATCGTGCTGAATCCATACTCGGAAGGAATACCATCGGCGAACTGAGGCGCTTTACAGTCAGCTGCATTTCCGGTGCTGCAACCGGTTATCTCACCGGTGTTGTAGGTGTATCCGGCCATTGGGAATATCTGGAAACCGGCAGGTGCGAAGCCGAAATGGCTAAGTGGTACAAAGGTTCCAATGGAATAGTTAGTCTGCGTTGCACCATTGGTATATTCGTTTTTGCCAAAATTAAAGTTAACGATGCCTACCGGAAACAGCCATGATCCGCCCACGCGCCACTCGCTGGCATCACTGTTAACACGTGCGTTCAGTTTTTTTGCCGGGTCCAGCGCGACCGAGCCTGAGAAAGAGAGATTGCTGTCGTCCATGTCATAGGTGTCCGACCACGAGACACCTACTTTGGTCGTCACCTTGGTCGGATCATCATCAAGCTTGTCGCGATTGTCGTTAACTTCTGCGCCAAGCGCCGCCTGGCTTGAAATCAACAGCCAGAAAGTCCCACTCCATGCATTCCGTACATGACGCAACATAGTTAACCTCCGGATAGCATGCATTTATTCGCGTGATAGCATATTTAACCTTGGGCTCTGCTTGGTCACTGCGGGCATTTGACCTGGCTCAGGAAGGTCTGATAACGCTTTTGATTGTTTTCGGTCAGCGCTTTTACGGCTGACAGCACGGCAGAATTATCATGGGTGCTGTCCAGAAAGCGTCTCTGCAATTGTTCATCGGTTACCGTCGTCGGTATCTGACACTTGTGGCGCAGGTCATCGCTAATCTTCTGCTGCCTCAGCGCAAAGGCCAGGTTTTCATAGGCAGAGTTAGCCAGTGCGGGCGTTTGTGACAGCAGCATCAATACGATCGGTATCAAGTATTTCATTCTTATCTCCCGGCCCGTTTCGGCCCTCTTAAACCCGAATAAATCATTTATTCACTGCTTTGATCCGCGGCGCATTGCGAAGGGTCAAACACTGTTTTCCACTCTTTCTTCATATCGACGATGACCCAACCCTTTTGGGGTGCCAGTCTTAACCCGCTGATAAGCGTTCCACTGGCGGGCGGATGCGCGTCGTAAGCATATTCACGCGCAGCATCGGTGTGATGAACCAGTAACCCAAAGGTTTTGTAGGTCGGATTGGCGGAGGTGTACTGGAGCATCGGCACATCGCCGTCGCTGTTACCGAACGCACCGACCGGTCGCCGCCCCATAAAGAGATGGATGGCGACCGGCTTCATCGCTTCATCATCGTAAAAGGCGCCGTTCATGGTTTTACGCAGCTGCGTACCGTTATCTGTCAGAGAGAACTCACTCAGCGAAAAGGAGCCGACAACCTGTTCGGGCGGGATGCCATACATTTTCTCGGCGAGTACGCGCATAAAATCGATGCCTCCTCCAGACACAATCCAGGTTTTGAAACCGTTATCCCGCAGATAATCCAGCAGCTGGCGCATCGGCTGATAGCCCAGCTGGTCATAACGGCAGCCGAAACGCGCATGTCGATGTTTATCGACCCAGTTGCTGACGCGTTGGCTAAATTCTTCCGTCGTCATGCCGCTATGCGTCAGAGCCATCAACTGCATCAACCCCTTTTTGCCCGACTGCATCACCACGTTCATATCGTTGTTTATTACCGCCTGCACTAAGGCATCGTTATTCCATTCCGGGTGTTGTGGGGCGAGGCGTTTGATTTCATCAATCACGAACTGCAACTGAAACGTCAGCGGCGCTTCCGGCCACAATGTGCCGTCATTATCAAACACCACATAACGCTGACTGACAGGAATGAAGTCTTTGCTGTTCGATGACGTGGTTTCCTTCACCCACGTTTCAATAGCCTGTTTTGCGTGGCCGTTATTCCAGGCACTGAGCGGATCGTCTGCCGCAAACGCCGAACCAAGATGAGCCGTAATCAGCAATGCCAGCAGGGGTTTTAATTTCATCATCTTTTCCTTTTGGTCGGAATGAGGTCAGGTAGCGGGACGATCCGCCAGTATTCACGCGTGCGCTGAACCAGCCGTTGCAGGCTCTGGCTAAGGAGGCGTCGGAAAAAGAAGCCCAGCAGCAGCAGCGCCAGCACGATCGCCGATCCCATCAGCAACGACTTCCAGTTGGTCGGGGCGCGGGCTTTCAACGCCTGTTCACTGCCAGCCGGACGCGCAGCGGCGATGGCGTAATGCGCACCGGGTAATTCAGCCAGTTGCCACTGATGCTGGCGTGTATCCCACCAACGTAAACGCAACGGTGGGATCACCAGTTCGCCGGACTGAGAGGGCAGATAACGCAGCCGTTCTTCACGCTGTGCGCCGACGATCTCATCTCGCCCTTGCGTCAGGTTGCTGTTTACCGGCGGCAAGCGTTGCGCACCGGAACCGGGAATGGCATACAGCAGTTGCGGGATTTGCACGGCAATCACATCGGTCGCGCGCACTATTACAACGCGCTCAATGACGTCACCGACATGTAACTGCTTATCCTCTGAGGCGCGGTAAAGTCGCCATTGCTGCGAAAGTTCAAGCCTGCTGGCTGGCAAGAAACGGTCTGGCTGACGCACATCGGCGGGCCAGCTGACCGACTTCTGCAGCACCGGCAGCGACACCGTTTTCGGCGGCTGATTCGCGGAACGCATCACTACATCTGTAGCAGGAAAACGCAGCTCGCCCTGATCCCACGCCATCACCTGACGTTCCATGCGGATGCCGCTCCAGCTGATACCGCCGCGATTACGTGTAACCAGTTGGTTGGGCAGCGGCGTGTTAAGCAAGTTACCGTTTTCAATGACCATTTCCGGCCATTGCGGCGGCGGATTAAACCAGCTGTCCGTCCAGAAGGTCACAGCAATCGTTACTGGCTGGCCCGGCACCAGTTGATCAGGGGCAACCAGTTCGCGCGTCATGGCCATTTCAGCCCGTACCGGCAGGCTTAGCAGCAACAGCAGACAAACGATAAGTCGCTTCATGGAGCCTCCGCCGGTGTGGAGCGGTAGAGATTTTCCAGCAAACCGCCGGGCGAAAGGGTGAGATTGCTGTACCACTGTTCAGCCGAGGGCGCAGCGCCCGCGATGGGCTTCATATCCAGCTGGTTCACGCCCTGATCGGGTTTGAGATCGTGTTTAATGGCGTCAGGATCTTCATCTTTCTGCTCATGCTGATCGGCCTGGCGGTCGCGTTCTTTTTGCCGCAGCTGCATGATGATATGCGCAATTTTCGCCCGGTTTTGCTGAGCCATTGCCCATTCGGGTCGTAAACTCAGCGCCTGATCGTAGCTGTTCAGCGCCTGCTGCCAGGATTTCTGTTGTGCGTAGCAGTTGCCTATCCACAACAGGCTTTCAGGGGTGGCAGGAACCTGACGAAAAGCCCCCAGCGCCGAGACGTAATCCTGCGCGTAATAGAAGGCAATCCCCCGCCGCAACGGATCCTGAAAGCGTTGGGCGGCGGCTGCATAGTTACCGTGATTAAAGGCAAATTGTCCCTGCACGTCGGGGCGTATCCAGGCGTCCAGAAGTGCCGCTGAACTGGCGGGAGACCAGATCAGTAAGGGCAGCATCACGACAGCCAGGCAGAGCAGCTGCTGTCGCCAGAGCAGTAATAGCATCAGCATTGGGACGACCAACAGATAGCCGCTGTTCTTCCACTGCAAATCTTGCCGGCTGTTCTGCTGCGCCGTCACGCTTTGCTGAATATGTCCGCTGACCGCGCGTAGGTCATCATCTTCGGCAGAGACCAGCGTCACCGGAATGCCGCCATCACGGATTTGCTCAAAGCGCGCGACATTGAGACGCGTATCGATGCCCTGCGACGCCTGCGCTTCCGGCAGTCTGCCGCCGTTTGCCGTGCCTACTACCCAGATCTGGAGAGGCAGATTTTGCTGCCGCAGCCACTCAACGTCCTGCTGTGCTACGTTATCAGCGACCAGTATCAGCGCGCGTGGGGCTTCAGGCGTTGCGGGCAGATTTTTAAGCGCAAGGGCAACCGCCTGACGCAGCCCGGAACCCTCACCCTGCGGCACCAGTGTCGGCTGTTGAGCCGTCAGAAACAGGTTATAAAAATCGGCATCATTGGTCAGCGGCGTGGTAAGCCAGGCATCAGCGCTGTAAACCACTAATCCAAAGTGGCTACCGGGCATTTGCATCATCAGCGCGGTGATTTTCTGCTGCATGCGCTGATGGCGGTCAGGCGGCACATCCTGCGCCAGCATGCTGAGATCCTGTTGCATGATCACCATCACGTTGTTTTCGGGCGTGAATGCGGCGGGCAAGTCTCGTTGCCAACTCGGACCGGCTAAAGCCAATACACCCAGGCAAAAGAGCCACGGCAGCACCTGTCGCGCCCGTACGCGCTGACCTTTAATCAACGCGGCCGCAAAAGGCTTTTCCATGACACGATGCCAGGCACTTCCTGAACGCTGAGCCAAAAAATAGAGCAGCGGACAGAGCAGCAAACCCAGTAATCGCCAGGGATAGAGGAAATGGAAATCGCTCATGCACGTCGCCTCATCATTGTGCTGCTGATGGCAAACAGCAGTAATACGAGTAGCGCAAGGGCTAACGGCCAGACGAACAGCGGACGATGCCAGGATAAGCCCACTGTTTTAACCTGTTCCGGCGTTTGCGCATCAATTTGCTGCCAGACCTGCGCGAGTGCGTCGCGGTTGGTAGCGGCGCGCCAGGCGTTACCGCCGGTTATATGGGCAATGTTATCCAGCAGCGCCGTATCGACTTTATCCTCGCCGCTGCTGTTTACATCGCCAAAGGCGATGGTGTGCACCATAACGTGATGCGCGGCTGCGAGCTGCGCGGCGAGCGTGGGTTGCAGTTGAGAGGCGGTGTCATTGCCATCTGTCAGCAGAATCGCCATTTTTGACGCGTCGGCTTCGAGGCTGTGATCCAGCAGTTTCACCGCCACGCCCAGTGCATCCCCCACCGCAGTTTGCTGACCAATCATGCCCGGTGCCAGCTGGCTGATACGCGCTTGAAGCGCCTGTTTGTCCTCGCTGATCGGCGCAAAAGGCCACGCCTGGCTGGCAAAAATCACCAGACCGATGCGATCATTTTTGCGCTGGCTGATAAAAGTGCGCACCGTTTGCTGCACCGCCTGTAAGCGCGTCTGACCATTCTGCCCGTCGTTTTTCTCCATTGAACCGGAAACATCCAGAATCAGCACGATGTTGCGCATGGGTTTTATCACCGTTTTCGGTGGCATCAGGTATTCAGGCCGGGCCAGCGCAGCAATCATTAAAATCCATACTGTCCAGAACAGCAGCCGATGACGCCAACTGGCTTGTGGTGCTGGCGCCGAGAGTTGCAGGGCTTCAGCCAGTTCAGGTAAAAAAGGCACTCTCACCTGTTCACTCGTCGGCTGCTTTGCAGGGATCAGATAATGAGTAATCAGCGGTAAAAACAGCAGCACGCCCACCCATGGCCAGACAAAGTCGATCCGTGATAAAAACTCAGACATGAGGCAGCGTCTCCAGCCAGTGGCGTAACTGCTGTGAGATACGCTGATTGATAGCGCTTTCGAGTTGATTATCTGGCTGACAGTAGCGACGACACATCAGCGCGCGCAGTTCTTCATCCAGCGGGGTCTGCGCCAGAAGTTGTTCCGGCGATTGCCACTGGCTGACCTGGGTGCGAGAGTGTTGCACCAGAAGCACCCGCTTAACCCATGTTATCCAGCCATCCACCTGCTGTTGAGCAAGGTGTTTTCGCGCTTCGCGCCGCCAGCGATTACGACGAAAGCGTGCGAGCCATATCAGCAGGGCAATGAACATCGCCAGTAACAGCATCACGCCGAGCACCGCCCAGCCTGCCGGTAACGGGAACCATGAGGCGGCTGCTGGCAGAGCAGGATGCGCCAGTTCCGGTGTGCTAAACCCTTTTGCCAGCATGCGCATCCTCCTGCTGTAGCTGCGGCAGAACTGCATTACCGGTCACGATAGTTTTCACCGTGATCCCCATTCGCTGTAACCGCCGTTGCTGCTGCGACAGACGCTCGGTTACGCTTTGCTGAATGCGATCGCTGAGGTGAGAAGTGAGATTGAGCGCGGTGCTTACGTCATGGTAATACGCCGCAAGTTGACCGTGCGGCGGCAGGCGGCGATGAAGATCATCAAGCGTGACATAGGCGGTAATTTCGCAGCGGCGACGCAGGTGAGCCAACACCGCATCGCAGCGTGTATCCAGATCGTGAAAATCACTGATGATCCCCAGCCAGCTACCGGAGGGCAGCAGGCGGACAATACGTTGCAATGCGTCTGACAGGGAGACGTTTTGTCGATGGTTTTGCGCATAATGCGCGGGAAGCTGAGCATTCATACGCTGAACGTCAGTAAGAATGGGCATCAGGTTGCGTTTCGGCGCACGGCAGGGATGCAGCGCCAGTTCATCATCACCCAATATCGCACAGCCCAGTCGATCACCGTCATGCCAGCTTCGCCATGCCAGCAATCCGGCAATGTTTCCAGCGGCTACCGATTTCATCTGCAGGCGGGTACCGAAGTACATGTCCAGACGCTGATCCACAAGGATGAATACGGGTCGTTCGCGCTCCTCATTGTAGAGGCGGATCCACGGTGAGCGGAGGCGCGCTGTGGCCTTCCAGTCAATCAGCCTGACGTCATCACCCGGCTGATAGCGGCGTAAGCTATCGAAGTTCAGGCCACGTCCCTGCTGGCGGGACACGCGCTCACCGGTTAATGCGCCGGGTGGGATTTGCCCCGGAGGATTATCCAGTCGCTGTGCATCACCTGCCAGCGCCATCAGGTCAGCCAGTTCAAGCGTCAACGGCTGCGGCATTACGCCACCACTGCGCTAAGAAGCATGGCAATCGCCTGATCGGGCGTGCAGTTGTCAGCGTTTGCCTGATAGCTCAGCAGCAGACGATGGCGCAGCACGGCCGGCGCGATGCGTTGAATATCTTCTGGCAACACCGCATCACGACCATCCAGCCACGCGCAGGCGCGACCACAGCGATCCAGGGCAAGCGTGCCGCGCGGGCTGATGCCGAGGCTGATATAACCCGCAAAGGCTTCGCTGACCTGATCGGGATGACGCGTCATTTCCACCAGATTGACGATGTACTGCTCTACGGTTGGCGCCACATAAACCGTGGCGATTTCACGCCAGCATTCGGCGATATCCTGTTGGCTTATCAGCAACGGGTCGGTTTCCGGTACAGGGTTTTCATGCTGAGCAGCCTGATATTTTGCCTGCTGCTCAGCGCGCACCAGCTGCATTACCCGCTGTTCATTCTCTTTCGACGGATAATCGACAATCACCTTCATCAGAAAACGGTCAAGCTGGGCTTCAGGTAAGGGCCAGGTACCTTCCTGATCCACCGGGTTTTGTGTCGCCAGCACCATGAATACTCCCGGCAGCGGCCAGGTTTTGCCTGCGACGGTCACGTGACGCTCTTCCATGGCCTCCAGCAGCGCCGACTGCACGCGAGCTGAGGCGCGGTTGATCTCATCGGCGAGGATGATATTGCCGAACACCGGGCCGGGGCGGAAGCGAAACTGATCTTCTTCCCGTGAGGCATTTTGCTGATAGATTTCGCTGCCGGTAATGTCTGAGGGCAGCAGGTCAGGCGTGAACTGAATACGACGGAATTCGCCTTCGATATGGCGAGCCAGTTCGCGCACCGCACGCGTTTTCGCCAAGCCCGGCAAGCCTTCCAGTAGCACATGACCGTCACACAATAAGGCCACGATCAGCATTCGCACCAGCTCCTGCTGTCCAATCACCTGCTTGTTCATACTGGCTTCCAGCGCCAGCAGCTTTTCACGATTATTCATTATGCAGGTTCCACCGTCTGACGTTTCAGCAGCGTCGCAATGCCAACCAGAATCGGCTGCGCATAGTTAAAAAAGGCTTTGATACCGGGACAGAGATAATTCATTCCCAGCTCGCCTTCTTCGCTCCTGACGATGCGGTTTTTCGGGCATTCGCCATAACAGAGTTTCAGGTAAGGGCAGCGTTTGCAGGCAGCAGGTAGCGTATCCCGCTTACCTAAACCAAAGGCTTTTTGTCGCTCGGAAAAGGCCATGTGCGCCAGCTTGGTGCTCTGCACATTGCCTAATTTGTATTCGGGATAGACGTAGTGATCACAGGAAAAAATGTCGCCATTTTTCTCAATCGCCAGACCTTTGCCGCAAAACTCTGAGGTGATGCAAATCTGCGCGGGCATACCCATAGTTTGCGCCACAGCGGTTTCAAACAGATTGACCTGCACCCGACCTAAATCGTTGTTCACCCACTCCTCGAACACAGCAATCAGAAAGCGCCCCCAGTCATCGGGATCCACTGACCAGTCGGTGACAATGGAGTCAAGGTCGCCGGGGCGCGCGCGACGTGAACCGATGACCGGAATGGTGTCGTCGTGCCAGAACTGCGGTGCGGTTTGCTTGAAATCGACCGGCTCAACGCAGGGATTAAACTGGATGTAAGTAGCACCCAGTTCGCGCGTCAGAAAGCGGTAGACCTCCAGCGGGAAGCGCGCATTGGTGCGGTTGACGGTGACTAAGGCGTTGAAGGGAACATGATGGCGCTTTAACGCGGCAACGCCCGCCATCACTTTTTCAAAAGTGGGTTTGCCGCTGCGCGTCACGCGGTAGCGATCGTGCAATTCAGCCGGCCCATCAATGGAAATGCCGACCAGGAAATTGTGCTGACGTAGAAAGCGCGCCCAGCTGTCATTAATCAGAATGCCGTTGGTCTGCAGATCGTTTTCAATACGCTGACCCGGTTTCTGATATTTCTTTTGCAGCACCACGATTTTTTCGAAGTACTCCAGCCCCATTAACGTGGGTTCGCCGCCTTGCCACGAGAACACCACCTGTTCGCCATCCTGGCTGTCGATGTACTGCCGGATGAAGGTTTCCAGCACCTCATCGCTCATGCCGCTGTGTCTGTCCTGTTCCAGAAGCTGTTCTTTGTGCAGATAAAAACAGTAGTTGCAGTCGATGTTGCAACGCGATCCAGTAGGTTTCGCCATCACATGAAAACGACGCGTGTAAGCAGGCCCTTTCCCACTGAACTTTTCCGCCGTAGGAAGGGGTTTAACCGGCAGGGTTGTACTGTATTTCATGAACGCCTCCTGAAAACCGGGTGAAAAATTTCACCCGGTGGTGTGGTCAGAGCATCAGTTGGTAGCCGGACTGCCTTCCTCAATAAGTTTCGACACATCAGAAACGGTGAATGAGCCCGGTTTCTGACGTGGCGGGAACTCTTTAAAGCTCTGTAGCATTTCAGTGGCATATTTCTGCGCACCGCCCAGCAGGAACAGACGATCATAGAACCAGTGGTTGTAATCCATGCCATCGGTGCCTTTTTCCAGTGGATCGATTTTCAGGTCAAATATCAGCGGTACACGCAGTTTCACGAACGGGTATTTCCATACGTCCATGCCTGAACGTTCCTGAATCATGAAGTGCGCTTTCCAGCGACCATAACGCATCGCCAACAGGTCGCCATCATCACTCCAGTAGAAGAATTCTTTGCGCGGATCCTCCTGAGTTTTACCGGTGATGAAATCAAGTTGGTTATAACCATCCAGATGCACTTTGTAGGTCATGGCACTGGTTTTATAGCCTTCTAGTAACTGCTGTTTAATGTCCGGCACGCCCGCTGCAGCCACCAGCGTTGGGAACCAGTCATTACTGCCGATGATGTCGTTGATTAGCGTTCCGGGTTTAATATGTCCCGGCCATTTCACCATCGCAGGTACGCGGAAGCCGCCTTCCCAGCCTGTATTTTTCTCACCCCGGAACGGTGTGATACCGGCATCGGGCCAAGTGGCCGTCATCGGGCCGTTATCGGTGGTATAAACAACAATGGTGTTGTCTTCTATGCCGAGATCTTTGATTTTCTTCAGCACTTCACCGACGATTTTGTCGTGCTCCACCATACCGTCGGCATAGTCACCTAAACCGGTCACGCCTTTATCGGACGGTTTAATGTGCGTTTTGTTATGCATACGTGTGGTGTTGTACCAGGTGAAGAATGGCTTGTTGGCTTTGACCTGTCGCTCCATAAAGTCGTTGTTCGCCGCCAGCGTTTCCTCATCGACGGTTTCCATACGCTTGGTATTCAGCGGGCCGGTATCCTCGATTTTCCCGTCCGCGCTGGACTTAATGACGCCACGCGGGCCGAATTGCTTCTTATATTCAGGATCTTTCGGGTAATCCGGATTTTCTGGTTCTTCTTCCGCATTCAGGTGGTACAGGTTGCCCATAAACTCGTCGAAGCCATGTGCGGTAGGCAGAAACTCATTGCGATCGCCGAGGTGGTTTTTACCGAACTGACCGGTGGCATAACCCAACTGCTTGAGAACGCTGGCAATGGTCGGGTCTTCCTTTTGCAGCCCTTGCGGCGCACCAGGCATGCCGACCTTACTCATCCCGGTGCGGAATGGCATCTGACCGGTAATGAACGAAGAACGACCAGCCGTGGAACTCTGTTCCGCGTAATAAGAAGTGAACTTGGCACCTTCGGCCGCAATACTGTCAATATTGGGCGTTTGATAGCCCAGCATTCCCTGATTGTAGGTACTGACGTTCCAGTACCCGATGTCATCACCGAATATCACAACGATATTGGGCTTCTGATTATTTTGCTCCGGCGCCGTCGTGGTATTACTTGCCGGGGCTGCATAAGCGCTGGTCGCACAGCAGGCGACAGATAACATTGAGGCGAGCAGCGATTTGCAAAATGGCACTTTTGACATTTCTGTGCTCCAGATAAGTGGACTCTCGTAGGAAAGGCAAAGGGTTCGCCCGCCCGGTCAGATCGTTCGACATTAAGTTATGTGGTGTGCCTCCTTAGTGAGTCGGGTCAGAATGTCCGGCTGTAATTGATGCCAAAAAAGTAGAGAGCAGGATTGTCATAACGCCCTTTAATCAGCGGAGAGGAGACGTGTGAGGAAGCGATGTGCGCGTATTCGAAGGCGCCGCCGATGCTGCTGACAGGATCAAGTTGGTAACGCGCACCCACGCCCCAGCGCCAGGTATCGCCGGACGGCATCGTCAGAGAGGTATCCTGCTGGCTGCGGTAAAAGCTGCTGTCAAAGGCAACGCCGGTATTCAGTGTCCAGTCAGAAGTGAGTTTGAATTGTGTGCCCAGTGCGAGGTGCCAGGTATCACGTAGACGCCCGTTGTCACCCACCTGATTGCCTGCCACGGTTATTTCACTGTTGCCGTAATCGCTCCAGTCCTGCCATCCCGCATCACCCATAACAGCCCAGCGTTCATTCAGCTGATGGAAAAGGCTGAGCATGATCTGCTGCGGGGTATTGACGGTGGCCGCGATGGGTAATGTCCAGGAAGGGGAATTATTGAGCTGGTCAAGCCGGACAGTGTTGTTAACGTTGAAGTGATAATTTGTCCGGCTGGTATAGGTTAATCCGGCACGCGTCTGCGGGTTAAACTGCCACAGCGCACCCACTTTTCCGTTGAGCGCCCAGTCATGGTCGGACAGTTCATCGCCACGAGCGCGCTTTATTTTCAGCAGGCCATAGTTAATACCCACCCCTGCCCCTAGCGAAAATGCATCGTTGAGTTGCCAGGCCAGCGCGGGCATCAGGGTAACCGCCAGGAGCGTGCTGTCCTTGATTAGGTTTTCCCCGGCCCAGTCGCCGAAATGCAGGCCGAGGCCGTAGTTGCCATAAAATCCTAATCCGGCACTCACGGTTGGGCTGATCCGTTGCGTGTAAAAAGCGCTGCCGCCGGGAAACCAGCCAATGACATTACCGGGGCTGTTGCCGCTGAGTTGTGCATCATCGTCCAGGCGGTAAGGGGCATCGCCATACAGTGCCTGCGCACCAACCGTGAGCATTTTATCAGGCAACCTTGTCATGCCCGCAGGATTGGTAAAGAGCGTTGAGGCATCCTGCGCACGCGCCGCCTGACCTGCACCGGCCAAACCTATATCATCAGTACCAATTTCATATAGATAAAGTCCACTTGCGCATGCTGATGAGATATTAAATAAAATGGCCAAAGCTATTATTTTGCGCATGGGACTTTCTCTTAAACAGGGTTAAGAACAGGCGATCACACTCGTCCAATAATTTTTCAAAAATTCCTCGATCACTAAAGTTAAGACGGTTAGTGGGTAGTAGGGAATTTGAATTATCTCTGGCAGCAAAACAAAAAATCACCCAAGTAGAGAAAGGCCCGTGCAGTTTAAGAATTAAACATAACCCGAGGATAAGACTGTTTTATTTACATTTTGATATTTAACTTAGTCACAATTTGAATTTCAGCAACATCAATGTAAGGAATTAGTAAGTCTCTTCACAATTCTTTGAATAAAATCAAAGTTATAAACTGACAAGATTCATGAGTACCAAACATCTCTTATTTGCTTGAATTCACAGCATTTATAAATAGGTAATAATTGTTTTATAAATAAAAACTAAAAATAAAAAAAGCTTAAAATCAATCAGTTATAACAAACCGAGTATTTGCTGTTTTTTTCGGAATTTCGCCATTAGGAACATTCTTACTGATGTTAAGAAAATTTGGAGCTGTAAGGGATTTGTAATAAAGAGATAGATCACCTTTAATCCACCATCCATGTATGGTGACATGCTCAGTTAGACTGATTGAATCTCCTACCCCGCAGTAAAAATGCCAGTTGAATAATAATATTTATTTATTTGCTTTAAACGAAACCTCGGCTAATCATTTCATAGCATTTAAAGATGTCTTTCCTTTCAAATCATAAGGGTGAAATAATGAGAAAAATTTCGGTTAGCATGATAGCTCTGGCCTTAACAACTCTGATGTGCTCATCTGCTTTTGCTGCAAAAGAGATCACTAAAGAAGAGGCAAAACAGTATGAGAAAGTGGGTGAAGTCAGCACAACCAAAGAATACACTGCGCCATCAGATGCTATGAAAGATATTTCACAGAAAGCTGATGAGTTGGGCGGGAAGTATTTTGTCATTACTTCAGGTAACGAAGGTGACAAAATTCGTGGCACCGCAACCGTTTATAAATAGTATTTTGTGATGCCCTGGAATACAGGGCATTAACTCTATTGTGAAAAACGTATATATGCATATCGCGTCACAGCGACACTGCCCAAACCAGCACCAACAATGACAGAATTGGCAGGCTCTTCACCTTTAATTCCACTGCTAATTGCAGCCCCACCCATAGTGATGGCTGCTGATGATCCAATACCTTTACTCATTGTCAGCGCGAAAGTAACTCCAGCCATAACTGCATCAACATAACTATATGAAGCCCCTGATTTTTGGAGGTTCTATTATTAGCGAATTTTAAATAAAAAAATCACAAACCCAGCGATAAATCCAATCCCTGCCATTTTCACATAGTAGTATAAATTAGACTTTATTAGTTCAATAAGATTTTCGCCGCCATTAATCCAATACCCCAAGACATGGAAGATCAAGCTCATAGCAAAAAGCATAAGAGCAAATGAACACGAAAGATAAACCAATAAAAACCCTGATTCATTGCGTCTCATTATTTATCTCAATGTTTATTAAATCAATCTTAAATTCATTAACAAAGGCTTCTAAACTTATCTGGCCGCACGCACTAGTACAACTGCTATCAGGTAAGACGGTAGCAAGGAGTATGATAATTTAGAAATCCCGGCTTGGTGGCAGGCGCTTTAACTCAAAGCATCAGATTAGCTCTACATAGTTTCTCATTTTTATCAAATTGCAGATGTAAGGCATAAGCATCCTTTTCATATTTGATCCAGCGATTTAAATATCCTAAGAGCATATCCATTTTACCACCGCCTGTTGCTGATTCCTGTCAATGATCTTCTTTACAGCGTCATCTATCAGAACATGGAGCAAACCAGCATTTATACCAGCCGAAACTCCCACCACGATTAATTGCTCTTTTCCGTTAGTATAAAACCCCATCAAACTGGCTGGGGTTTATCACTTATGGCTGGTAGTCTTCATATTCCCAAGCAAAAACGCGGGAGAGCTTTTGTGCTATCTCCATCCAGTCTTTACCTTCGCACTGCTCGATATAGTCTGTGATGGTTTTGGTTATCTCATCTAAATCATATTTACGCACCAAGAGCGTATGCCGCATTAGTTTGGGCACCCAATGATGCTTACAAAGCCATTCAGGTGTACAGATATAAACATCAAAATGATTTATTCCCTCTTCCCCTATAGGCCCTATACATAAATGAGCTAAGAACTGAAAATAATTGCTTTGTTCCGGTTCATAACTTGATAGGTCAAGCCAATCACAACCAATACTTCTTAACGATGCTTTCATTTATTTCTCACCCATAATATTCAAGTGACCGTTACCAACTTTATCCATTTTTCCTGTTTCGATATTTTTTGTATAACTTTCAAAGTTGGCCTGAATTCCTGTTGGATTTAATGAACCCGGAGCATTTGGCTTTTCTTTTGGGGAACGATAAATTCTGGTTCCATCAGCACTTACTAATCCAGAGCCATCGCTTGTTGGCCTAGCTCCTTCTCCAACCCATATTTTACCAAGCCGGTCAGCTTCATCTTTAGTGCCAGCACCAACACCATAATTCAGCTTGCCATTATCACCTTTAACTACCGCTGCCAGCCTTGCATCCTGTGAAGCAATATTGTCTAAATTCTGCTTTATCAAGTCATCTTTAAGCTTAGGATAAGTCGCTACGTTATATGCTGATATTTCATTGCTGGCCTGATTTAAAAGCTTCGATGCTTCAGCAACATCGCCTTTCTTCAGCGCCTCCTGTGCTCCCTTGATGGCCTTAGCGGCTACATCGCCCGCGCCGGGTATAATCCCGACCACTGCCGCCAGATAATCTATCGCACCCTGTGCTTCCGCAAAACTCTTGATATCGCTGGCCACCGGAACGAAATCCAGCCCGAATCCGCCAAAGCCGGCCAGCAGCTCATTGCGATGCGCGTCCATTTTGGCCGAACAGGCCTCCGCGCCCAGCCCGGCACAGTTCTGCGCCTTAAACTCTTCCACTGCGGCTTTCAGCTGATTCTGCGCGCTCTGATACTTTTCTTCCTGCGACACGCCCGAGGCTTTGTTCTCGATAATGTCGCTGAGTGCGTTGTTCTCCACCGCATTTTTCCCGGCCTGCGCGCCCGCTACGGCGTCTGCCGTGCTGTCTCCCGCCAGGCCGCCCGCAAGTCCCGCCGCCAGCGTGCCCAGCACGCTGACCGTTTGCTTCTGCGATTCCGTCAGGTCCTCCGGCCGCACACCCGGATACAGCTGCTCCGCGATAAGACGCGCGGCAAGCTCGCCGCCGCCTGCACCCTTCCGACTGGAACAACAGGTCAACGCGATCCGGCAGATGCCAATGACGAAGCAGAAGTTTGTGTCTGAGATGCTGGATAACGTAATTGGTAAAACGGAGTAGTTAACAGACGCGGAACTGAGGTGCTCGAACACCCCAGCCCGCTAACCACAAGCAACTAACAAGGAGTTGATTATGGCTGACACACATCATAAGCCAGAGATGCTCACACCCACGACATCCTGGAGTTATAACCGTGGGCTACGTCCGGGATCAGCGGAAGTTTCAGCCTTCACCGTCTATTACCCAGATGGGCCACTGGCTGGGAGATCTTGAGTTTGAGACGGGCAGGAAGGTGGAAGTGATTTGTGAATAAAGTGAGTTGATCATCCGGCTGGCTGAGGAGTGATCGGACTGACACATCAAAACATCCCAGCCGCAAGGGCTGGGATTCATTTTAGTCCTTAAGGCTATGATAAAAATCCAGAACACTTTTTAAATCAGTCTTCCATTCCGATATTTTCATGCCGTCTTCATTATGCGTCGTTCGCGATTCAGTGAAACTATTTATAATTTCAGGAGTAAACCCTGGGCATTCATCTAAAAATAAAATGCTATTTTGAACGAAGACATCATCACCCGAAAAGTATAACACCCAGGTAAATATAAAGTTCGTATTCTCAGGCTCATACATTGAAACGGCTAAAGTAGCATGCTTTTTATTTGCCAACCCCTCCTCAAGAGAACTTAGCCAGTTATCTTTGTAATCATTTATATTCCAGTAGGATAGAGGTATATTCATCACTTCTGAAAATTCATCAATGATTATTGATGCTGGTAAGGCGCATTCGCCCTCGATATTCACTGGCTTATTTTCAGGAAAAATACCAAACATGTTTCAGTCCTTAATCCTGCTTAGATCACTATCATAAGTGCCCACACGCTTCCCTTTGCGGTCGAACATTTTCCAACCATTGGTAACATTATGACTGTCAACATCAGGCGTGATATACGTTTTACCGTCAAAGAATACAGGTTGTCCATGAGAATTGAATGGAGCTTTAGGTGCCGGGATTTTTCGATCAAAACCTAGTTTCCCGGCCGCTTCTTGGGCTTCTTTCCCTTTAAGAGCCAAATAAACCAAATCATCTTTATTCTGTACAGGAATCGGCGTTACCGTGGTAGTTCCACCTATACCCGGCACACCGCTGTTATTTCCGGTATTTGTTGCCCCCTGGTCTGAAGCTTGGCTATTACCCGTATGATTCGGACCTGTATCAATTTGCTCCGTACTATTACCTGTATGATTTGGCCCGGTATCAATCTGAGCGTCACTGTTACCCGTATGTGCAGAGCCACTCTCCCCATGTCCCATCATTGCCGTGATTGCTGTGATTGCAACCTGCACCGCCATCGGACAGTCTCCACCGGAAAGGCATTTATTCACGATATCACGGCCAAACTCTTTCACCGTTGCATCCAGCTTCTGCGCGATAGCAGCATTAGCTTCTGTTTGCGGCGTTGTTTGGCCTGCAACCGGCGGCGGAGGTGTCAACAGGGAAAGCAGGAAGTTATTCTCCACCGCATTCTTACCGGCCTGCGCGCCCGCTACGGCGTCTGCCGTGCTGTCTCCTGCCAGGCCGCCCGCAAGCCCTGCCGCCAGCGTGCCCAGCACGCTGACCGTTTGCTTCTGCGATTCCGTCAGGTCCTCCGGCCGCACACCCGGATACAGCTGGTCCGCGATAAGCCGCGCGGCAAGCTCGCCGCCCGCCGCACCCGCAGCGCCCGCTAACGCACCGTTGCTCTGCAGCTGTGCGACCACCGCGCCCACCACCGCGTGCGCCATCGCGTTGGCCGCAACGTTAACGCTGCCGTCTGCGTTGGTGGTCATGTTCTTCACCACCTCCGCCAGATACGGCGCCGCGCCGCCGGCAATTGCCGCCTTCAGGTCGCCGCCCGCCAGGCCCTGTATCGCCGCTGTCGCCGCCTGCAGCCCCTGCTGCAGATCACTGCCCGTGCCGTACTTCGCCATCCCGGCTTTATAGGTCTCCGTCTCCCGCAGCTCCGCCGCGGTCTTGTCAGGATGCTTCTTTTTCGCCTCGGCCAGCCCGTTCAGGTCGCCCTGCGTTCTGGCGATATCGATAATCTGGCTGCCAATCTCACCTATCTTCTGCGCTTCACGCAGCCGCTGCTGCTCCTTCTCCTTGTCAAAGATCGGAGCGAGCGTCTGGTGGGCGTTTTCAGCGTCGCGGCTGAGCTCCGCCACGTCCTGCGTCTGCTTATCCGCGTCGCGGATGATGATGCTGCCGTCCGAGACCGCCGACTTCGTCACCGAGCTGGCGCTGCCCTCGCCGTTCACGCCCGTCAGCAGCCCGTTAGCCATGTTGCCGGCAAACTGGCCGCCGATATTACCGCCCGAGCTGATGCCCACGCTCTGGTGCTCAACCTCGTATTCCGCGCGGTTGTGGATGTCGCTGAAGCCCAGCGTGCCGGTGTCGAGCCGGTTTTTGTCCGCAGAGGCGGTTGAGCCGATGACCGCGCCGTTGAGCTGGGTGTGCCCGCCCACCGTGATGTCAAAGCCGCCCTTGCCGGCGAACACCCCGGTCTGCTCTATCACCGAGCTGTAGCTGCTGTGTATCTTGTCCTTACTCATGCTGAGCGAGGCGCTGGCGGAGCCGAACCCGACGCTGCCGCCCGCGCTGACGTTCTGCTGCTTCGAGTCATAGTCGTCGCTGTCCTGCTCGCTGGTCAGCGTCAGATTGCGCCCGACGTCCATCGTCACCTTATCGCCGCTGACCTGCGCGCCGGTCAGCGTGGTGTCGCGCCCGCTGACGATGGTCAGGTTGTTACCGGCGCTCACCGTGGTCTCGGTGTGCGAGACGGCCTTGCCGTTCTCCGACCCTTTACCTTTATTTACGCTGGCGTTCAGCGTCAGCCCGTTCGTGCCCTGGCCGAAGTTCAGACCCACGCCCACCGAGCTGCCGTGGCTCTCGTTCTCGCCCTCGAGCGTTGAGGTGTTGACGCCCGACCACAGGTTCACGTCGCGCGCGGCGGTCAGCCCGATGTCTTTACCCGCCGACAGCTGGCTGCCCTGCACGTTGATGTCGCCTTCGGTGGCGTGGATGTTGAGGTTGCCGCCCGCCGTCAGCGTGCTGCCCTGGCTCTGGCCTGTCGTCTGCTTCTGCTCAGACTTCGACGACTGGCTGCCGTAAGAAAGGTTTATCCCGAACAGACTCTCCGGCGCGCTGCCCTCGGCGGTGCCGAGCTCGTAGCCCTGATACGCCTGCACGCCGCCGAGTGCCGCCTTCATGCCGTCCAGCGCTGCCAGGCGACCGCTGCTCGCCGTCGTTGCGTCGTTGCCGCTGGAAACCGCCGTGTTCAGCGCACTGCCCACCGCGCCTGACAGCGCCAGCGTCAGCCCGCTCTGCTTCTGTTCCACCGTCCGCGTCTGCTCGCTCTGGTTATCCGCCGCGAGGATGCTGACCTCTTTCGCCGTCAGGTTGATGTCTTTACCCGCCAGCACGTCCGAGCCTTTCACCGTCAGGCTGTTGCCCGCGTTCAGCGTCACCTTGCCCTGCGTGCTGCCGATGGTACTGCCGGTGCTGATAACGCTGTTCTCCGTTTCGGTCAGCTTGAGGCTGTTGGTGCCGTAGCTGACGCCGATACCGCCGGTGCCGGACAGGCCAGAAGTTTTGGTCTGTTCCGCCGAGCTGGACTGCCGGGTGCTCTCCGCCGTGCCCAGCGTGATGTTGTTACCCGCAGTCAGGAAGACGTCATCCGTGGCCACGATGTTGCTGCCCGCCACGCTGATGTCCCGACCGCTGAGCATCACTACCTCCTGCCCGCTCACCAGGCTGCCGCTGGCGGTACTGCTGTGCTCTTCCTTCTGCCAGACGCGCTCGCTGCTGCTGAGCGCCCCTTTGCTGCTGCTGCTGCCCTGCTCTGATCGCTGATGTTCGTCATGGCTGGCGGCGAGCGTGATATCACCCGCTGCCTTCAGCCCGGCGGTGCCTTTATCACTCTGTATCGTGCTGCCCTGCATGGTGAGATCACCCTCGCGGGCAATTACCGTCACGTCATCCCGGGCGCTGAGCAGGCTGCCCGTGCCGATGTTGCTCGCGCTGTCGATCTGGCGCTGACTCTGGGTGTTACCTACCTTGTTCTGTTCGCTGTCGCTTTCGCTCAGCTGCTGGTGCGCCTCTTTAATGACAACCTGCCCGGCGCTCAGCCCGATACCGCCGGCGGCGCTTTCAACCCGCGCGCCTTCGGCCTGGAAGTCCCCGCCCGCGATAATCGTCACGCCGCTGTCGCCGCTGAGGGCGCTGGTATGCAGCGTCTCTTCCCGGCGGCTGTTGCTGACCGTAGAAGTGCGGCTGCTGGCGTTCAGGTGCGTGTCGTTGGTGGTGATATCTGCCAGCAGCGAGACGTTGCCGCCGGCGACCACCTGCGTTTTATTGCCCGCGGCGGCCTCGCTGCCCTGCAGCATAATATCCTGCCCCGCTTTCAGACTGAGGTTGCCGCCCGCGGTCAGGCTGCTGCCAAGCGCCTGCTGCCACTCGCCCTGCACCTGCGCCTGGCGCGAGCCGGCGGTTTCGGTGCCGGCACTGGTGCGGTTGCCCATTGCGCCCGCAATCACGTTCAGATTCGCCGTCACCGCGCTGCGCGCCGTACCGATAGTCAGGTTGTTGCTGGCGCTCAGGCTCAGGTTGTCGCCGGCGCTGAGTTTTGCACCGCTCAGGCTGATATCACCGCCGCTCAGGCTGATGTCACGCGCCGTCATGCTGGCCTGACGCAGCGCATCCTGCAGATTGGTGCTCAGGCTGATGCTGTCGGCCTGCACGTTAATCGTATCAGCGCGCACGTCCCCGCCCCGATGCAGGAACTGGCCGGCGTCAATGCTCAGCGCCTTATCGGCAAACAGGTTGCCTGCGTTGCTGACGCTGTCCGTGGAGAGCTGCAGGTTGCCGCCGACGATCACCGCGCCGTCGCCGGTGAGGCTCAGCGTGCTCCCCGCCAGGTAGACTTTCGGCACCCAGACGGCCTGCGGCCCGTCGGTCGTGTCAACGGTTTCGCTGACCAGCCAGACGATGTCCTGCTGCAGTGCGGCAATCTGTGACGGCGTGAGCGCCACGCCCGGCACCAGCTGGAAGTCGGCCGCCACGTTGATGCCGTTGTTCATCAGCGACTGGTACTGCGCCATCGCGTCATCACCCTGAAGTGACTGACGGCCGGTTAACGACAGCAGCTGCTCGCGCACCAGGCGCTGCTCGTAATAGCCATCGCCCAGGCGCTTGTGTACCTGAGCCGGATCGTAACCCACCCGCTGCAGCAGGTAGTCGCTGCTCAGGAAGTTGCTTTTACTGGCAAAGCGCGGGTCGGTGACCACCAGGTACGAGCTGGAAGGAGAGGTTTGCTGACGGAACAGGGCGTTATTCGGAATGGTTGTTGCGACGCTCCCCAGATGCTGTCTGTCGGTTAATGCCAGCTCACCCGGCGTCAGCGGCTGACTGCCCGACGCCAAACCGGTATCACCGGCCTGCCACGCGCCGCCGTCAATGTTCACCGCCAGCGGGTTACGCTCCCATTCGGCGCGCTCGGCCTCAGCCGCGCTCTGTGCCGCTTCCACGCTGCTGATTTGTGCCTGATTAACCGTGGTATTCTCAAGACGCGCCCCGCCGATCGTCACGTTGCTATTGCCGCTGATCACGCCGTCAATCGTGGTCAGCGCGGTAGTCTGGTCGCGGTTGTAGGTCGGATACCAGTGGAAGGTCGCCTGGTCATAGTGGTCGACAATATACTCCTGCTGCCGCTCGTTCACCGAGTAGCCCCGGTTAATGATGCTGGCAGTGTCGTCAATCGTCAGGTTGCCATTGGCGCTGATGGTGCTGGCGTCGTTGAGGAGCTGGTCCGCCACGTGCAGCACCATATTCCCGCCCGACAGCAGGTACGCGCCGGTACCGGCAGACTCAAGCCGGTCACGTGTTACTGTACCGGTTGCCGTGCGCTCGCGCAGGTTGTTGTAATCCACGACGTAGGGCGCACTGCCGATATCAAGGAACCGATCGGAGCTCCAGATTTCATTTTTTTCGCTGTCGGTGGCATTCCACCACACCGTGTTGTGATAGGGCGTGGGAACGCTTCTCTGCCGCGGGCCCCGCGTCTCATAGAATGTGATGTCATAGCTGCCATCAACATTCGGAATGAGGGCCAGATAGTTGACCCAGACGCTGACCATGTTCCCGGTGTTGTCTTTAACGCGCACTTCCGCCCGTTTGCCTTCGGCATCAATGTTCAGCAGCGTGCCGTAGGGGTTGGTTGTGGCAGCGGCATCATCGCGGAAGCTGAGCTGCTGAGTGGTCGGTGCCATCGTGCTGACGTCGGTATTGGTGTCCTGCCCATAGGAACGCCAGTAGTAGTTGTAGCGGTGCCAGCTGTAGTCGCTGGTTTCCGCATCGCGCGTAATCTCCAGCCCTTCACGCAGGTTGTCAAAGCGCCTGGCCGTCAGGGTGACATCCCCTTCGGCTTCAATATTGCTGGCGCGGTTTTCAATCAGGTCGCCGCTGGACAGCAGTAAGTTGCCAGCGCTGTAAATCAGCGCACCGTCGCGGTTAGTTAAGCGTTCGCCTGTTATCAGGCTGATATGTTGCGTGGCGGCGATCAGCGCTTCACGGCCATGGTTCTCAATCACCCGGCTGTTGACCGTCAGGTTATCAGCCATCAGCGTCGTCTGATTATCCAGGTTGTCGCTGTCGATGGTCAGCGTGTCGCCTTCAATGCGCCCCTGGTTGAGCAGCGTGCCGGTGGTCAGGTGCACCGTATTGCCGATCAGGCTCGCCAGATTGGTCAGGTGCGTGCTGTAAAGACGGAGATCGCCCGGCAGCAGCCAGTTCGCCAGGTTCGTCAGTACGCCGTTTACACGCAGGGTGACGCCGGTATTGCTGCTGAGCGTATCGCCGGTCCGATGGGTATAATCCTGCTCAATCGTCAGCTGCAGTTCCCGCTGGCTGAGCAGCGTGCCGCCCTCATTATCCAATGACCGGGCCGCGGCTGTTAGCGCGCCCCCGCTCTGGACAGTGCCGCGCTGGTTAAGCAGCGACATCATTAGATCGCCGCTGGCGTTAATGCTGAGGTGGCTGTTCGCGAGAACCGCGCCCTCCCGGTTGTTCAGCGTGTCCAGCAGTGAAAGCGTCATCGTGCCGGCGCTCTGCAGGCGCCCGGCGGTGTTCTCCAGCGTCCGCGCGCGCAGATCGGTGTGCGTGGTGCCAATCAGCAGGCCGCCGTCGCGGTTGCTCAGCGACCCGGCGCGCAGGGTTAATGCCGCCTGGCTGCTGATAATCCCCCGCTGGCTGTTATCAATATTTTCCCCGTCGAGGGTCATCCCCTGGCTGGAAACCAGCTGACCGCCCTGGTTATCTACGCTGTCGCTGCGCAGCGTCAGCGCGCCGCCGCTGTGAACTTTGCCCTGCCGGTTGCTGAGTGAGCTGAAGTGGTAGTCGCCCGCACCCTGACTTATCACCGTGCCGCCGGTGTTATCCAGCTTGCCCGCGATCATCTGGAGGTTACCCAGGCTACTGAACACGCCCTGCGCGTTCAGTATCCGGCTGGCAGCAATGTGCTGATCCTGTTTGGCGCGCACCGTGCCCCGAGCGTTATTCAGTATTCCACTCAACTGCACGCCGAGCTGCTGCTGGCTGTCAATCACACCGCCTGCGTTGAGCAGTTGCGCGGCGCGTATCTGCATCGCTTCGCCGCTCTGCAGCTTGCCCTGCCGGTTATCCAGCTGATCGCTGAGGATCAGCTGCAGCTGTTTCTGGCTGTAAAGTAGCCCATTCTGCTGGTTGTCGATGCCAGTCGCCTGGATGCGCAGCTGCTCCCCGGCAAGCATCTGCCCGCCCGCGTTGTGGAGAACGCCCATCGCCGCCGCGTCAGAAAGCCCCTGAAGCCAGAGGCGCGCCTGCGCGCTGATTTTTCCGCCCTGATTGGCGATGTCCTGCGCCGCGCGCAGTACCAGGCTGGCGCCAGACTGCAGCGTGCCGCGCTGGTTATCCAGCGTTGTCACCGTCAGGTCTGCATCCTGCTGGCTGATAACTTCACCTTCGCGGTTATCAAAGCCCCGGCTTGCCGCCGTCAGCGTGCCCAGGCTGCCGATCCATCCCTGACGGTTGAAGATGTTTTCTGCCTGTAAGCGCTGCGTCAGCTGGCTGAAGATGTTGCCGTTGCGGTTATCCAGAGCGCGGGTGAGCTGCATATTCAGCGAGTCCAGCACCTGGATTTCACCCTGCTTATTGATGAGGCTGTTTGCCCGCACCGTGCTGCTGCCACCGCTGGCGAGCTTGCCGCCCTGGTTATCCCATGCGCCTGCAAGGTTTAACGTCAGCGCATGCTGGCTTTGCACGAGCCCCTGCTGGCGGTTATTCAGCTGACCGCCGGAGAGTGACATCGCGCCGCCGCTCAGCAGCGCGCCCGCATCGTTACTGAACAGGCTGAGCGCGCTGCCCTGCCAGTTCAGATCCTGCTGCGCCGTCAGAACACCGGCCTGGTTGCTGACGTTTCCGGCGGTGTTAAGCGTTAAGTCGCCGCCCGACTGCAGTTTTCCTGCGGTGTTATCCAGGCTGCCCGCCGAGACCTTAGCCTGCTGCACGCCCACCGCGCTACCGCCGCGGTTATCCCAGTTTCCGTCGGTGCTGACATCCAGCACCTCGTCGGCTTCCATCAGCCCCTGCTGATTATCGATGGACTGACGAGCCGTGAGCTGAAGGTTTTGCCCCCGGATTTCTCCGTCCTGATTGCTGAGCGCGCCCTGGCTGTTCAGGACCAGGTTGCCACCGGCCAGCAGTTTGCCCCGATCGTTATTGATATCCTGCTGCGTCAGCAATGTCAGATCCGACTGGCTCTGCAGCGTTCCCTGCAGGTTATCAAGCCGGGCTGCATCAAGTTGCAGGCTACCGTTGCTGCCCAGCACGCCGTACTGGTTGGACAGCAGGCCGCTCACGCGCCAGTGCTGTGCGCTGTTATCCAGCGCGACCATGCGCCCGCGCAGGTTGTTGAGCGTGGCGGTGCTCAGGCTGAGCTGGCTGGCTTCGATGCTGCCATCGGTATTATCCAGCGTGCCGGTCAGGGCAAAGCGGCTTTCGCCCGCGCCCACCTGCGACCAAATCCCGCCCTGACTAAACAGGCTGTCGGCCGTTATCTGCCAGCGACCAGTGCGGATTTCGGCCTGCTGCGCGAAAACGTGACGCTGGCTGTCCACGGTGAGTACATCGCTGTCCACCTTCGCCTGCTGCAGGAGCACATCCCCGCCTCGCGCGGTCAGCTGTGTCTGCGCGGCTGCCAGCCTGCTCTGGCTGACATCAACGCTGCGCCCGGTGACGCTGACTTTTTTCTGGCTCATCAGGTTGCCGCTGGCGCGCACGTCTCCCTGGCTCTCCAGGGTTAAATCCGCCGGGCGCACCAGTGTGCTGTTCACATCGCTGCCTGCTAACAGATTCCCGCTGCTCTGAATGCCTTTTCCGGCGCGCAGGGTCACGTTGCCCGCCGCCGCGAGAGTGCCGGATTGTTTGATCTCTCCCTGCCAGCTCTGCACGCTGAGCTGGCCGCCGCTGAAAAGCCTGCCCTGATGTTCAACGTCGTCCCTGGCCGTTAAGGTGATATCACCGCCGGCCTGCGTAACGGGCTCCGCACTGGCCAGCTGCCAGCTGAGTTTCCCCCCGCTGCTTACCGTCAGGGTTTTTCCAGCCTGAAGGTGCCCTCCCTGATTGCGCACCCCGACTCCGGCCTCGGTGCCGACCATGCGAATATGGCCGCTGTACATGCTGCCCATCTGGCCCATGTCGATGCCCATCGCCGGCGCACCGCCGTCGCTGCCGGCCAGCGCGGTAATGGTTTTGCCATCGGCGCTGATCTGGTTACGTCCCGCCACGACGGTGATTTCTTCTCGCGCCCAGATACCGGCGTTAACCTCCACGGCCCGCGCCAGAACGTCCACATATTCAGTGTCATGCCGTGGATCACCGTTCAGGCCGCCGCCCTCAATGCGCACCAGTCCCCGCTCAACCTGATAGCCCGCCAGGCTGCCATCGGCATTCAACTGGGGTTTACCGGTGGTAAGTGTCATGCGCCCGGCGTTGATGGTGCCGCAGCCGTCACACACGATGCCCGATGGATTCGCTACCACCACCTGCGCACGTCCGCCCGCGACCTCCAGAAAACCGCGCAGCTGGCTGGGGTTGTTGCTGTTGACCTCGTTGATAATGACCCTGGCAGGTGCCTTATTCGGGTCAAGCCGGGTGTTCCCCTGGATGTAACCGCCCAGCAAGGTAGACGTCATGACTGCGGAGTTGTTAAGGATCGCGCCCTGCCGGCCCACATCAAACTGTTGATACTGGTTGTGTGAAATACCGGCTTGGTTTGGCGCGTTGATGTTGACCTGCTGCAGTCCGTTCTGCGTATTGATCACTTCCGGGCGCTGCGGCGGCGCAAGTTGACCGTCGGCCACGATGCCGCTGGCCAGCACCGGCCCGGCAAACAGCGCCAGCCCGACAAGCCACACGGCAGAGCACACCGTGACCCACACTCTGGCGCAGCCCTTACCGCGACTCTGACCGGGCTGCGTGCTGCAGCTGCTGGCCAGCTCAGATACCACCCTCAGCTCACCGTGGGTACGGCTGAAAATAATGCGATAACACTGTTTGTTCATGCGTTACATCCTTGATAAATACTGATCCATTCAGTGAAAGGCGATGAACTGCGCTTTCAGACATTTATCGCTAAAACTGCAGGTTGAGGCTGAAACCGGTCGCCACGCCGGACGTGTGAAAGCCCTCGGGCTTGCTGATCGGCATACTGGCAAAAAGGTCGTAGCTGAAGCGCTGCCACAGTGCGCCCCGCACGCCCAGCGCGCCGCCTGCCAGCTGATGCCCCGCCAGATAACGGGTTCCGGGGCCATCAACCCGGCCATAATCCATAGCCCAGTAGAGTTCATGCCCGCCGGATAACACGTTCCAGCCCAGCTCGTTGCGCCAGATCAGGCCCTTTTCACCGGATAAACTCTGCTCGCCGTCAAATCCACGCACGGTGTAACGGCCGCCAATCGCCAGACGATCCTGTGGCGTCAGGGCTTTATTGCTCCACTGTCCGCGCAGGCTCGTGTAGTAACGCAAAGGCTGTTCAGCCAGCGTAAAAGGCTGGTTCAGGCTGATATCACCCATCAATATGCTGGGGCGCGACGTGCCACCGCCGTAAGCCTCTTCGGGCGCAGGCAGCGCGCCAAAAGCACCAGTACCGCGACGCCAGTTAATATTGCCATCCACGGTCGCGTTACCCAGATAGCTGCGCTGGCTGAGGCCGAGCTCCCAGCCCGCCGTGCGGCGCTCCTGCTGGTCAATCGGAATATCGTTCACCGCATTGGTGGAGTGACGGCGATAGACGCGCAGGTTGAGGGTGGTTTTGTGCGCCTGATTACGGAACATTAAGCGGGACGCCGTGAACTGCGCATTCTCGCTTTTGCCGCTGTAGGTCAGCGTCTCGTTGGCGTTGGCAATATTCTGGTGGTAGGTGTAGTCGCTGTAGTTAGCAGAAAAACCCCAGTAGCCAACGGGAATGGAGTAATTCAGGGTATTCGAGCGGCTGTCATAAGGCCCGTCACGAAAGAGGCTTCTGCCGACATTGGCGTAGAAAAGATCGTTTTGGGCAAAGGGAGCATCAAGGCTCAGGGTGGCCGATCCCTGATACTTGCCGGTGCTTTTTGAGCCACTGTCATCGAACCCGAGGCTGAGATGAACCGGGCGGCTTTCTTTCCAGGCGATCACCAGGTCGCTGGTTGCTTCCTGCTCGCCGGGCACAATGCTGATGTCAGTCTCAACATTCGGTACCCGCTTAAAATTCTCCAGCGCCTGCTCAATATCGCGCAGGTTGAGAATATCACCTGAACGGGCCGGAACGGCGTTCCAGAGTCTTGCACGGTATGAGACAGGTCGGTTAAAGCGTACCTGCTCAATGCGGCCGGGCTGCAGTACCAGCGTAAAGGTTCCTCGGGTGAGGTCCTGCTCCTGCGCCATTACCCGTGTGGTAACGTATCCCTGTTCCAGTATGGCGTTCTGGACTTTGTTGATCGCAAGCAGGATCCCCTGCGATCCTAAACAGTGTCCTTCTGCATTTTTCACGGCGTCGAGCGCCCACTGAAAACGGCTGGCTTCGTCCCCCTCCAGCACAAAGGTGTTTATTCTGAAACACGGGGATTCATTGTTGGGATAATCGGGCAGTGTGGTTTCAGGCAGGGAAAGCCGGATATCGGTTTGCGGGGTATTCTGCTGCTGTAAAATCCGTTCCCGTTCCTGATGCCGGATTTGCTCTTGGGCGTCAATGGCGCTCGCACCCGAGGAGAAGGTCGGCGGCAATATATTCGCTAACGGAGCGGCAGAAAGTTGCACGGGTCCTGGCGGCTCTGATACGGCAGCGGAGGCTGAAGATACTCCATTCCCCAGAATAAAGAGCGCAGCATACCGCCACGCCTGCTTCCTGCATGCGTACATACTCTCATCCTTGATATTGCTTAAAGTAATTTGACGTAGCTAAAAATTATTTAGCGTTGAAAAATGATTTTCGCTCATCCTGCTTGTGAGTGTGAAAAATCAAGCAACATTAATAAGCATAATCATATTGCTCGCAAAATGTAGCCCTAAGATAGTGAGGCCATCTTCGCAGTATTAAAATGACTCCAAAAATTTAGCCATAAATGCAATTTTGTATGAAAACGCCCTTCCCACTTCTAGCGTCATCTATATCCAAATCTACAAATATAATCATGGCTGAGAATACTCTCCCATTTCATTCAGGCCACATCTATGAGCCTAGTCTTGATTTTTCCGATTTTCTCGATGTGCCTTTCATCTTTCCGCGATAAATTAATGGGGGGATTTTAATGATTATTCTGGGAGCTACCTCACTGTTTTAAGGTAATTAAATGCAATAAGAATTTTGGAACCTAAATTTTCATATTTATCATTGGATAAACGGCCCTTTAAACCTCTCTTAAAAAACGGCGATTCCAGCAGGATAAGCGGAACGGATTTATTGAGAGTTTTAACTGGCGCTTTCGCGATGAACGTCATGATAAGTATCGATGCAACGACACGATTACGCCAAGATAGTCATAGTGACTGGATCCAAGGCTATAACGAATGCAGGCTAAACTCAGCGCTGATTTATCAAATACCATGCGATTTTGCCGCAAAGTGTAAAAATGATTTATTTTCAAATAAGGAAAGTCAACATCATTACTTGAAGTTTGCATCTACTACGATGGGCAGAACAACAGCATTTTAAATTGATGTCCACTTTTAGTGGACGATACAACAATAGTTGTATTTTTCACAATTGCTGCCTTTATGGAAACGGCCATATAATTTGAGCTCTCTGCTCAACTAAATTCTAATGGGGAAAAGTTTAATACGGATTCTCTAATTGGATGTAAAAAACCGACTTTCACCGGTTCTTATTAGTTATGCAACTAAGGCGGCGTCACACTTTAACAGATCGTTCTGAACCGCAAAACGCATGATCGCAGTGACGCGCTGTTGTAAACTGTGGGCCACGTCATGCTTACCCGCTGCATCAATCTTTTTAATTGGTGTTAATAAGTGGCTGGTTTTCAGCTAACGAATATCAGCCGTTCCAATGTAAGGGAATATATAAAGTTCAAGCTAGCGAAGAACTCGTGAACGATGATCATCACTCCAGCGTTTATTGCTGCTGTGCCACTCACGAGCGATAGTTTCAAAGCGTATTATAGGGGCGCATTTTCTATCGAAGAGTAAGTCCCCTCGTTATGCCCCACCATTCCCCGCATTGCAACGGATGTACTCGGACGAATTTAGATCAAAAAAAAAGCCTTTCGGCTTTAATTTTAGGGAGTTATGGACTGTCCCGGACGTTCTCGTATCTCTCGATGGTGCCGAAGGCCGGACTCGAACCGGCACACCTTGCGGCGGTTGATTTTGAATCAACTGCGTCTACCGATTTCGCCACTTCGGCACTGAAGAGGATGCGGAAAACGTTGGGGATTATACCGTTACACGCTCAACGCGCAAGCCCCTTTAACAGAGATATGCGCTAAGCGGCGAAAAAATCAGCGGAAAGTGCTGTAAATCTACTAAATGCAACAAGGCCAGCCTTCCGGCTGACCTTGCCTGGTGTTGCAAAGCTTAAAACGTAAACCGCTCTAAACCTGCTACTGACGCGAAATCATCTCCGCGACATTTAACTGACTACTTAGTGCGAATGGTCGTAATTACGTTGTTTCAGTTTATCTTCGACCTTGTCTTTCGCTTCGCCAATTTTCTCACCTGCCCTTTCGGTTACGCTGGGCTTGGTATCACGCGTTTGCGCATTCAGTGGCGTATTGCCGGTCGTGTTCACACCATTGGGATTAGTAGCAGCCGCAGCGGGTGACACACCTGCACTGCTTGCCGTTTTTCCGCTATTCGGTGTTAGCGCACCTTCAACCGCTGCGGGTGTCTTCCTGTCGATGTCCACTTCCTGACGGCGTACGGTATCGCTCACTGTTTCAGTGCGATCGCTGCCATCTGTCCGCACCACCACTTCCTCTTTCACATTGGTAGTTTTGTTGATCACCGGCTGTTCGTGCGACTCGGCGACTTCTACCGTTTTTTCCGACCAGTCCACTTCACCGGTCAGCGCTGGCTCATTCACAGAGCGACGGAAAATATCAGCATGCTGCTCATGCAGCGAAATATCTTTTGCGACTTCATCGGTCACAGTATAACGGCGTACACGCGTTGAACCTTCGCTAACCAGACGTTTACCCACTTCCAGCTGCTCTTCAGCCAGACGTAGAATATCCTCTTCACTTTCATCGCCAGTGAGAGAAGTTCGCAGTGGTTCAACTTTGCTACGGCTGCGATCATTGGTTTCGCCCGCAAACTCACGGCCTGCAGTAGGATTTACTGCACGTTCGCCCGCATTTTGCTGTGTCGAATCGGTAAGCGAACTCTTCATGCGTGAAGGAACATCAACCGAGTCATGGGAATGAAGGATGGTCATTGCTTTGGCCAGCTTCTCTTCCTCGGTGCGCAACGAAAGGACTACGCCGCCTTTATCCATCGCTTTACTGTAAATGTCCGCCTGATCTTCATCTACTGTATGACCAAACAGACGCTGCCAGATGCTTGGATGTCGAATAGCTTTCCCTTCTGACTGCAAACGTTCACCACTGATTAAACTGATATCTTGATCAGGAAAACCGGCTTTCAGGAGATTTCTTTTCGCGGCATCTGCCTGAATTGCAGAATCGAACAATGTTACGATTTTTTCGTGTGCCATGATTATTCCTCTCTTGTTAGCTATTTATTACCGATCGTCTTCTTTCTCTATGTTTACCTGCTGCTTGCGTCGAGTTACCACTTCCTGAAAAGGCACGGTCTCCTGAACCTTTCGAATGTGGATCTCTTCCTTAAGCACCAGTTTTCTTACTACAACAACTTCTTCCTCAACGACCGGAACGATAAGTACGCCGTTTTCTTCCCTGATTTCTGGCATGGACTCTACGTGTTGCGCTTTAGCCACATGCTCAACCTCAACTTTTTCCTTATTAAGCAACGTATTGATCACTTCGTCATGCTCAGTTGTGGAACGGGTTACACGGACACGACCATCCACAACCTTCTGCTTTGTCAGCTCTATCTGCTCTTCAGCGAGCTTCAGCGTGACGTCAGCTTCTTTATTGTGTTCCGGCTGTCCAGCCATATTCTCTCCCGCCTATCTTCTCGATAATTAAATATTCACACAATCTCTATGAGTGAGATGAATATTCGCCGCAACTGCCTGACACAGTGATTAAGCCTAGATGATAAATTTGAGTTTGGAAGAAGAAATAATAATTTTTATTGTTCACCATTAAATTAAACCCAAATGTTAAAGCCGTTAAAATCACTATAAAAGCGAAACATCATAAAATATAAAATCAACCTAACTCACTGATGATTAATGAAAATAATCAACGCCGAGTTTTCATGCTTAAAGCCACTCAAACCCGCACGCCGCCTGGATTCTATCAACTAAACGCAGCGCTAAATTTACATTTCCCAGGACTAAGCGCACTTGTTTATATCTAAGTTTTAATAAATATTAATTAATATTTCAGACCAAGCACTTTAATAATAAAAGGCACGTCCAAGCCACTTTTATAAATACAAACCAATGCTTATATCGACACTGATTAAAACAACAGCAGATCCATGCAGAATATTCTCAAAAGGATAAGCACCCTGTATTTAATTGAACTTTTATCGTTCAGACTTCTCTGAATTGGCCAAGGCCAGTGAAGATAATTAAATGACTGAGGTTGAGATGAAAAAGTTACAAAATTTGGGATGGGGTTTAGCCGCGCTTTTCGTAGCAGGTAGCGCATCGGCAGCAAGCTGGCAGGATCAACTCAGCAGCGCAGCGTCGCAGTTGAATCAGCAGAACAACAGCACTTCCACCAGCAATACTCAAAGCGCGCAGAACAGTGGCTTATCGCTGTCATCACTCACCGGTTTACTCAACGGCGGTGACAAAGCAGTTAGCGCCAACAGCATGACCAACGCAGCAGGCGTGATGCAATATTGTGTTGAGCACAATGTGGTGAAAAACAATGTGCAGTCGGTGAAAGATCAGGTACTGAGCAAGCTGGGCCTGAATACCACAACCGCACAAGAGCAGAAAACCGATTACCAGCAAGGCGTGGCCGGTTTGCTAAATACCGGTAACGGTCAGCAGTTGAATCTGCAAACCTTGAGCAACTCAACCCTGGGCGAGAAGCTGAAAACCAAAGCGTGTGATGTGGTATTGAAGCAAGGCAAAAACTTCATTTCTTAATCGCATGTTGATCGAATAAATTTAAGCGTATGAACAGGATGTCATGCGCTTATTCCCCCTTTCCCCGCCGTTTCTCCGCAAATTTAGCGCTACGTCTTTTACCCCCTTGAATCGTTTCTCATTTCTTTACGACAACACGTAAAAAATCACCACGGCGAGAACGCTAATTGTTCGCGTAACCTGTGCCGCAGCAAACTGCTGATCCCTGTCGTTTCCTAACGCATCATCCAGCGTTATAGTGAGTTTTTAGAATCACACAGGACTGCACGTATGAAAGGCTTCAACATTGCGATTTACTTCGATCCCGATCTCATAAAAGCCTGCGTACACGACCCGGATGGCAGCTATATCAACAAAAAATTCGAGTACGAAGACGGTGTAATTGAAGAGATATACCAATGGCTTGAACAATACGAACCGAACAAAACGCATATCTGCCTGATTGAGAATGAAACTGCCGAGTTGCTCGCAGATGAACTGGTCGATAGCGGCTACCATGTGCATCAGGTCACCATGCATCAGCTGCTGAACTGGTTTGCAGCTGAGCCGCCTTCTACGCCAGATGGCACACCGATGCGCGCCATGCTGCGCTACCTTGAGGAAGAACAGCCGCGCGAATATGAGTCGCGTACGCCGCAAACCGAAGAGCTCATGGAGATGTTTGACGAGCTGGATGCGCTGGAGATGGCGGACGATACCGATGATGAAGACAGCTTACCCGACGCCATTTTGCGCATTATGAAGAAGCAAAAAGTGAATGCCACTCACGCTGCTCAGCAGTTAATTCCCGACGTGAATGAGCGCATCCGTGAACATTTGATGCAATATCCTGAATTGATGACGCCTGAAATTTTACAAGACTTCTTCCCGGAACTGTTAGAAGCGCTGGAACGCCCGAAACACTAAAAATGTGCGTCAGCATCCCGCTGACGCTTCATTCATAGAGGGAAACGGCATGCTGGAACTCTTAAAAGCTATCGGATTAGGATTAGTGGTGATCCTGCCGCTCGCCAATCCGCTCACTACCGTGGCGCTGTTCTTAGGATTAGCTGGCGACATGAGTTTCAGCGAGCGTAATCATCAGGCCTTTCAGGCTTCAGTTTACGTTTTTGCCATCATGATGGTGGCGTGGTACGCCGGTAACGCGGTGCTGCATACCTTTGGCATCTCGATTCCAGGCTTGCGTATTGCGGGTGGATTGATTGTCGCGTTTATCGGTTTTCGCATGCTGTTTCCGACTAAAGCGGCGGGACAATCGGTTGAAGCTGAACAAAAGCTGGATGAGCTAGAAAAGAAAGAAACGGTGAATATCGCTTTTGTGCCGTTAGCCATGCCGAGTACCGCCGGGCCTGGCACCATTGCGATGATCATCAGTTCAGCCTCTACAGTAAGAAGTGGCGAAGATTTCCCTGACTGGGTCATCACTGTGGCGCCGGTTATTATCTTTTTTTTGGTGAGTCTGATTCTCTGGATTTCGCTGCGCTGTTCAGGCGGCATTATGAAGCTGGTCGGCAAAAGTGGCATTGAAGCCATTTCGCGCTTGATGGGCTTTTTGCTGGTCTGTATGGGCGTGCAGTTTGTCATCAACGGCGTGCTGGAAGTGGTTCACGCGTTTCATTGAGAAATTCGATCGGTCTTCAACTCACTCGAGCAGTCTTTTCACTCCCATCAACAACTCACTCGATCAGTCTCCCCCACGTGTGGGGAGGATAAAGGTGGGACATTGCGCAGAGGAATATCCTGCCCGCTGTCCCCCATCCTAACCTTCCCCCATAAATGGGGGAAGGGACCGATCGGAGAGTAACTAACCTTCCCTCATAAATGGGGGAAGGGACCGATCGGAGAGTAATTAACCTTCTCCCATAAATGGAGGAAGGGACCGATCGAAGAGTGATTAACCTTCCCCATAAATGAAGGAAGGGACCGATCGAAGAGTGATTAACCTTCCCCCATAAATGGAGGAAGGGACCGATCGGAGAGTGATTAACCTTCCCCCATAACGGTATGGGCGTGCAGTTTGTCATCAACGGCGTGCTGGAATTGGTTCACGCGTTTCATTGAGAGATTCATCGGTCTTCAACTCACTCGAGCAGCCTTTTCACTCCCATCAACAACTCACTCGATCAGTCTCCTCCCCCATTTATGGGGGAGGATTAAGGTGGGGGGCATTGCGCAGAGGAATATCCTGCCCGCTGTCCCCCATCCTAACCTTCCCCCATAAATGGGGGAAGGGACCGATCGGAGAGTAATTAACCTTCTGCCATAAATGGAGGAAGGGACCGTTCGGAGAGTGATTAACCTTCTCCCATAACGGTATGGGCGTACAGTTTGTCATCAACGGCGTGCTGGAAGTGGTTCACGCGTTTCATCGGTCTTCAACTCACTCGAGCAGTCTTTTCACTCCCATCAACAACTCACTCGATCAGTCTCCTCCCCCATTTATGGGGGAGGATTAAGGTGGGGGGCATTGCGCAGAGGAATATCCTGCCCGCTGTTCCCCCATCCTAACCTTCCCCCATAAATGGGGGAAGGGACCGATCGGAGAGTGATTAACCTTCCCCCATAAATGGAGGAAGGGACCGAGCGAAGCAGATTAGTGTTGAAGTGACTTACGTACTTCCGCTACCTGATCTTTGCTCACCGCTGGCGCCTGGTTGCTCCAACCCTGGCGAACGAAGGTGGCGAGCTGCGCCACTTCTTCATCACTCAGGCGACTCCCAAAGCCCGGCATCGCCAGCGTCGACGGTGCTTTCTCTGTTGACGGTTGCTGAGCACCCACCAGAATGGTGTGGATCAAACCGGTTGGATCTTTCGCATTCACGATGGTTGCCTGATCCAATTCCGGGAAGATCCCCGGCGCACCTTTACCGGTGACAAAGTGACATGCGCCACAGTTGTCGAGATAAAGACGTTCACCTTCGCTCAGGTTTTTCGCTGCCGTCAGTTTGGCTTCAGTCGCCTGCTGAGCCTGCACATTACTCGCCTGCAACGCTGGATTACCCCCAATGAACTTCAGGTAAGCCGCAATCGCTTTCAGATCGGCATCGGTCATGTGTGAGCTGCTGTGTTCAATAACAGACTTCATCTCACCGCCCACCGCAGCTTTGTCATTACGTCCAGTTTGCAGGTATTCAACAATCTCCTGCTCACTCCAACGCGGCATACCACGCAGCGAAGGCACATCCCAGTTATTCAGGCTGCCACCCGCCAGGAATTGATCATCCCCGCTGTCGAGCGATTTCTCGTTCATGCCTAAACCACGTGGCGTATGACAGCTGCCGCAATGGCCGAGACTTTCTACGATATAAGCACCGCGGTTGATCTCTTCAGATGCGCCGCCAATTGGCTGGAACGGTTTGTCCGTGGTGAACGCCCAGTTCCAGAAGCGCATGCCCCAACGCTGGCTGAACGGGAAGCTCAGCTTTGTTTCAGAAGGCTGTTCAGCACTCGGCTTCACACCCTTCATGAAGTAAACGTACAGCGCGTGCATATCGGTGTCGCTGATCTTGGCGTAGTCCGGGTAAGGCATCGCCGGATAAAGGCGTGAGCCGTCCGGCAGAACGCCTTTACGTACCGCGTCAGAGAACTGCTGCTCGGTGTAATTACCGATACCGTGCTCTTTGTCTGGCGTGATGTTAGTGGAGAAGATGGTGCCAAGATTCGACTCAATCGCCAAACCCCCCGCGTAATCGGGCTTACCCGAAACCGAGTGGCACGCCATGCAATCGCCAAGACGAGATAAATACTCGCCCTGCTTGATCAGTTGAGCGTCATCTTCTGCGTGCGCCTGCACCGCAAATCCGCTGGCAAGCAGCAAGGCGTTGGCGAATAAGAATGATTTTAAATTCAGCTTGTTCATACGCTTACGCCTGTACCAGTGGGCCGGGATTTTTCAAATAGTGATCTTTGATTGCTTGTGCCGCCATCAAGGTAATCGCGCCGATGGTATCGGTCGGGTTAGCCTGGAAGTTCTGCGGGAAAGCGTTACCGCCCGGTACAAAGACGTTATGCACGTCCCAGCTCTGCAAGTACTTGTTCAGTGCTGAAGTTTTCGGGTTGTCGCCCATTACCGCGCCGCCCACGTTGTGGGTGGAAACGTATTTGGTCAGGTCAAAGTCAGCGCCCATTGGCAGGAAGCTCATGCTGGAACTGTCTGGATTCAGCTCTTTCGTGATGTTACCCACGATACCTTTCAGGTGCTGCTGCAACTTCAACTCGTTCTCTTTCCAGTTGAAGGTCATGCGCAGCAGCGGCAAGCCGTGATGATCGTTGTAGTTCGGATCCAAATCCAGATAGATGTCACGGTACGACTGGCACGTCGTGGTGATGCTGATCTTCATGGAATGGCCGTACCACTCTTCCAGGCCTTGCTTGTAGCCCATGCCCCAGGTTGGCGTGCCTTTAGGCAGCGCGGTGCTGATTGGCGTACCGGTTGCTTGCGAACTGTGGATCTTCGCGCCGCCAAGGAAGCCAAGTGCAGGACCATCAAAGTTGCCTGGCGAGATATCATTAAACATCTGGCCGGTTGCGCCTGCGGTCGCATACGGGTTGAAGTTTTTGTCTTTGAAGAACAACGTCGCACCGCCGTTCGACAGGAACGCGTAGTTACGTCCTACCACACCCTCTTCAGTGATTGGGTTGTACGGTTTGCCGATACCGGACAGCAGCATCAAACGGACGTTATAAAGCTGGAAGCTGCTCAGTACCACGATTTTGGCAGGCTGGAAGCATTCGTTGCCCTGCGCATCAATGTAGATCACGCCTTTCGCGGTTTTCTTGTCATCGTTCAGCACCACTTTGATCACTTCGGCGTGCACTTCATAAGAGAAGTTTGGCATGCGCTTCAGTGAATCCATCACGGCAGTTTGCGGTGAGGCTTTGGAGTAGTTCAGGCACGGATATTTACTGCAATAACCGCAGTAGTTACACGGCGCAATCTGGTTGCCGTACGGGTTTTTCCACGCCCGCGATACGCAAGCAGACGGATTCGGGAACGGGTGATAACCCAGTTTGGTCGCCGCTTCTTTGAACATCACGTTGTTAAGCGTGTCATCCAGCGCAGGCAGCGGATAAGGTTCTGAACGCGGCCCTTCAAACGGATCTCCGCCTTCAAGGATTTGGCCGCGCAGGTTGCCGGTGTTACCAGACTGACCGCAAATCAGCTCAAACTTGTAGTAATAAGGCTCGATCTCATCCCAGGTGAACGGGAAATCCATCACGCGCATATCTTCCTGCAGGATCCCTGGCTTGTACGCCTCATCCACGTAGGTTTTCAGTTTGATATCAGTTGGGGTTGGACGGATCAAAACGGCCGTCCAGTGCATACCTGCGCCACCCACACCGGTGCCCGGTGCAAACGCGCCCCATTTACGGGTCGGCAATGCGGTCTGGCTGGTGTTGTAGCGAACCGTTACCGCGACTTCTGCCGGGGTCGCAAACACTTTATTACGCACCGCGTATGCATATTCATCTGCCGGTTTTGGGTAAGCGAATTCGTCGTAATCGCGATCGCCACCGCGCTCCAGCGCGCGCACTTCAAGCCCAGCCAGCGCCAGCTCAATACTCATCAACGAGCCAGCCCAGCCGAGGCCGCAGACAATGACGTCGACTTCTTTTTTAGTAACCTGTGCCATGATAATCCTGTTTCAAATACCTGATGCGGGATGCACGCTTAGGCGCGCTCACCTTTAATACTCACTGGGCCTAGCGGATACGGAACGTTGTGCTGTTTCACCCATTCGGTGAAGCTGGCACGCGCGCCCGGGAAGCCGATAGCAATCCAGGCTTTCATGCCTTTGTTGCCGCCGTACATAGGGTCCGCGAGGTAACCGTGCTTGGTATCGGAAAGCAGCTGGCTAAAGAACTGCGACGCTTTCAGGTTCTCTTCACCCAATGCGGCAAAGTCGATACCGTTTTTGCTGATTTTTGTCAGCACGTCATCTTTCTCTTGCTCAGTAAGCGCATGGAAGGATTTTTGATAAGTGCTCTGCGTCCACTGTTCAACCAACTTAATGCTGGTCTTGTACAGCTGCTGTGGACGGAATGGGATCTGATACCCCATGGTGGCCGGCGCGTTGATATTGAACGGGCCTTGCATGTAGATTTCGCTACCAAACTCTTCGCTGTGCAGTTGCTGATCGATAAAGATCGGCACGTTGGTTTCCAGTGCGCCTGGTGCTTTACCGTTGCCGCCAGCCGGAATCAAACGATCGGTCGCCGCAAGAATAAATTGCCACTCATCTGCACTAAAAAATATCGGTTTATAGTCAGCTAATTCCGGTGCTGCCAATTCCGCAGCTTGCGCTGCAGTTATTCCTTTAAATACCAGCTCACTTAATGGCAATGCCAATAATGAGCCCAGTAAAAATTTACGCCTGGTGGTGGGTTTTTGAAGAAGCATAGCCGCACGACTCTCATTTGCTCTCTACTAAACATTATTCAAGCTATCGCATGGCGGCACGCTCATTAATTCGCCAAAGACTTACTCAAGTAAGTGATGGGAGAACACGAGCGCAGCCTACACGCGTATAACTTAAACAAGATGAAGTAGAAGTAATTATTATGTGAATAACGAAACATATCGGTTAATAACCTGGCAATCTTAGGGATATAGATATGTCTAAATGTAAAAATTGAATTTGAAATGTGTTTTAGTGAAAATTTATCATCGTGTTGCTGAGAGGTTGCAGGCAGGTAACAAAATTTGAGGGCGGAAATTTAGGCTAAAACCGCACAATCATCGGGTAATTGAAACAATATGCTGAATCATTAACCATTATTATTTCCGTAATGTCATCATCACGTAAAATAATCGATAAAAATAAATCATACTTCCATACAAGAGAATTATTCTCATTGGCAACATTATATTTACTTTTACCCGGTTGCAAACAGATATAGCCGTAATAAGCAGCAAATCAGAATAGGCCGGTTATTTTCCGGGCGGATAAAAAATACGCAACGCTATTTACCGGCGTCGTTCTGTTTCAAATTGTTCATCTGCCTGAAAGCCTGACGCAATATTTATGCAAAGCTCAGAACAAAGCGGCATTTTGACATTTCTCATTGCCGGATAGAGTAGGTTTATCAATTACTCAGGATAAACCTCATGCGTAAATCGCTACTCGCGTTGCTGGCCACCATGACGCTAGCTACCACCGCTCAGGCGGCAACACCCACAGATACCCTGGTCGTCGCCGTGCCGCTGGATGGCATTATCAGTTTTGATCCCGCCGAAAGTTTTGAGACCGTCAGCAACAGCAGCCTGCGTAACATTTATCAAACACTGCTGGAACCGAATCATCAGGATGCGCAGCAGTTATCGCCGCTCGCCGCCCTAAAATGGCAAGCCGGGAAAACGCCGCACAGCCTGATATTTGATCTTAATCCGCAGGCACGTTTTGCCAGCGGTAATCCGTTAACGGCACAGGATGTCGTGTTCTCGTTAACGCGTGCGGTGAAGCTAAACAAAGCACCCTCTTTTATCCTCGGCGAGTTTGGTTGGACGCCAGAGAACATCGACCAGCAATTTACCGTGATCAACGATCATCAGCTTGAACTGCGCTGGCCGGCGCAAATCGGCAACGATCTGGCGCTGCGGTTGTTAACGGCGCCCGTGGCGTCGATTGTTGACAGTAAGCTGGCGCTGCAACACGCCAGCAATAATGATTTCGGCAATGGCTGGCTCAAAGTGCATTCTGCGGGCAGTGGCGCTTATGCTATCAAGCAGTTTATTCCGCTGCAGGCGCTGCTGCTGGACGCCAATGCCAATGCGAGTCCAAAACCGCATCTGAAACGCGTGCTGCTAAAAGGCGTGGCCGATCCCGGTTCGCGGCGTCTTCTGATTCAACAGGGCGATGTTGATGTGGCTTACCAGCTCGGGCCAGATCAAATCGCCGCGTTAAAAACCGACGCGGGTGTACGTATTGATGCCTTCCCGTCTAGCCTGGTTTATTACCTCGGCTTTAACACCAAAAGCGCCCAGCAACCCGCCCTGGCGAACCCCGCGCTGTGGCAAGCCGCCCGCTGGTTAGTCGATTACGACAGCGTCGCCAATCAGCTGCTCAAGGGCCAATACCGTATTCATCAGAGCTTTTTGCCGGATGGCTTTGACGGTGCACTGAACAGCACGCCTTTCCATTACGATGTAGATAAAGCCAAAGCGATTCTGCAAAAAGGTGGCATCAAGCCCGGCAGCCATATTGCGTTAACCGTGGTGAATCAGCCGCCTTATATTGACGTCGCACAGGCGCTGCAAGCCAGCTTTGCCAAGGCGGACGTCAATCTGGATATTCAGCCGGTGGCAGAGTCAGAGTTATGGAGCAAAATGCGCGGTCGCGACTTTGAATCGATCTTTGTTTACTGGAGGGCGGACTATATCGACCCAAACACCAACGCAAGCGCCTTCGCCTATAACGTTCCCAACGGCGGCAAAACGCTGGCATGGCGCGTAGGCTGGGAGATTCCCGATCTCAGCGCAGAAACCCGCACGGCGGCAGGCGAAAGTGATGTCGCGAAGCGCCGCGCGCAATACGCTGATTTACAGACCCGCGTTCAGCAAGATTCACCTTATGTGGTGATGTTACAAGGTGCGACGCAGGTCGCGGTGCGTAACAACATCAGCCACGTGCGTCAGGGCATTGGCGTCTCGCTGCTCAACTTTGAGGAGGTCCAAAAGTAAGGTTTTACGTCCCGCCGAGTTCGCGCCTGGCGGGACGCGTCCGTTTTTCGGGTAAATCTTCTCCGCTCTGCCGCGCCCCGCTTGCTATTCTTCAGGCATATCCTATCGCCTGAGAGTGGAAAATGATGACTTCCCCGCTGCTGATTGCCCAAACGTCCGACGTCCAACTCCATCTTTTACCGCAGATGGCCAACCGCCACGGTTTAATTACCGGCGCAACCGGCACCGGTAAAACGGTCACGCTGCAAAAGCTGGCAGAATCTTTTTCCACTATCGGCGTGCCGGTCTTTATGGCTGATGTGAAAGGCGATTTAACCGGCGTCGCGGCGGAAGGCCAAAGCAGTGAAAAATTGCAGCAGCGACTGGCGAAAATCGGCGTCAGCGACTGGCAGCCGCAGCGTAATCCAGTGATGGTGTGGGATATTTTTGGCGAGAAAGGCCATCCAGTGCGCGCCACGGTTTCTGACCTTGGCCCATTAATGCTGGCACGCTTGCTGAATCTTAATGAGGTGCAAAGTGGTGTGTTGCAAATCATCTTCCGGATCGCCGACGATCAAGGCCTGCTGCTGCTGGATTTCAAAGATCTTCGCGCCATGACGCAATACATCGGCGATAACGCCAAATCTTTCCAGACGCAATATGGCAACATTAACAGCGCATCGGTGGGTGCCATTCAGCGCGGCCTGCTGGCGCTGGAAGAGCAAGGCGCGGAACACTTCTTCGGTGAGCCGATGCTGGAGATCGCCGACTGGATGCGTGTCGACAGCGACGGCAAAGGCTATATCAATATCCTTTCCGCCGAGAAGCTCTATCAAATGCCGAAACTCTACGCCACCAGCCTGCTGTGGATGTTGTCAGAGTTATATGAACATCTGCCGGAGGCGGGCGATCTCGATAAACCCAAACTGGTCTTTTTCTTCGATGAAGCGCATCTGCTTTTCAGTGATGCGCCGCCGGTTCTGCTGGAAAAAATTCAGCAAGTGATTCGCCTGATTCGCTCTAAAGGCGTTGGCGTGTGGTTTGTCACACAAAATCCTGCTGACATTCCCGACAGCGTGCTGGGCCAGTTAGGTAATCGCGTCCAGCACGCCCTGCGCGCTTTCACACCCAAAGATCAGAAAGCGGTGAAAACCGCAGCGGAAACGCTGCGCGCCAATCCAAACTTTAATACTGTCGAGGCGATACAGGCGCTCGGCACCGGCGAAGCGCTGATCTCATTTTTAGATGAGAAAGGCAGCCCATCGGTGGTTGAACGTGCAATGGTGATTGCCCCCGGCTCGCGCATGGGCCCGGTCAATACTGATGAACGTAACGGCCTGATCAACCATTCGCCGCTGGCGGGCAAATATGACACCGACGTCGATCGCGAATCGGCTTTTGAACGACTGCAACAAGGTGTGCAAGCAGCCAGTGAAAGCGCCAATGCGCCAGAAGTCAAAGGCAACAGCGTGGCGGTGGATGGCGGCATTCTGGGCGGCCTGAAGGATATCCTTTTTGGTAGCACCGGCCCGCGCGGCGGGAAAAAAGATGGCGTGGTACAAACCATGGCGAAAAGCGCCACGCGTCAAATCACTCATCAAATCATTCGCGGCGTATTAGGAAGCCTGCTGGGCGGACGCCGACGTTAACGTTGCACCTCTGCTAAGATCATAATATGGATAAAGAATACGAACTGAAACGGACCAAGCGTCTGGCGTTACTGCTGCTGCTGCTGGCAGCTGCCACTTTTATTGTCACCCTTTTTCTGCCGCCCAACTTTTGGGTTAGCGGTGTAAAAGCGATAGCCGAAGCGGCGATGGTCGGGGCGCTGGCGGACTGGTTCGCTGTCGTTGCGCTGTTTCGTCGCGTGCCGGTGCCATTTATCTCACGCCACACGGCCATCATTCCGCGTAACAAAGATCGTATCGGCGATAATCTTGGTCGCTTCGTGCAGGAGAAGTTCCTCGACACGGATTCGCTGCTCAATCTGATCCGTCGCCACGATCCGTCACGCATGTTGGCGGACTGGCTCAATGCGCCCGGTAATGCCGATCGCGTTGGGCGTCACTTGCTGCAAGTGATGCGCGGCTTCCTTGATCTCACTGACGATACGCGAATTCAAAACTTTCTACGCCGAGCGGTGCATCGCGCCATTGATAAAGTCGATCTCAGCCAAACCAGCGCGCTGATGCTTGAGAGCCTGACCAAGAATAATCGCCATCAGGAACTGCTGGATGCCGCAGTAGAACAGCTGTTGCGATTGCTGCACAAGCCCAGCACCCGCGAGTTCATCGCGCTACAAATTGTGCGCTGGCTGAAGCGGGAACATCCGATAAAAGCCAAAATGTTGCCCACAGAATGGCTTGGCGAGCACAGCGCGGAGTTGGTCGCCAACGCGGTTGATACGCTGCTTGATGAGGTTGCGCTGGATCAGGGACATGAGCTGCGCCTGGGTTTTAATCGTGCCGTGGATCGCCTGATTGAGAAGCTGAAAAACGATCCTGAGATGGCCGAACGTGCCGAAGTGATTAAAAGCTGGCTGAAAGAAGATGCGTCGCTGAATCGCTATATCGGCGAATTGTGGAACGATCTGCGTTCGTGGCTGAAAGCCGATCTCAGCAGCGACGATTCTCGCGTTCAGGAAAGGGTACGCCTGGCGGCTTTATGGCTGGGTGAAACGCTGGCCGCTGATGAAGCGTTACGCCGCTCCATGAATCAACATCTTGAAGATGCCGCACGCAGCGTGGCGCCTGAGTTTTCCACCTTCCTGACTCACCACATCAGCGATACGGTGAAAAGTTGGGATGCGCGTGAGATGTCGCAACAGATTGAGCTGAACATTGGTAAAGACCTGCAGTTTATTCGTATTAACGGCACGCTGGTTGGCGGTACGATCGGTTTGATCTTGTATCTGCTTTCACAATTGCCCACCTTGTTTATGCTTTTTCCTCGCTAAATCCGCTTATGGGGCCGTTGTGCCCCGCTTTAAGGCAAAAAAAATGGCCGATAAATCGGCCATTTCTCTTCTGTTATCGCCCGGCTTAGCGCCGTTTAATCAACATGAACATACTGATCGCAAAGAAGGCGAAGCTTGGCAGAATCGCCCCCATGACGGGCGGTAATCCATAAACCAGGCTGAGTGGGCCAAAAATCTGATCCAATACATAGAACAGAAAGCCGAAGCTGATGCCGGTAACGACGCGTACGCCCATTGATACGCTACGTAGCGGACCAAAGATAAATGACAGCGCCATCAACATCATTACGGCTACCGAAAGCGGCTGGAAAATCTTGCTCCACATATTGAGCTGATATCGTCCAGATTCCTGGCCGCTCTGCTTCAAATACTTGCTGTAATTGTAGAGGCCGCTAATGGATAGCGCATCGGGATCCAGCGCCACCACACCGAGTTTGTCCGGCGTCAGGTTGGTTTTCCATTCGCCACCCAAGCTCTGCGAACCGGTAATTTGCTTGGGATCGTTTAAGTCAGATTCATCAACCTGCGACAGTATCCAACGTTTTTTATTCATATCCCAAGTCGCGCTGGCGGCGTAACGCACGCTAAGCAAACGACGCTGATCGTTGAAGTTGTAAATGCTCACACCATCGATTTCATTGTTGCCTTTGATGCGCTCAATATAGATGAAGCTATTGCCATCCTTCGCCCACAAGCCATTTTGCGTGGAAAGCAGCGCGCCGCCGTACAGCTGCTGCGCACGGTAATTACGTGCCATTTGCTCGCCTTGCGGCGCAACAAACTCACCAATTGCCATTGTCAGCAGCACCAGCGGAATAGCGGTTTTCATTACCGACAGCGCGACTTGCGTACGGGTAAAACCCGCCGCCTGCATGACCACCAGCTCGCTACGCTGGGCTAAAGCACCCAAGCCCAGCAGCGCGCCCAACAATGCCGCCATCGGGAAGAAGATCTCGATATCTTTTGGCACGCTGAGAATCGTGTAGTAACCCGCGTCCAGGGCGGTATAGGCGCCCTGCCCGGTTTTACGCAGCTGATCAACAAACTTGATGATGCCGGAGAGCGACACCAACATGAACAGCGTCAACATGATGGTGTTAAAGATGGTTTTACCGATATAACGGTCAAGAACGCGAAACATCAGACCGACCCTCCGCGAGTAAAGCGGGCGCGTACGCGACGCATCGGCACCGTATCCCACAAGTTAAGCAGCACCGCCAGCAGCAGATAACTCAGATTCACCACCCACATCCAGAGGGCTGGATCGAGGCGGCCTTTAGCACCACTCGATTTCAACGAACTCTGTAACAGGAAGAAAATCAGGTAAAGCAGCATGGCCGGTAACATTGACAGTACGCGCCCCTGACGTGGGTTCACCACGCTGAGCGGCACCACCATCAACGCCATGATCAGGACCGAGAACACCAGCGTGATGCGCCAATGCAGCTCAGAGCGAAACTCTGGCGTGTCATTGTGGAACAAGCCGACAAAATCGGACTGCTCAGCATCGTTGGGATCGAGCGTGGCTTCTTTATAGCCGACAAACGCCTGATAATTATTGAAGTCGGTGATGCGGAAATCACGCAGCATTGCCGTGCCTTCAAAGCGCGTGCCTTTATCCAGCGTGACCACCTGCGAGCCGTCATTACGCTGTTCCATGTGGCCGCTGTCTGCCAGCACCACAGAGGGGCGTGCGTTACCTTTCGGCCGCAGCTGCGCCAGGAACACGTTGCCGAACTGGTTGCCTTTCACGTTTTCAATGAACAACACCGCGTTGCCATCGCTGGAGGTCTGGAATTGACCTGCCGCCAGCGCCGCTGCGCCAGGGTTAGCTTTGGCGTTTTGCGTCACTTCATCCTGATAACGTGATGACCACGGTCCCAGCCAGGCGACATTTACCGCCGCCACAATCGACGTGAATAACATCAGCACCATTGCAGCCTTGACCAAAACAGCTTTGCTCAGGCCGCAGGCGTGCATGACGGTAATTTCACTTTCCGTATAGAGCCGCCCAAGGGTCATCAAAATCGCCAGAAACAGACTCAAGGGCAGAATAAGTTGTGCCATTTCAGGCACACCGAGGCCTAACAGTGTCAGAACAAGGTTTGTCGGGATTTCGCCATCCACCGCGGCTCCTAAAATCCTGACTAACTTCTGACAAAAGAAGATTAATAGCAGGATGAAGAGGATAGCCAGCTGGCTTTTGAGCGTTTCACGAACCAGATATCTAATGATGATCACGCTTAGTACGCCTGTGAAAACTTGTCTTTTTGCAGGAAAATCGCTAGTTTCAACGCTTATCAGCCATTTTTCTTCATCAATGGCCGTTATCGCAGCTAAAATTGTATGACAATCGCGTTTGGGTGGTGAAAAAACAACATCTTGTCACCCTGATTCATTATGACCTCCAGTGGCTAAATGTCATGCCGCCACGATGAATAAATGGGTCACGAGCGCGCTACATTCTAGCGACAGCGACGGCCGTTGTCTTTAAGATTCAGGAGAGTGCATGGAGTTCAGTGTAAAAAGCGGAAGCCCGGAAAAACAGCGCAGTGCTTGCATTGTCGTTGGCGTTTTCGAACCGCGCCGTCTGTCACCGATAGCCGAACAGCTGGATAAAATCAGCGATGGCTACATCAGCGCCCTGCTGCGTCGCGGCGAGCTGGAAGGAAAAGTGGGCCAGACGCTACTGCTCCATCATGTGCCGAACATCCTGTCCGAACGTATTTTGCTGATTGGTTGTGGCAAAGAACGTGAGCTGGACGAGCGTCAGTACAAGCAGGTTATCCAAAAAACCATCAATACGCTGAATGACACCGGCTCGATGGAAGCGGTCTGCTTCCTGACAGAACTGCATGTCAAAGGACGTAATACGTACTGGAAAGTTCGTCAGGCGGTGGAAACCTCCAAAGAGGCGCTGTACAACTTCGATCAGCTGAAAAGCAACAAAGCTGAACCGCGCCGTCCGCTACGTAAACTGGTGTTTAACGTGCCAACACGCCGTGAACTCACCAGCGGTGAACGTGCCATTCAGCATGGATTAGCCGTCTCTGCAGGCGTTAAAGCGGCTAAAGATCTTGGCAATATGCCGCCAAATATTTGTAACGCCGCGTATCTGGCGTCGCAGGCGCGTCAGTTAGCGGATGCCTTCAGCAAAAATGTTACCACCCGCGTGATTGGCGAGCAGCAGATGAAAGAGCTTGGCATGCACGCCTATTTGGCGGTAGGTGCCGGTTCGCAGAACGAATCATTGATGTCGGTGATTGAATACAAAGGTAATCCCGATCCCGAAGCGCGCCCTATCGTGCTGGTGGGCAAAGGGTTAACGTTCGACTCCGGCGGCATCTCGATCAAACCGGCCGACAGCATGGATGAGATGAAGTACGACATGTGCGGCGCAGCGTCAGTGTATGGTGTGATGCGCATGGTAGCGGAACTTAATCTGCCGCTGAACGTAGTGGGCGTGCTGGCGGGCTGTGAAAATATGCCGGATGGCCGTTCAATGCGTCCAGGCGACGTGCTAACCACCATGTCTGGCCAAACCGTCGAGGTGTTAAACACCGATGCAGAAGGCCGCCTGGTGCTGTGTGATGCGCTGACCTACGTTGAACGTTTCGAACCGGAAGTGGTGATTGATGTCGCGACGCTGACCGGGGCTTGCGTGGTTGCGCTGGGTCATCACGTCAGCGGTTTGCTGTCGAACCATAATCCGCTGGCGCATGAATTGATTGGTGCTTCTGAGCAATCCGGCGATCGCGCGTGGCGTTTGCCGATGGCGGATGAGTATCAAGAGCAGTTGGAGTCCAATTTCGCTGATATGGCGAATATCGGTGGACGTCCCGGTGGTGCGATCACCGCCGCTTGCTTCCTGGCTCGCTTTGCGCGCAAATATAACTGGGCGCACCTCGATATCGCGGGTACCGCCTGGCGTTCAGGCAAAGCCAAAGGCGCAACCGGACGTCCAGTGCCGATGCTGTCGCAGTTCCTGTTGAATCGCGCGGGACTGAACGGCGACGATTAACAGCTTCTTCTACATTGAAAGCAAGGGCGGAGATTCCGCCCTTTTTATCTTCTGACGAGCATGCCGATGAAAAACGCAACCTTCTACGTGATGGAAACCGATGCACCGAGCGACGGCCTGAGCGCCATTGAAGCGCTGGTGTGCGATCTGGCTGAAACGCGCTGGCGGGCGGGCAAACGGGTGCTGATCGCCTGTGAAGATGAGCAGCAAGCCATTCGTCTCGACGAAGCGCTGTGGCAACGACCGGCAAACGCCTTCGTGCCGCATAATCTTGCCGGCGAAGGCCCGCGCTACGGCGCGCCGGTTGAGCTGGCCTGGCCGCAGCGTCGCGGCAGTTCGCCTCGCGATCTGCTCATAAGCCTGCTGCCACAGTTCGCAGATTTTGCCACTGCTTTCCATGAAGTGGTAGACTTTGTCCCTTACGAAGAATCTCTCAAACAGCTGGCGCGTGATCGCTACAAAGCGTATCGCAGCGTTGGTTTCCAATTGAATACGGCAACGCCGCCACAGCCGCAAACGACATAGCAGAACATGGAAAAGACATATAACCCGCAAGATATCGAGCAGCCGCTTTACGAGCATTGGGAAAAGCAGGGCTACTTTAAACCGAATGGCGATACCAGCCAGGAAAGCTTTTGCATCATGATCCCGCCGCCGAACGTCACCGGTAGCTTGCACATGGGTCACGCTTTCCAACAAACCATCATGGATACCATGATTCGCTACCAGCGCATGCAGGGTAAAAATACCTTGTGGCAAGCCGGTACTGACCACGCGGGCATCGCCACGCAGATGGTGGTTGAGCGCAAAATTGCCGCTGAAGAGGGCAAAACACGTCAGGATTACGGACGTGATGCGTTCATCGAAAAAATCTGGCAGTGGAAGGCAGAATCGGGCGGCACCATTACCCGTCAGATGCGCCGTCTGGGCAACTCAGTGGATTGGGAGCGTGAACGTTTCACCATGGATGATGGTTTGTCCAATGCGGTGAAAGAAGTGTTCGTACGTCTCTATAAAGAGAACCTGATTTACCGTGGCAAGCGCCTGGTTAACTGGGATCCGAAATTACGCACCGCTATTTCCGATCTGGAAGTGGAAAACCGCGAGAGCAAAGGCTCGATGTGGCACATCCGCTATCCGCTGGCTGATGGCGCGAAAACCGCAGATGGCAAAGATTATCTGGTGGTAGCCACCACACGTCCAGAAACCCTGTTGGGCGATACGGGCGTGGCGGTCAATCCAGAAGATCCGCGTTATAAAGATTTGATCGGCAAGTTTATTCTGCTGCCGCTGGTGAACCGCCTGATCCCAATCGTTGGCGACGAACACGCCGACATGGAAAAAGGCACCGGCTGCGTGAAAATCACGCCAGCGCATGACTTTAATGACTATGAAGTTGGTCGTCGCCACAAGCTGCCGATGATCAACATTCTGACTTTCGATGGCGATATCCGCGAGCGCGCGGAAGTGTTCGATACCAACGGCGAAGTCAGCGATGCCTGTGCCGATGATATCCCAGCAGAGTTCCAGAAAATGGAGCGTTTTGCTGCACGTAAAGCGATTGTCGCGGCTGTTGATGAACGTGGCCTGCTGGAAGAGATCAAACCCCACGATCTGACCGTTCCTTACGGCGACCGTGGCGGCGTGGTCATCGAACCAATGTTGACCGACCAATGGTACGTGCGTACTGCCCCGCTGGCGAAAGTCGCCGTAGAAGCGGTTGAAAACGGTGACATTCAGTTTGTGCCGAAGCAGTACGAAAACATGTACTTCTCCTGGATGCGCGATATTCAGGATTGGTGTATTTCACGTCAGTTGTGGTGGGGTCATCGCATTCCGGCATGGTACGACAACGACGGTAACGTCTATGTTGGCCGCACCGAAGACGAAGTGCGCAGCGAAAACAACCTGGCCGCCGATGTGGCGCTGCGTCAGGATGATGACGTGCTTGATACCTGGTTCTCCTCCGGCCTGTGGACATTCTCTACGCTGGGCTGGCCGGAAAACACCGAAGCGCTGCGTACCTTCCATCCGACCAGCGTGCTGGTCAGCGGCTTCGACATCATTTTCTTCTGGATTGCCCGCATGATCATGCTGACCATGCACTTCATCAAAGATGAAGACGGCAAGCCGCAGGTTCCGTTCAAAACCGTCTACATGACCGGTTTGATTCGTGACGAAGAAGGCCAGAAGATGTCGAAATCCAAGGGCAACGTGATTGACCCGCTGGATATGGTTGACGGCATTTCACTGGAGTCGCTGCTGGAAAAACGCACCGGCAACATGATGCAGCCGCAGCTGGCTGAAAAGATCCGTAAACGCACCGAGAAACAGTTCCCGAACGGCATTGAGCCGTCAGGTACCGATGCGCTGCGTTTCACCCTGGCAGCTCTGGCTTCAACCGGTCGAGACATTAACTGGGACATGAAGCGCCTGGAAGGCTACCGCAACTTCTGTAACAAGCTGTGGAACGCCAGCCGCTTTGTCTTGATGAACACTGAAGATCAAGATTGCGGCCAAAACGGCGGCGAAATGACGCTGTCGCTGGCGGATCGCTGGATCCTGACCGAGTTCAACAGCACGGTGAAAGCCTACCGTGAAGCGCTGGACAGCTACCGTTTCGACATCGCGGCTAACCTGCTTTACGATTTCACCTGGAACCAGTTCTGCGACTGGTATCTGGAGCTGACTAAGCCGGTGATGACCAGCGGTAGCGAATCTGAGCTGCGCGGCACGCGTCACACGCTGCTGCACGTTCTGGAAGCGTTACTGCGCCTGGCGCATCCGATTATTCCGTTCATCACCGAAACCATCTGGCAGCGTGTGAAAGTGCTGAAAAACATCAGCGACGACACCATCATGTTGCAGCCTTTCCCGCACTACGACGCGGCGAAAGAAGATGCTGAAGCGAAAGCGGATATCGACTGGATGAAACAGGCGATTGTCGCGGTACGTAATATTCGTGCAGAAATGAACATTGCGCCAAGCAAACCGCTGGACGTGTTGCTGCGTAACGCCTCGCCTGCTGCGCTGCGTCGCGTTGAAGATAACCGCAACTTCCTGTCACGCCTGGCGCGTCTGGCAAGTTTGACCGTGCTGCCTGCGGGCGAGAAAGGTCCCGTTTCCGTCACCAAGATCGTTGAAGGTGCTGAACTGTTGATCCCAATGGCCGATCTGGTTGATAAAACAGCCGAGCTTGAGCGTCTGGCGAAAGAGCTGGTTAAGCTGGATGTCGAAATCGATAAGATCCAGGCCAAACTGGCTAACGAAGGCTTTGTTTCACGCGCCCCGGAAGCGGTGGTAGTGAAAGAACGCGAGCGTGTGGCTGATCTGGAACAATCAAAAACAAAACTGATTGAACAGCAGGCCGTGATTGCGGCATTGTAAGCGTCTTAGTCTGACTGCTTAATTATCAAGCCGGGCTAAGCCCGGCTTTTTTATTTATTTCGCAATAGATTCGGAAGAGATGATGACTACCACCGCAACGCGACGTGACCTTCAGGTGCGTCCAATCACTGCCGCCGACAATCCGCATATCGCGCAGGTTATTCGAGTTGTTTCTGCGGAGTTCGGCCTGACTGCCGACAAAGGCTATACCGTTTCCGATCCTGACCTTGATCGACTCTCTGAGGTTTACAGCGCCGAACACAGCGCTTATTGGATCGTCGAGTATCAAGGCAAAGTGATGGGCGGCGGCGGCATCGCCGCGCTGGCCTGTAGCGCGCCAGATATCTGTGAGTTGCAAAAGATGTATTTCATGCCCGATGTGCGCGGCTTAGGTTTGGCGCGTGAACTGGCAATCTGTGCCATGGAACATGCGCGCCAGCGCGGTTTTCGTCGCTGCTATCTTGAAACCACCGCCAGCCTGACGCGGGCGATCAAACTCTATGAGTCGCTGGGTTTTGAATTAATTGATCGCGCCATGGGCTGCACCGGCCATGTCGATTGTGAAGTGCGGATGTTGAAAGTGCTGTAATCCTGTCCCTCATCCGCTTGCGGATGAGGGAAAAAACCGTTAAAACGCGGGCAGACCGCTATGAAAACGCAGTTCGTTATCCGGCTCGCTAATTAACCGCCCTTCAGTTTCACCAATCATCTGCACCCTTGGCGCAATATCCTTGGGTGAAATCTGCGCGGCCAGCGTCAAATAATCTTGATAATGACGCGCTTCTGAACGCAACAGCGAAATATAAAAGGTCTCCAGTTCGCTATCCAGATAGGGCGCTAAACTGGCGAACCGTTCGCAGGAGCGCGCTTCAATATAGGCACCACAAATCAGCTTGTCGATCAGCGTATCCGGCTCGTGCGTGGTGACTTCGCGCAGCAGTGATTTGGCATAACGGCTTGAGGTGATTTTCTGATAAACCAACCCGCGCGACTGCATAATTTCCCAAACCTGATAAAAGTGATGCAGCTCTTCTTTAATCAGCAGCACCATCTTCTCAACCAAATCATCCGCCCACGGTAATTCATTGCGAACAATAATGCTTTTGGTCAGGTTTTTATGCGCGTTAATGAAATCGCTGTCGCCATCTTCGCGAAAGATAAAATCTTCATACGGCTTCAACCAGGCACGAATAGCCTCGCCGCTGGGTTTGTCGGCGACGTATTTACGGATCAACCACACCGCGGTTTGTGCCGCCTTGAGCTCGCAAACCAGATGATCGGTCAGTAACAGTGTAAGGTTTTCCGGCTTGCGCGCTTCGTCTATCCAGGCTTGCGGCGTGCGGCAATGAAGGAATTGGTAGATGGGTTCGAGTAACGGTGCGTAGTTCATTAGATTAAAACGTGGGTTAAAAAAAGGAGGCGGAGCATGCTCCGCCCGCTAGAAATTAGTGACGAATACCGTCATCTTCTTCGTCATCGAGGATTTCGTCGTCTTCATCTTCCGCGTCTGGATCTTCGAAATAGGTGCCCCAACCGTCATAATCGACGTTGTATTTACCAATCAGATTCACCAGTTGCTCGACCTGTGCATCAATCAGCTCTGGCTTTAACGCCGCTTCGCTGATGATATCCACGCACATCACCGTGGTGCCATCTTCCAGCTCCAGCTCTTCCGGCTCGGTCACTTCATAGCCCAGCTTGAACGCATCTACAGCGGCTTTTTCAAGTGAGTCAAAGTTGTTGCATGAGAGATGATGCTCAATGGTATAGAGCGCGTCGGGATCGCTGCCATCCTCCAGCAGCTCTTCAATGATCAGGCGCGTCTCTTCACGCTGCTCTTCCAACAATGCTTCATATGCCATGGCGATGTCCTCTCTGAGTTTGGCAATAATCAAGTATTTTCCCACACTGCCCGGCGCGCCACTACACAAAACGAAAAGTTTATTCACGCCGGGGTTGAAAATGCATATTCATACGGTTAGATTGAATTTTAATTCACTTATATTGGTTACATGGAGCGCTGCATGAGTCAGCTTTATCAACGCCATTTCCTGAGATTACTGGATTTCTCCCCTGCCGAAATCGATTATCTGCTTACCCTTTCAGCTGAATTAAAAAGCACTAAAAAAAGTGCGACTGAAAAGCAGTATCTGAAAGGCAAAAACATTGCGCTCATCTTCGAAAAAGACTCGACCCGTACCCGATGCTCTTTCGAAGTTGCCGCTTACGATCAAGGCGCTAACGTCACCTATCTCGGCCCAAGCGGTAGCCAGATTGGCCATAAAGAATCGATGAAAGATACCGCACGCGTTTTAGGCCGCATGTATGACGGCATACAATATCGCGGCTATGGCCAGGCGTTGGTTGAAACCCTGGCTGAATATGCCGGTGTGCCGGTGTGGAATGGCTTAACCACAGAGTTTCATCCTACGCAGTTACTCGCCGATCTGCTGACCATGCAGGAACAGCTGCCGACTAAAAAACTCAGCGAAATGACGTTGGTCTACGTTGGTGATGCGCGTAACAACATGGGGAATACCATGCTGGAAGCCGCCGCGTTGGTAGGGTTAGATCTGCGTTTAGTGGCGCCAAAAGGCTGCTGGCCGGAAGAAGAGCTGGTGGCACATTGTCGCCAGGCGGCACAGCAAACCGGTGGCAAAATCACGCTGACCGAAAACATTGCTGAAGGCGTACAAGGTGCGGACTTTATCTATACCGACGTTTGGGTATCAATGGGCGAACCTAAAGCGGTGTGGGAAGAGCGTATCGCCTTGCTGCGGGGTTATCAGGTCAATAGCGAGATGCTGGCGCTGACCGGCAACCCAGCGGTGAAATTTTTGCATTGTCTGCCCGCCTTCCATGATGATCAAACCACCCTGGGACGCCAGATGGCGGAACAATATGGTTTGCACAAGGGTATGGAAGTCAGTGATGAGGTGTTCGAATCCGCGCACAGCGTGGTCTTTGATCAGGCGGAAAACCGTATGCATACCATTAAGGCGGTGATGGTGGCGACGCTCGGCCAGCGATAAATAAGCCGGAGCAAACGTTTTCGTTGTGTGCGATTTACCCTTGAAGCAAATTACTGAATGCGTATAATGCGCCACAATTTGCCGGAGGAAACATGCAACAGCGCAACGAAAAATTTGACGCCCAATCTCGCCTGAATGCAGGCGGCGCATCTGTTTCTTTCCGTCATCGACCCGATCTTAAAAAAGCCCCTTAATCAGGGGCTTTTTTTTGTCTGAAATCCGGCAGCGCAGAGGAGAGAGCTATGGCTAACCCGCTATATCGCAAGCACATTATTTCAATTAACGATCTCAGCCGCGACGAGCTGGAGTTGGTGCTGCATACCGCCGCGCAGCTCAAAGCCAACCCGCAGCCGGAGTTATTAAAACACAACGTGATCGCCAGCTGCTTTTTTGAGGCATCGACGCGAACCCGTTTGTCGTTCGAATCCGCCATGCATCGTTTAGGCGCCTCGGTTGTGGGCTTTTCTGACGGCAGCAATACGTCGCTAGGTAAAAAAGGTGAAACGCTGGCGGACACTATTTCAGTGATCAGCACCTACGTTGATGCGATTGTGATGCGTCATCCACAAGAAGGCGCAGCGCGTCTGGCAACGGAGTTTTCCGGCGGTATTCCTGTGCTTAACGCCGGTGATGGCGCGAATCAGCACCCGACACAAACCCTGCTGGATCTGTTTACCATTCGCGAAACGCAAAGTCGCCTCGACAACCTCAATGTCGCCATGGTCGGCGACCTGAAATATGGCCGCACCGTGCATTCACTGACGCAGGCGCTGGCCAAATTTGATGGCAACCGCTTCTTCTTCATCGCACCCGATGCGCTGGCAATGCCGGCTTACATCACTGACATGCTGGATGAGCAGAACATTAAATGGTCGCGTCACGACAGTTTTGAAGAGGTGATGCCAGAGCTGGATATTCTCTATATGACGCGCGTGCAGAAAGAGCGTCTTGATCCGTCCGAATATGCCAACGTGAAAGCCCAGTTCATTCTTCGCGCCGCCGATTTAGCCGATGCGCGTGACAATATGAAGGTGCTGCATCCGCTGCCGCGCATCGATGAAATTACTACCGATGTGGATAAAACGCCTTACGCCTGGTATTTCCAGCAGGCCGGCAATGGCATTTACGCGCGTCAGGCTTTGCTGGCGTTGGTACTTAACAGCGAACTCGCCCTGTAAGGAGCAAACAGCATGACTCACGACAATAAATTGCAGGTCGAAGCGATCAAACGCGGCACAGTAATCGACCACATTCCCGCTCAGGTTGGCTTTAAGCTGCTGTCGCTGTTTCGCCTGACCGAGACCGATCAGCGCATCACTATCGGCTTGAATTTGCCGTCAGGTGAAATGGGCCGCAAAGATTTGATCAAGATTGAAAACACTTTTCTCACTGATGACCAGATCAACCAGCTGGCAGTTTACGCGCCACATGCGACGGTCAACCGTATCGACGAATATGAAGTGGTCGCAAAGATTGCGCCCACCTTGCCGGACCGCATCGACCGTGTGCTGACTTGCCCGAACAGCAACTGCATTAGCCGCAGCGAGCCGGTGTTCTCCAGCTTTGCGGTGAAAAGTCGTGCCGATGATGTGCATTTGAAGTGCAAATATTGCGAGAAAGAGTTCGCTCGTCATGTGGTGTTGGGTCACTGGTAATCCGTTTTCTCCTCCCTATAATGGAACCGTCGGCGGCGCTGTGATGCCGCTATTGCACACAACCCAGGAGCAATAATGTCTCGCGAAATCAGTACGGAAAAAGCCCCGGCAGCAATCGGTCCTTATGTTCAGGGCGTTGATCTTGGCAGCATGATTATCACTTCGGGCCAGATTCCCGTTGATCCGGCAACCGGCACTGTTGCAGACGATGTCTCAGCCCAGGCGCGCCAGTCACTGGAAAATGTGAAGGCGATTGTTGAAGCTGCAGGTTTGAAAGTGGGCGATATCGTGAAAACCACCGTTTTCGTCAAAGACCTGAACGACTTTGCTACCGTGAACGCCACGTATGAAGCGTTTTTCACCGAGCATGACGCCAGTTTCCCAGCTCGTTCATGTGTTGAAGTGGCGCGTTTGCCGAAAGACGTGAAGATTGAGATTGAGGCGATCGCGGTTCGCCGTTGATTTTGTCCTCTGCGCACGTTGGTTAAGCGTGCGCTGTCTCCTACCTCCTCTGCGCGCTGTCCCCCATCCCGGCCTTCCCCCGCGAAGCGGAGGAAGGAAACGCTGCCACATGCAGCCTCAATACTCGCATGTAGCAGCATCTTCCTCCCCCATTTATGGGGGAGGATTGAGGTGGGGGACAAACGACCTCGCACTTAAGAGGAGCGAGGTGGGGACAAACAACTCCTCTGCGCGCTGTCCCCCATCCCGGCCTTCCCCCGCGAAGCGGGGGAAGGAGACGCTGCCACATGCAGCCTCAATACTCGCATGTAGCAGCGTCTTCCTCCCCCATTTATGGGGGAGGATTGAGGTGGGGGGCAAACGACCTCCTCTGCGCGCTGTCCCCCATCCCGGCCTTCCCCCGCGAAGCGGAGGAAGGAGACGCTGCCACAT